>ENA-UOOH01001718-UOOH01001718.1-fermentation-metagenome-genome-assembly--contig:-NODE-1718-length-20555-cov-5.689854_pt1 | contig 20555 bp, 13 predicted proteins | sample MGYA00245778_ERZ724025 | MGnify/ENA primary metagenome ERZ724025 (study PRJEB28704, sample SAMN03018313) | fermentation metagenome | biome: anthropogenic terrestrial biome; feature: soil; material... | reverse complement strand
TCGGGTGCGGCTCTACCGCGGAGAGCGCGTTGAGGACGCCCTGCGGCTTGAGGTGGCCGACGACCGGCTGGCTTTCGAAGGCGACATCAAGCGCAACCCCGCACTAGCCCCAGGCGACATACTGTTCGTCCCGTCCGGGCGGATCAGGGTGCAAGTTGCTGGGCATATCGCCCGAACGGGCGAGGTGGAGCTGCGCCGGGGTGCAACGATCCTAGACGCCATATCCGCTGCGGGGGGGCTCTCTCAGGCGGGCGATGGCGCCCGTGTGGTGATCACTCGAAAGGGCGAAGGCGCAGGCCGGGTCTTTGAGGTGGACGTAGACGGGCTGCTCAGGGGAGGGCTTCCCCAGGCGGAGGCCGTAGGCCTGGAAGACGGGGACGTGGTGTTCGTTCCAGAGGCGAACCGCAAGATCGCTGTGATGGGCGGGGTGGCACGGCCAGGCCTGTACGACTACAAGACCGGCATGAAGCTTATCGAGGGGCTTGCCATGGCGGGCGGTCCCACAGCCGCGGCGCGGCTCGACCGGGTGATGGTCTACTCAGGCGATGAGGCGATCCAGATAGCTCTGGGAGATCCGCAGGCTAGGGCAGTGACGATCGATCCGATGCGGGGGAACAACCCCGAGCTGAAGTCGGGCGACATCATCATAGTACCGCTCTCTGAAAAGATAGACTGGAACATGATCATTGGGATCCTGTCAGCTATCAACCAGATCAAGGGGATTATTACGCGCTAACGGGGGGCCGCTCATGGAAGAGCAAGAGATCAGTCTACAGGAATTGTGGCAGACGATATGGAAGCGTGCCTGGCTGGTTGTGGGGCTGACTGTGTGTGCAATGATCGTGGCCTACTTTGTCAGCTCTGCGATGACCCCGATCTACGAGGCCGAGACGAGTTTCATGGTGAAGACCAAGGGCGGGAGCTTGGCCTTGCCCATCGAGGATCTGGGCCTGATGGGTACCGGGGCCAACATGACCCGGAACTACGTGGAGGTGCTCAAGAGCCGGACGATACTCAACCGGGCTTTGGCCCGGGTGGGACTGGATCCAGAGCGTGACCCGGTCGATGCGGAAGCCGTGCGCAAATCCGTTACGGCCCAGGTCATAGCCCAGACCGATGCCATCCGGCTGAAGGTGCAGCTTGCCGACAAGCAGCTGGCTGCCAATCTTGCGAACGCGCTCGTGGATGTGTTGATCGAGCACAACCGGGACATGAACCAGGCGGCCACGCGCACGGCCCGGGAATACCTCGCGGAGCAGCTAGGGGTGTCCACGATCCAGCTGCGCGAGGCGGAGGAGAGGATGCTTGCCTTAAAGTCAGGCAAGCGGATACTCGAACCTTCGGCTGAGGCGCAGGCGCAGATAAAGAGGATCGTGGACCTTGAGACCAAGAAGGCCGAAGCCGAGGTCTCCTTGGGCGAGACGCAGGCGCGCCTCGCGAAGATACGCGAGCAGCTCGGGGGCGTGACCGACACGGTGGTGTCGAGCCAGACAGTCGTGGAAGACCCCGTGGTCGCCGGCTACCGCAGCCGCCTTGCAGATCTCGAGATCAGGCTCGCCGCTGCGCGCGAGAAATACACCGAGCAGCATCCGGAAGTGCTCAAGATCACAGCCGAGATGGCTGAGGTCAAAGCCGGCCTCAACACAGCAGTGGCTAGGGTAGTCGGCACACAGGTATCCAGCCCCAACCCCATGCGGGAGCAACTGCTGAGGCAGGTTGTCGAGGCCGAGACGCAGATGGCGTCGGCGCGAGCCCAGGCGGACGCGCTCGCCAAGCTCATCGCCGCGGAAGAGGCACGGCTCGGCACATTGCCCCAAAAGGAACTGGACCTGGCGCGGGTGACCCGCGACCTCGACGTTGCGCAGCAGATATACATAATGCTCAGGACCAGATACGAAGAGATGCGCATCACCGAGCAGATGCAGACGTCGGACATATGGCGGATAGACCCGGCAGCTATCCCGACTATCCCGGTCAAGCCGCGCAAGCTTCTCAACACCGCTATTGCTGGGATCCTGGGCGTGTTCGTCGGAGTGGGAATGGCGTTCGTCATGGAGTTCGCCGATACCTCGATGAAGTCGGCTGAAGAGGTCGAAGCCGTGCTGGGGTTGCCCATACTCGGAGCGATCCCCAGGCACGTGGGCCCCGGAGTCGAGAGCGTGACCGAGCACCCAGGATACTACAGAGCACGTTCAAGCAAACGCGACAGGCCAAAACATGGCGAATAGCTAGATCGAGCTTGCCGGAGGTGCTTCAGTTACGACATGGGTAAGTATCACTCCGGCTCTCCGATAGGGTTTGATGTTTGTGGCGTACTCAAGGAAGGAAGTGGCATGGTGATTCCGAAGACCTGGCGGATATCGCAATACGGATATCTGCTAGTCGATGCGGCGATCCTCATGGCGGCCGACATCATCGGCCTCCTGGTGAGGTTCGACTTTGCCGTCTCTCCTGATCTGGCTCAATCGTGCATACGGGCATGGCCCTTTACTGTGCTCATCAGAGTTCTCGTGATGTCGGTATTCGGTATGTATCAGCGCCTGTGGAAGTATTCGAGTGTGCGGGACATGATGGCAGTGACCGCCGGTATCACCATGAGTTACGCTTTTGACCAGGCACTCATGATGGCGTGGCCTGCGGTCGCCTTGTCCCGAGGAGCCTTGCTCATATCGTATCTTGTGGCCATGGCTCTGATCGGAGTGAGCCGGTTTCGGGTGAGGTTGCTTGCGGAGATATCGAGGGTGCACCAGTCCAGCGGGAATGGCGGATCCAATGGCAATGGCGGATCTGGCGGAGATGGGCACTCGCCGAGGAACCACGCAGGCCGGGTAGCTATCGTGGGAGCCGGGTCGGCCGGCGCCATGGTGGCCAAGGAATTGCTCGCGCATCCCGAGATGGAGCGGACCGCCGTGGGGTTCATCGACGACGACCCTGCAAAGCGCGGAGGGGTGCTAAACAGCCTTCCGGTGCTGGGTACTAGGAGCCGGCTGGGCGAGGTAATCGAGCGGTATGACGTGGATGAAGTGATAGTAGCGATGCCGTCTGCCCCCGGCGCCGTGATCCGCGAGGTCATGGATGCCTGCAAGAACCTGAAGGTCAAGATCAAGACCTTGCCCGGGGTGTATGAACTCGTGAATGGCAAGGTCAGCGTGAAGCAGCTCCGCGACATCCAGATCGAGGACCTTCTCGGCCGCGAACCCGTGCACCTTGACTTGGATCAGATCGGCGCGTATCTCGCCGACCAGACTGTACTGGTCACAGGCGCCGGCGGTTCCATTGGCTCTGAGATCTGCAGGCAGATCACGAGGTTCAAACCGAAGAGCATGATTCTCCTGGGCCATGGGGAGAGCAGTATCTTCGAGATAGAGCAGGAGCTGAAGCGGAGGCATCCCGAGCAGCGCACGGTGGCCGTGATAGCCGATGTGCGCGACGAACACCGCATAGACTGGGTATTCGAAGAGTACAGGCCGGATGTGGTGTTCCACGCGGCAGCGCACAAGCACGTGCCGCTAATGGAGGTCAACCCAGAGGAAGCGCTTACGAACAACGTGTTCGGAACCAAAAACGTGGCCCGCGCGGCGGACAAGCACGGGGCGAAGCGGTTTGTGATGATTTCCACTGATAAGGCCGTGAACCCAGTCAGCGTGATGGGCATGAGCAAGCGCGTTGCTGAGATGGTGGTGCAGTCCATCGGGGCCACGAGCAAGACCAAGTTCATGGCGGTGCGGTTCGGCAATGTGCTCGGCAGCCGTGGAAGCGTGGTGCCCACCTTCCGCATGCAGATAGCCGAAGGCGGGCCCGTAACCGTCACCCACCCCGACATGACCCGCTACTTCATGACCATACCGGAGGCGGTACAGCTAGTGATCCAGGCGGGCGCCATGGGCCAAGGCGGCGAGATATTCGTGCTCGACATGGGCCAGCCGGTCAAGATAACTCAGCTGGCTGAAGAGATAATCCGCCTATCCGGCATGGAGCCTGGCAAGGACATAGAGATCACCTACACCGGCGTACGCCCTGGAGAGAAGTTGTTCGAGGAGATACTCACCACCGAAGAAGTAGCCGCCTCGACCAGGCACAAGAAGATTTTCGTGGCGAAGGACGCAGAGCTGGATGTGGAGGCCCTGAGGGCTGCGATGAAGGAGATAGCAGCTGCGGTGGATGGAGGCGCTGGGGCGGAGCAGGGCCGGGAGTATATCTTTTCTTTGCTTGACGCGGCCGGAGTTCATTGGCTGGCCGATGGTTCAAGTTCCTGGGGTATGGGAGGCCCTCAGACGAGAGGTGCCTTCCAGAGGTGCACGTTGGTCCAGCGCTGAAAGGCAGCGAGTTGCCACACCGAGGGCCTGCCTGGGCTGAGTGATAGCGAGCTAGCTGTTGTACCGGCATTACGTTCGGGCGTTGCGGCCCCTGCGTTTTCTTGGGTTGTGGCGATCTCGCATATACTCCTCCCTTCAGTGGGGCTGGCACTACGGAGCAAGGTGGTATCGCGGCATGTCTCTGCAAGGAGTTCAATGCCACGGAGCCATGAATTTGCCGTTGAGCCTCGATATGGCTACAGGTCGAAACTCTATTTGTGCCGTCCAATATGGGACAGCGTATGGTGGTCATGTCGGCAGAGCTGTCGGCATGATTCTACATTCGAGAGAGCATAAGGCGCGGCGCATCGAACGCCAAGCCAGGACCGAATCCGTCGCGGAGGTTATGCAGGTGTTTTGTCCGGAGCACTTTTCTACTAGTCTGCCCAAGAGCGATGACAGAGCTGTACTGAGTGCATGGAAGATGGCATCGTTTCTGGGGGCAGTTGCAGCTGCTATAGCAATGGCTGCAGTAGCCATCGGCAGCGAGATGCATTTAGCAGGGCCGTTTCTGCTGGTGCTATCCGGCTTGCTATGCCATCTGATCACCACCGGTCCGAAGGGGGACTTCTGGAATCCATCGATGGTGTTGTCCCTGATGCTAGTAGTCACATATGGTGTTCTGGGTTGGGTTTACCAGTTGAAGGCAGTATCAGACAATGAGTGTACGATATCGGTTGAAGCCTTCGCAGTAGTATCACTGGCACTAGTATGTTTCTCCGCAGGTGACATGTTGGGCAGGACGGTCATCCGGTGTAACGGCTCATCAGGTTCTTTCAAGGGTGCCCGCAGACTCAGGCTATGGCTCCCTCTGTCAGGCCTTCTGAGCGTCCTCGTCTTTGCTCTTCAGGCAAGATTGGCTGCAGGCGGTTTGATGGCGATAATTCCTAGGCTTCACGATAGGATTCGCCTATTTCAGGGTCTGGCCTACCTGAGCATGCTATCCAACGTGCTTGCGATTGGTGCTATTGTCCTGAGCATGTCTGTCGACATTCCTTGGTCGAGTAGGGCAGTAGGATACGTTCTGGGAGCGATACCGATCATGTTGCGTGGGGGCAGAGATGCTCCTCTTCAGATAATGATGACTCTTGTAGTGTACTCGTATCTGCTGAAGAACACGGTACCAAAGGCGCGTCATATTGCTGCGATGGTGTGTGCCGCCGGCTTGCTATACACCTCGTATGCGTTTGTGTTCAGGCTGCTTGTCCCAGGAGTGAGTCCACAAGGGTTCAGTTTCTGGAGATATAGCAGAGACTCCATTCTTTTCGCAGCAACGGGCTCCCTGAAGGAACTGGATAGTATACTCAAGACAGTCCCCCTCGTTTTTCCACACATCTATGGCAGATCATTCGCTGGGCTGCTCACCATGTGGATTCCGAGGGGGCTGTGGGCAGACAAGCCGTACGGAGTGGGAGGCATGTATAGCACGGTTTTTTACCCCGTGACGTATGCGCAGGGAACGGGAACACCCCCATCGTTCGTGGGGGAGCTGTTCTGGAACTTCTCATATGTCGGAGTGGCACTAGGCATGCTCTGCTTGGGGGTCTTTATGGGGATTCTGTATAGGAAGCAGCGCAGAGGGGGTTCCAGGGCAGCGAAGGCTATCTATGCTCTTACAGTGGCGATGCTGTTCCCGCTCATCAGAAACGGGAGTGACACCACTGTGGTGTTCTGGCTAACCGGCGCGGTCTCCATTCTGCTTACGTACCATGCAGTGCAGATTTGATGGGCACGTACTGGCCCGCTTTCTGGTAACTGGGCAACCGACGTAATCGTGACACTTCGGTCACACTGTGGTGCGCTCATGTGCGAAGCAGAAAGGCCAGCCACACAAACCGCCGGCGGTGCTGAGCGTCTAGACTGTGCGTCAAAGGGGACGCTGTTCACAGCAGAGGTAGCCGCCTCATCGGTCTATCGCCCCACTTGAGAATGGAAATGCTACGGCGCGGAGCAGATGCTGCTCAGGGGGATATAGTTCTTCCGAGCAAGCCATCTCTTCCGTGCGGAGGTTTCTGGCTTGCCACTCCAGGTCCAAGATGAGTGGTTGTTGCCTCTGGAGGTTAGTGGGATGGCAGTGATGCTTTACATTAGCACGGTCTATCCAGATGTTCGAGGCGTAAAGTGGGTGTCTACTTTTCGGGACGCAGGCATGGACGTCGTTGTGCTTAGGGGGAGGGGGCTAAAGGGTGGCAGTGATCTCTGGCCAGAGCGCGGAGATGCAGAACTGGTTGAGTCCATTGAGAAGCTGGACACCAAATTCCCGATCATGCCTTCACTAGCCCGTCGCATTGCTAGACGGGCACTATCGTACCAACCAGCGGTGATACTCGTGAGGGACATATTCCTCGCCGGGTACGCACTCTATGCGGCTAGACGGCTAGATATACCATGCTATGTGGATGCTGCTGACAATTATCCTGAGGTCATGAAGACTGTCGCAAAGTCGCAGCTCGGGAGATTGGGGGGGTTCTGCCTTCTGAACCTGTGGGAACGGCACGTTCTGCGGAGTGCAAATGGTGTCATAGTAGTAACACCAGAGAGCAAGAACCACATCGTTCATAAGCACCATATATCCCCCTCGCGCGTGTTTGTCGTAGAGAACGTGCCGAAGAACTCGCATGCACATGTTTCTACCAAGTCATGTTTCACCGGAAAGCTAGTGTACGTGGGCACTGTTGACAGAGGTGTTCGCGATCTTGCCACGGCCATAGAGGGGCTCAAAGAGTACCACGAGTTGACTGGTGAGAAGGTGTCCTTGACTGTATATTCGTTTGCCCCTGACGAGGTGCAGGGCACGGTGTGTCAGCTGGAAGAGTACGCTGAGTACGTAACCGTAATGCCGACGGTGGCAAACCAAGCACTGTTCCATACTCTTCAGAGATTCGATGCTGGTGTGGTGCCTCACTGCCGATGCCCGGCAACAGAGTACACTGCTCCCAACAAGCTGTATGATTACCTCTATTCAGGCATTCCGGTGCTGTGCAGCGATAATCCACCTTTGAAGAGGATTATTGGTGACACCGGCGGGGGAATTGCGTACTCCTGCGGAGACGCCAATAGCTTTGCTCTTGCACTCAGGCGACTTAAGGCTGAGATCGAGCATGGGTGCGCCAAGGTTGATACTAGCGTGCTTCTCTCGAAATACGAGTGGGATGCTCAGGTCCAGTGTTTTGTGAGGCGCGTACGTGAGACGTTGAAGCAGAACGAAGGGACCGGGCAGTCCAAGTAGCCCGTGAGTCCGTGCGCGTGAATCCGCTGGCTGGAACACTTGAGCTCCAAAGAGCATGACCCGGGTGAAGGGGGGACCTCAGAGTATTCGCCGACGAAGGAATGGTGCGCATGTGTGCCGCGGAGGGCAGCACTAGTGAGCGACTGCGTGGTAGCCGCGCAGCCTCCGGCGAAACCCACCTCGGCCCAGTCAGAGTAGCGTTGATGGGGGATCTTGTGGTTCCCTCAATGCCGCTATCCATAGACACGGGGCCTGACATTAGTAGCCTCTACGATTTTGCTGTGTGTAACCTTGAGGGTTCATGTATGAGTCGCACGCCCCTGAACAAGTTGGTCAAGCTGCACAACTCGCCCGAGGATCTTCACTCGATGCTCCGTGCGCTGCGCGTTCGCTATGCTAACCTCGCCAATAACCATAGCATGGACTTCGGCGAGCAAGGAATTTGCGAGCTGATGGCGGTTCTGAGCGGCGCAGATGTGCGTCATTTCGGTGCGGGGGCAACACGCGCAGAAGCCGAGAAACCCCTTGCGGTTTCAGTTGGCCGCTTACGAATCGGATTTCTCGGGTTCTCTTGGAGGCCCATCGAGTCACGACGAGCTACAGCCAGTGAAGGCGGTGTCGCTCTGATTCCTTCGATGAGCGTACTTACGAGGCTGGTAGCCGAATTGCGTCAGCACTGCGACCACGTTATCGTATCGTTTCATTGGGGATATGAATACGAGCGCTATCCCCTACCCGCGCATAGGAAGCTCGCACACTCCGTTATTGATGCGGGTGCATCTGTTGTTGTGGGGCATCATCCACATGTGTACCAAGGCATTGAAGCATATGGTCGAGGACTCATATACTACAGTCTTGGTAACTGCTATATGAGGTGGCCAGTGAAACGCGAGGCCGATGTTGGCTTAGTGCCAGTGGTAGCACTGGACTCAAGAGAGATACTCGAATCAGCGATTTTGTACGCTGTGCGTGACCGCGTCTGTGATTCTTTTGCACTAGCCGACCGCCTAAGCCTTGAACCAACCGTGGAAACGTTGTCTGAGCCTCTTAATCTGTCTGACAAAGCCTATGAGCGGTTCTTCCGCGCTCATCGAACGAGGAGAAGGGGCCTTCCGACGTTCACGGGCTCTTGTTGGGATGTTGGCCGTTACGTATGGCTGGACGTGCGGTCGTGTCTAGTCCGATGGGCTGTTCGAGCAGGCTTTTGGTCTAGATCTTCAGATTGACACCCGATGGTTACCAGTCTGTCCGAAGGAGACTGCGCTGGGAATGGCTCCTGTGACCTGTACGGCAGAGCGTGGAACAGGATCCGAATACGGACTGTTGCTAGGGAGGCAATTTTGGTATGCAGAGGCTCATCAAGCGCGTAGCCACAAGTATCTCAGAACCCCTTGGGCGTCATATGGCATGGATTCCGTTCTCCTGTCGATTAGGGCCACAGTATTGCAGAAGCAAGGCTGCAATTCGTGAGCACGAGAACATGGGCGTTGATGAGCGGCAAAACTACATCCTGAAGGGTGTGCAGCGCATCGTGCGGCATGCTTTCTTCCACAACGAATTCTACGGGGGTGTCTACCGGGAACATGGATTCGCCCCCGACCAGTTGGTCACGTTCGATGACATATGTAGGATTCCCGTTGTGACGAAGGCCCTATTGAAGAGCGTTTCGATAGACAGGCGTTCATCCCGTCAGTTCGGTCGGATCCTGGTGAACACTGGAGGCACGTCAGGCGAACCTCTTCACTTCTACCTTGATAGGGGCGCGATTGCACGTGAATGGGGACATATGCACCGCATTTGGTCTGAGGTGGGATATAGACCCACGGATCTGAAACTTACGTTCAGAGGTAAGAATCTCGGCGGAGTGCCTATTAGGTACAATGCACTCAGCAATGAGTACCTTGTCAGTGCCTATTGCGATCTAGATATGATCGCGAAGGCCGTCTCAGACAGGGCGCAGCACAGTGTGATCAGGTTCATTCATGGGTACCCCAGTCTCATATACGAGTTTGCAGTGCACTGCAGTGAGTGTGCACCTCATGTTGTTGAGCGCCTGAGGAGTACGCTTCGCGGGATCATGCTAGGCTCGGAGTATCCTGCCCCGGTGTATAGAGAGTCTATCGAGGCGATTTTCCAGGTGCCCACCATATCGTGGTATGGCCACAGTGAAGCCGCTGTTCTGGCGTTTGAGGCAAACGCCAAGTACTGCTACGAACCCATGATGACATATGGGTACGCGGAAACTGTCCAGGACAATGACGGCCTTCACCATTTGGTGGCGACTTCATATTACAATACGGCATCTCCGTTTATTCGATATGATACGGGAGACATCATCTCTCCCCAATACGACAACGGGCTTCTCAGTTCGTTCAGAATCTCCGAAGGACGGTTCGGCGAGTTCATTCTGGACAAGCAGGGTAGGAGGATCAGTCTCACAGCCCTAGTATTCGGACGCCACCACGATATCTTTGAGCGAGCACGATTCGTGCAATTGACTCAGGCTTGTGCAGGCGAAGCCGTAATCCTAGTAACGCTTCCGCAACCGGATTACGCGGATGAGGCTAGCTTGAGGAGGCAGTTTGACCTTAGTGGTGCGGACATCGACTTTAGGTTTAGTGTCTTGTCAACTCCGTACATCACACCTTCGGGCAAGGTGCCGCTACTGGTGAACATCTCTGATTGGGAGAATGATCGGAATGCATATCGACAGGGATGGCAACACTCATCGCCATCACCGTGAGCCAGGAGGCCTAATCCAATGAAGCAAGTCACTCAGGATTTCAGATCCGGACAGCTAAGAGTAGAAGACGTGCCAAGTCCGCTGCTCAAGCCTGTGGGAGTGATAGTGCAGACTACACACTCGCTGATCAGCGTGGGCACCGAAAAGGCTGTAATTGGCTTTGCATCCCAGAATCTCGCAGCGAAGGCTCGGTCTCGCCCCGATCTTGTGAAGCAGGTAATTCGTAAGGTGAGGACTGATGGCTTGGTGAGTACGTACCGCACCTCAATGTCTCGCCTCGATACACCGCTTGCCTTGGGGTATAGCTCGGCTGGAGAAGTGAGCGAGGTCGGCTCTGCGGTGTCCGGTATGGCGGCGGGCGACAGGGTCGCATGCTGCGGCAGTGGCTACGCTTCCCATGCTGAGCTAGTGTACGTACCTAGGAATCTCGCGGTGAGGATACCGGACGAGGTGTCTAGCGAGGATGCTGCTTTCGCAACTGTAGGTTCGATCGCCCTACAGGGGATCAGGCTGGCAGATCTTCGACTGGGTGAGAAAGTAGCGATAATTGGTCTTGGCCTTCTTGGCCTCCTGGCGGTTCAGTTTGTCAAGGCTGCAGGATGTCTAGCAATAGGCACTGACCTGGATTCAAGGAGGGTATCCCTCGCTCTAGAGCTTGGTGCTGACGCCGCGGCAGTGACCGATCCTGATGCATTTCGCGAGCTCGTGATGAACATGACATCGGGCTACGGGGCCGATGCAGTCATCATAACAGCTGCTACTCGGAGTAGTGCTCCCACGGTGCTTGCGGGTGAGGTCTCTCGGATCAAGGGGCGGGTTGTGGCAATCGGTGACGTCGGGATGAACATACCTCGCAGGGTCTACTACCCCAAGGAGCTAGAATACAAGGTGTCAATGTCGTATGGCCCGGGAAGGTATGATCCTCAGTATGAGGAGCATGGCATCGACTATCCGTATCCATACGTACGGTTCACAGAACAGCGGAACATAGAGACCTTTCTCTCCCTCGTCAAGCAGGGGAAGGTGACTCCAGGTAAGCTCATAACACACCGGTTTCCTATTGAGGATGCGACAAGGGCATACGACCTCATACAGAGTGAAGAGGGACGGAAGTGCCTTGGTGTAGTGTTCACCTATCCGGAAACTGTACCGGAAAGCCGCAGAATCGATCTTGTTCATCCGGGAGCATCTCATGTCGCCCCCACGAGTTGCCTGGGAATTGGCGCAATTGGAGCCGGGAACTACGCGAAACTAATGCTTCTTCCACATCTTTCGAGAATGAGAGATGTGAAGCTGACGGGGGTCGTCACATCTACAGGCATAAGTGGCAAGCATACAGCAGGCAAGGTGGGATTCGGATTTTGCACAACAGATGTCGAAGAGCTGTTGAGTGACAAGCAGACAAACACCGTTGTCATTGCCACTCGGCATGACACGCATGCTTCGCTAGCTATCAGGGCTTTACGCGTGGGCAAGAACGTGTTTGTGGAGAAACCCTTGGCTCTCAACGAAGACGAACTCCGGGGCATCGCATCAGCAGCACATGATTCTGGCAAGCTGCTCATGGTCGGTTTCAACAGACGGTTCTCGCCTACTGCTGTTGAGGCAAGGATGGCATTTGCGAGTCACCAGGGCCCGTTATCGATGATATACAGAGTGAATGCGGGTTCGATTCCAGCGGAGCATTGGACCCAGGATCCGGCTGAAGGCGGCGGACGCATAGTTGGCGAGGCATGTCACTTCATTGATCTGATGCAGTATCTGTGCGATTCACCACCCATAGCTGTGTACGCTCTGGCAGGAGCCAAGGGCGATAGCGCTGTAGACGACAACGTGGCTGTCACCGTACAATTCGACAATGGCTCAATCGGGACGCTCGCATATTTCACTACCGGAGATCGAGCCATACCCAAAGAACACGTGGAGGTTTATGGTGGTGGCAAGACCGCCATCATTGAGGACTTCCGCCGCGTCCAGATTGCGTCAGGCGGAAACGTGAGAGCCGTTCGTAGCAGGGGGCAAGACAAAGGACAGAGCAGTATGCTGGATGCATTTGTGCAAGCTATTCATTCTGGAGGTCCATGGCCCATACCGTTGGACCAGCTGGTGGCAACCACCCTTACTTCGTTCCGCGTACTTGACTCGATTCGAACTAGAGAGGTTATTCCGGTCAAGTGGGCAGAATAGCACGCCATATCAGGGCTGTGGAGGATTGCCATCGTGGCCCCAATTTGGTTTCACTCAATGAGATGGCTGTCACTTTGGATGCAGAGTTGTGCAATGCGCCTGAGTAGGGCGCGGGGCGAGTACTGCAGCGGCTATAGCTCATGCAAAGATCGGTCGACGAGCTGGATGGAGCCTATCTTTGAAAGGATGGCACAGGACTTATGAGAGTGTGCATCATTGGACTTGGGTACATAGGATTTCCCACTGCCTGCATAATAGCAGACGCAGGACACGAGGTTGTGGGAGTAGATGTCAATAGGGACCTCATCAGCAAACTGAAGAATGGTGGGCTTCATATCGTCAACGAAAATGGCCTTGCTGATCTGGCGAACAGGGCCATTGAATCAGGACACCTGACCGTATCTGAGAAGCCTGAACCAGCCGATGTCTTCATTATCGCCGTTCCAACTCCGTTCAAGGTGTCGGGTGCGTACACCGCCGCTGTTCGCCCGGATGGGTTTGATAAGGCAGCGCTGGAGGTTGCAGCTACCTATGAGAACCCTATTGCCGACCTTACATGCGTGGAAGACGCTACGCAATCAATAGTACCCTTTGTTAAGAAGGGTGACTTGATCATACTTGAGTCAACAGTGCCTCCTGGCACAACAGCAGATGTGGTGTGCAGAATACTCGAGCATGGCAGTAAGCTACGATCAGTCGACGAGCTGTTCGTGGTGCATGCGCCGGAGCGAGTTCTTCCCGGCAAGATAGTTCATGAGCTCATTCACAATGACCGTATCGTTGGAGGGGTCACACCTGAAGCGACGCAAGCGGGAGTAGCGTTCTACCAGACATTTGTCCAGGGTGAAGTGATAGGCACTGATTCGTCAACAGCAGAACTCGTCAAGCTCATGGAAAACACGTTCCGCGATGTGAACATCGCTCTCGCTAACGAGTTCGCAATCATATGCGAAAGGCTAGGCATCAACGCGTTTGAAGCCATCAAGCTTGCCAACAGGCACCCGCGTGTCAATTTCCTGTCTCCCGGTCCCGGTGTTGGCGGTCACTGTATAGCCATTGATCCCTACTTCGTTATTCAGGCCGCTCCGCAGGAATCGCAGCTGATTGGGCTGGCGCGGCAGATCAACTCCGCCATGCCAAACCATGTGATGCAGCTGTTTGAGGAGCTCGTCGATGAAGCCAAAGCAGCTGGGAGGATAGTCAATGCCGTAGGTATCCTTGGAGCATCGTACAAGGCGAACGTGGGAGATGAACGGGAGAGCCCTGCTCTTCAGGTGGCCCAGATGATCTCGCAGATGGGATACAGGGCCATCATCCATGATCCCTACATCGAACGCTACAGCACTCCTTCTCTTTCTGAGGTTGTGAGCTGCGCGGACATGCTGGTTCTTCTCACAGACCATGAAGCCTACCGGAGAGAATTGAGTCCCGCTACTGTGAACCAGCTTTCGAAAACCAACCGGCCGTTGATCCTTGACACTCGAGGTTTCTTCGATCGTACGTGGGACATCAGTGGTTTCAGCGTCAGGCGCCTTGGAGTTGGGAGTTGAGAGTGTCGTCAGGATTGGTCTGGGGAGAAGCATGTCTGGGAGGGTCAGCAAGCGCCCAGGCTGATTGCAGTGATTGGGCAATCGGTCTCACCAGGAGGTTCGTCTTTGACGAGCTTGAGAACTGTGAGCACTATCAACTGGTAAGGAGTGAGACCTGAGGTCGCCGCTCTGATAGGGCTCACGCTATCTCGATACTTGGCTACGTAGACACCGGCGGTCAGAAGAGCGGAGTACTCAAGTCCAGAAACCATCTGCCAGGTAACGATACAGGGTGATACTATGGAATGTCGACATGAGCACATAACCCGCCGCGCGTCCAGGGCTATCGCAAGGATGGTGCTGTTCGCGAGAACGGTACGCGATGTGAGAGCTAGTCAGGTAGGTGCACGGGCCCTTCTGGTGACCAAGAGGCACGCCAGAAGGCTACTGCGCACCGCAGCACCGAATGCTGCTACGGTAAATGTCCAGCCGCTGCCCATATGCATCTATGAACCTCTTGATGTCAGAGGACGTTTCCTTGAAACCGCCAATAACGCGACGCGAGGCGTGTTCAGGTTCCTAGAGAGAGAGGTCCGATTCGACGGGCGGATTGACTGGAGATGCACTGCAGAATCGCAACTGTGGCGGTTTTACCTCAACTACTGCGCAGTTACCCTGGATCTAGCACAGGCTTTCCGGGTCACTGGGGATCTGAGATACGTGGATGCACTGCGCGAGCACATCGAATCCTGGATACGCGAGAATCGCTTGATGATAGGTGATCCGTGGGCCCCATATACAGCATCGCTTCGGGTGGTAAACTGGATAATCGCCTGTGGCGCTGTATGGGATAGCCTAGCTGATTCCGCATCCTTCGTGAGTACTCTGGCGCAGAGTGTACATGTTCATCTGACCTTCATCAAGCGCAACCTAGAGTATGATGTGAGATGCAATCACCTATTGGAGAACATCAAGGCACTGATAGTGGGTGGCATATTCCTTCAGGCCGGGGGCTCTGGTGCGCCATACTTCCAACTGGGAAGGAAGCTGCTCGTCGATCAGCTCAAAGAGCAAGTACTCCCAGATGGAGGGCATTGTGAGCGCAGCATAATGTACCATAGCGTCGTTCTGGAGGATCTCCTTGTTATCTATGAGGCTTGTCAATGCGCCGATGTGGTACCTCCAGTTGAGCTGAGTGACGGAATCCTGAGAATGGCTCAGTTCCTGAAGGGTATGACACTACCAGATGGCAACATACCTTTGCTTAACGATTCCGTAGAGGAAGGAGCTTTGAGTCCTGAAGCCCTGATTCGTTGGGCAATGCGAGTGCTGGGTGCGGAATTACCATCATCCAGTCGCAGCGTCCACTATGCCGACTCAGGGTATGTTAGGGTTGAGACGCCAACGGGCGACGTACTCCTGTTTGATGTTGGTGAAACAGGCCCCAAGTACCAACCCGGGCATGGGCACGCCGACACTCTCAGCATAATCTGGGCGTTATCCGACGGATCGCCGATTCTGATCGACCCTGGAGTATACGAGTATGTTGCGGGGCCCTGGCGAGACTACTTCCGGGGAACTAGAGCCCACAACACTGTCCAGGTGGATGAGCAGAACTCGACGGAAGTGTGGGCAAGTTTCCGTGCTGCGAGGAAAGCCAGAATACTGACTTCTGGCCTCGAACGGCTGTCAACCGCTGTCCATGTCTTCGGGCAGCATGATGGGTACGCACGGCTTCCCGGAGAACCACTGCATCGCAGAGACATCTACCTATTCGACAACAGTACCTTGCTGGTACTGGACACCCTCACGGGGAGTGGAACACACTTGCTCGAGTCCAGACAGCATTTTCACCCCGATTGTAGTGTTATGCCAGAGGCAGGCATCGGTTATCGGATCAGGAACGGTCATCACTCTGTGAGACTGCGCTTTCTTACTCCGGGTGATGTATCGTGTTTCGTGGGCTTAACCGAGCCAATCTTGGGGTGGTTCGCACCTCGCTTTGGCCATCGAGAACCGTGTCCATGTGTTACGTGGAAAGGCCGGGTCAGGCTGCCATACCGAACAGGGTTTGTTCTCAGCATGCATGATGAATCCCTGCCGTTCGGTTATGATGTTGGCAGGATCAGACTGCCGTTTGACCGGGCTGGGGAGCTGGACAACATTCGGCTCGGGCAACTGTAGAGGGTGCTTCACCGCCCTTAAGTGTTGGAGTGTGACTAGATGATGGCAACGACTGCAGCCAATGGTACTCATAAGACTCTATGGATGATTAACCAATACGCGATAACTCCGGATCTGCCCGGTGGTACACGCCACTATGACTTTGGGTGTGAGCTTGCCAGACATGGGTGGGACGTTACGGTATTTGCATCGGATGTGAACCTTGCGCTACGAGAACACGTTCGGCTCAAACCCGGTCAGCTGTGGTGTGAAGAGATTGTGGATGGTGTCCGCTTTGTGTGGGTCAGAGCAGCGCTGTACAAGAAGAACAACTGGCGGCGCGTCTGGAACATGCTATCGTTCGTGCTGAATTTCCTCAGGGTAGCGCGGTTGCTCCAGCTTACCCCCGATGTGGTAGTTGGGTCGTCTCCTCATCTGTTTGCTCCGGTTGGGGCGTGGATAGTGGCGCGTAGGCATGGGGCAAGGTTCGTGCTTGAGCTAAGAGACTTGTGGCCTCAGGCTCTTATTGATCTGACGGGTTCTTCTGAAAAGCGGCTTTCTATGAGACTGATGAGGATCATAGAAGCCTTTCTGTACAGGAAGGCTCATCAAATCGTGGTGCTCGCCACGGGGTCCATCAGGTACTTGGTGAACAGAGGGGTTGCAGAGAGCAAGATACTGTACATTCCCAACGGAGTCCATATGCGGCATTTCCAATCAAGTGATGCCTCGGGCTCAACTCAAGAGCGGCTTCATGCAAGGGATGGCTTTGGCTTTCGCCGCTACACGATAGTATACACGGGCGCTCATGGAACCGCGAACTCCCTTAGCACTATCCTAAAAGCGGCCAAGCTAGTTGCGGAGTCGAGGGACAGAGTCGAGTTCGTGCTAGTCGGTGATGGTCCCTCCAAACTTGAGCTAGTCAGGGAAAGTGAGTCTTTGGGTCTGACGAATGTGAGGTTCATGGATCCCGTGCCGAAGACGGCTGTTTCGAGGCTGCTAGACGCCGCCGACGCTGCTGTTATCACACTCCGTTCAGCTGAGGCGTTCTCCTATGCTATCAGCCCGAACAAGCTTTTTGACTACATGGCGGCTGGAAAGCCAGTACTCTGCGCAGTCGAGGGTGACATGGCGAACCTGGTCACTCAGAGTGGAGCCGGCATGGCTGTCCCGCCAGAGAATCCCGAGGCTCTGGCTGAGGCTGTCCTGAGACTGGTGCAACTACCCGACCATGAGAGGCAGGCCATGGGCCACAGAGGACGTGAACTAGTTCAGCGAGATTTCTCAAGAGAAGCTCTTGCCATACAGCTGAGTCAGGCCATGGAGCGGAACTTCCGATAGCCGGCGTCAGGACATGTGCATGGCGATGGGGTACGTATGTGCCTTATCTGACGCGCGAATATGGCTGTGGAGGAGACAGTAGGTCGGAGCATATACGCCCACACTCCGGAAGCCATTCTGCAATGGAATCATGCGTCTGACAATGAGTTAGGAAGGAAGTCATCACTCACAGTGCATCAGCTACTAGTATGTGTGCTGGTTGCAGCCACATCATGGATGACTACTACGGTTGTCCGAAGATATGCAGTCTCACATGATGTCCTGGATACCCCCAATCAACGGAGCTCTCACACTATCCCCACGCCCCGGGGCGGTGGGCTTTCCATCGTTGTGACGTCCCTGGCCGTAGTCTTCGTTCTGATCGTGAGTCACCATCTTTCAGTGAAGACCGGGCTCGCGCTGATGCTGGGAGGAGGTGCTGTCGCGCTAGTAGGGTGGCTGGACGATAGGCACCATCTGGGCGTACGCCTGAGGTTCGCGGTCCACCTCGGGTCAGCCGTCTGGGCGCTAGCGATGCTGGGCGGATTGCCGTCTATGAGGATTGGTTCGGGCACACTCACGGCTCCGATTATCCTGTCCTGCTTGGCTGTAGTAGGCACTGTGTGGTCAGCCAATCTGTTCAACTTCATGGACGGAATAGACGGCATTGCCGGGATCCAGGCTGCGTGCGTAGGCTTGGGCGGCGGGGTTCTGCTAACTCTGAGCGGAGACACGGGCCTAGCTTACTGCATGTTCGCACTGGGCGCGGCGTCCGTGGGGTTCCTGGCCCTGAATTGGCACCCGGCCAAGATCTTCATGGGCGATGTGGGCAGCGGGTTCATAGGGTTCTACATAGCCACAGTCGCTGTGGCTTCGGAGAACGCGACTGCAGTGCCATTGCTGCTGTGGGCGATGATGATGGCATTGTTCGTTGTGGACGCTACGGCTACACTCGTGTATCGGACCATCAAGGGACACCCGTGGTCGGAAGCTCACCGCACCCACGTTTATCAGCTTGCCGTGAGAAGCGGACTCTCACACGATCGCGTGGCGCTCATCGTTGGTGTCGTAGATTGCGTCCTGATAGGCATCGCATACCTGGGCATGCGACAACCCGAGAAGGCTGGTTCGATGACCCTAGCCACGTTGGCCGCGGTCTTTGTGGCGTGGCTGTGGCTTCGTCGAGGGCTGCAGGCGAAGGTCGAGAGAGTCGAGGCAAGTGAAAAGGCTGTCGTCCGATGACTTCGGTGCCGAGTGTGTTCCCCGATTCCCCGGAGTATGCATGCTGGCGCCCATGTGTTGTGACGCTACAGTTCCAGATCAGACTCTACTTATAGACTAACCGCACTCTGCTCCGAGTCTGCCTCGGCTAGTGAGAAGGCCCCGGAAACTTCGCTTCTCCAATCTCGCACAAGTCTGGCCACTCTCGTAAGGAGGGGAGCGCGCTATGAGAGATCGGAACTGGGGAGCCATAACCGATGGCGTCACCTTTGAAGCGTTGGTTGCGAGGCTTGTCTTCTTCGAGGATCCGAAGGCAATGCTGTTCGAACGCCTCGGTAGGGATGGCGGCCAAGACATGCGCTCTAGTGACGGCACCTGCGTGTTCCAGGCAAAGCACCATCAGAGTCCCTCGGCCGCGAAAGCGATAGCGGACGCGAAGCGGGAGGCTTCCAAGATCGCCGCCTATCGTCAGCCAGGACATGAGCGGTACGAGCTGGCAGGGCGTGACGCATTGGCGCCTAATCACAAATGCCTTGTTCAACCCCGCTGATCAACAGAGATGGGATGACGAGGTGGTACCCGTCTTCCGCCGCCAGGGACTCATTGCTGAGTACTGGGGACGAAGCCAGCTAGACGCTCTTCTGGATAAGCATCCTGAAGTCGACAGGTCCTTCTTCGGGAATCAGACAAGGGGTTTCCTGACGCTGCCGGAGGCAAGGGAGCGAATTGCTTCCCAAGAGACGTTTCTGAAGCGCAGTACGCCCACGCCGTTTGTTGGCAGAGGTGAAGAGCTAGATCAAGTCGCTCGGTTCATGCCGTCCGACTCAAGGTTCTTGGTTATCCACGGTGCCGGGGGTGTTGGGAAGACGCGCCTCCTCATCGAGGCGGGGGAAGAAATCGCGAGCATGGGTAGGTGGCAGGTCCTCTGGGCCAATGTCGAGACCATGCTGTCGTCGGGAACCTGGTTCGAGGGGATAGTGCCCGAGCGCCCCACTCTGTTGCTTGTCGATGAACCACAAGATGATCAACTCTTGAGGATCCTTGACGAACAGCAGAGTGGCAGGGCTTCCAAGTGGAAGGTGGCCATTGCAGTCCGTTCGCCGAAGGATCCTGTGATGCGATGGCTTGGGGGCGCCAGGACAAAGAAGCGCGTTGATACGATCAACCTCGGCGTGCTTCGTCCGGACGAAGCGGAGCAAATGTGCATGGGCCTGCTAACCTCGGGTCCGCTGGGCGCCAGGGGAGATAGATGGTCTAGGCAAGTTGCCCGCGAACTCGCCGGTCGCTTTTCGTGTAGTCCGATGTGGCTGACTATCGCCGTTCACGTCCTTGAAACCTCCGGCGACCTCGCTGGGGTTCCCAAAACCGCTGATAACCTTGCAGACTTGTACCTGGACGAGATCATCCAGTGTCAGAAGGAGTTCCAACCTGAGCAAGTGCGCTTGTTACTTCGGTGGGTCGCCCTTGTCGGCGCCGTGAACCGAGAAAGCGATGCGGCGATCGAGCTACTTCGTGAAGGCAGTGGCATCGCTTCGGACACGTTGGTGAGGGAAATGCTGGCTAGACTAGTTGCGCGAGGAGGCCTATCACAGCGAGGGGCAAGAAACCGACTCGTCGAACTCAAGCCCAACGTCCTGCGCGATCATGTGCTAATTCGTTGGCTCTCGGTAGATGTCGGCTACGGAGAGACGCCGATGCAGCCGTCAGACGCAGCGAGAACCATTGTGGACGATATTCTGCACACTGTCCTTCAGGCCCATCTTCAGCACCCTTGGCGGCACAGAATGACGGGTTTTTGACCCAAATAG
>ENA-UOOH01001717-UOOH01001717.1-fermentation-metagenome-genome-assembly--contig:-NODE-1717-length-20561-cov-13.288160_pt1 | contig 20561 bp, 10 predicted proteins | sample MGYA00245778_ERZ724025 | MGnify/ENA primary metagenome ERZ724025 (study PRJEB28704, sample SAMN03018313) | fermentation metagenome | biome: anthropogenic terrestrial biome; feature: soil... | reverse complement strand
TCGACTGCAAAGAAGGAGGACACTATGGATATGCTTACTATACTCTAAACTGCTCTAAAAAGGATATAACAACCTCATCTTGTGGAGAAACTCACACCAATATTTTCAGTGCCCCAGAAGGATTTCTGTATGAGTGGTACTCCTCTTCCAATCCATCAACAAGGCTTTCTACCGAGAGAGTATTGGAGATAGTTACTGACTCAACCCAAACTTATTACTGTATAGTTTCCTCAAAAGAAAACCCTTCATGTAGGTTTAGGATTGATGCCTATGCAGGGAAACGATTCCCATTAGCTGACTTTACCTATGAGGTGGAAGCCAAAGACTGCTACTTCGAAGTAAGGTTTTTTAACCAAAGTAAGCTCTCTTCCAACGGCATAGACCCTCTTCCAAGTGGTGAGGGATGCGAGAATATTAAGTGGATTTTCGAAAACGCAGAGGTGCAATATATTGATAATCCAGTTAAGGAATACTACTCTTCGGGAGAACATATAATTAAGTTGGTGGCTGGTTTGTCCGATTTCCAATGCACCGATACAATGGAAATAACCCTAAGACTCGAAAGTCCTGGGGGTACGCTTACAATAATGGGGGACTCCTCTCTCTGCTTGGGTGAGTCAACAACTCTTAGTGCTACCATGCAAGGGTCTTACTTATGGAACACTCAAGACACCGTTCAAAGCATATCATTTACCCCTACCATAGACTCATTATACTCAATTAAGGTTACAGACTCTTTGGGATGCCAACACTATGCCTCCAAAATGGTCAGTGTACATCCTCATTATAATGGGCTGATTGTCTTTGATACTGTGTGCGATAACTACATCTATGACGCCCAAGGAACAATAATTTCGGAATCAGGAATCTACAATCTCAACCTCCAATCTGTCTATGGTTGCGACTCCAATATAGTGCTTCACCTAACAATAAACCCTACTTTCTACGACACAATAATTGCGACAATCTGCGACAATGAGGAGTATTTATTTGAGGGAATGCTTCTTGATTCGAGTGGTACCTATAAGGTTTCCCACACCACTACCAGCGGTTGCGACAGCATATATGTCCTTTATCTGACTGTCAACAAGACCTTTAACGACACCATTTTCGCCGATATCTACTACGGAAACACCTATAATAAGCATGGCTTTAACGAGAAAACCACAGGCTTCTATACTCATTCTCACCAGTCCATTACGGGGTGCGACAGCATTCTTTACCTCGATTTGCAGGTCGATAGAGTAATGTTTCCTAATGTAGTAACGCCCAATGGTGATGGAATTAACGACGTTTTCGACATACATAATCTCATTGAGCAGAAGGCATTTCCAGAGAATAAGCTATACATTTACAACCGTCAGGGCAAGCTTATTTACCATTTTAAGAACATCTCCAAGCCCACCGACCTATGGTCACCAGCCCAAACCAACTCCCCAACAGGAACATATTTCTACCGCTTTATTGGCATTCGACACGACAAAAACATTGATGTTATGGGTGCTATTGAAGTACTTCGATAAAAACTTCAATCATATTTTAATTTTTGTCCATCATAATTTTATTTTTGATTGAGTTATTTTTCTAATCTCTTATTCTACTTTACTGAAACGAAGTTTTATTTTACTGAATCTTCGTTTTAATTTTTTCTTTCTTCGTTTTAATTTACTGAAACAAGGTTTTATTTTGGAGTATAATTGACTCTTTTTTAATGGTAAAAGCTGTATAAATAGAAAAAGGAGCTTAGTTTTTTAATTACTAAACTCCTTCTAATTATTCGGATTCTTTTGTATTTACTTTAGGTTAGAAACTTCGTGTTTGGATTGGTTGATTGTTTCTATGTCGGTATCTTCTTCTTGTGGGCGATTGAAGTTTATGTAGTGTTCCCATTTTTCTTGTACCATTAACATATCCTCAGGCAAGTTGCTTTCAAAGAATAAGGTTTCTTTTGTTGTTGGATGAATGAAGCCAAGTGTGGTTGCATGTAGGGCTTGTCGAGGTAGGATTTTGAAGCAGTTTTGAACAAATTGTTTGTATTTGGAATAGGTGGTTCCTTTAATTATTTGGTCTCCTCCATAGGTTTCATCATTGAAGAGTGGATGCCCAATATATTTCATATGGGCTCTAATTTGGTGTGTTCTTCCTGTTTCCAATTGGCATTGGATTAGGGTGATGTAACCAAATCTGAACAATACTTTCCAATGTGTTATGGCTGATTTACCATATTCTCCATCAGGAAATACTTGCATTACCTTTCTGTCTTTAAGGGAGCGGCCTATATTTCCTTCAATTGTTCCTTCCATTTGGTCAAAGTCTCCCCAAACTAAAGCTTTATAGGTTCTTTGTACTGAATGGTCGTAGAATTGTTTTGCTAAAATGGTTTGAGCTACTTCATTTTTTGCAATTAGTAGTAGTCCTGTGGTATTTTTATCTATTCTATGAACCATTAAAGGTCTAACAGGGTTGCCTTCCTTGTCTTTTTGGTTTTGGAAGTGAAAGGTTAGTGCGTTAAGAAGTGTTCCTGTGTAGTTGCCATAGCCTGGATGAACAACCATTTCTGATTGTTTGTTTACAACAATTAAATCATCGTCTTCATAAACTATGTTTAAAGGAATATCTTGTGGAATGATTTCAATTTCTCTTGGTGCAGTTGGCAAAAATATCTGAACAATATCTCCTGGCTTTACTTTGTAGTTTGGCTTAACAGGCTTCTCGTTTACTTTTATGCAGTCTGCTTTTGCTGCTTGTTGTATCTTGTTTCTTGAGGTTTGCTCGAGCCTATCCATAAGAAACTTATCTATCCTTAGGAGGCTTTGACCTTTATCAACCTCTATGCGGTAGTTCTCAAATAATTCGTTTTCGTCTTCTTGTGGTGCTAAGGTCTCTTCTATCATCTTCTTATTATTAGTTTCTCTTGCTTTGTTTGGTGGGTCTCTTTGTTCAAAATGTAGATTATATATACTCCATTTGGGAGCGATGAAACGTCGATTTCTGACCTCAAACCTAAGCTTAAGACCTCTCTACCAAGCATATTTACTATTCTTATCTCACCCTTTTGCCATCCTGAATTGGCGTTTTGTAGTCTAATATTTAGCCTATTGGAGGCAGGGTTAGGGTATATTGAGAGGTTTGTTTCTTCCTTTTCCACCTCCCTAAGTCCTATTGCTGCCCTATATCCAAAGTATGGACGCACCATAATTGAGCCTTTGAAGAGGGTGTTTTCTTCCCATGAATTAGCCCAGTTTCCAAAGGTTTTGGATGATGCATCGGTGTTTCGGTCAAAGCCAATATTGAGATAGTCGCTGTATTTTGTTTGGAGTGAGACGAAAAATTCGCCTTGTTCTATTACCAAAGGTGAGTCTAAGTAATATCGTGTGAACTTGTTTAGCCCATTGGTTGAAGGGGTTAGGTAGGTGCTGGAGCGGTATATGCTGTCGTGTGGTTTGCCTGCAAGGCTGTTCCAAACACAAAGGTAGAAAGGTTTTTGATTGGCGTCTTGGTAGGATGAATTGAAGTAAATGTCAACTGCTGTAAGGGTGTCTGGGACGTTAAGGTTAAAGCCAATTGCGAGGTTGGAAACGGTGTTTGGCTCTATACCAAAGCCGTTTTCTGCACTGCCATCATCGTAGGCAAAGTAATCCTCAAATACCTGCTCGAAAACTATGGTATCGTTGGTTGTTCGGCTGTCTTGCCCCACTCCTTCCTTAACAATATGCACTACATTGAACCTACTCCACTGGGTTTGGCTGACAGGATAACTAAAGTTTATGGGTGGCAAAGCATGGTTTGGGGAGGTCTGAAACTGCTTGGTTTGTATGTATGGATATATGTTTTCGAACCCACCATCATAGGAAGCTACTGATGTTCCAGCCTCATCATATACATTATATTTATACTGAGAACTAAGGGCAATATCGGCAAGGTTGACAATCTTAATCTCTATGTTCTGCCCCATATCTTCAGTAATAAACTGTCTTGAAGGCATTGATTGGTAGCTCTTCAAAAGCGAACGTGCAGGGTTGACAAAGGCTATATCCCTAATGGTTTTGTTGTCAAAACTCCTATCCATATCAAGATATACGTAGTCAATATGCCAGTGATCGCAGTTGCCAACGTAGGCATAGGAGGGGTTATTATCCAAAGATGCGAAATTGAGAAAGCGGAAACGGAACTCCGAACTAAAGTATATTGAGTCCAGAATAGGCAGATTTACATGTAGCCAATAGGTGCTATCTATGGCAAATATACTATCAATCATTAGCCCTTCAGTCTTCCAAATACTATTCCAAACATCCTGACTTGGAGAGTAAAATTGGAGTACCAAGGAGTCTTTTCTGGCAGGGGTTGCACCCACATTATCCCATATTGCACCGAAGCCACCTCCTGGTTGAACATAGAAACTAAGGTAAATACTATCCTTAGGAGAAAGTCGTGTTGGGGTTGGTAATAGTATGGAGTCTAACCTTATCTTGCACGATGTTAGGGTATCGGCAGAGAAACCTGTGGTGTTTGCTCCTTCATAAAGTAGACCTTCGGAGTTAAGAGCATCAAAGGTAATAACGCCGACAGTTGGGGCAAGAAACGGGTAATTGCTATTTGCCCAAGCCCCAGAGTTCTCCCATAAATCGGTGTTTAGGAGACTGCCTTGATTGGAAAAATCATCAATGAAAGGAAGCAAAATGGTGTTGATATTTTTCTTTTCGCTCTTCCAACCCTTCTTTTCCATAGGCTCATTCTTTGGCTTTCCAGCCTGAGTTATCCTAAACTGACTCATGCCTATAAAAGGAATTAGTACAATAAAAACCAAAAGAATTAGCCCTCTATTATAATTCATCGCTTGTCTCAATTAATTGAATATCGGCATCTTCAACAGCTATGTTTGACATCTTAAATTTCTTCACCCTATCCTTATAGTTGGACTTTGTATCGTTCATAAAGTTAATGGTTATGGTGCTTCCTTTTGAAACACTGGTGGTGTTGGGAGAAAAAGAAACTACCCTCGAATGAACTATATCTTTCTTGCCTTCAAAGGTTTTCTTACCAACATTTAGTGCTGCCTCCCATAGCTTTTTTTCAGCCTCTGGCTCAGTAAGTCCTATGATATTGGGCATGGTTGTTGAGTATTTCTCCTGATTCATCTCCACAATCAAGTCAATTTCTTCCCCTCTTTGAATGTCGCTTCCTTCCTCAATTGGCTTCCCTCTATACCTTTGTCCAACAACAACATTATTGAAGTCGCCTATGTTAAAAATAAATTTCCCAACCCTAAGCCCAGCATTTGTCAATTGATTTACAGCCGAACGAACACTTTGATCCTTACAATTTGGCATAGGAATATTCTCTCCAATACTCGAAGTTACAACAACATATATCTTCCTACCCTTCTTTATTTTGGACTCTGCCTTAGGGTCTTGGGATATGATTTTCCCAGCATGCTCTCCTGGTGTATAGATTGAATCTAAAACAATTATCTTAAACATATCCATCTCCTCAATCTGGTCGATATCCTCCATCAAGCTCCCCTCTATCTCGGGCATTATATACTCTTTCCCATGTCGAGTATAGAAGTTCATACCCACAAAAGCAATTATGAGTATGACAAAGAATACGGCAGTAATTATGCCCAAATTCTTGAAAAATTGCTTGCTCTTTATGAAATCAAATAATGACATTTACTTCTGGTTTTAATCCCTTCTTCCCATATAAATTGCGATATAGTAAAGCAGTGAAGCCAAAGAAGATACTGCTGCAACAACATAGGTATAGGCAGCGGCTTTAAGTGCTCCTTGTGCCTTATCGTGGCTTTGGAAAGAAGTAACGGAATGATTTTCCAACCATGCCAACGCTCTCTTTGAAGCGTTTATTTCAACCGGAAGGGTAACAAAGCTAAATAGGGTTGTAAATCCAAATAGGATAATCCCTACCAAAAGAAGGCTTGGAAAGGTGTTTACCAAAAACAAACCTACAAGAATAACCCACATAACCCATTTTGATGCAAAGCTAACAACAGGTACAAGTCTTGAACGTAGCATTAGCCATGAATAAGCCGTTGCATGTTGAACTGCGTGACCACATTCGTGAGCTGCAACTGCAGCAGCAGCAACATTTGCTCCCTCATATACTCCCCTGCTTAGGTTCACAACCTTGGTTACTGGATTATAATGATCGGTTAGCTGTCCCTCAACACATTGAACCTTCACATCATAAATATCTTGGTCGTGAAGCATCTTTTCAGCAACCTCCCTACCTGTCATTCCTCTTTCAGTTGGTATCTTCGAATAGGCTGCAAACTTTCTCTTCAAATTGGCACTAACAAGCCAGCTCAAAGCAGCTGTGCCTATGAAAATTACCCAATAAATCATATTCCCTCCCATAAATCCTGTTTCTGGTGTCATAAGTTTTTGTTTTATGTTTTAATTGTTTATGCTCTTTACGTTAATTTACTTGATTTTATTATTCTAAAAGTAAATTAAACAGCAAAAATAATCATTTTTTACCACTTAGTATTATATTCCTCCTAAATTATGGTTAATAAGATATTTCAGGAATAAAAAACTCCCGAGAATAGAATTTGGGAATTGGAGAAAAAAGTAAGGTTGAATAAAAGCTGATTTAAATTTATTAAAACGAGGTTTTAATTTTCTAACTCTTCGTTTTAGTAAATTAGAATCAAGAAAGAATTTTGAGAGGGAAACTCACAATTTTATAAAGCCCTATTTAGTGAAAATTAAACGTTACTTATTCGGAAATAAACGTTACTTATTTGGAAATAATCGTTACTTAATTTGAATTAAACGAGCTTTAATTTTAATTATTCGGTGTTTATTTTTTTGATAAAGTTTTATCTTCTTAATCAGTTTTATAATCGTAGATAAAGTTTTTTTATATCTTTGTATGTTTTTTAGATTAATGAATAATTATTCTATTCAAAGTTTTTTATATGATTAAATCAATGACAGGCTACGGTAAAGCCTCTGCAACTTACAACAACAAAACTATATCAATTGAGATAAAGACTCTCAACAGTAAGCAAATAGACCTAAATCTAAAGCTCAACTCTTCCTATCGTAATAAGGAAATTGAAATAAGAAACCGTATTGCCAACAGCCTTGAAAGGGGTAAGGTGGATTGTTATATTATTAAGGAATTTGTTGAAGAGGCTCCCAATTTGAATATTAACAAAGCTCTTTTTGTTAGCTACTACAAGCAATTTGAAGCCTTGGCTGAAGAGGTCAATGCTCCAAAAGCAAGCATACTTCACTATGTTTTGCAAATTCCAGAGATAAATTCTTGTTGCGACAAGGAGGTTAAGCAAGATGAGTTGGATATATTATTTCTTCTTTTGGATGAAGCCATAGAACAAACCGACCAATATAGATTGATTGAGGGAAAATGTTTGGAGAAGGATTTGATGTTGAGAATTAGGTTAATTGGTGAGAAACTTCTTGAGATTGACCAATTTGAGTCATTGAGAATTCAACAAATTAAGGATAAACTACTCTCCAAACTTAATGAGTTGGATTGCCAATCATTGGATATGAATCGTTTTGAACAAGAGATTATTTATTATATTGAGAAATTGGACATTACAGAAGAAAAGACAAGATTAAAACAACATTTGGATTATTTCGTTAATACTATGAATCTTCCTACTTCACAAGGGAAAAAATTAGGATTTATTGCTCAAGAGATTGGTAGAGAAATTAATACTCTTGGCTCAAAGGCTCAGGATGCCAACATGCAGAAAATTGTTGTGCAGATGAAAGATGAGCTTGAGAAAATAAAAGAACAAATATTAAACGTACTTTAAGTGATAAACAAAGAGGAGTTATTAGATAAGAGAATAAACATTAAAGACCTTTTAAAAATTAGAGGTGCAAGTTTTTTTTTGTTTGTTTTAATTGCTTTATTCTATTCTTATCCTCTTTTTGCTCAAACAGATAAAAACACTCAAGAGAAAGCATTCTTTTTGAATGAAGAAACTCAAAACAAAATTGACCTTTATGAAGATTTGATTGACAAGGAATTCCGTCAAGAGTATTATGACAATCTCTTAAGTCTTTACTATCAAACGAATCAAGACTCAAAAGCAGAAAAACTAATAAAGAAAACAATAAAGAAATTCCCTCAAAACTCATTATTTATTGCTGATTTAGGTACTCACTACATTAAATTAGGTGAACAAAACAAAGCAAATAATCAATTTGACAAATCTATAGAAAATCTTCAAGCAAACAGTAATAGTATTGTTCAGCTTGCAAGCTATTTCAATGTTAGAGGAAATATTGATTATGCAATTAAAACCTTTAAGAAAGGAAGAGAATTATTTAATAACAAAAGTCTTTTTATCTATGACATTTCTTATCTATATCAACGTCAAGGGAATTATGAAGAAATAGCAAACGAGTATTTATCCCTTTTGGATGAAAACCCTTCAATGCTTAATCAAGTTAAAATTTATCTTGGAAGCATTTTGCAACAAGACAATGATGGAAAGTTTTCTGACTTTCTTCGCAATACTATGCTGAAAAAGGTTCAACAAGAACCATCTAATCAAAATCTTTCTCAACTATATATTTGGACTCTTTTGCAACAAAAGAACTATAAGATGGCTCTTACTCAAGCAAAAGCAATTGACAAAAGATTTGAAAACTTAACTGGGCAAACAGTTTATGAAATTGCAAATATTGCACTCAATAATCAAGATTATGAGATTGCAAAGGAAGGATTTATTTATTTGATTAACAAAGGAAATGAAAGCACTTATTATCTTGTAAGCAGGTTAGGACTTCTTAGTTCTCTTTATCATCCTTTTATAAACAAAATTAACCATACGCCAAAAGAAATTGCTTACTTACAAACTCAATACGAAATAACCCTTGAAGAACTTGGCAAACTTCCTGCAACAATACCGATAATGCAACAATATGCACATTTGTTAGCCTATTATCTACATTTGCCTCAAGAAGCCGTTGATATATTAGATCAAACTCTTTCAATGCCTCAAATCAAACCATTAGAAAAAGCTAAAAGCAAGCTAACAAGAGCTGATATTTATTTAATGGAGAATGACATTTGGGAAGCATCATTAACTTATTCACAAGTTGAAAAAGAATTCAAGAACGATGTTGTAGGCTCTGAAGCAAAATTCAAAAATGCAATGCTTTCCTACTACAATGGTGATTTTTCTTGGGCAGCTTCTCAATTTGATGTGCTTCGCTCCTCAACAACCAAGCTAATTGCTAACGATGCAATGCAATACTCTATTTTGATTTCAGATAATATTGATGAAGACTCAACCTATGGGGGATTGGCTTATTTCTCTAAGGCTGAATTTGCTATCTTCCAAAACAAATACGACTTAGCAACCCATTATTTGGATACCCTAAATCAACAATACCTCTCCCACCCTTTGTTTGATGAGGTTTTGTATAAGAGGGCAGAGATTGAAATCCATAAAAAGAATTATGAAAAAGCCGATAGCTTACTCAACCTTATTCTTCTCAAATACCAATACGATATTATGGCTGATGATGCTCTTTATCTCTTGGCAGAACTATGCTTGACCAACCTCAACTCAACTCAAAGAGCAATAGAATACTACGAAAGAATAATTATTGATTACCCCAATTCTCTCTACGTTACTCAGGCTCGCAAACGCTATAATGAACTAACCAATAAAGACTCCCAAAGCCCTTCCCCAAAATTTTCCAACGACTTTGTGAACTAAGCAATAAAAAAAGGCAGCAAACTAAATTGCTACCTTTCCATATATGATTCCTATTGACTCTTATCTAATAAGATTTATTGTACCACTCCTATCGTAAACTCGTTTATTACCTAATCTCTTATAGCTTAATCTCCAAACATAAGTTCCAATTGGTACATTAACTCCATTCTTTTGACCGTTCCAGCCACTCTTGTTTTCAAGATCTTGACTATCTTCTTTTGAACAATCTAAGTAATCATCTTCGAACAAGAAAACTCTTTCTCCCCATCTATTATAGACTTCAAACTTAACATCTTCCAATCTATTTGTGCTTCTAAAGAAGAACCTGTCATTTGCTCCATCACCATCAGGTGAGAATGCACTTGGCAACCATACAGAAAATAGTTCAATTGGAACAATAACAGAAGTAGTATCGGAGCAGCCAACTTCATTGAAGGTTGTTAAGTAAATTTGAACATTATCTCCACTCACATCATTAAATCTATGACTAAAGCTTCTTGCATCTGAGGTTGTTCCGTCTGAAATTGTCCAGCTTGAGCTTGTTCCCCATTGTGAAACATCTCTTAGAGAAAGAACAGGATTATCAACATCAACATAAGCAGGAGAATAGGATATTTCGGCTTCTGGGAATGGAACAACTTGAACTCTTATTGTTCTTACTGCGAAGCATCCACTTGCACCATAACCTTTCATAGTGTAAATTGTCGTTTCTTCAGGATGAGCTGTTACTGGTTGGTCAGAACGTATGTCAGTCGGTAGGGTTGGGTCAGCTGGGTCAGCACTCCAACTATAGTCCACTGCATCCATTCCTGTTAGAACAACAGGGTCTCCTGGACATACTTTATATTTGTTCGCAACAACTTTTGGATCGGTTATGCTTATATTAATGCTCTTTGAGGCCATGCAGCCTTGTGAGGTTTTTGCTATTAGATATACTGTGGTGTTTTGGGTTGGGGTGAAGATTAATATAGGTTCGGTAGTTGTTGGTTGGTTAGGATTAAATTGTGGTGGGTTACCTGGATCAGTAAATGACCATTGCATTTCTTGAGTGTTACCAGTTTCATCCATGGCAGTAATATTTGACTGTTCGCCTAAGCATAGCATTGTATCTCCAATCAAGGTGATTTCAGGGAATTCTTGAACATCAACAATAATTGTATCTGTGTATATACAAGAAGGAGCAACAGCCTCAACAATAATCTCCGTTCTTTGATTAAATGTAGCATTATACATTATCCCTTCAAAAGTGTTTGGTTCGTTTGGATTAGTCCAAGTGTAAGTAACATTTTCAGTCATTGCAGGGTTTTCAATTGGTATATTAATATTTGTACCAATACAAATCATTGTATCTGTTAGAGAGAATGAAGGAGTTTCTGGAATCTCCACTTCATAAGAAATTGAATTCTCGCATCCATTGTATGAGGCAGTAAGTGAAACTGTGTATGTTCCAGCACTACTATATACGTGAGTAGGATTAATATTTCCATTTGTACTTGTGTCATCACTTGAGTAAACTGCTGATGTTCCATCTCCAAAGTCCCAATGATATTCCTTTATTGCTTCAAGGTCATCAATTGGGAATGTTGTACCATTTGAAAATTCTGCTGTTAGCTGACAATCTGTATTGAACGTAAATTCTACTACTGGTTTTATTACTTGAACCTGGGCTTTCATATAGGCTACACAACCTGGAACGGTGGAGGAGCTACTTGGAGAAGTTACTTTTACAAAATAGTTACCATGAAGATTTTGTTGGTGAATTAAATTGGATATAACAAATGAATTATTTGCAGGCAATGTTGCGGTAGCTTCACTGCTATAAATTGGTGTTCCAGTTGCTAAGGGAGCTAATTCACTCTCTGATAAATTATCTGGATTAGCGTACCATTCATAGTTATAAAAGCCTGAAGGTGCAGTAATAAGTGCAGCTGTGTCCCCAGATCCACATGCATTAACGGTTAATACTGATGGTCCTACTCTTCCTACAAAATAACCATAGGCATAGTGTCCACTCCATGCACAGGAAGCAAGCAGAACTTTAATTCTTACTTTTTCGTTTATATTATTAGTTAAGTTCATTGATATTTGACGCCATGGCTGCCAGATTCCTCCAGAATAGGTAAACCAACCTGTTGGAGGAGTAGAAGAATTTCCTTTAACTTCAAAAGTTGCACATGTTTGAACTAAACCTTCTTCTGCCTCAGTATTATCATTCAACTTGATAACATCTATTTTAAAAAATGGATCTTGATACCCTCCATGACCAGGAGATTCAAGTACCATAGCAAAATTGAAAGTTAATAAACAATTTTGAGGAGTTACATTTAAATCATATGTAAGCATGTTTGCGTTTCTATTATTCTGAGCACAATTGATTTGTGTTGAACGAGAATAACCAGTTGGAATCTTTTTTAAAATATTAGTCCCAGAGGAAACTCTTGTATCTGTTTCATTTGGGTTACTATTAATTACGAAGCATCTATCTCCTTGCCAAAAACAGGTTGCAGGATCTGTAAATCCTACCCATGGAGATAAAGACATTGTTGATCCAGAACTATTATTTTGAGATTGATATGCTCTCCATCCTGCGTAGTTGCCAGGAATGTATGCATTGAAATCAAAATTGGTTCCATCTACTTGCGAGAAAACAATACTAACATTGAAGACCATTGCTAATGTTAGTAATAAAGTTTTAATAAAATTAGTTTTCATATCCTTAATAATTTATATTATGCTCATTAAATATTTGTTTCGTATAAATAACACTGAAATTTTATTTTTTGTTTCCTTTTTTGCAAGTTATTTTTTTCTAATTTAGCTTAATCATAGTAATACCCTCACCTCCAAACTCAATTCTTGCAGATTTAAATGATTGTATTTCCAAATTTGTTTTCAAATAATCACGAATTAAAGTTTTTAATATTCCATCTCCTTTCCCATGCAAAACAGAAATCTCTCTTTCTCCAAGCAAACGTGCCTGATCAATAAACTGACTAAGTTTGTCCAAAGCGGTTTCTGCCCTTTCTCCCCTAAGATCTAATTGAGATTTGAAAGTCTTTCTTTTGTCGTTCAGTTCATCAATAACAGATAAATATGTCGAAGGTCTTTGTGAGTTAAGTTTTGAATTAGATTTCAGAAAAGATTTCTTATCAACCTTAACTACTCTGCTTTTTTCAATATTCATCTTTACACTATTACTAATAACTTCCAATCTATTTCTCTTTATTGAAACAACTTCAGCAAAACTATTCTCATTGCCAATTCTTACAATATCTCCAATTGCAATTGGAGAAAGGTCAATCTTAACTCCTATATCTTTGTTCTGAAGTAAAATATCCTTTTTAACCCCCTTAGCCTTTTCTTCTTTTTCAAACTCAACTATATCTCTATCTATATTTTCTTGTTCTTTCTTATAGTTTTCCCTTAGCTTCTTTGTTTTCTCTTTATCGGCATTCACATCCTTAATTTGGGAGATTGTGTTCTCAACCTGACGTACTGCCCTTTGAAGAATCTCCTTTGCGTCCAATTTTGCCTGCTTTAGTATTACTCTTTTCTTGTCTTCTAATTCAGAGCTAAGCTTATTGTATTTGGTAATAACTTCGGAAAGCAGTTCGTCTGCAACTCTCACCTCTTCTTGTTTCTTTTTCAAACTTAACTTATCAACTTCCAATTGTTGGAGCTGTTGTTCAAAATCAAAATAGGAAGAACCAATCTTATTGACGGCATTATCAATTATTTTATTAGACAGCCCAATGGTTTGGGCAATTTCAAAGGCAAAGGAAGAACCTGGCTTGCCAATTGAAAGCTTATATAAAGGTCGCATATTGGCAGAATCAAATAACATAGCACCATTTACAATTGCCTCATGCCTATCTGCCAAGAGTTTTAGATTGGAATAGTGAGTTGTTACTACTCCGAAGGCTTTCTTCTCATTCAAATATTCCAAAACAGCCTCTGCAATTGAACCTCCAATTGTTGGGTCTGTTCCTGTTCCACATTCATCAATCAAAAATAAGGTTCTATTATCAGCACTTTCGCATAAATTCTTCATACTAAGCAAATGAGAAGAATAAGTACTTAAATCATTTTCAATTGACTGCTCGTCTCCAATATCAATAAAAACAGATGAAAACACTCCTGCCTCAGAACTTTCCCTCATTGGGACAAGAAGTCCGCATTGTAACATATATTGTAATAACCCAACTGTTTTCAAACAAACAGACTTTCCTCCAGCATTCGGTCCTGATATAATAAGAATCCTTTCTTTGGGACTTAGCTCAATCCTAAGCGGAACTATTTTCTTTGAGTTTTTCTCCAATGCCTCTTCAAGAAGAGGGTGTCGAGCCTCAAACCAGTTAATTAAAGACGCATTCTCCAAGATAGGTTTCCCTGCCCTAATTTCAAGTGCATACTTAGCCTTTGCCCTAATAAAATCTATTTGAGAAAGGAAGTAATATGCATTTGTTAAATTATCTATTTCTGGACGTAATACATCAGTAAATTCCATTAATATCCTTATAATCTCTCTTCTCTCTTCAAGCTCCAACTCTCTAATATCATTATTCAACTCAACAATTTCCGAAGGCTCAATATAGGATGTTTGACCTGTTTGGGACTCATCATGAACAAAGCCCTTAATCTTTTTCTTATTTGAAGATGAAATGGGGATAACCAAACGTCCGTTGCGAACAGAAATCTCAGCATCATCCATAGTCCATCCCTCTTTCTTAACATAGGTCAAAATCTTTTTCATCTGCTTGTCAACCTCCATAACCTTCTTTCTATGATTAAAACGGATTATTGACAAATATTCCGAAGCATCATCATAGAAATCTCCCTTATCATCAAGCAATTTGGTGCAAGTGTTCAGAATAATCTTGTCTACATAAACTCCTTCGCATAAGGTTTTGAGATATGGATATTTCTCATCTTCCTGATTGGAAAAGAATAAAAGACATTCATTAATGGTAATGAGAGAAGATTTTAGGTCAAAGAGAGAAGATTGAGAAATAAAGGTTCCCAAAAGCTTTAATCTTTGAAGTTCTTGACGCATATCGAAGTAATTATTGGAAGGGAAGACCTCATTTTTGACAAAAATCTGCCTAAAGTCCTCAGTCAAATTAATAAGGGAAAGGATTTTCTCATAGGAGGTCAAAAAGTTAATCTTGTCAACGAAACTCTTTCCACCCTCACTAAGACACAAGCCCTTAAGTGATTCCCTAACCTGATCAAAACCTATCTTTATTTCCAATTTACTATTTCTCATAAGCTCAAAAAGAGTACAAATTTACACATTTATTTTTTACTTATAGGACTTAAGAAAAATTAAAAGCAGTTATTTCAGAAAAAATACCGAATAATTATTTTTTTCTCTGATTTAATTTTATTCTTTTCTGAAATAATTTTATTGAATCTTTGTTTTATTTTAATTATATAAAAAGAAAAAAGGGCTTCCTTAGAGGAAACCCTATATAGTTAACCAATAAAAATGTTAATATTGAACTTAAGGTCTAATTAAATTACTTTATAGGTTCTAATTTTACTGTGAAATGTCGCATTAGTGGTGCTTCCCAAGCAATCTTATATCCATGGTTGATTTGTTCAGCTCTATCTTTAACGTTTTTCAATGCTGCAGCAATTACATCCATATGGTTATTTGTATAAACTCTTCTTGGGATTGCTAAACGCAAAAAGTCAAGTCCACCAAAACGATTTTCTCTTGTTACAGGGTCGCGGTCTGCAAGCAAATATCCTATTTCGCAACCTCTAATTCCTGCTTCCAAGTATAGTTCTATAGTTAAGGTTTGAGCTGGAAATTCTTCTTTTGGAACATGTGTAAGAACTTTTGATGCGTCAACAAATATTGCATGTCCACCAGCAGGTCTTTGATATGCAATTCCATATTCGTCTAATTTCTTAGCTAAATATTCTACTTGTTTGATACGAGTTTCAAGATTATCAAATTCAGTATTTTCATCCAATCCAACTGCTAAAGCATTCATATCTCTTCCGTTCATACCGCCGTATGTCAAGAAACCTTCCATAACAATACAGAAGTTCTTTGCTCCATCATACCAATCTTGAAGTCTTGTTGCAATAAATCCTCCCATATTAACAACAGCATCTTTCTTAGCGCTCATTGTCATTCCATCAGCATATTGGAACATTTCCTTAACAATCTCTTTGATAGTTTTGTTTTCGTATCCTTTTTCTCTTGTTTTAATGAAATAAGCATTTTCAGCAAAACGAGCTGAGTCAAATAACACTGGGATATTATATTTGTCAGCAATAGCACGAACTTCTTTAAGATTCTGCATGCTTACAGGTTGTCCTCCAGCTGTATTATTTGTTATGGTTACAATAATGAAAGGGATTCTTTCTTTGTATTTTATTATTGCATCTTCCAATTTCTTTGGACAAACATTTCCTTTGAAAGGAATTTCAAGTTGAGTGTCCTTTGCTTCGTCAATTGTACAGTCAAGAGCAATTGCTTTACGACTTTCAATGTGTCCTTTTGTTGTATCAAAATGAGAGTTACCTGGGCAAACACTTCCTTCTTTTACTAAGTATGAGAAAAGAACGTTTTCAGCTGCTCTTCCTTGGTGAGTTGGTATAACATAATCGAAGCCTATAATATTTTTTATGGCATTTTTTAGGTTGTAGAAAGATGTTGCTCCTGCATAACTTTCATCTCCCATCATCATTGCTGCCCATTGACCTTGAGACATAGCGTTTGTTCCTGAGTCAGTTATAAGGTCAATATAAACTTTGTCGGCTGCTAATTGAAATGTATTGTAATGTGCTTCTTTTATCCATTCTTCTCTTTCCTTACGAGAACTTTTTCTTATTGGTTCAATCATCTTGATTTTCCAAGATTCTGCAAATGGTAATTCCATATTATTTATTCTTATATTTGTTTTTAAATTTATTTTTTGATTAATTATAATTGAGGTTTATGGTAATTAAGATCTTGATTAGACCATTTTGCTTAGAAAAATAGCTTATCCCTATCTTTAATGTTTAGATAGCGGTTGTTATTTGAATGTATTGAGCTCCTTTTTATCATATAAAAGTCAACTTGTGAGGTTGCAAAGGTATAAATAAATATTTTGATTTCAAACTTTTTAAGTTAAAAGTTTATTAACTAATTATTACCTTATGCCTATCATATCAATTAAGTCTTATAGTTTTATAATTTCTCCCTTCTACTACGAAATATTTTTAATAAGGTTCTTTATTTAGGGTAAAAGATTGTATCTTTGCTCAATTACTTAAAAAATTTATAGGATGTTTAGAAATCATATTTTTATTTTATTCCTTTTGTTTTCAATAGGATTAAATGCTCAGAAAACTTCTTTTGATAATTATTTTACAGATAATACTCTCAATATTCTTTGCTATCATTCGGGGCGTAAGGCTGTGGAGTACTACACAATTGACCAAACATACATAACAAAGAAATGGGCTGGAACCAAAACTAAGCTACTTGACAATACTAATTTGGGGGCTCATCGTATTGAGGTTTATGTTCATAATACTAAAAATCTTATCTATTCACGCAACTATTGTTCTTTCTTCGAGGAATGGCAAACCACTCCTGAGGCAGAAAACTCTTGCGGCAACTTTGAAGAAGTCTTTAGAATACCTCTTCCTAATCAGGATGTTGATATTGCTTTCTTTTCTCGAGATAGTCTGGGAAAATGGTTTTTGGTAGAAAAACAAAAAATAGAAGTTGAAAAGACAGAATATAAAAAATTAGATTACAAGCTCTATGACCCTTACCGTTTGAATATTGCTTCTGATAATGTTAATACGAAATTGGATATTGTTATAGTTCCTGCTGGCTATACTCAAAAAGATTCTTTGAAGATGGTTTCGGATTTAAAGCTCTTTACCGACTTTCTTTTCTCTAAGCCTCCTTATGCTGAGGCTAAGAACAAAATTAATGTTTGGGGGCAATGCTATTTTTCTGAACAAACGGGAATACCAGGATTAGATTCAACAATTCGTCCAAATAGTTTTCTTGGAGTTAGCTATAATACATTTAATTCTCCAAGATATATAATGACTCCTAATCTTTTTAATCTTCATGAAATTCTTGTTAATGTTCCTTACGAGCAAATAGTTATTATGTGCAATAGCGAAACCTATGGAGGAGGAGGAATTTTTAATTTCTATGCCACTTCCTATGTTAATCCTAAGAATGGATTTGTTTTAATTCATGAGCTTGGGCATTCCTTTGCAGGATTGGGAGATGAATATTCGCAAAATGACACTGAGGTTGAGGGAGCTCCTCAATGCATTGAGCCATGGCAAAAGAATCTTACTTCCCTAAAAGACTTTTCTCAGAAGTGGAAGGATATGATTGAGGACTCAACCCCTATCCCAACACCAGTAACAGAGGAATATATTAATAAGGTTGGAGTATTTGAAGGGGCAGCTTACGTAACTAAGGGGCTTTATCGCCCTTATCAAGATTGCTTAATGCGAAGCGATAAGCCTTTCTGTCCTGTTTGCACAAGAGAAATTAATAAGATGTTAGACTTCTACACCGAATAGAACTAATAAAAGAAAAAAGAAAATGAAAGAGAAAAACCTTTATCTAATTGATGCAATGGCATTGATTTATCGTTCCTTCTATGCTCTTAACAAGAATCCCCGCATAAACTCCAAAGGCTTAAATACCTCCGCAATATTTGGATTTGCTAACACCCTTCTTGACTTGATAAAGAAACATAAGCCTTCTCATATTGGAGTTGCATTTGATTTGTATGGTCCAACCGTACGCCACCAACAATTTGAGGACTATAAGGCTAATCGTCAAGAAAGCCCAGAAGATATAATCGCTGCTATTCCCTATGTGAAGGAACTTTTGGAAGCTATGAATATCCCAATCCTTTACTCTGAGGGCTATGAAGCCGATGATGTTATTGGCACTCTTTCCAAAAAGGCAGCAAAGGAAGGCTTTAAGGTTTATATGGTAACTCCGGATAAGGACTATGCTCAATTGGTTGAAGAAAATATTCTAATGCTCAAACTTCCACGAATGGGAAATACTGAGGAAATATTGGGAGTTAAGGAAGTTTTGGAGAAATTTGAAGTTAGAAACCCAAAGCAGGTTATTGATATTCTTGGACTCTGGGGCGATAGCTCGGATAATATTCCTGGTGTGCCATCAATTGGAGAAAAGAAGGCAAAGATTTTGATGAAACAATTTGATTCCATTGAAGATATTTTAGAAAATACCGATAAGATTGAGAATAACTCCATTCGCAAGGCAATTGAAGAGAATAAGGACAAGGCAATACTTTCAAAACAGCTTGCAACAATAATCTTGGATGTTCCAATAAATTTTAATGAAGCCTTACTTAGGTTTACTCAACCCGATTTTGAACATTGCAAAAAACTATTTGCCGAATTGGAATTCAGAACCTTTGAAAAACGTTTCTTCAATGAATTTGCTCAAATGGAAGGCTATGCAGATTTCGTGGAAAAAAGCCATAACGACAAGCCCACTGAAACAAAGCAAACCGAAACCGAACAACAGCTTGATTTGTTTGGGAACAACATAAGCTCCAATGATTTGTTTTCAAGCTCTTCTCTCTCAACATTAAAGGGCATTGAACATAATTATGTATTGGTTGAAGATTCAGAAACTCTTAGTAAGGAGATTGAAAAGATTAGGGAAAAGGGATTTTGTAGCTTTGATTGCGAAACAACTGGATTAGAAATTGATTCAGAGCTTATTGGGGTTGCTTTTTCTTGCGAAAAATCAAATGGTTTCTTTGTTATTATTCCTCAAAAAGATGAAGAAAGAAAAGAAATCCTAATCCTTTTGAAGCAACTAATGGAGGACGAAAGGATTGAAAAGATTGCTCATAATATTAAGTTTGACAAGAATGTACTTTTGAACTATGGAATTGAAGTAAGAGGAATATGCTTTGACACAATATTGGCTCATTACCTTATTGACTCTGAGGCAAGGCATAAGATTGACTTTCTTGCCAACTCCTACCTTAACTACGAGATGATTCCTTTTGAGGAAGTTTTTGGCAAACCTAAGGACGGGAAGATAAATATTAATTCCATTGATAAGATTGCTCTAAAGGAGTATGCCGTTGAGGATGCTGATATTGCTTTGCAGCTAAAACCTATCTTTGAAGCAAAGTTAAAGGAGGATGAGCTTTGGGATTTGTTTGAAAAGATTGAAATGCCTTTGGTTGATGTGCTTTTATCAATGGAAAGAGAAGGGATTAGGATAAATACTGAGGAACTAAATGATTTTTCCCAAAGATTAAACAAAGAAAAGCTTAATCTTGAAACAAAAATATATGCCTTAGCGAATGAGGAATTCAATATTTCTTCACCTAAACAATTGGGCGATATACTCTTTAAGAAACTTCAAATTGTGGAAAAGGCTAAAACTACTTCAGCAACCAAACAATTCTCTACCTCAGAGGATGTACTTTTGAAATTAGTTAACAAGCACCCAATAATTCCTCTAATTTTGGACTACCGATCTATTACAAAACTCAAGAGTACCTATGTTGATGCGTTCCCATTGCTTGTTAACAGCAAAACTAAACATATTCATACAAGTTTTAATCAGTCAGTTGCGGCAACAGGTAGGCTTTCCTCAACCAATCCCAACCTTCAAAACATACCTATAAGAACTGAATTGGGTAGGGAGATGCGAAAAGCCTTCGTTCCAAGAAACGATGATTTCATACTTCTTTCGGCTGACTACTCCCAAATTGAGTTAAGGATAATTGCATCGTTGAGTAAGGACGAAAACATTTGTCAAGCATTTAGAGATGGTATAGATATTCAC
>ENA-UOOH01001716-UOOH01001716.1-fermentation-metagenome-genome-assembly--contig:-NODE-1716-length-20577-cov-40.308888_pt1 | contig 20577 bp, 28 predicted proteins | sample MGYA00245778_ERZ724025 | MGnify/ENA primary metagenome ERZ724025 (study PRJEB28704, sample SAMN03018313) | fermentation metagenome | biome: anthropogenic terrestrial biome; feature: soil... | reverse complement strand
CAGACGGACCCTGTCGCCAGGATATAACTTGGCCTTATATGCGCCGATCGGGATTAAACTCTAATTTTACTCAGTAAAGGCTTTATAAGATAACGATTATTTTCTTAGCATGGCCACTAAAACTTTGCCTGATCAAGCCCGGTATACTTACGTCTATCATCCATCCCGAGACCATAAGGAGAGATGGAAAAAGATAGCAGCAAAGGCCCATATACCGCTTTCCAAGTTCATTATTGCCACAGTGGACGGCGTGGTAGATGAGAATGAGGAGTACAGGCCACGGCGTGAGATTGTGCGCGAAGTTGAAGCGCTCAGGCAGGAGAACCGATCCCTACGCGATGAGATGCATAGAAAAGATGTTCTCCTGGATCGCTATGAGCACGAGCTAAAACGGTATAGGGCAGCACCCTGGATTGAAGGCACTCCGGGAATTGCTCAGATGAATGAGGATCTGATCAATATACTGAAGGCTCGCGGCAAGATCGAGAGTGGCCGGCTGCTGGAAGAGTTGGGTATAGATTCCAGGGAGACAGATCTTACAAAGGCGATCTACAAGCAGCTTGAATCCTTGCAGGCTTTCGGTGCAGTGGAGCATAAAGAGGGCTCTTGGGCGTGGTTGTGGTGATAGCGGCATACCTGCAAGACTGCGAAGTCCGAGGGATGAGCCCCAGGAGCCTTCCAGGGTATAAATCGGCCTTGAAGGACTTTAGCGGCTATCTGGATTCTATCAAGACTGATATCATAGACGTAGACAAGAACGTTCTAAAAGGCTACCTGGAGCACTCCAGGAGAAGAGGTCTATCTCAAAGGAGTATTGAGCTCACCTTTTCGGTGCTATCCTCTTACTATGAGTACCTGGTTTATGAGGGCCTGGTCTCTTCTAATCCCGTGCCGGCCATCAGGAAGAGGTATTTGAGGCGCTACAAGGACAATGGAGATCCACACGAGAGGCAGCTCATCTCAGTGGAAGATTCCGCCAGGATGATCAAGGCCGAACCAGATATCAGGAACAAGGCTATCCTGATTCTGCTCTTCAAGACCGGCATGAGACGAAATGAGCTTATCACCCTGGATATCTCTGATGTGGACCTGGTCGAGAATATGATCAGATTGAAGCCCACTGGCAAGCGGACCAATAGGACGCTGTTCATGGACGATGAGGCGGCCTATATCCTTCGGCGATGGCTCAGAGTACGGGAAGGCATCAACAAGAAAAAGGAGACTGCTCTATTTATCAGCTCATGGGGAAACAGAATATCCCGGAACGATGTTTATCAGGCGGTCACAAATGCGGCTGAGCGCGTTGGCCTGCACAATCCCGATTCGGAGCGGATGGAAGACCATTTCAGCCCGCACAATTGCCGCCACTTCTTCACCACTCACCTGAGACGGGCAGGGATGCGGCGCGAGTTCATCCAGGAGCTTAGAGGCGATTCAAGACGGGAAGCGATAGATATCTATGACCACATCGACCTGAAGGAGCTGAAGGAAGCTTATTTAGCATGCATTCCACAGTTGGGGATTTAGTAGATATCTCCCCTGGTGTCGAGTTTCAAAACGAGGACTTGTGACTCCTCGACTTGATAAATGAGCCTGTACTCACCGATTCTTGCCCGGAATCGGTTTTTTTGGCCTTTGCATTTTTTGATGTCAAAATTGGTTGAAGAAAGAGCAACGATTTTGGTTCTTTGTGGATAGGGATTCTCGCTAAGACTGTCGATCAGCTTCCCGATTTTTACCTGATGGGATCGAGGAAGAGATAATATATAAAGCCTGATTTTTTTATCTAAGCGAACACAAAAGCTCATAGACCAAGTTCAGCCTTGAGGTCTTCCCAGGATATGCCGCACTTGCGGGTCTCTTCTGCCAGCCTGTCAAGCTCCTCGATCTCACATGCTTCCAACTCGATCTCATCAATTGTGACATCCTGGATCTTGGTTGCTCCGGCCATGGTATGTACTCGTCTTGCGGGGGAGATATAGGTTTCGATGTACCGATCACTGCTTGGTGGGATCTGAAGAGGTCGGCGGAACGCTCAACGGTGGCCCGACCGATTCCTCCAATTGGAGTATTTTCTAAATTTAATATTTCACTTTTTGCTTGATTGCCTCTTTTCGCACTTCTGGCGACTTCTCAGAAATCAGTGGACGGGAAGCTCTCTCTGAAACTATGTTGCCCATGGGCAATTTTTCGTCTTTCAGAATTTCGCTGTTCGCTAGTTCTATTACATTCTTGAAGCGATTGATGAAAAATGTCATAGAACTAAGGCAGAAAAGAGAGGAAGGGGGGTTGGCGGCGATACCACGGTTGGGGATATGACGGCGCCGTCCCGTCTCTCCTAAATACTTGAAGGATAATGCCGTAATATGGCAAGCTTTGAGGATATCGTATTCTTTTACCTGGTAGGAATTGAAGGGGACAACGAGCTTTTCCATAAGGAGGCTTTGATCTTCCCTGCCAAAAACGTGCTCGATGACAGCATAGGCGCTCACCTGGAGATCTGGCAGGCACCTAAAAGCAAGCGTTGGCATTGGAGGCTGCAGTATCATACCGTGCATACCTACTTTGAAGACCCTGGAGAGGGCTTCATAGATGCCAAAGCGGCTATGAAGGCGGCCATGGAACACGGGGAGGTTGCCACTACCATAGGCTCCTGGATGGATGGAGTGCGGCTGGAACAGATAGCAGGCTATGCACAAGAAGAACGCGAGAGAAAGAAGAAACGCGGATTATAAAATGCTCAAAAAGCATCACTGCGACACCCATCCACATTCTTCTTTTGAAATCTCTTCATGCTCTATCATTTTATCGATTAAATTGGTCACTGCATTTCTTGAATGATTGATCTCTACTGCAATAGCGAGCCTATTTCTCCATCCACTTTCCCAAAGCTCCTTAATCTTTTCAATAGCAAGGGGGTCATTTTCTAGATTTGTAATGTCTTGCGCTTGTCTCTCAATTCTTCTTTTAATCTCTCTTTCGTTTTCTTGAATTTGATAAACGGTTTGCCATACACCCCATGAATCGCGGCCAACTTGTTTGGCTATTTGCTCTACATCCTTCATGCCAGATTCCAGAAGTTCTCTTATCTTTTTCTCTTCTTCTTGCCACATATGTTCGTCTATGAGATCTTCTATGCTGCGATTTCGTACGATTCCAGGATGCTCGATATCAACGAATTCTTTAATAAGATAATCTACGTGATTCCATAATAAAATGGCTCTTTCAATTTCCTCTTTTTTGGGCTTCCTTCTATGAAATTCTCCGTGCTTTGTGGATTTGCCGGTTATCCAATCCGCACCAGCAACTTTTCTATTTATTTCCTCAAGGATATACGAATCTTCTTCGGTTCCTCGTACTTTTTTATAATTCAATATTCTTAAAGCGGACTCCGTTAATTTCAATAGCAATCGGACATGCCCGTCTTTCAATCCGGCTTTTCGCTCCTCCGAAGGTCTGATCTTTTTCGGCGGCAATGCTTCCATTATGTAAAGCAATCCGGCCAGGCCGTCCAAGCCCGATTGAAGCTTTTTTAACATCTTGTAATCCAAATTTGCCCTATCTGCAGGTCTCAGACTCTTTCGCTCCCTCAAATTCTTCGCTTGGTCCTTAGTGAGATCTTTTGCCATGAGTGAAACTTGTTGATCATGGTATTTATAACTATATCTTAAAATGAGTTATAACTAAAAATGAGATACAATAATTAAATATAAATAGACTTGAAGCCACTAGTGTCTTATGAGACTGGTGAGAGTTAGGAAATCATGCCGTGGTGAGAGAATTCTTGCCATTCCTAAGGAGCTGGCCAAAAAAATAGAGGCAGGTTACATGAACGTTCAACTTGACGACTCCGGGCGGCTTACATACACCCCGGTATCAATTTCGGAGGTTACATGAAAAACGATATGCCAAGAGGCAGCGGGCACTGCCTCAGGGCGGGCGGCTCTCCAAACGGCGAAATCGGGAGTTTACCATGATAAAGTCAACCTGTTCTGACTTAAAACTTTCGGCGCAATCTCCTCACCGCCTTGCCGATTGTGAAGAAGCTCGCGGCCAATTGCTCCGGATTTTCGAAGCGGAGGGGCAGTGCATCGCGACCTTTGCCTGGGGCTGCTGCTCTTTTCCGGCTGAGCTACGCGAAGAGCTGGAGCCTCTGGTGGGACACGATATCGCGGTGCTCCGGCTGGGCAAATATCACTTCCAGGTGGTGGACTGAATGGCCGAAATTTGCCCACTAAGCCAAAAGGAATGCATCCGCGAGCGCTGCTCTTGGTGGATTGTCACTCAGGTTTGCATAGGCAGAGGAAAGTTTCGGCAATCAAGCGAGTGTGCTATCTCAAAGATCGCGAGCGGTCTGGATTCTCTGGCATGGAGGAGTTGATGGACGCGGCCTTTGAGCGAGCATTGCAGAGAATCCCGCCACAGCACCGAGAGAGGCCCCGCCATGTGAGCGCCAGGCAGTGGGGGCGGTGCTGATGGCCTATATTTGGGCGAAAACGGTCCTTTGTTCTGCCTGCAACCAACACAAGCCAGGGTTTGGGTCTGAATACTACTCGGGCGATCAATGCAGGTGCGCAGACTGTATAAAAGCTGGCAGAGAGTTGCCGTATCAATTCGGCCCGCTTGAAGGCATCATAGGCGTAACGATCCCACAATTTAAGGGACAGCTGAGGGAGCGGCGGTAATGGCGGCAACATGGGAAGTTCCGGATTTCGATAAAGCTCTGGAAGAAGCGGCCCGCGATGGAGTGCAGTTGCTGTCTATTCCTGAAATCGTGGTCAATGACAGGCATCTCCATGAGCTAACCGCACTGGCAGTCCCTGCTATGGAGAGGTATAACCACCCCGCAACCATTTTCGTAAGGGCTGGCCAGCTTGTGAGGGTTCGACAGGACGAGAACAGAAACTACGTTATCGAGATCTTGTCGGAGGCAGCGCTGCGCGGTATTCTATCCAGATGCGCAAGGTTCGTGCAGGATGACCCCAGCGGGAAGGAGGAGCCTAAGCCAACCGATCCCTCCGTTAAGCTCGTCAAAGACGTTTTGGCCCTTCCGGGATGGTCCGAGTTTGCCCCTATCTCCGGGATTGTGACCAGTCCGGTTATGAGGCCGGATGGGACGGTTCACGATAGACCCGGCTACGATCCTATGACCAAGACCTTTTATGCCGGAGATCTGAGGCTAGACGTTCCAGAGAAGCCCACAAAGGAAGAGGCTGCGGAGTGCGCGCGCTACATTCTTGCTGAGGTCTTCGGAGACTTCCCCTTTGCGGATGAAGCTAGCCGGGCAAATGTGCTAGCTGCACTGCTGACCGTGGTCACAAAGCACCTGGTGGGGGGCAATACTCCATTGGGGCTCATAGATAAGCCACAGGCCGGAACAGGTGCAAGCCTGATAGCTGAGATTATCGCAGAGATCACGACGGGTAATGGGGCCTGCATGGAGACATGCCCGGATGATGATGAGGAGTGGCGGAAGGCGATAACCTCAATCCTTATGCGCGGGCCTCAGATGGTGGTCCTTGATAATCTATCGGACACCCTGAAGGCTCCTAAGCTTTCTCAAATGCTAACCGCCTGCACTTGGAGCGACAGGCTGCTGGGGCAAAACAAGATCATCGACCTTCCACAGACTGCTTCCTGGTTTGTGACTGGCAACAATATCCAGCTAGCTGGAGACGTTGCCAGGCGGTCCTATTGGGTCCGGCTCAATGCTGGAACGGCTAGGCCATGGCTGAGGGAAGGCTTCCGGCACCCGGATCTGAAAGCATGGGTCAGAGAGAACAGGGCGGATCTTCTCACCTGCCTTTTTGTGATGGTCCGGGCCTGGATTGTCGCCGGCGCGCCGAAGTGGGCCGGAGCTAAACTTGGAAGCTTCGAAGAATGGAGTTCCACCATAGGCGGGATACTTCAGTTTGCTGGCATTGAGGGATTCTTAGACAATGGAGCTGATCTCTATGACAATGCCGATCAAGACGTTGCCCAATGGGATATTTTCTTAGGCATCTGGCAGGCTCTTGATAGGGGCAATGCCATAACCGCGGCGCAACTGAAGAAGAGGCTCACTGACTCCGGGCCTGGCGCCAATCCCGAGAACTTCCCATTTCAGGCAGAAATGCCGGCTGAGATCATCGCAGTGATTGACAAGAAAGGGGCTGTTGCCCTGGGGCTTGCTCTGAAAAAGAGGGTTGACCAGATGTTCCCCTCTGGTAGGATGTTAACTGCTGAGAAGGATTCTCATACAAAGGGAATAAAATGGCTAGTTAAGACGGTCGAACATTACAATAATAAGGATAAATCCTCAAAAGACCGGCGGGAAGTAAAGAAACCCTCAGTTTGCGGAGGGTTGAAAAAACATGAATCGATAGCAGAGGGTCGATTTGCGGAGGGTGCGGAGGGTTGTTCCATACTTAGGAGATTTTCGGGAGAGGGTGAAAATTCTATAGAGGGAGAAATAACCTCCGCACCCTCCGCAAATGGGGCTACTGATAGCGAAATGGCAAAATCCAACCCTCCGCAAATCGACCGCTTGATAGTGGTTAGGTTCCTGATGGAGGTTCCTGCTTTCGTTGGGCTGGATGGCCTGACATATGGTCCTTTCCAGGAGGAGGACGTTGCATCAATCCCGGAACTCCAGGCTAGGGGGCTCTTCATGAAAGATGCGATCGTGCAGGTCAGTCCTTCGGAGGCCCGGACATGAGCGAACCCGAGGCCCTGCAGGATCGCCGCAAAATCCTTTTAGAGCAGCTATCGCTAGCGGCGGATGAGATCAGGCGGATTGATGATAGATTATCGAGCCTGCTAGAAGGCAGGAGACCAGGAGCAGGAGCAGTATGAGCAGGAAAGGAAAGTCAAGGACCCGAAGAGCGCGAAAAGATATCCTGAGATCAATGTCAAAGCACGGTAAAGGCCGCGAGAGCTACAATAGGCAGGCATACGACGGTCACGCCAGCGAGGAGAGCTGAGATGGGGAGGAAGTCCAAGATTGAAGCTCATCCTCAGAGCGAGGAAATCATAAGGCGGCTGGCTTCTGGAGAAGAATATTCCGATATAGTCCGAGATATTCCGGGCCTCACCTGGGATGATCTGGATTATTATCAAAAGAAAAAATTGCCAGTAATATTATCTAAATCAAATGATCTTAAAGCCCTGGCTGATGAGATAGAGCGGGCGGATGTCCATAAGGGAGATACCTATCTCCAGCTCGTTATCGGCCTGCAGAAGAAAGCCCTGGATGCTCTGGAGCAGCAGAATGCCAAAGAAGATCCCAAATCATGGGCCATGGTCTCCAGGGAGGCGCGGGGATATGTGGAGCTGATGGGCAAGGCCCTGGATAGGATCAGGGAAGCACCACCTGCCCAAATCACCATCATAAATAATCCTGAATGGGTTGAGCTTCGGACCCTGATCATAACGGCCTTGGAGCCCTATCCCGACGCAAGGCAGGCGGTGGTCAATGTCATCCACAAGTGACGACCTGGCGCACTCCCTGGATCCAGTCTTGTGGGCGAAGGAGGTCTTGGGCTTCCATCCCGATCCCTGGCAGGCCTCCCTTCTGAGGAGCAGATCAAGGAAGATCATCCTCAACTGCTCCAGGCAAAGCGGCAAATCAACGGTCTGTGCCGCTTTGGGCCTGCATGAAAGCATCTATCGCCGTCCTTCCTTCGGCCTGGTGATCGCTCCGACGCAAGACCAGTCCTCAGAGCTGATGCTGAAGTTCGATGAATTTAGAGGAGCTGTGGAGCTCCCTAGCGCCTACCTGAGCACCGACACTAAGCTAGCTGTCAGGTTTGCCAATGGCAATAGGTTCATAGCCAGGCCTGGCAGCGAGAAGAGCGCAAGAAGCTTTTCGGCTGTGACCTTGCTCCTGGAAGATGAGGCCGCCAGGGTTGCGGATGCTCTTTATAACAGCGTTCGGCCCATGCTGGCGGTCTCCAATGGCCGGCATGTCCTAATGAGCACTCCCTTTGGTAAGCAAAACCACTTCTTCAAGATTTGGGATGAGCAGCGGGATCTATGGGAATGGTACGAAATCCCGGCGGAAAAGTGCCCGCGCATAACGAAAGAGTTCTTAGAAGAGGAGCAGAGGACGAACCCGTGGTTTGACCAAGAGTATCATTGTGTATTCATGGACGCTGAGGGATCAATATTCAGTTCGGATTTATTCAAATCGTTGGCCAATCCGGCCATAAGCGCATTGAGGATGTGAGAATATGTCACTGATAAGGAGATATATGTTAGGTGTGGATCTGGCAAAGTCCCTGGATTATACCAGCTTCGCAGTAGTTGAAATGGTCTGGAGATCTGAGATTCAAGATTTTGTCTATCACCTGAAGGCCCTGGATCGAATAAGAGGCGTTGACTATCCGAAAATTACCGATATGATCCTTGCCACGGCTAAACGGCTGGAAGAAGAAGGCAGGCGGAACATTGCCACTTTGACCAGCGACGGCCCGCACCTTTGCATGGATGCAAGCGGCTTAGGAGCGCCGATCAAGGACTATCTGAAGCAAAACGGTTGGTTCGGCGGTGGCTCATATGGCCGGAAGATCTACCCGGTGGTATTTACCGGCGGTGAGGCGGCCCGCCTTGACCCGGCAACTCACAATTACAATATCAGCAAGTCCATTATCATCAGCAACTTCCTCAGCCTGATGCAACATCGCCGCTTCGACTATGCGCCGGATCTGGAGACACTTCCATTGCTGGAGAAGGAGATTGCCAGTTTCAAGTATCATCTGACTCCCTCCGGCCATACTGGTTTTGATGCAGAGCAGGGAGCCCATGATGATCTGATTTGCGCAACTTGTATCCCGCTCATAATCGGGGAGTGGCGATACAATCACGGTCCAAAAGCGACTGTTGGTCCAAAGCCAGCCGGATTGTGAGAACATGGATCGACACGAATTAGCGATTTTGAAAGCGAAAGCGAAGGCATATGATTGCATAGAGATCGCCCAAGGCGCTGATTTTGACCATAGCGATGAGAACCATTGCTTTGTTTTCAAAGTCAAGGACCCGGCGCGATTGGCCAAATTCCAAGGATTGGCTTATTGGTTACCACGGAGGTGAAACGGCGGCAGCGCACCCACGCCGCAAGCGGCGGGGCATCCGAGGCGCTGCCGCATGAAGTTGGAGCCAGGCCAAGCAGATCTGAGCCTAAATTGAATACGCATGCCCTTTATCCCAGCCGCAGCGAGCTGCGGGGTATTACGTTTAAAAATAAAAAATGTCAGAATTAAGATTGAGAGATGATCAGGGACGGTTTGTCTCTGAAACGGAAGAGAACGCATACATGAATGGCATCCTCCGAGGCCTAGCAGGTGGAGGAGCACCGCCCGCACCTACACAAACACCGCCGGCAAACGGTGCCGGGCAACCAGTACCACCAGGAGCAGGCCAGGAACCGCGAGAAGATGAGAACACGGTAATGAATCGATGCCTAAAAGAAATGTGTGGCATTGCTGACGCGAATTCAAGGTGATTTATATGAAGACCGATATTGATACAATCGAGGCAGATATCACGAGCTGCCAGGGACAGATAAAGAGACTCCAGCACACAACCGTTGAATGCGTGGGCTTTGCCCCCGCTGGAAAGGTCACAGTGACCGATAAAATCAGGCTGGAAAGCCTAAACGGTGAGATCGACCGCTTAAACGAGCTGGTAGGCCACAACGGCGAGGTTGCCCGAAAGCTGCATGAATGCTTGCAGAAGGCCGGTAAGGAGTCTATCAGTGATCTGATCAAAGACAAGAACGGCTCCGAGCAGAGGAGAGCGAGGTATCGGGAACTTATCAATCAGACAATTGGAACCTGGTTGAAGGTCGATTCTTTCATGTATGACTTGTCGAATATTCGCACTCACCCTCGAGTTAAGGGCGAGCTGGAAAAATATGAGCCTTTGATACCGATCGAAGAACAAAACATCAAGCACCTATCTGAGGTCTTGGAAGAAGCGCAGGCCATAATTGCAGACTTCCAGCCCACAGGATTGCCTGAGATCGATCAGCCGGTGGTCTAAAATGGGCTGGTATGGCGAGCCTGACGACCCCACCCAACGAGAAGCCGAAAGGCAACGCCGGGCAGAAGCCCGCGAGAGACGGGCGGCAGCCGAAGCCAAAGAGCGAGCCGATAGAGAAAGCGGGGCGGCTTTTCGCCGGGTTGTGGTGCCCTTCGTCCGTGGCAGCACCGAGCGATAACCCTTTTTTAAAGAGCAGGAGCGATTGATAACATGTCTGAAAACTTGATAGATTCGGTAGAGAAGGATACGGCTGTATTGGCTGATCCTAATGCATGGATGGAAGAAAAACGCTATGCCGGTGAAGATTTATGAAGCTCGCTATATTAGAGAAGCTTGCTCCTGGTCTGGTCGCCGAAGTGAACCGCCTGATATGGCTCACCGAGGCCATGCACGATCTATTGATCCTGCAGATTCCGTACACTGAGCAGAATCTTGACATATCTTTCCAGAACGTCAAGCACATGGAGCCTGATCTGGTCGTGGGGAATGCTACCATCCAGGACCGCCAGGCAAGCCTGATAGAAGCGCTTAGGAGAGGGACCACACGTGATCGAGATAACTGTCACAAATCCTGATGGGGGACTGACGGTCTGCCCGGTCCTTGTAGAGCGGCCTGAGTTCGATGAGTACCTAGACAAGCCCCGGCGGCTCGTAGCTAAGATCGAGAAAGGTAGCGGTCTGGATCCTCAGGGTACTGTCCAAGTGACACGTCGGGGCAAGATCATCCTGCTCGGCCACATCAAGCAGCTTGATCAGTCTCGCCAAGAATCCGACGGCTTGGTATTGGATTCAGCCGAAGCCCTCCTGGAGGAGAGGATAGGCCAGTTCTACCGCTATCCTGCAGGCACGAGCCTGAATGCCATGCTGGCCTCAGAAATGGGTGGATCCGTCGTGGGCCTCCTGGCTATGGCCAATGGCCTTGTCCCTCGCGGGAGCTTCACGCTCCATGCCGGCAGCATCTACAAGTGGGCTGGAATGGGCACAGCCTCCCGGATTGGCACCGTTGCGAGCCTCTATCAGAACACGACGCTGCTAACAAAGGTAACTGCGATTCCCACCAGTGCCGGGCAGTGGTTTCAGAATGCAACGGACCTCTATATCTGGACCATCGACAGCCGAGCACCTGAGTATCATCTCATCCTGATTCCAAATATCAAGGATACTCTGGTCAGACTTGGGACGATCTCCCTCGGCACCACCACATTCTCAGTCTGCTTCGAGATCGGCGCTGCAAAGCTCTTCCCATCCATCAAGGCTCTTGTCCTGGCAGGCGGCTTGGAGTGGACCATCCGCTACGAGAAAGACGGCTATGCCTACCTGGACGCATCTGCTGTCATAGGAAAGGGCACCAGCGCCGAGCCCGTGGCGACCTACATCCATGGCAAGAATGCTGATATCTCCACCGGGCAAGCAGACGGCCTGGGAAGGCTCCAGGCACTTCTAGGCCAAGGAGCTGGCGCGGGTATGTCGCAGCAGGCGGCGGCGGCGTTCGACACACTGACAAAGGGAACATGGCGAGAGGCAATCTACCCGGCAGGTGGGCTCTTCGGCTCGATGCTCCGCACTGCCACGGCTAAAGTATTCTCAGACTGCCAAGATCCCACCATATACAACGTGCGAACCACAGAACAGGACTGGTCTCAGGCGGTCGGCAACTACGTGGGCATAGTCAGAGACGGCTATATGCCCATCGTTCGCAGGATCAAGCACGTCCAGCAGCGACCAGCCGGGGACATGATCCTTGAGGTGGGCCAGAGGCTCAGGACGCTTTCAGAGCTCTTGAGGGCGGGCGAAGAGGTCCAAAACATCCTCTCCAGCTTCTACGGCAGCCACACGAAGAACGCCTGGAGCTGGAGCATACCGGAGACCAACATCGACAGCTATGAGAGCATATCCCATCAGTTCCTCCTGGCCTCAACCGACGATAGCGTGAAACCAGAGGACGACAAGACTATAGGCTCCGGGGAGATCGATCCCAACTTCCCCTTCATGGTCCTTCTGAACCTCAAAATAGGCTGGTATACCTCCAGCATCCTCAGCTCGAGGACGCCTACGACTTCGCATAGCAACGTCGGGTCCCATGGAGGCTATGGGGGCGGTCAGACTTCCTCCAACCCCATGACGGCCCATAGCGTGCCTCAGCAAACCGGCGTAGCTGGCAGTCCATCCACCACGGTAGGCACCGGGGTATATACATCGTTGGGAGGCAGCCACGGGCATTCGGTATCTACGACCACAACAAACACCTGGGGCGGCGGGTCTCCGTCTCATACCCATGGATACTCTTTGGCCTACGCAGTGTCTTCTCATGGCGGCCATCAGCACTCTGTCGGCTATGCGTCTACTGTAGCTGTTGCTTCAAACACCCACACTCATGTCATGCCCGGTCACTACACCAATGAGGCTGCGGCACAGTCTCATACCGAGCAGATCAAATCGGCGAACACAAGAGCCGGTTCTTCTGCTCATCCAGAGGCAGATGCTATCCTGGAGGGGCTGAAAAAGAAGTACGGGACTGGAAACTCCGTCCACTACCTGACATTGGACATATTGGTCAATGGCGTCCGGGTTCCTGGGGCTCCTTTCTCGGGCGACGGGGGGACGGGGCTCTATATCGGGGACGAAATTTCGTCAGTTGATATTTCCAATTTGGTGGCAGTCGGGCAGAAAAATACGATCGAATTGGCTATAACAGAGTTTGGAGGGCCGGGTCCTGTGCGGTGTTCCGTCTCGGGAAACATTAATGTGAACGCCGTCATCAGTGCGTTTTGAGATGGTATCAAGGCGACTGATCCCCTTCTTTTTCAGACTGCCCGCCTCTTTTGCCACTATTGACTAAACTATTTTTATTCACGACTCTTTTAAAATTGATTTAAGACACTTTCTTTGTTCCGGCGCACAAATCCCTGTCATAGAGGGATATCTTGCCAGAAATGCAACGTAGCTAAAGCGCTGTGGGGTGGAAGGCAAAGAGACGATGGTCTTTTACTTGATGGGTACTTGATGAATTGCATAACATATTTTCGTCTTGGTGATATACGGCCGGTTTTGTGTATCACGGAGGAGACCAGGACTCCAAAAATAGGCGAATTTCTCCTTCTCCTATCTGGCAAAATCGAGACCAAGATGATTCTTTTCTATTCATTTATATACATCAATTAAAATCTATCTCTATCTCAGACTAATCAATATCAATCAACCCGAGGAAATCACCTCAGATTTTGCTCTTCTCCGATTAGTTCTCTAGCTGATAGCGATAATAGGAATAGGAGAATTTCTCCTATTTTGGAAGCATAATGAGGGCCCTCTTCCGCTTATCGCCTGGAGCCCTGACTATGCCGTATCTGCCAGGAGATGAGGCCATGAGTGTCTTGATCGCATCATTGAGCAGATCCTTGTCAATCCCCAAATGGCCTCTTAAGGTCTCAAAAGTGGCTTTGTGGTCTGGTCTGGCTGCCAGATACCTCTCGATCTTCTCCGCTCTGGATAGCTCCGTCTTGCCCGGCTTCTTCTCCTTCAGCGCATGGATGAGCCGGAGCTGGATGAGCTGGTTATCAGAGAGCGTGGTATTCTCCAGCTCGATGGAGGCGACCTTGTCCCCGAGTCCGTGCACTTCGGCCCGCAAAGCTGCCAGCTCCGCTAAGAGCTGATCCTCTATCATGGCAGAGCCTCAAAAAGAGAGAGAGGCCCATATCCGGGCCTGCTGCCACATATTGGCTTCGGCTCTCCTTCGCATGGATCGAGTGGTCATTTGACTGCCTCCGCCACCACCCGCACGAGATAGTCCTCGCCGTTCCGGACCACCACTATCCTCTGGCCCATGTGGGGCTCGATCTGCCCCCAGACCCGGCCGGGGAAGGCAACGCTCACCGTCTCCGGCTGGCCACAGCGCGGGCACTTGCAGCCAAAATCAGCCACAATATCCTCGCCCACTGGCCGGATCTGCTCCAGAACGCCAGTGACCTGGCCACACTTGGAGGAAAGGACGTTCATGGTTTGCCCTTCTTCCATGGCGCTCAGGCCTCCATGCGGCATTCAGCCTTGAACTTCTCGCCTAAGACCTGAATGAGAGAGTCAATCTTCTTAATCCTGGTTTGAAGATTGCCGTATTCTACATCGACATTACATTGGCACTTCAGCATCTCGGCCAGGCCTGCGCAAATCGCATCAAACCCGTAAGTCTGAATTGCATCCTTGCAGCTTATGTCCTTGCTGTCGTTGATCTCAAAAGCGGGCGAATCAGTGCCCCACTGCTCGACCACAAAGGATCGAAACAGATGTGGCCCGCCGTCAAAAAGGGTGAGTCGATTACTGACAGCAAACCCGCTATTCTCGCCAGTTGGTACCAGCTCTCTTCGATTGATTATGTGGCAATCATACAAGCAGGGCATGAGCATCCACACTCTTGCCAGGATCTTATCAAGGGCTTCAGCCTCTTTCTCCAGTACCTTGATTTCGGCTATGCTAACCTTCTTGCTCAGAGGGATGAAGGAATCTAGCAGAGCATTCAGCTCCACCAAAGAGGAGGCCATTTCAGGCCCCCCCGTATTCGCCTTTGAGCTTGCGGTTTGCCTCTCTGATCACAGGCATGATTTCAGCGACAGAAGCGCCGGAAACATGAACTTCCCAATTATAACCGCTACTGGTTTTCTGCAGAAGGATCTTGATTGGGTTCCCGTTTTCATGGGTATGGATGACTTTGGAGTCCACCATTCAGACCACCGCCTTAGAGCAGAATTCAGCATCAAGCTTCTTGTAGATCTCTCTGATCCTGGGGACCATCGCCGCCTCATCCGCTCCGGACAGGCTCACCTCAAACGCATATCCGCCCTTTTGGCCACGCTCTACCTTGATCCTGAGGGGCTCAGGGGATGGCCCGGAGCTGTGGAAGTGCTCCACTCGCTCCATTTCAGATCGCCTCCACCGGGCCGTGTGCGCCCTCCGGCCACCCTGGCAGGCTTGCCCTGAGGTCTATTATGGGCTCCTCCACGGGTTTGGGCTGGGGGAAGTACTTGCGGCTATGTTTACATGGCTGTCCGGGATGATATGTGGCCGCCGGGCAGGAGCACCCCATGGGGGTCACCACATAATATGCATCCTTCTTGTTATTGAGGACCAACACCAAGCGCCCATCATCGAGGCTGACCTCTTGGGGCAATGGGTTGCACGCAACTTTCTTGAATGCCAGAAGAGCTTTCACGGCATCGATGCTTTGCGTTTTGGGGCTTTCGCATACCAGTTTTCCGGTCTGAGTGGCCGGGCTTGCTATAACGAGTTTGTTCTGCACTGTAACTCACCGATCATAACCTATGATAACCAAAGCATAAAAGGGTTTCGATTGGCAACAGGAACCTATATAAACCAATAGTTGCATTTTAGGAGTTATGGCAGAACGAATTGAGCTAGATGCCACGGTAAAAGTTAGGCTGCATGGGCGTATCACATTGCCACAAGATCTGAGAGAGGCACTGGGGATAAAAGATGGGGATATAGTTCACATATCCGTGAGCAAAATACCAAATAAAACCGGCGTGGGCAGTAGCAAAAACCCTATTAAGGGCCTTGCCACTGCTTAGACATTATAATGGTGAGTTACAATGCCCCGGTGTCATTCTGTTTTGGTGGAACCGAACGACTGTGAATAATCTTCTTTCCTAATGCCCTTTTGGCTTACTTAGTATTTATATGCGCCGATCGGGATTCGAACCCGAGTTTAGGCGTTGGCAACGCCTAGTGATAACCGCTACACTATCGGCGCGGCGCTTGCTGGAAGCATCCCCATCAACAACCTTCTAGTCTAAAAACATTGCGGGCAGATAGAACCCCGAAAGCCTACCACATTACTGAACACTTTATCTACCTTGAAGGGGTGCTGATTTATGGTGAATTCGCTTGTATGATGTGGTCATAGTAGGAGCAGGCCCGGCAGGGCTGACCGCTGCCATGTACTGCGCCAGAGGAGGGAAGAAGACTCTGGTTTTGGGGAGCATTTACGGCTCTCAGACCGCCATGGGTGGCCTCTATGAGAACTATCCCGGCTTTCCGGAGGGCATTAACGGCATTGAGCTCTCGGAAAGGATGCTGGCCCAGGCCCAGAGGTTTGGAGCGGAGAACCAGACGGAACTGGTGGAGAAGATCGTGAACCTGGGAGACTTCTTCCGCCTGAAGACTGAGAACTGGCAGTACGAGTCCAAGACGATCATCCTGGCCATGGGGGCCAGCCATCGCCCGATAGGGGTTCCAGGCGAAAAGGAGCTGACAGCCAGAGGGGTCTCCTATTGCGTCCATTGCGATGGTGCCTTATTCCGGAACAAATCAGTAGCGTTGGTAGGCTACGGCAATGGCGCAGCCAGAGCAATTCTCTATCTGGCCAATATCGCGAGCCGAGTCCACCTCATATCACCCAAAGAGAAGCTGGTTGCAGAGCCGGTGTATCTGGAAAGGATCAAGTCGCTCACCAACTATGCCGCCACCTTTGGCGCGCAGATTGCCGAGATCCGAGGGGAAGAGTTCGTGGAAAGCGTGGAGTTCAATGTGGGGGGAACCCCCCGTTCCCTGAAGGTGGAAGGGGTCTTCGTGGAGATGGGCATGAAGCCCAATGTGGAATTGGCAGAGAACCTTGGCCTGGATATGACCTCTGGAGGCTTTGTGAAGATCAACCGGCTCAACCAGGAGACGAGCATGCCCGGTGTCTTCGCCGCCGGGGACATGACCGGCGGACGGATGCAGGCGGCAACTGCTGTGGGTGCGGGCGCCTCCGCCGGCATCAGCGCACTGCAGTATCTCGGGTAGACGATGACAAGATCTGAGGAAAGAAGGGACCCAAGAAGGCCGGTCAGCGTATGGCGATCCCAGGATCTGGTGGATGGACGCCCTGCCCAGGCTCTGACCATGATCCTGCGCACGGTGGGATGCAGGTGGAACCGCTGCACCATGTGTGGCTATGCCGGCGAGGGCGCACCCGCTTCGGCAGACGACCTGATAATCCAGTTCGAGAGCGCCATGGAAAAGTGCTCTCCAGAGGTGACAGTGGTCAAGATCTACACCAGCGGCAGCTTCCTGGACTCTGAGGAGATGCCCGCGGGGGCCAGGATCGAGATACTGCGCCGCTTGGAGAATGCGGGGATCGAGAAGCTGATCATTGAGACCCGGCCGGAGTACGTGAACCCTGATGCGGTGGAGGAGTGCCTCTCCCACCTGCAGACCGAGTTCGCCATGGGCCTTGAGAGTGCAAACGACCTGATCAGAGAGCACCTCATCCGCAAGGGTTTTCTCTTCCAGGACTTCGTCCGCGCCTCGGAGATGGTGCACGGCCAGGGAGGAGGGGTTAAGGCCTATCTGCTCCTGAAGCCGCCCTTTCTCACCGAAGGGCAGGCTATGCGTGATGCCATATCCTCCGCGCGGGCAGCACGCCCTTATGCAGACATCATCTCCCTGAACCTGTGCAATGTCCAACGCAATACAGTGGTGGAGAGGATGTGGGAGAAGGGCGAGTATCGGCCACCATGGCTCTGGTCCGCCCTTGAAGTGTTGAAAAGCTCCCCAGGCCCTATCATCTGCGACCCGGTGGGTGCAGGCACCAGGCGGGGGCCCCATAACTGCGGCCAGTGCGATGCCGCCCTGGCGGAGGCGATCAGGAAGCATGATCTTACCCAGGATGCGAGGCCCTTCGATGATCTGCACTGCCAGTGCAAGGAAGCATGGCAGAAGCTGATGGAGCTGGAAGAGCAATCCTTCGGCACCCCACTCTGCTGAAATAGATTGAAATATCAGGAAATGGAACTAATTCATTAAGGTGAGCTAGAAATGTTTGAAAAGGTGTTGATCGCCACAGATTTCTCCAAACATGCCAAGAAAGTGATCGAATGCATCGGCGAAATGCCGGGATTGAAAGAGGTACTACTTCTCAATGTCATTTCTAGAGATCCGCTCGCCCGTGTCTGGGATCCGGTATCGGAGATAAAGGATATCGAGAAGAAGCTGGAAGAGGAGAAGAACGCCATTAAATCCCCCGGGGTAACGGTTAATGTAAAGGCGGTATCCGTTTTAGAGGGCGAGGTGGCAAGCGCCATCAATAAAGTGGCAATGGAAGAGAACGTCTCCCTGGTGGCCATGGGAGCGCGGGGAAGGAGCCTGATCATGAGCACTCTGCTGGGAAGCTCTTCACGTAATGTGCTTCGCTTCGGCAGGACGCACCTCTTGATCATGCGCTACAAGACCCTGGATGATAATACCATGGAGAAGTATTGCGCCCGAGTCTTTGCCAGAATTCTCTTCCCAACCGACCTCTCCCAGACTTCTGAGGTCGCCCTGTCCTTCCTGAAAAGCCTGAAGGGAATTGGAGAGATAGTGCTGCTCAATGTCGTCTCCAAGGGGGAGACCGACGAGGAGATCGAGGCCAATGTCGCATTGGCCAAAGAAAGGATCGAGGAGATCGCCCAGAATCTGAAGATGTCTGGCATGCAGGTATCATCCAAGGTGGTTGTGGGCCAGCCTACCGAGGTTATCAGATCGGAGGCTGAGAAAGAGGATGTCTCCTTGATTGCCATCAGCTCTCAGGGAGCCTCGGCCATAAAGAAGGGCAGAATAGGAAGCACCGCTTATGACGTGGCCAACTCCGCTTCCAGGCCGGTCCTGATATTAAGGCAGGAGAAGATGGCTGCTTATTAGCCATTTTTCTTTTTTATCAAATTTTTATTTGTCCAATTCAGATTTTTGAATTATTGTATCAATTACCACATTTTCTAGATGCTTTGTTTTTCAGAGATCTGACTTGATCCAGGCTTTTCTTGGATGTCAGATCCGTTTGAGCTCCCAAAACAAAAAACCAAAAGCATTTAATATTGGGTTGAGCATCCAAATAAGAGACTCTCCGAATGAGGGAGCCTGTCTATGCAGGGATAAAAGGAGTGGTCGTATGGTTTCGCTATATAGTGAGCTTGAGTGGAGTTGGGGCAAATGGATACACATTGCCATACCACCAGAGCCATGAGCCCCATTGACAGCCTCTGGCCTGCAGAGACAGAGACCATTGATGCTGAAGATTTTATAAATATTGGAGGGAATATTTGTGCAATTTGACCCGTTAGACATTGGCTTATTTGTCATTGTACTAATTGTTCTTCTCGGACCTTTCCTGGTCAAGAAGATAGAACATAATCTGGAAGCCTTTCTGTTCGTTATGGGCGTACTGGCAGTAACCATATCAAGCTTCTACAGCAAGCCCGATCTCATGGCGACGCTGGGATACACAGAGCATCAGGTTGAGCTCATCGGCTGGAATATGGAGATTGTGATGGAAGCCCTCGAAGAGCCCATAATAAAGGGAATAGTTCCCGCAGTTCTCGTGGCCGGCATTCTCTTCCACTATGGTCGTTCCTATGCTCAGATGGCTATGAGTAAGATCACTAAAGTGATCCCAATAAAGATTATCGTATTTCTGATCGTAGTCATTCTGGGATTATCTTCCAGCATAATAACCGCAATCATAGCCTCGCTCCTCCTGGTGGAACTCTTGAACTGCATGCCATTTGACCGCCAGACCAAGATCAATCTGGTCATCATCGCTTGTTTCTCCATCGGCTTAGGAGCAGTTCTCACCCCAGTGGGCGAGCCTCTTTCAACCATCGCCATCACCAAGCTGCAGGGTGAGCCCTACAACGCCGGATTCTTCTTCCTGTTCAATCAGCTGGCCATATACATCATACCCGGCTGCCTGGCCTTCGGCCTTCTGGCCATGTTCTTCACCGGCAAAGCCAAGCTCGCAGAGTGCGTGGTTGCTGAGGAGGAGGACGGCGGCTTACGAGAGGTAGTGATCAGGGCAGGCAAGGTCTACATCTTCGTCATGGCCCTCCTGCTCCTCGGCTCGGGAATGAAGGTAGTGATAGACAAGTACCTACTCGGCATATCACCACAGATCATCTACTGGGTCAACATGATCTCGGCCATATTGGACAATGCCACTCTGACTGCGGCTGAGCTCAGCCCGGCCATGGACATGGTCCAAATCCAGGCGGTTCTGATGGGCCTTCTCGTATCAGGCGGCATGCTGATCCCGGGCAACATCCCCAACATCATCTCCGCGGGCAAGCTGGGAATTACCAGCAAGGAGTGGGCAAAGCTTGGTGTGCCCCTGGGCTTAATCGCCATGCTGATCTACTTCGTGTGGATCTTCTACATACCTTTCCACGTTGAGTTTGCCCTTTAGAAGTGATGCTAGCATCACTTCTTTTTTTGGCAGGAGCATGCGATTACTCCAGAAAGTCTCCTTATTTCAAATCATGGATTGTTTCGCTCCATTACTTAATTATCCTCAATTATCCCGAATTTTAAGAACATTTGGCGAATTGCCAGTGGATTGCATCTTCGAGTTTCATCTGATCCAGATATCTCCCCTTCTAATGCGCCCTCTTGAAGGCAAGCATTTAACTAGTTCATTATTAATTGTTATAGTCGATGAATTGAAATATCATAATGATGAATTAATTCCGGAGATGGTTGATATGTTTGAAAAGGTTTTATTCCCCACGGATTTTTCCAAGTACTCCCAGAAGGTCC
>ENA-UOOH01001715-UOOH01001715.1-fermentation-metagenome-genome-assembly--contig:-NODE-1715-length-20578-cov-5.387078_pt1 | contig 20578 bp, 22 predicted proteins | sample MGYA00245778_ERZ724025 | MGnify/ENA primary metagenome ERZ724025 (study PRJEB28704, sample SAMN03018313) | fermentation metagenome | biome: anthropogenic terrestrial biome; feature: soil; material... | reverse complement strand
GTCCTTTAAATCCTCTCCTAATTTTTTTATAAACTCACTTTTCCAGCTGCCAAGCCCACCTTGAAGTATATAAACCCTTTCACTTTTGTTTATAACATATTTATAGTAAGAAACAAACCCGGAAAATGTATTCGCTGATGCAAAAAAAACTTTCGATTTCAACTTAAAAACCTCCATAACACAATCTATTATTATGTTATGTGTTATAAGGTATATAATTTACATATTCATTCATCAAAAATAGCTTTAAAAATTATTTTTTAAATATATCCCCACTTTCATTGATTATTGGAGCATTTTCGCTGTACTTTGGGATAGTTAGTATTCCAAGCCCTTCTACTCCATTTTTATAATCCTTAAACTCTGAAACTTTTTTCTTTCCCTTATGATCAATTAATTCAACCCATATATAAGGTGGTTTCCCATTTAATATTTCTTCTACATCACCTAAATTTAATACTTTAGTATTATTTATTGAGATAATTTTATCCCCTGAGTTTATGTTCATTTTTTCAGCGGGAGAATCTGATAAGGTATCAAAAACTAAAACCCCGTCATTTGTATAAGTATAAATTGGTTCACATTTATTTTCAAAATGTTTTTCATGTGCTATTAACAGCTCGTGGCAAATTGGTGCAAATAAAACAGCAATATACTTAAAGTAATATACTTTTGATGAAATGAATGATAAAACTAATAAACTGAAACTGAAAAGCAGCAGACTTTTAGAAGATTTCTTTACTTTTTCTTTTGGAGTTTGCGCGACTGTAAAATCTCCATATCCAAGAATAATAAATATTGGAGCAGCAGCCACTACTGCTTTTTCAAGAATATTTGCAGGAAGATCTGGTCTTATAATTGGCCACCAATTTGGAGTTTGAAAAAGTTCACCTGATATATTTATATTAGTGGCTATAACATAAAATATTGCTGGTACAAGCCAAAATCTCTGCATTATAAATCCGCCAACTACTTTATCTTCCTTTTTAATATAAATTGGTATTGCAATAGTATCTCCATCAATATACACAAGCATAGCTTCGATAAGATGCATTATTGCAACAATTGCCATTAAAGCTGTTACATCAAGATTTATGTGATTATAAATAAATGCAAAAAAGCCATAATCCTTGTTTACAAATCCATTTTCCACAAGATATGAGTTTATTAAGGAGATAATTCCAAGTATTCCTCCAGAATAAGATAAACACACATATCTCGGATTTATTATCATAAGCATTAATGATAGGAGCAAAAGATATTCTATGCCTTTTGAATTATAAGAAGTAACCCCAAAAACTGTTATAATTATACTGCTTATCAATCCTGCAATAATACCAAATAAAAGTGATGACATAAACATATCAAAAACCTTATATTTTGGTTTTCCTAAGTACATTACCTTTTGTATCTTCTCCAATTTTTTGCACTGAATAAAAAGTAAAAAAACAGCAATCCATGCAAAAGGTTCCGTAATCGTTTTAATAACCAATACTGCATAGTTTTGAATAGCAAACCAAGCCAGACCAAAAACTCCCATACCAACCCTCCATATTTAATAGGACTTCGCATAGCGAAGCCCTATAAGGTGATTCTTAGAAGAATACATCCAAAAGCACAGCATCCGTTATTCACACCCCAATAAGGGTAGAGATTACGGATGCTAGCCATCAGGTAAAAAATTTATTAAAGCTACATCTTCGTTTTAATAACTTCTATTGCCTTTTTAAGCTGCACATCTTCAGCCCTATTTAATTCTGAAATTGGCTTATCCTTTAGATTATCTGGAAGAGGAACTTCAATGTCAGGCTTTATGCCCTTCTTTTGTATACATTCCCCTGAAGGAGTATAGTATCTTGCAGTTGTAACCTTTATTCCTGTTCCGTCAATTAAAGGAATAACTGTCTGTACAAGACCCTTCCCAAAGGTTGTAGTTCCAATTAATGTTCCTGCTTTATGATCTCTTACAGCTCCAGAAACTATTTCAGAAGCACTGGCTGTACCGCCATTTGTTAATACGACCAGTGGTACATTTATTTTATCCTCATCAGACTCTAGAACTTCTTTTTTTCCATCCTTATCAAGTGTATAAACTATAGTACCCTTTCCTAAAAGCTTATCTGCTACAACTTTACATTCATCAAGAAGCCCACCAGGATTATCTCTTAAATCAAGGATAAGTCCCTTCATTCCCTTTGACTTCATATCATCTAATGCACTTACAAAAGCTTTAGATGTATTTTCATCAAAGGTAGTTATTCTAATATATGCAATATTATCAGGGAGCATTTCACTTTTTACAGTTTTGAAAACAATTTTTTCTCTAGTAACTTCAATATCCTTTTCTCCAACACCCTCCCTGTAAATAGTTATTTTTACTTTTGTCCCTGCCTTGCCTTTCATCATTGAAACAGCTTTATCACTTTCTTTAGCCGAAACTTCCTGGCCATTAACTTTAGTTATAATATCACCTGATTTTATACCGGCTTTTTCTGCAGGGCTGTCTTCAATAGGCGCTACAACTACTATTTTGCCATCCTTATCCCCAATATAGATTCCAACTCCTGTAAATGAACCTTGAGTTGATGTTTTTAGTTCATCAAATTCTTTTTTATTCATAAAAACAGTATATGGATCATCAAGTGCACTTACCATGCCCTTTATTGCACCTTCAACCATTTTAGAATCATCTATTTTTTCATAATAATTATCCTTAATAATATCATTAACAGGTTTCATTTTTTCATATTGTTTAAAGAATTTATAATCATCGCCATTTACCAGCACTTTTCCTCCTATAGTTTTTATAGGAACAAAAATTAAAACAGAAGCTGTTATAAGGTTTGTTATAATTATCCACGTTATAGCTTTCTTTAAAGACCACTTTTTACCTTCCATTCAAACACCTCTCATCATAATGCCTCTCTGTTATTTTATTCAATTTAACTAACATTATAACACCCACTATTAAACATTACAAAAAATATTTTAGCCAGCATATGCTGGCTAAAAATTATTGTCCTATTATTAAATAAGGACTAGGATCAATTGGTTGTCCACCATTATCTACTTCAAAATGAAGATGGGGTCCTGTTGAAAAACCGGTATTCCCAGATCTTGAAATCATCTGACCTTTTTTTACACTTTGACCTGCTGAAACAAGAATTTGTGAATTATGACCATAAAGAGAAGTAAGGTCTCCTCCATGACTTATTACTACTACATTGCCATAGGCTCCATTATATCCTGCAACAATAACTACACCATCTGCCATAGCATAAACTGGTGTTCCTGTTGGTACCCCAATATCAACACCTGTATGCAGTTTATTAACATGAAGTACTGGATGATATCTGTATCCATAATACGATGTTACCTGTGGCATCCTGCCAATATCACTTACCCTTAAAATTCCACCTTTGTCTCCGGAGTAAGTTACGCTTCCGGCGCCTCTACTACTGCTTCTATTGGCGCTACTTGATCTAGCAAGAATGCTCTGGATTTCCTTTTCAAGCTGTTTGGACGCTCTTTCTTGTTCTGCAAAAGCTACTTCATAGGATTTTTGATCCCTTTCTAATTTATCATAGTAAGATTTTTTTTCAGAGTTTATGGAACATATTTCTGATTTCTTTCCCTTTGCATCCTGCTCCAATTTTACTAGTTGATCATTTTCAGCAGTGAGCTTATTCCTTGCTGCTTCAATTTTATCCTGCTTTTCCTTCATTCCCTTTAAAAGATTAATATCGTATTCCATTACTTTTTTAGTGATGTCAGCTCTTGAAATAAAGTCTGAAAAATTTTCTGCATCTAATAAGATAGCAAGATATCCAGAAGGTCCATTCATATACATTGCTCTTACCCTCTGATCATATGTATCCTTTTGAGAGTTATAGTCAGCTACTGCACTTTCAAGGTTCTTATTAGTTTGTTTTATTTCAGCCTGCTTAGAAGCAATTTTATTATCTAAAGAGTTTATATCATTTTGAACAGCTGCTGCCTGACTTTCAAGCTTTTTTAATTGAGCTAAAACATCCTGTTTTTCATCTTTTACATCGCTAATCTTACCTTTTAAATCATCCATCTTGTTTTGAGAATTATTTAGCTCCTTCTTCTTCTTATCAACCTCGCCTGCAAAAGCCAAAGTTGATATGGACATCATAAAAGCTAAAGTTAACGAAATACATCGAAACCTTTTTTTCAATTTTATCCCCCCTATATTACTAAAAATTTTCTAATTGATATCAAACTGCCAAGGCCGCCAATAAACACCCCTACAAGACTAAACTGCCACAATAGCTGTTCCATAATTTGATAAGGAGATACAAGCGAAAATATTACTGCATCCTTTTGTATAAAGCCTATTAGGTAGTTATATCCCAAAGATAAAACAATAATTGAAATTATAGCCCCTAAAAATCCCAAAACCATTCCTTCAATTACAAAAGGCCATTTAATAAACCAGTCTGTAGCACCAATATATTTCATTATGCCTATTTCCCTTTTCCTTGCATAAACTGTAAGCTTTATTGTATTTGCTATCAAAGCAATTGCTACAACTCCTAAAATTATCATAAGTACAAAGCTTGTTGTTTTAATTATTCTTGTTATATGAATGACTTTATCTACAACCCCTTGTCCATCATTAACCTTCTCTATTCCCTTAATTTCTTTGATTTTAGATGATACACCTACAACGCTTTCTGGCTTGTCTACTTTAACTATAAAAGATGCTGGAAGCGGATTATCCTTTTCAAGTCCTTTTGCATAATCCTTATTTTCTCCAAGCTGTTTTTCATAATTTTTTAATGCATCCGTTTTTGATTCATATTTAATTTCTTTTACATTCGGTATATCTTCTATTGTCTTTTTAATATTTTGTTCCTCAATTGTGGTAACACCATTATTTAAAAAAGCTTGAATTTCAATCTTATTTTCAACGTCACTCATAAGGTTGTCCACATTAACCACAAGTAATGTAAAAACCCCAAACACGAATAAGGCAGCTGCTACCGTGGCTGCTGAAGCAAAACTCATAACTTTATTATTTACAATACTCTTCATGCCCTCTTTTATATAATAGCCGCAATTACTAATCTTCATAGCCATAAACTCCTCTCAGCTGATCTCTCACTATGACACCCTTTTCAATAGCAATAACTCTTTTTTTCATCCTATCTACTAAATCCCTGGCATGGGTTGCCATTAGTATTGTTGTTCCTGATTTGTTTATGTTATCAAGAATTTCCATAATCCCATTTGCAGTTTCAGGATCAAGATTACCTGTTGGCTCATCACATATCAGCAGTACTGGATTATTTACTAAAGCTCTTGCAAGAACAACCCTCTGCTGTTCTCCTCCTGAGAGCTGGTTAGGATATGAGCTAAGCTTGCTTGAAAGTCCAACTTGAGATAATACTTGCGGTACTCTCTTTTTAATTTCTTTGCTGCTGGCTCCAACAATTCTCATAGCAAAAGCCACATTTTCATATGCTGTTTTATTATTAAGCAGCCTAAAATCTTGGAAAACGACACCGATATTCCTTCTATAATATGGAACCTGTCTTCTTTTAAGCTTATTTATATCTATATTATTTACATATATTTCACCACTAGTAGGTTCAATTTCCCTTAAAAGAAGTTTTACAAAAGTAGTTTTCCCTGCACCGCTTGGACCTACTAAAAAAATAAATTCTCCCTTGTTTATTGATATATTTACATTTGAAAGGGCAATAACATTATTCTTATACACCTTAGAAACATTTTTTATTTCTATCACATAATCATCCCCTTGTATAACACGTAAAAAGTTGTAAAGTTAAAATTCGATAGCTACACCATCCGCAAACCCCACTTAAGACTGAGAGTAACAGATGCTACACCCATAGATCAGCTCTTCTAAGGCTCAAATGGGAAGAGGATTCCCTACAAGCAGACTCCACTTAAGTCTAGAATCACCTTATCCGATGGCTACCATCCGTAATACCTTGCTTAAAACAGGGAATAACGGATGCTACACCCATAGATCGTCCCTTCTAAGGCCCAGATGGGAAGAGGATTCCCTAAGGATTCCCTATAAGCAAGCTCCACCTAAGTCTTTAAAAGAACTTTATATTTGTATATTAGACATATACCTTATCTTTTCCTGCATATAATCAACAATTATTTTCAAAATTCTTTTATAGATATTATAATAACATAAATCAAAGACAATTTGAATCAAATTTTGATGGTAATTTATGATTAATTTTAAAAAACGCCGTAATAATATGTATCAAAAAGGGGCTATCGAAGTGAACTATGAACTGCTCCCTGTCAAGTAGACAGATGAAAAAATAAAAAGTTTTTATATCTCCAACCATAATATGCTCCCCTCTATATAAACAAATTTTTATTTTTTCACTTGTTTATATGGAAGGGAGCATATCAAAGTACATTAAATTTAAATCTTTGCACGATTCAACATATTGTTTGATTTTCACGTTTTACATCAACCCATCTTTTCTTATTTTACTCTACAATATCTTTAAACCCTTCACCTAAAACTTCATGCACATTATTAACTGTAATAAATGCTTTAGGATCCTCTTCTCTTATAAACCTTCTAAGTCTTATAAATTCTTTCTGGCTCATAACTGTAATCATTACTTCTTTTATTTCACCTGTATAGGCTCCTTTAGCGTCATAAACAGTTACTCCTCTTTCGAGATCTCCCATAATAAACTTTTTAATTTCTTTCCCTCTATCGCTTATTATAGTAACCTCCTTGCATACACTTAACCCCTCAATCACGCTGTCTATAACATAACTATTTAATATTACTCCAAGAAGTGCATACATACCTGTTTTTGGTCCAAATCTTAACCCTGCTACTAATGTAATAAAAAAATCTGAAAGGAAAAGTCCTTTCCCAATGCCTATGTGAAAAAATTTATTTAATACTTTAGCAACTATATCTGTGCCTCCTGTGGATGCATTTTGATTAAACACTATTCCCATACCTACTCCCGATATTAAAACACCAAAAATCAAATCAATAAGTATATCATCAGTAACAGATTTTTTAATAGGTGTTACGATTCCAAACAGCCATACCATACCTGAAATCCCAAGGCTGGCATAAATAGTTTTAGCTCCAAAACCCGAGCCTATAAAGAGAAAGGCAATTATAAAAAGAGCACCATTAATCATCATCATTAAAAGCCCGACATTTAACTTGGGAAAGAAGCTTGAAAGAACAACTGCAAGACCAAAAGCCCCGCCTGTTGCCAGATTATTGGGATTTAAAAAATAGTAAAGTCCGCCAGCAACCATAACCATTCCAATAGTAATAATAATAAACTCTTTGATTGAAAATTTTGATTTCATCTCTGCACCCCCTATATTACAAAAAAAATCTATGCATAAATATTTTATCATGTATTATTAATCTACACAATATCAATATTTAACGGATATGCAGAAAATGAATATATATTTAATTCAAAATGTTATGATATTTATAGCTGTGTCCCTTAAAAGTTTTTTGTATATTTAGATGAGGAATTTAAATATTAGGTGCCAGCCCATTTGACATTTAATAGTTTTAAATATCAAATAGCTGGCACCTAAACGGGAATTGGAGCCCTTGGAATTAATAAAATGTAGGGAACGGTCTTGACCGTTCGTTCCGTTGATGAACAAGTGGAATCTATGAGAGCAGAACGGTGCCAATACCCAGTAACAATTCCATTCTGCAGCATTTACAGGGCGATCAGAATTTAGTGAGGCGGAACCGTTCCCTACAGCTTGTCTAGCATTTTAATCCTTAAAAGTTCTTTGTATATTTAGATGGGGAATTAGTTTTATTCTTAAATGCAGTAAATCCATATATACCTATTATCGTTCCGCCAAAAAAATCTGCTATAAGATCTCCCATTGTATCTGCAACTCCTGTAAGTTCTACAACCTGCATGTCCGTTCCCAAAATATTGTCCATTGTAAACTCATATATTTCCCATAAGACCCCACAAAGTGTAGCAAAAGAAATTATAGATATCAATGCAAAGATCCTAAATTTAATAGATTCAGTATTTTTAAATATATCTACATTTTTTAAAGCACAAAAAGCTATAAGCCCTAATATTATCCCCGATAGGAAGTGAACTGCAGAATCCCACCATGGAAATATTGCATAAAATCTTTTTAATGTACCAAGATAGGATGCGAGAAAAATAAACAGCATAAATAAAAATGAAATTAATTCATTATTCTTTTTTAATACTTTTTCTACGAGTTTAGGCAAAAATGTCAGTAAAATTGCTGCTAATCCAACTGACAAACAATAAGTATCTTTAGACCTAAAATCATTTATTATCTCAAAAATTAAAACAATTCTTGTCATTAAAGTAAAAACCTTATAAAAGTAATTTCTAAATGTTTCCATATTGTCCTCCTAATTCCCCCTCATTGAATTGCTACCATCCATAAAATATCTAACAAATGCTAAAATATATTTTAAAGGAGAAAGCTTTTGCTTTCTCCCTAATTATTTTTTTTACTGAATACTTCCTCAGCAGCCCTCACAATGTTTTCTGAAGTAAGGCCATAAGCTTTCAAAACCTCATTAGGCTTTCCGGATTCCCCAAACTTATCCATAACGCCTATCCTTTTTACATAAACAGGGCATTCTTCAGACAACACTTCCATAACAGCACTTCCAAGGCCGCCAATAATGCTGTGTTCTTCACAGGTTACAGCACAACCTGTTTTTTTGCAAGATTTAATTATTGCTTCGCTATCAATTGGTTTTAATGTATGAATGTTAATAACCTCTGCATCAATTCCTTTTTCTTTTAAAGCATCAGCTGCTTTGAGAGCTTCACTCACCATTATCCCCGTTGCAAATATTGAAACATCACAACCTTCTTTTAATACAACTGCCTTTCCAATTTGGAACTTATACCCAGGTCTATTATTTATTGTTGGTACTGATGATCTGCCAAGCCTTATGTAAACTGGCCCGTAGTATTCCGCTGCTGCTCTTACTGCTGCTTCCGTTTCCACATCATCACTTGGGCATATAACCGTCATATTTGGAATGCTTCTCATTAAAGATAAGTCTTCAATAGCTTGATGGGATGCCCCATCTTCACCAACAGTTAGCCCTGCATGAGTAGCTGCAACCTTTACATTTAAATTTGGATAGCATATGGAATTTCTTATTTGTTCAAAGGCTCTCCCTGTTGCAAAAATAGCAAACGTACTTGCAAAAGGAATTTTCCCGCAAGTTGAAAGGCCCGCAGCAGTAGCCATCATATCCCCCTCTGCTATACCCATATTAATAAATCTTTCAGGATAAGCTTTTGCAAAACCTGCAGTTTTTGTAGATTTTGAAAGATCTGCATCAAGAACAACTATATTTTTATTTTCTTCTCCAAGCTTAACAAGGGTCTTGCCATATGCTTCTCTTGTTGCTGAATTTGCCATTACTTGCACCCCCTAATTTCACTTAATGCTTTTTCGCACTGCTCCTTATTTGGTGCTGTACCGTGCCAAGCTGCATTATTTTCCATAAAGGAAACCCCTTTACCCTTGACTGTCTTTGCAACTATCATTGTGGGTTTTCCCTTTACTGATTTTGCCATATCTATTGCTTTAAATATCTCATCAAAATTATGACCATCTATATCAATAACATTCCATCCAAAAGCTCTAAACTTATCTGAAACTGGTTCAGGGCTCATAACGGAAGTTATAGGTCCATCTATTTGAAGCCCATTATGATCAATGAAAGCTGTTAAATTATCAAGCTTATAGTGAGCTGCAGTCATAGCTGCCTCCCATACTTCCCCCTCTTCAAGTTCTCCGTCACCTAAAAGTGCATAAACTCTATAGTCCTTATTATCAATTTTACCTGCTATTGCCATGCCATTAGCTGCAGAAATTCCCTGGCCCAAAGAGCCTGTAGACATATCAATGCCAGGAGTTTCATTCATGTTAGGATGTCCTTGAAGCATTGAACCAATCTTTCTTAATGTCATAAGCTCTTTTTTATCAAAGAATCCCCTTTCAGCAAGGACAGAATATAAAGCTGGTGCTCCATGACCCTTTGAAAGAACAAATCTATCTCTATCCTCCCATTTTGGATTTTCAGGATTAATCCTCATCTCACCAAAATATAATGCAGTTAAAATTTCAACAGCTGAAAGAGAACCGCCTGGATGTCCCGAAGCAGATTCTGTAATCATTTCAATAATATCCTGTCTTACATTAACCGCAACTTTTTTTAAACTTTCAATATCTCTACTCATTTTTAACCTCCCTTATTTTAATAAAAACATATACGATTACCTTTTCATAATCATTATATCAATTAATTCTAAGTATTGAAACTATGATTAAGTAATTCTCAGAAGAACCAATCCGATGGCGTAGCATTTGTAATACCCCGCCTGAGGCGGGGTATTACAAATGGTAGCCATTGGATAAAAAAATCATCTATACAAAAAGCCCCGGAACACTCCGGAGCTTTTAAGTCTATTAGATATTTTAATAATAATTCTGTGTTATATCAGCTGTCCCAATACTAATCATAAGCGCTTGGTTAACTTTTTCCATAAGCTCATCACTTATACGACCAATCTTATCTTTTAACCTTCTTTTGTCAATTGTTCTTATTTGTTCCAATAGAATTACAGAATCCTTATTAAGTCCGTGATCTTCATAGCTTATCTCAACATGGGTAGGAAGCTTTGCCTTATTAATTTGAGATGTAATTGCAGCCACAATTATGGTTGGGCTGTACTTATTTCCAATATCATTTTGAATAATTAAAACAGGTCTTGTTCCACCCTGCTCAGAACCTATTACTGGGCTTAAATCAGCATAAAAAATATCTCCTCTTTTCACCACCTGTGCCATATATAATATCACTCTCCGCTAGCTCTGCTTCATATTTTAAAAGTTCTTGGCAATCACATGATATACCAAATTCAGCTATTTCGCAGTTGATTTCGGCCATCTCTAAGTAGCCCCTTTTCATAAGTTCATTCGTTTTCACACTTCTCTGCTCCTTAATATATAGTATGACAGCTTCCTCGATAAATTTACTCCTATTCCTGCTTGATTTGCATTCAACTATTTCATCAAATTCTTCCAGCAAATTCTGCGGGAGACTTATAACAATCTTCTTGTTTTCCGACATGTTTTTACCCCCTAAATTCACCTATGTATATATGTAAACGCACTATATCAATTAATATCAAGTAAATCCTCTTATAGCTGTAATATATATATGTATATAAGCAGTTATAATAAATAATATATAAATTATAACATATTATTTTCTATTATTGCAAAGTTTTTAAATATATTCTTAAATATAATTATTTCCAACATTATTAAAAAATATTTCTAAATATAGTTTTTTATTTTAATTATTTTATTATCTTCAATGTATACCCTTGGGACTCTCTTAGATACCATACAAAGTACTTCATAATTTATAGTATTTAAGGCATTTGCAATAAAATCAGCATTATTTGAAAGTCCATCCTCTTCTCCCATTACAACAACTTCATCCCCAATGTTTACATCACCGCACTCAGAAACGTCTACCATGCACTGATCCATGCATATTGTTCCTATTACAGGGGCTAACTTACCATTTACTATTACTTTCCCCTTACCGGCCATAGCCCTTGAATATCCATCTGCATATCCAAAAGGAAGAGTAGCTATTTTAGTTGTTTTTTTAGTTGTATATCTCCTTCCGTAGCTTATAGGTGTGTTTTTAGGTACCTCTTTAACATGGACAACTTTTGCCTTTAAAGTCATAATAGGCTTTAAATTTAATCTTTGCTTATTTACAGTATTAGAAGGATAATACCCATAAAGTATTATCCCTGGTCTTACAGCATTATATAGGGTTTCTGGCATATCAATTATCGCTGCACTGTTAGCTATGTGCTTAATTTCAAAATTTATTCCTTCATTGGAAAGCCTCTCTACCATTTTTTTAAATCTTTCATGCTGTATATTTGAAAATGTTTTATCCAATTCATCTGCTGTTGAAAAATGAGTAAAAATACCCTCAAGATAAATATTTTTTAATAAAGCAATTCTTTTTATTTCTTCAATAGATTTCTCTTCATAAAGGAAACCAATTCTTGACATTCCCGTATCTAGTGCAATATGAATTTTAGCTGTTTTACCCTGCTTTTGGGCTTCTTTTGATATAGCTTCTGCAAGCTCATAAGAAAACACCGACTGTGTTATATCATTTTTTATTAGCTCACTAACAAAATTAGAAGGAGTATAACCAAGTATCAATATTGATCCGCTATATCCACCTCTCCTTAGCTCCAAAGCTTCTGAAAGAACAGCAACTGCAACGTAATCTATGCCTTCATCTTCAAGCACTCTTGAGAGTTCCACAGCCCCATGCCCGTAGGCATCCGCTTTTATAACTGCAATAATACTCCTGCCCATGGCTATTTTTTTTATCTCCTTAATATTATTTCTGAAATTATCAATATTTATTTCAGCATAATAGGGTCTTATTTCACTAAACATGTTAACCACCCTTCATCCCTTTACAAATCAAAAATAATCCTTTAAATTACTGTATAGTAAATATGCTTTCATCAAAATCAGGATTAAGTTCAAAACTACTATACTTTACAGTCATTGTAGTTCTTCCCATTTCATCAATGACTTCCATTAATACAGGATAATAGTTTTTTTCATCCATGTAAAGAACCGCGGTCTTCTTATATTTATTGCTCTCTGGTATAGCTGCTTTTATTTTAATATATTCTATATCACCTTTCCTTTCTTTTTCAGCTTTAGTATTTTCGTTAAAAAACACCTCCTTTGTAATGATACCCATATAAGTAAATTTATCATCCTGTCCCTTTGGTAAAACTATCTTTTCGTTTATAAGCGGGTTATACAATATTTTATTGTTATCGTTGTATATTATTATGTTGCCCTTTAAATTATCAGGTTCTAAAATTTCAATTCTAAGCTTACTTTGGCTCATAAAATACTGCACAACCTTATACTTAGAAGTACCTTTATTACCATAGACAGTTATCTCAGCATTTGCTTTATAGCTATTAAATTTCTGAAAGAACTTATTAAAATCGTTTGTTTTTCCTGTTCTCTGTCCACAAGAAGTTACAAATATAAGCAATATTAAGAATATACTGATTTTTCTCAACATTCCTCACCTAAAATACCTTGCTGTTATAATTTATTAAAATCAGCAGATAGATATGCATAATTTATATTTACATTTTTAATATATAAATTATGCATATTAATCAAATTTAGTTTAATATTTTATTAAGTTACCTGATATTTTTTCCTAAATAATTTGCAATATTCTCTGCATGAAGTCCATATCCAAAATCCTCATAGGCACTATCTCCTGCAGCGCCATGGATATAAGCTGCTAATATTGAAGCCTCATAGGGACTATAACCTTGACCAGCAAAAGATGCTAAAACTCCTGTAAGCACATCTCCTGATCCCCCTGAAGCCATACCTGGATTTCCCGAAGTGTTGACATAAACATTTTCACCGTCAGAAACCACTGTGCTGGCACCTTTTAGTAAAACTGTACATCCATACTCCTTTGCAAAATTTTCAGCCACAGCTTTCCTGTTTTTATTGATATAGGATACTTCAAGACCTGTAAGTCTTTCCATTTCCTTAGGATGAGGAGTTATTATTACCTTTGCTTTTGAATTTTTAAGCACAGATTTAATATTTGAAAGGGCATTAATTCCATCTGCATCAATTACAATTGGTTTCTCAAAGTTCTCCAAAAAATATGTTAATGCCTCCTCCACATTCTTATTTCTCCCCATTCCAATGCCAAAAACAATAGCATCTGCCTTTTCTATAATATTATCCATTACATCCTTATTTAAGCCTAAATTTTCATCATAGGTTATAAAGGTGGATTCAAAAACCCCGCTTCCCACTCTATTTAATATGCTGTCCGGAATAACACAGGTTGTTAAACCACATCCTGAATTTAAAGCTCCTTTGGCACATAAAATTACCGCTCCTGACATAAGATAACTGCCGCCAATAATATATACCTTCCCATAATCGCCCTTGTTTGTATGCACTTCTCTTTTTCTTAAAAGGTTTAATGGATAATCTTTATAACTTGTAGTACATCTAATATTTTGTTCTTCTATGCATTTATCAGGAATTGATATATTTTCTACTATAAGATTTCCACAGGCCTTTCTACCTTCAAGGAGAACCTCCCCAAGCTTAATACATCCAAAGGTAATAGTTTCATCAGCATATACACATTCCCCCATCTTTTCCCCTGTATCTGCATTTATACCTGATGGTATATCCACACTTATGATATAAGCTTTGCTTTCATTTATAGTTTTTATAACTTCCTTATAATAGTCCCTAACTTCACCTTTAATTCCAGTACCTAAAAGAGCATCAACTACTATATCCTGATACTCAATGATATTATTTAACTTCTGTAAATCATCCTCAATTTTAACATCCATATTTAATAATATTTGATAGTTTATATATGCATCACCTTTTATTTTACTCCTATCTCCAAAACAAAAAATACTAATCTTATAGCCTTCCATAATTAAAAGTCTTGAAAGGGCAAAACCATCTCCGCCATTATTACCTGTACCGCAAACTACCATAACTGATTTTCTGTTTAAACTTTTTATATGTTTTAAAACCGAATAAGCTGCATTTTCCATAAGAACAATACTTGAAATACCATATTGAGTTTCAGCCCTTTTATCAATTTCCCTCATATCCTGTGATAATCCTGCAAACATATTTATCCCTCCGTTACTGCCATTGCAATTGCATATTCTTTTGAATGAGAAATAGAAACATGAATTTTTTCTATTCCTTTTTCCTTTGAAATTTCAAGTGCCCCATTGCTTAAATTAACACAGGGCACACCATTTATCTTTATTATTTCAATATCTGTCCAATTGAAACCAGAAATTCCTGTTCCAAGTGCTTTTGAAACTGCTTCCTTAGCAGAAAAATATCCTGCTGCACTTTGAACACCCATTTTTTCTATATAATCTCTTTCGCTTTGAGTAAAAATTCTTTGCAAAAAACTTTCTTTTTCAATAGCTTTTTCAATTCTTTTTATTTCAATTATATCTGTACCAACACCTATAATCATATTATATCCTCATCAAATCAAACTCATTTTTACTTTATTATACATTATTAACATTTTACTTTCAAAAAAATAAGGCCTTGTTGCCAGACCTTATTATGCACCAATTCTGCCCATAATTCCGTTTACAATGAGCATTACCAAAAGTGCACTTGTAATTGTTAGTAAAATCCTATTAACAATCTTCATTTTGATTCCCCCTTTTATCTATTAGACGATGGAGGAATCAAATAGTTTCCGAGTTTATAAATTATTATTAAATTATTAATAGTTCTTTATCCCCTGTTCATAATATATAATATTTTCTACTTCCCCCTCAAATTCAAAGGCACACTCATCTACCTTATCACCCATCACTTCAACTAAGTGATAAGGGGATACACCATTATCCTTTAAAAAGTTAATCATGTCTAAAATCTTATTTTTATTAGGGCTTATAGTTAATATGCTATCTTCGTGGGTTGAAACAGTGGCACCATCAACAATCTTTTGCATCACTTCTTTAAGTCCATAGCATGGGATTTCAAATTCACTGCCTCTAATATTAACAGCTTTCATGGATTTCAGCAAATATAATATGTAAAAATACTCTTTTCCGCCCTCCGTGGAATTTCTAAATGAAGCTATTTCTGTTTCAGTAAACAAAATACCCACCCCCAAAATCTTTTAAATAAATTCTATCACTGTTGAAATCACAATTGTGTTACATTATGGTATATATTATTGACTATTTATCTTATGTTTTCGACCTCTATTTTATTAATGCTTTATGGTTTTTATTTTATTATCCAGCATATTCCACATACCATAAGCTTTATGTCATATTATAAAAGAATTTGCGATAAAAACTTTTTGGAAAGTGCCAGAGAAACCTCCAAAAAAGGTCACCTGTAAAAAACCATGAATTTTTAAGAAAAGTAACTTTCATAGAAATCAAAATATACTTATTAATTATCAAAACAAACAATAATAATAGAGACTATCCAGCTTTCATATGAAACACAAATATCATTAAATTTCATGTTTTTTATAAGTACTACTTTTTTGGAGGTTTCCCAGGCACATGGCATGTAAGCAAACTCCACCTAGGTCTTAGAACCACCTTATCGGATGTTTTGAAGCATCTCATCTACACTATTTGTGGGCTTTTGGCAGGAAAAATTTCTGCAAACATAAGCTGTAGCCTTATCATTAAATAGCCCCATATCCCCTAAAAAAGCTGCGGTTTTTTCAAGAATTTTATCTCCATTAATATCTTTAAATATAACTATGGCATTAGGTAAAAATTCTTTTTTTACAGCTTTAAGCATGCTATTTGTGTCCTCTTCCCCGCTTTTCCCTGTTATTATAACTTCACTAAATGGGTGGGTAAATGCAAAAACTCCGCATAAGAAATATGAAAAAGCAGTAGGACTGTATTCTATACCTTCAGCATAAAGTCCCATCATCTTTGATGCCATTGACACATAATTCATATTCCCTGTAAATCTCGAAAGTCTTATTAAATTTATAAAAGCAGCGGAATTAGAAGAAGGAACTGCTCCATCGTATATTTCTTTTTTTCTATCTAAAATTTCTTCTCCATAAGATGGTGTAAAATAAAAACCACCATCAGCTTCATCCCAAAAATACTTTATCATATGCTCCATAAGCTCAACTGCGCTGTTTAAATAAACAGAATTAAAATCAGCTTCATATAGGTCTAAAAGGGCCATTACTGCAAAAGCATAATCATCAGCATTTCCAGTGCCCCTCCACTGTCCATCTATAAAGCTGTGCTTTAAGTAACCTTTTTCATCCCTTCCATTTAATATAAAATCCATAGCTTGCTTTGCATCCTTTAATAATTTTTCATCACCAATCACCCCGGCACTTTTGGCAATTGCAGAAATCATAATACAGTTCCAATCTATAAGCTGTTTTTTATCTTTAAAAGGTCTTATCCTTTTATCCCTATAATTTAATAACTTAATTCTTATTCTTTCATATTCTTTTTCAAAATTAGGTATCCTATTTTTCATTTCATTTAATTCTCTTTCATTTATATAAAGAATATTTTTAAATGTATAGCTGCCTGTAAACTCATCAGTAAAATTTCCTTTATTTTTTATATTGAATATTTTGGATGCAATTTCAGCCTCTTCTTCAGTAAGACAATTTTTAAGCTCACTTTTTCCCCATATATAAAACTTTCCTTCCACTCCTCCGCTGTCTGCATCCTCCGAAGAATAAAAGCCTCCATTTTCATCTCTTATATACCCCATTACGTATTCAATAATATTTTGAGCTATATCCTTATAAAAACAATCCCCTGTAATCTTATAAACCTCTACATAAGCCATAAGCAGCATTCCTTGATCATAGAGCATTTTTTCATAATGAGGCACAATCCACTTTTTATCTGTAGAATATCTATGAAATCCAAAACCTATCTGATCAAATATTCCTCCATTAGCCATTTTGTTTAAAGTCTTTTCCACCATTTTAAGAGCAAGTTTATCATTATAAAATTTGTAGTATCTTAATAAAAACATTAAGCTATGGGGAGATGGAAATTTAGGTGAACTTCCAAAGCCTCCATATTCATCATCAAAAATATAGGAAAACTCTGAAAATGCATTTTTAATTTCATTTTCTCCTATATCCTTTTCGCTATTTTTAGGATTCAGTTCCTTAAGTTTATTTGAAACGCTGCTTGCAGCACTTAATATTTCACTGCGGTTTTCTTCCCATAACTTTCTCATTTTTAAAGATAAATCAATTACTCCAAGCTTTCCACCCATAGATTGTTTTGGAAGATAAGTAGCAGCAAAAAAAGGTTTTTTATCACCAGTCATAATAATTGTAAGGGGCCACCCGCCCGAACCTGTCATCATCTGGCAAACAGACATATATACACTGTCTATGTCAGGCCTCTCCTCCCTATCAACCTTTATGCATACAAAAGTATCGTTTAAAACCTCTGCCGTCTCTTCATCTTCAAAGGACTCCCTTCCCATAACATGGCACCAATGACAGGTGGAATAGCCTATAGATAAGAAGATTGGCTTATCCTCAGCTTTTGCTTTAGCAAATGCTTCTTCGCCCCATGGATACCAATCTACTGGATTGTAAGCATGCTGCAATAGATACGGTGATTTTTCATTTATCAATCTATTAGCTTTTTCATGCATATTTTCACGCTCCCTTCATTTTTTATCTTTACTATGCCCGAAAAAGCTATGAGATATAATCATTGACTAATTCTCAATTATAAAAAATGCGTCGCATTATTCTACTATTATGCCATATCACTTTTTATTTTTTATATTCTTCGAATAATTGCTATATATGAATATTTTTTAATTAGTATTGGAAATATTATGAAATTTCATACAATTATGTTACAATATATGGTATTATATAGAAAATAGAAATGTTATTTAGGGGGCTGCTCTGTTATGAAAAAGTTTTTATTTATTCTCATGCTGGTTGTAATAGTACCATTGGCTGGATGCCAAACGGCAACAAATGAAATTAAGGATATCGATGGAGTTTCAATGGTGTCCGCCAAAAACGCGTGCGATATACTAGGGTTGACATATGCTGATAAAGACGGAGGTTTCGTTATAAAACAAGATGATATAAAATTAGAATTTAATTTTTCTAATAACTATGTTTATAAAGATAAATTTATTATGTACGTAATGGAAAAACCTGCTGTTGATAAGAGAGATGTCGCATATTTACCCATTAGTTTTTTTTCGGACTACTTAAAAGTTGATATTCAAAAAGGCAATGAGCTGCCTAAATCCGGTAATGTTTCATTATATAAAGTTGTGAAATTTTTGCCTAAAGAGATAATTGATGCTATTAACGATAAATCTTATCCTAATAGGGACAAGATACTAGAAGAAATTGAAATACCTCGATCTATGGGTATTCAAATTTCGAATATAAATATGTATAAAGTAATTATAACAACCCCTTTAAGTGAATTTTCAAATGTTCTCAAAACAGAGTTAGGCCAACATGGATTATCAGAAAAGGAAATTGAAGGGATGTCATATAATGATTATAAAACCATAGAAAGATCCTGGAAACTTACAAAAGAAATGACCGAATCCGCAAAAAAAATCTATCCGGAACTTGCTAATACAGATCTTAACACATGGACTTATGGTGATTATGAAGATTATTATACCAAAAAGGATAAAGAAAACTTTGAACACGAATTTACAAAGGAGCAAATAGCTCAACTAAACCAAAGAGGAATATTGTTGGAGGATGTACATTGGCTGTTAAAGGATTTCTATAAAATAGATACTATTTTAGCTCAACCAGATAAGGTTTTAAAAAAGGACATCGAAGGATATTACCAATTTAATATTGATACTTTAACTAGCCAGGCACGGTAATAATTGATTGCCTGTATGGTGCCGTTTTCCTGAACGATGATTAAAATTTAGGGGGAGGCGGAACGGTCAAGACCGTTCCCTGCAGCATTTATCGTTTGTATAATTAAATTATGGAGCTGTTGCACTAAGGATAAATGTTACAATATATGTGTGTAAATTCCTTAGTGTGACAGCTCCTTTGGCCTCTTTGTATTATTTAATACTTCCATCTATCCCTATTACAACTTCTTTGTATGGAACAATTACCTTTGCATTAAGCATTGCAGTTTTAACTGCATTTACAATACCGCCGCAGCACGGAACTTCCATTCTAACTACTGTAATGCTTTTCAAATTATTAATTTTAATAATTTCAGTAAGTTTTTCTTTGTAGTATTGATTATCATCAAGTTTTGAGCATCCTATTACAGTTATATGATTTTTTATAAAATCCTTATGGAAGTTAGCATAAGCATAAGCTGTGCAATCTGCTGCTACTAAAAGATCTGCATTCTTAAGGTATGGAGCTCTCGGGTTTACTAAATTCAGCTGAACTGGCCACTGCCTTAATTCTGATTGGACTTCACTTTCACTTACTTCTTCATTTTCTGATTTTTTAACTGCAGCTGGCTTTCTTTCTATCACCTTTGATGCTATTCCAGGGCATTCGTAAGGAATAGAATGTTTTTTCCCTATATCCTCTTTTTTATCCTTTACCTTTTCTTCATCATAAGGAAGGCTCTCCCTTTCAATTATTTCAATGGCACCTGCACTACATTCAGGCAAACAATCTCCAAGCCCATCACAATATTCATCTGAAACAAGCCTTGCTTTCCCATTTACCATTTCAATAGCACCTTCATGACAAGCACTTGCACACAATCCGCATCCATTGCATTTTTTTCGTCTATATGAACAATTTTTCTTTTCATGAAATCACTCCTCGTATAATAGTATTTGCAAGGAAATATTATATATTTTATAGAGATAATAGCCTTGCAAACCTATTGTCTCTTTTTTA
>ENA-UOOH01001713-UOOH01001713.1-fermentation-metagenome-genome-assembly--contig:-NODE-1713-length-20606-cov-3.911343_pt1 | contig 20606 bp, 19 predicted proteins | sample MGYA00245778_ERZ724025 | MGnify/ENA primary metagenome ERZ724025 (study PRJEB28704, sample SAMN03018313) | fermentation metagenome | biome: anthropogenic terrestrial biome; feature: soil; material... | reverse complement strand
GCACCCGGTTAGAGTTAAGCTAAGCACCACCAAACCTAGCATCAAAAGAATCAATTTGCTTTTTTGAACCATGTTTACCATTCCTTCCCTTCTTCTCTTCCCGGGCTTGCCGGACATTAACAATAATCAAGAGCAAGAGCACAAACGTGAACATAATAGTCGAAAGGGCATTGATTTTGGGGTTAATTCCCCTTCGGGCCATGGAGTAGATTGTGATGGAAAGAGTGTTTATCCCAGAGCCTGTTGTAAAGAAACTGATCACAAAATCGTCAATGGAAAGCGTAAAGGCTAAGAGCAATCCTGTGATAATCCCCGGCATAATCTCTGGAATAATCACCTTCCAGAGCGCCTGGGGCTGCGTGCAACCTAGATCAAGAGCAGCTTCGTAAAGATGTTTGTTGAGCTGACGCAATTTGGGCAAAACCGACAAGATCACATAAGGAATGTTAAAGGTAATATGGGCCAAGAGCAGCGTTAAATAGCCAAGGCGGACTCGGGCAAAAACAAAGAGAATCATGAGCGAAATGGCTGTCACAATCTCAGGGTTCAGAACTGGAAGATAGGTGACATTCATGATGAGCTTTTTCTGTATTCCCCTAGAATTGTGAATCCCAATGGCTGCCAAAGTACCAATAATCGTAGCGATGATAGCCGAGGTGACCCCAATGAACAACGTGGAATACAGGGAGCTCATGATGGTCCGATCCTGAAACAGTTCCACATACCAGCGCAGGGTAAACCCACCCCAGACACCCCGAGAGCGGGAGTCGTTAAAGGAGTACACCATCAAGACAGCAATGGGCATATATAGAAAGGCGAACACGAGGTAGACATAGCTTCGCTTCAGAAACCTTACCATAGCGCCACATCCTTTTCTTCCCCTTCAAAGAAGGACATGATGGCCATGCTGAGCAAGATGAAGACAATCATCACAACAGAAATCGCTGATCCAAAGCCCCAGTCGCCCACAACAAGGAATTGCTGTTCGATGAGGTTACCAATGAGGGTAAATTGCCCCCCTCCCAAGAGTCTTGAGATGACAAAGGTTGTCAGGGCCGGCATAAAGACCATGGTCACACCACTGACTACACCCGGAAGACTTAAGGGAAAGACCACCTTCGTGAACACCCGAAAGGCATTTGCCCCTAGATCCCCAGCGGCCTCCACAACGCCTTTGTCAATCTTGCTGAGCACGGAGTAAATGGGCAACACCATGAAGGGAAGAAAATTGTACACCATACCTAAGACCACCGCGGCCTCCGTGTATAGAATGTTCAAACGGGGCAGGCTCAAATTCGCCAAAAGCACATTGATCACGCCATTGCGCTCCAAAATAGTCAGCCAGGCATAGGTCCGCAACAAAAAATTCATCCACATAGGGACCACAAACAAGAGAAGGATCACATTTTTACGGGTAAAGGCATTGCCCGCCATAACCATGGCAGCTGGATAGCCCAGGATCAGGCAAATCACCGTACTGATCACAGCGAGCCGCAGAGATCGCCCTAATACCCTTAAATAGATTGGCTCAAAAAACCGGCCAAAATTCTCCAAAGACCAAGTGGCGCCAGTTTCTGTGGGTATGGTGAAGGCATAGTAGAGCACCAAGAACATGGGGACAACGATAAATAAAGTCATCCAAATCACATAAGGGAAGAGCGAAAAGCGCTTCATCGCGAACTCACCTTCTTCATGATGTGAATATCCATGGGCTCTAGACCAAGACCGACGCGAGTACCCACAGGTTCCATTAAGGTGGAGTGGACAAGCCAACTAGTTCCATCATCAGACTCAACGAGCATCTCATAGTGCACTCCCAAGAAGTTCACGGAGCTCACCGTTCCAGAAAGCCTCGCCTTTTCTGCAGGTATGAGTACCAAGTCCTCGGGCCTGATGACAACGTCCACCGCTTCATCTTTTGCGAAGCCAAAGTCCACGCAGTCAAAACTCGAGCCGCTAAAGTCCACCAAGTAGTCTTTGCGCATAATTCCATCCACAATGTTGCTTTCTCCAATGAAGTCAGCCACAAAGGCATTGGTCGGCTCGTTATAAATATCTACGGGGGTACCAATTTGCTGGATTCTCCCATCTTGCATCACAACTACGGTATCCGACATAGACAGGGCTTCTTCTTGGTCGTGAGTGACAAAAACAAAGGTGATGCCCAACTGCTTTTGCATGCTCTTCAGTTCATGCTGCATTTCCCGGCGGAGCTTAAGATCCAAGGCCGCTAGGGGCTCGTCTAAAAGCAAAACCTCAGGTTCGTTCACCAAAGCCCTGGCAATGGCCACCCTCTGCTGCTGCCCACCGCTGAGAGAATTAACATCCCGTTTTTCAAAGCCTTCTAAGTTTACTTGCTCCAGCATCTTTTTGACCTTGTCTTTAATGGCCTTTTCGCTGAGCTTTTTGATCCGCAGACCAAAGGCAATGTTTTCAAACACATCAAGATGGGAGAACAAAGCATAGCGTTGAAACACCGTGTTGACCCTGCGTTTGTAAGGGGGAATGCCAGTTATATCCCTACCTTCAAAAAGAATCGTCCCCCCCGAAGGCTGTTCGAATCCGCCGATTAAACGCAAAGTCGTTGTCTTCCCACAGCCACTGGGACCTAAGAGAGTGACAAATTCATTCTTTCTAATATACAGGTCAATACCGTCGAGCGCCACAGTTTCATCATAAACCTTGGACACTGATTTCAGGTCTACAATAATCTCAGACAACGTTCCTTCCCCCTTCCGTAAACTAGAAGCTTGGTGGGGTAGACACCCACAGTATGCTAGCTGGCCTTTTGCCGGCGTTAGAGAGACAATGGACTTCTTGGGCCGGGAAGTAAAAGGCTTCCCCCGTGCGAACCCTAAGCTTCTTCGAGCCAACATGCAGATACACTTGACCCTTGAGCACATAGCCAAACTCTTCCCCATCATGGGGATCGTCCAAAGGCGTCTGTCCCTGGGGATCAATATGAACCAAAATAGGTTCCATGGCATTTTTCTGCGCATTGGGCACTAGCCAACTGATCTCACTTTTTAGCTCTGGGTCACTTTTTACCGCAACATCGTCCTTAGTAAATACCACTTTTTCAGGCACTTCATGATTGAAAAAATCCTGCAAGTTCGTGCCTAGAGACTCCAAAATATCCACTAGGGTCGCGATCGATGGTGAAGTAAGCTCCCGTTCCACTTGGGAGATAAAACCCTTAGTCAGCTCCGAACGGTCTGCCAACTCTTCTTGGGTTAGATTGTGCTGCATCCGCAGGCGCTTGATTTTCTCGCCAATTTTCACCGTAAGCTCCCCTTCTTCTAAGTTTTGTCTTACTAAACCCATTGTTTAGAACCACTAAACAAATGTATTGTAACGAGAAGGGGCTAGCATGTCAATAGTTTCGCAGGAGAAAATTCGCTGGAAAGGCAAAATATTTTCTGCGCAACCACAATAGACTGTTAAGAGTCTCCAGAAAGGAGTGACAGCCATCTTGTGGGAACTGAGCCGAATCGTATTCTTAGGCGCCATGGCGGGAGTGCTCGGCACAGGAGCAGGGGGCCTCTTGCTGTCTTTTTTAAGACGACCCAAAGACGCGTTGCTAAGCTTCTTGCTAGCCTTCTCGGCAGGCATTATGCTGGCCGTTGTCTTCCAGGACCTCATTCTAGAGGCCTTTTCCTTGGGTGGTTTAGGTGTCACCTTAGGGGGAATTGTCTTGGGTGTCTTGGCACTTTTTATGATGACCTCCTTTGTAGGTGATAGCCGTCTTTACGCCACAGGTTTGGCAAAAACAGGCCTTCTCCTTGGATTTGGCATTGCCTTGCACAACCTTCCCGAGGGACTTGCGATTGGAGCAGGCTACCTAGCGTCTCACAACATGGGATTATCCCTCGCCCTGGCCCTTTGCATCCACAATATTCCCGAAGGTATGGCCATGGCCGCCCCTTTGTTGGCAGGCGGCTACAACCAAACCCACGTTGTCCTCTTGACCATCCTAGCGGGATTACCCATGGGAGTCGGTGCCCTCCTAGGTGGACTACTTGGAAGTCTCTCCGCAAGGTCCCTCGCAGGGTCCTTAGGATTTGCAGCCGGCGCCATGCTCTTTCTGGTCTTCCACGAACTCTTACCCCAGGCCCACCATGGGGGCGTCCCAGCAGCCTCTACCTGCGGTGCCATTATGGGCATCTTGGTGGGCCTCACATTTCTGGTGGCCCTTTAAAGGGCAGCCTTCTAAAGGGAATAGAGAAAAAACCGATATAGTACGTAAGGGGAGGTGGCAGTGATGAATGTGTTCTATCTAACGGGCTTAAGGGCACTCAGTGCATTTCGGGCAGCCCAATGGGATTACACAAGATCCATGGAGCGTATTTCCACAGGTCTACGGATCAATCGCGCCGCGGACGACCCTGCAGGTCTAGCCATCTCCGAGAGGATGCGAGGCCAAATTCGGGGCTTAAGGCAGGCCTCCCGAAATTCCCAAGATGCCATCTCTATGCTCAATGTGGCTGACGGAGCCCTTAACGAAACCCATGCCATTTTGCATCGTCTTCGGGAGATCGCGGTTTACTCCGCCACAGGCACCCTCACCGAAACAGAGAGAAACGCCTTGCAGCTCGAATTCGACGAGCTCGTCAAAGCCATCGATGACATTGGGGGCAACACCCAGTTCAATACGATTCATCTTTTAGACGGAAGCAAGAATAATGATCCCATGTTAATCCAGATTGGTGCTAATGCAGGGCAGACCATGGATATTAGCCTTGATAATATGAAGGGAGACGGTTTGGGGCTCTACGATGAAGAAGACAACATTCTCTCGGTCACGACTGCCGAAGATGCAAACAAAGCCATCGGCATCATAGATGATGCCATCAACAAGGTCTCCCACCAAAGAGCTTACATTGGCGCTAAGACAAGGCGCCTCGAACACACCATCAACAACCTAGAAAACACCGCCATCAACCTGGCAGAGGCGGAATCCAGAATCCGGGATGCGGATATTGCAGAGGAAATCATGAATATGGTGGGGGCCCAAATCCGCATGCAGGCATCTCTGGCCATGATTATCCAGGCTAATTTAAGCCAACAGATGATCTTGCAGCTCCTCTGGCCACCACACTAGCTCTACCAGTTAGCTGTCTTCCCTGAGGAGGCAGCTTTTTTGTTTCCTGAAAGGAAAGGAGCTCCCTCAAAGCGAATACCTAGGCAAGACTGGGAAAGGTGTGAACGTTATGGTGAAGTTCGGAACAGGCGGTTGGCGAGCTGTTATAGCAGAGGAGTTTACCTTTAACAATGTGCGGAGAGTGGCACAGGCTGTAGCCCTTTACCTAGAAGAGGTGGGACAAGCCCACAAACCTGTGGTAATAGGGCATGACTTGCGCTTTCTATCCGGCCGTTTTTCTCGGGCAGTAGCAGAAATCTTGGTCCACAGTGGCATCCAGGTGTGGTTTATTGAACAAGTGGTCCCCACCCCCATGCTCATGTATGCTGTTGATCAAGAGAACCTAGCCATGGGGATCATGGTTACGGCAAGCCATAACCCTTCCGAATATAATGGGATTAAAATCATCGTCGAAGGGGGCAAAGACGCTCCTGTAGAAGTCACAAACCGCTTGGAGGAGATTTGCAGCACCATTCCTGACCTGAAGGCTCCCCCCCTGTCCTTTGAGGATGCCCTTGAACAGAAAAAAATCGTGGAGTATTCCAATAAGAACGCCTACATAGACTCTCTCTTAGCCCAAATTGATGTGGACGCTGTGCAAAGACTCAATTTTCGAGTACTGTTTAACCCCATGTTTGGTGTGGCGAAGGACATCATGGCCATGTGTCTGGCATCCCTGCGATGTTCGGTAGATTTAATCAACGCGGACCGGGACACCATGTTCGGCCAACGGACACCAAGTCCCTCCCGAGAATCCCTGCAGGACATGGAATACATCATGAAACAGGGGAAGTACCATATTGGCATTGCCACCGACGGTGATTCAGACCGTATTGGACTCTATGACGAAAAAGGTAACTACATTGATGCCAATGAGATTCTAAAACTCCTCTATTACTACTTAAAAGCATATCGGGGAGAAAAAGGAGGGCTTGTGCGCAATGTAACCACCAGCCATGTTTTGGACCGCATCGCCCACTCCTTTGGAGAACCAGCCTTCGAAGTCCCTGTAGGCTTTAAACACATCTCCTTCAAGATGGATGAAGAAAACCTGCTCCTGGGAGGAGAAAGCAGCGGCGGACTGAAGATTCGCGGCCATGTTAATGGTAAAGACGGGATCCTAGCAGCCCTTTTGGCAGTGGAAATGCTGGCTAAGACAGGCAAGACTTTGAGCCAGCTTTTGGCGGAAATTAATGAAAAGTACGGCACCCTCTACTTTGGCGAGGTGAATCTCCACTACCATCCCCAGGACAGAACGCGTCTGGATCAGATTTTGATCAAAGACCAGTACACACCAACGCTGCCCTGGAAACTGGCAAAGACATCCTATGTAGATGGGGTGAAGTTCTACTTTACCAATAATAATTGGTTCTCCATACGCTTCTCAGGGACAGAACCCATTTTGCGACTAGTCTACGAGACAAACACGCCCAAGGAAGCTGAAGAACTAAAGACCGCCGTCTTTAGCGACAACTATCTGAATCTACCATCCCCTGAAGGAGAGATGTAAGTGCTTGGTGTAATATTAGCAGCCGGGAAAGGAACCCGTTTGAAAGAACTAGGAAAAAACGTTCCCAAGGCCCTTTTGCCCATAGGCAATAAAACCTGTTTAGAACACATCATTACAGGAATGAAAGGTGCGGGGGTAGACCGCGTTGGAGTCGTGATCGGTCACTTAGGAGAGATGATCGAAGAACAATACGGTTCAGGTGAGTCTCTAGGTGTGGAGATCACCTATTTGAAGCAAGATCTGAGCATGTATGGAACGGGTCGCGCCTTGCTTTTGGCCAGGGATTTGGCTGGGGATGAGCCTCTCATGGTCTCTTATGGGGATATCTTAATTGAAGCGAGTAACTATAAGGCCATGGTCACCCTAGCCCGCCAAGAGCAAACCAGCGTAAGTTCTGTCAACTGGATGGACGATCCCACGGCGGGGGCAGCTGTTTATTTTGGAGATGATGGATTTCTCGAACGGATCATTGAAAAGCCCCCTAAGGGTACATCCACCACGAACTGGAACAACGCAGGGGTCTATGTCTTCCAACCTTTGATTTTTGATTACTTAGCCAATCTCGGAAAATCCGAAAGAGGAGAGTATGACCTTACCGAAGCGGTACGGCAGATGGTGACCGCAGGGGCAGTGGTGAAAGTCCACCAGATCACAGGCTTCTGGAAGGATATTGGCACCCCAGAGGATGTAGCCGCTATCCGCCATCTTCTGGAAGACAGCGAATAGCACAAAAGCGTAGCCCACGGGATACCCCGTGGGCTTTTCCATAGCTTAGCGAGTATCGCACCCCGCCATGCATTGTTTACGAATGTACTTCAAGACGGAAATAATGGTCTTGGCGTCATTGATTCCTCCATTGTCAATCATCTCTGCGACCTCGGCTAAGGGCACCCAGCGCACCTTAATATCCTCTCCCTCGTCAAGATTCTGTTCACCTTTGGTAATGTTACTGGCTAAAAAGAGATACAAAATCTCATTGGTATAGCCCGGGGTGGGATATATGTGCCCTAGAGTTTCCCAGTTCTCGGCTGAATAACCCGTTTCTTCCTGCAATTCCCTTTGGGCACATTCGATGGGTGGCTCTGCCCGATCTATCGTCCCTGCAGGGAGCTCCAACATCAGGCGCCCCGCAGCGGGCCTGTACTGTTCCACAAGGAGGACATTGCCATCCTCCACCACCAAAGTGGCAGCCGCACCTGGATGATCCACCATCTTAAACTGCATAACCCTGTTTCCAACCCACATATCCTTCGTTATAAATCTGAACACAGCCATCACCTCTTGCTTCTTAATTCTGGTGCAACCACAAGACTCCTGTTGCTACGAGTGCTTCTTTTGCCTTTCCCTGGCATGCCGATCCAAAAGCAGCTTACGCAAACGCAAGGATCCAGGCGTGACTTCCAGACAATCGTCTTGGGCCAGATAGGCCAGGTGCTGTTCCAGGCTGAGCTGCCTGGGAGTATTGAGCTTCACCAGATCATCGGAACCGGCAGCCCTCATATTTGTCATCTGTTTTTTGCGGGCCACATTAATATCTAGATCACCTGCGCGACTATGCTCACCCACAATCATCCCAGAATAAACCTCGGTTCCAGGGCCAATAAACAATATGCCCCGTTCTTCCGCCGTCTGCAACGCATAGGCGGTAGCTATACCTGCTTCCCAAGCAACTAAACTTCCAGTCTGCCTTTGAGTTATGGTCCCAGACCAAGGTGCATAGTGGGCAAAGGCATGATGCATAATACCATGACCCCTTGTTTCCGTAAGAAATTGGGAGGCAAAGCCAATGAGTCCCCGGGCGGGCACCAAAAATTCCGCCCGCATCCGGTCTTCTCCACCTTGATTCAAGGTCTGCAGTTCACCTTTTCTTTGCCCAATAAGTTCCATGACGGAGCCGAAATAGTCCCCCGGAACATCAATATGCAAACGTTCATAGGGTTCTAGAACGCCGGCATCGGTATGCTGTAAGACCGGTTCGGGTTTGGTCACACAAAAACTGTATCCCTCCCGACGCATCGTCTCAATGAGGACACTAAGATGAAGCTCACCCCGGCCTGAAACTCTAAACTGATCCGGAGATTCCGTATCCCTCACCTCCAGTGCCACATTAATCCTGGCTTCCCGAAACAAGCGATCCCGCAGTTGTCGAGATGTGAGATACTGGGCATCTGTTCCTGCTAGAGGCCCATCGTTGACTCGAAACACCATGGTTAGGGTTGGTTGATCGACAGAGATGGCGGGCAAAGGAAGGGGCCTATCCAACTGGTTCACCGTCTCCCCAATTTCGATTTGCTCCACGCCGCTAAAGGCGGCAATATCCCCCGCAGCCATACTCTGGACGGCAGTCATTTCTAATCCTTCGAAGGTATATACCTGACTGATCTTGCCACGCCTGGTGCTGGCTTTTTCGCTATGGGTGAGAAGAACTTCCTGACCACTTTGTAAAACACCACTTGTAATTCGCCCCAGGGCAATCCGGCCCACATAGTCATTGTATTCTAGATTACTGATCATCATCTGCAGTGGACCCGTTGTCTGAACTTTCGGTTCGGGCACAAAATCTACCACACCTTGAAGGAGGGGAAGAATGCTCTGTGTCTCACCATTCTCGCCACTAAGGTCGTCTAAATCTGCACTTGCCACGCCGGTCAGGGCTGAGGCATAAAAAACTGGAAAGTCTAGCTGCTCTTCTGTAGCCTCCAAGGCCACAGAAGAGATCAAAGACCTCGTCTACCACCCGGTTGGGATCGGCCGCAGGTCGGTCGCACTTGTTCACAACAACGATGGGGGCTAACCCTCTTTGCAGTGCCTTGTGCAATACAAAACGGGTTTGGGGCATCGGCCCTTCTACCGCATCTACCACGAGCAACGCCCCGTCTACCATACTCAAAATTCGTTCCACTTCACCGCCAAAGTCTGCATGACCAGGAGTATCCACAATATTGATTTTTACATCACCAAACTGCACCGAGACATTCTTGGCCAAAATGGTGATCCCCCGCTCCTTTTCTAGAGCATTCGAATCTAAGATCCTGTCATCGACCTTCTGGTTGGCTCTGAAAATACCACTCTGCCTCAAAAAAGCATCCACTAAGGTCGTCTTACCATGATCAACGTGGGCAATGATAGCCACATTTCTAATCTGCATAGTCGTTAGTCCTTTCCAAATATGACACCCCTTAGTATAACACAACTGTGGTCCAAGTAAAAAGATGCCAGTGTATGAACATATCCCTGACCTTTTCGAAAAGTGCAATATTGGGAAGCAGGATGGTTATACTACCTTTATTCGTAACCTAAATTTGGAAAGGATGGTCGCCTGTGACTGTTCAAGTGTTACTTTACCCAGCCCTAATCCTGATTCTGGCCCTTTTCTTGCTGATCACTGTCCCTCGCAAAGTGTTCCGTACTTTACTCCCCTATGGACTCGTTTTAGGCGGACTCCTTGATTATGTGTGTCATTTGGTTCTTGGTGATCTGTTCAAGGTCTTTTCCTTCAAGAATCACGGTATTTTTAATGTCAGCGGTCAGATGATTCTTGCTCCCCTAGCCTGGACCTTGATCATCATCTTTTACCTTTATTTTTGGCCCAGGGAGAATAAGCAGTTATCCTATTTCTACGTTCTTGCCTGGGGCGGCTTGGCCACTGGCTTTAGCCAGGTGGTCTATCTCGCCGAGTTATTCGAATACAGGCCTTGGCTTTACCCCATACCCATGCTGATCATGTTCTTAGCCCGCTTTGCCTTTGCAGGCTGGGTTGCCAAACCATGGAAACTTTTAGACTAAACAGAAGGAACCATCCCTCACTTGACGAAGTCTGTGGTAGTTAGACTTTACTTCGCTGAGAGGTGACTCCATGGAAAAGATACATAGGGGAAGACTGTTCCTAACATGGCTTGTGTTGGCATTGTTCATGATTATACCGCAGGTTCACTCTGCAAATTTAGAGAGCCCAGACGAACTTGAGGCTTTTTTTGACGGAGCGTTGGCCCTACAACTAAGGAACCATAACATACCAGGGGCCACAGTGGCATTAGTCAAAGACGGTGAAATTGTTTTTAGCAAAGGCTATGGTTTTGCTAATTTAGACAAACAGACACCCATGGATCCACAGACCACATTACATCGTCCAGGATCCAACTCGAAAATTCTGGTCTGGACTGCAGTCATGCAGCTTGTGGAAGAAGGACGCTTGGATCTCTATACCGACATAAATGCCTACCTGGACTTTCCCATGCCTTCGAAAGTAGCGGGAAGGGAAGCTCCCCCCATTACACTACACCATCTCATGACCCACAGTGCAGGTTTTGAAGATGAAGTGATCGAGCTCTTTGTCTCTGGCCCAGAGCTTATGGACCCACTCCATCAATACGTAAAAGACCATCTTCCTGCCCGCGTCTTTCAACCGGGGTCGGTGATGGCCTATTCCAATTATGGTACGACCTTAGCGGCTTACATTGTGGAATTAGTGAGTGGACAGGCCTTTAGCGCCTATGCCCAAGAACATATCCTCGAACCCCTAGGGATGAAATCTTCAACCTTTGAGCAGCCACTCCCTGCACACTTGAACGCTCAAATGAGTGAGGGATATCGTTATGAATCCGCGAGATTTATACCAGGTGGATTCGAGTATGTCCAATCCTATCCCGCAGGTGCGCTCACGAGCACAACCCATGATATGGCCCGTTTGATCATAGCTCACCTCAACCTTGGAGTACCCGCACCAGAAACAAGTGAGCAAGGAGAGACAGCAGAGGCTGGGGAGATCGCCGAGGCTGGGGAAGGCGAAGAGGAAACCACTGACCACCGAATTCTCCAGGAAGAGACCGCCCGGCTCATGCAGACCCAGCAGCTTTCGGGACATCCTGAGATCCCCGGCATGACCTATGGTTTCATCGAAGCAGATTACAACGGGCACAGAGTGCTGTCCCACGGTGGAGACACCCTCTTATTCACAACAGGACTGTACTTTTTACCCGAAGAAAATGTTGGTCTTTACGTAGCTTACAACTCCGCTGTGGGCAACAGTGCGCGCCTTTCCCTCTTTCAGGGATTTATGGATCGCTATTTCCCAGAAAACGCTGCCGAGAATAGTACACCTCAGACTACGTCTCAGGCAAAGCCCACGGCTATTGCCGCGGGGATCGAAAAGAATTATTCCGGCATCTTTCATCCCGCCCGTAGTAGGTTCACAGGGGTGGAGTCCCTCTTGCGCCTCGCTCAACCTATGCACCTCAGGGTTGATGAAGACGGCTACGTAAATATTACGGCCTATGGAGTAACCACCCGTTACGGAGAAATTGCCCCTAACCTCTTTCAAGAGCTGAACGGATCGGAAAAGATCGCCTTCAGCTTTGACGATGGTAAGGTGACGAAGATTCACTTTGCGGGACCAAGCACGTGGCTCCGCACTGCGTGGTATCAAACTCCGAAATTTGTCGTTACTTTGCTGAGCGTTTCGGTTCTATTTATGCTAGGAACAATACTAGGGTGGATTAGAAGCATCTTTCGCCCGCAGCCTAGGCGTAGAGGTTTTGTCGCGCCAAAAGTCCTTGGTGTTCTGTTCTTTCTGCTTTTCATCACTGTGATCATACTTTTCTCCGACGTCATGGGTACGATCCACCCGGCCTTAGGCATTCCCACCGTGGCTCTAGAACCCTCCTCTACCCTTAACGCCGCCTTGGTTCTTACGAAGATTCTTGTGGGATTAGCGGGCCTCATGCTGCTGACAACCATCTATCTGATCTTTACCGCTAAGGGCAATCGCCTACAACGCTTGCATTATACATTGCTAACCCTCAGCAGCCTTAGTATAGTTGTAGTGTTGTACCAGATGCATTTGTTTTAAGGTGGATCTGGTAAAAGAATATTACTCAGAGATAGGAGAGCGCCATGGCTTTGATCAGCGAGTTCATCGACGATTACAAAGGCAAGATTGGCCACTATGAACACCTAGCCCAAACCTGCGCTTGCCAATGTGAGAGTGCACTAAAACGACAAGGTATACGAGCGTTAGTCACCTCAAGGGCCAAGAAACTCGATAGTCTTGCGTCGAAAGTTGAAACTAGGGCTAAAGAAAAGGCCTATCAAAGCATAGAAGAAATCTACGATGATATTGTAGACCTGGCCGGGGTCCGGGTTGCCCTCTATTTTCCAGGAGATCGGGAAGAGGTCGATCACTTCATTCGCTCCCACTTTAACGTGGATCATGTCAAGGATTTTCCTGAGGCCCTGCAGCATCCAGGAGCGTATCAAAAACGATTTTTGGGCTATGTGGGCCGCCACTACCGTCTGCGCCTAAAGCCTGAAACCCTCCCTCTGGAGGATCTACACTTAGCGAACTACGTCATTGAGCTTCAGGTCGGTTCTGTACTCATGCATGCCTGGGCTGAGGTGGAACACGACCTGGTGTACAAATCTACAGAGGGTTTTCTATCCCAGGATGAATACGCTATTCTAGATGAACTGAACGGTCTCATGCATGCAGGGGAAATTGCCCTTGAACGTCTGCAAACGGCAGCAAAGAGGCGGATTAATACGGAGCGACAACCTTTTTCCAATCATTATGAGCTCTCATCGTATTTATATGATCATACCCGTAAGGCATCACATCGCAGTGAGTCTGAACCGTTTATTGGACGTACCGACGTTTTGTTTCATTTCCTTAAAGACATTGGCTTGAACTCTGTCCCAGCCCTCAAGCCTGTGCTACAGAGTTGCAACTTGGATTCTAAGGAACAGCCCCTGGCCCAGCAGATTGTCGATCGCATCCTCCGGAAGAATCCGGATTTTTATAGCGCCTATAATGAGGCGCGGATCGCCGTAGGACGCTCAGATCCTTATGGGACCCCCGATGAATATGTCTCTTACTTCTCGGATAAAGAGAATTTGGGTTCCTTTATGAGGCAATGGATTGCATCGGAAAAGTTGATTGGCGACACCATTGGCCACCTTCTTAACGGCGATGCTCCCAAGGATATGGCCCTGAATGAACAGGCGTTGGAGAAGCTTCGGCAAATAACAGAACTCCGCAATGAGATCCTCTACGGAAATCAGCTGCCCAGCGAGAGTGACATGATCAATGCCGAAGAATTTCTGCAGGAAATCATGGAGTTTTTACGGCACCGCAATGATGGAACAAAGGCACATGAGAAGGAAACGTAAATTTTTCACAATCATTGTAGGAAACAAACAGCAAGTGTGGAAGATAGTGTTATGACACAATTGTTGTATTTGTAAAACACACCACATAGGAGGAATGGAGATGAACATTTACGAAAGGGCAGTAGCACAGCACAAGAAATGGCAGGGCAAGCTAGAGATCACCAGCAAAGCCAAGGTAACAAACGCAGATGAACTATCTCTTGCTTACTCGCCAGGAGTCGCAGAACCCTGCAGAAGAATTGCAGACAATAAGGACACAGTATGGGATTATACATGGAAGGGTAACACGATTGCCGTTGTCTCAGACGGTTCCGCAGTATTGGGTTTAGGTAATATTGGACCCGATGCAGCCCTCCCCGTTATGGAAGGCAAGTCTGTCCTATTCAAGGAGTTTGGTGATGTTAACGCCATTCCCCTTTGCCTAGATACCCAGGATGTGGACGAAATCGTTCGGATCGTCAAAGCCCTCGAGCCAACCATAGCAGGAGTCAACCTAGAAGATATCGCTTCCCCTCGCTGCTTTGAGATTGAAGAGCGCTTACGTAAAGAAACCGATATGTTCATTTTCCATGATGACCAGCACGGCACGGCTGTAGTGACACTGGCGGGGCTCATCAACGCCCTAAGGGTAGTTGGTAAAGACAAAAGCGCATCTATCGTGGTTAGTGGGATTGGTGCCGCAGGCGGAGCCATCGTGCGGATGCTTCTACAAGACGGCTACAAGAACGTTGTTGGCTGCGGACGCCAAGGGCCCTTAATTCCCGGCGATCCAACCAACAACGATATTAAAGAAGAAGTTGCCAGACTCACAAATCCCGAAGGCAAGAAGCAGACTCTCCAGGAAGCCCTCGCAGGAACCGATGTCTTTATTGGTGTTTCAGCTGCCAATACTGTAACTCAGGAAATGGTGAAGGGCATGGCTGATCAGCCAATTATCATGGCTTTGGCCAATCCAGAACCTGAAATCGCGGTGGATCTTGCCCTAGAAGCCGGTGCAGCCATTGTCGCCACAGGCCGTTCCGATTATCCTAACCAGATCAATAACGTTCTGGGCTTCCCTGGAATTTTCCGAGGAGCTTTGGATGTGCGGGCCAAGGATATCAATAACGAGATGAAAATCGCCGCCGCCTACGCCATCGCTGACTTGGTTGAAAACCCAACAGCGGATTGCATTATCCCCTCACCCTTTGATCCTAGAGTTGCCCCAGCGGTTGCCAAAGCCGTGGCAGAAACTGCTCGGAAAACAGGTGTAGCAAGGAAGGTGTAGCTATGGGCTGTCGATCTTTGTTCGACCAGGTGATTGATCGCCGCAATACCCAATGCGTCAAATGGGATGGCGTAGCCGAAATATTCGGTAAAGAAGACCTGCTCCCCATGTGGGTGGCAGACATGGATTTTTATCCTCCTGAAGCCGTCATTGGGGCAGTGAAGGCCCGGGCGACCCATGGCGTCTTTGGTTACGAGACAAAGTCTGCCGGCCTCGATGAGGCAGTAGTTGAATGGATTACGATTCGCCACGACTGGGTAATTGATCCCACTTGGCTTAACCATAGTCCCGGAGTCGTTTCGGGCTTGGCTACAGCGATCTTAGCCCTGACCGAACCCGGCGATCAGGTCGTGATTCAGCCACCGGTCTATCCCCCATTTTACTCGGTCGGCGACCAAAACGATCGTCTTGTGGTGGAAAACCCCCTCATCGTAAAAAATGGTAGGTACACCATGAACCTTCCGGAGCTCGAAGAGATTTTCCAATCTGGTGTCAAGCTCTTGATTCTCTGCAGTCCCCACAACCCAGTGGGACGGGTGTGGAGCAGGGCTGAACTTTTGGCCCTAGGCGAGCTCGTGGTGAAGTATGAGGTTACGGTGCTTTCTGACGAGATTTGGTCTGACTTGGTCTTCCATTCCCAGAAGCACATTCCCCTGGCCAGCCTTTCAACTGGAATTGCTGACCGGACCATAACCTTTATGGCACCAAGCAAGACTTTTAATCTAGCTGGTTTATATCTGTCTAATGTGATCATCCCCAACCAGGAGCTCAGAGAGAAGTTCTGTGACCAAATGCAGCGCCTGGCCCAAGGTCACACTAATGTGTTTGCCCCCGTTGCTGCCGAAGTCGCCTACCGCCAGGGCAAAGAGTGGTTGGACGAACTCGTGACATATCTCGAAGAAAATGTGGAATATGTCAAAGCCGAACTGGCTAAGATCACGCCTAAAATTAAGATAGCCCAGCCCGAAGGGACCTATGTTCTATGGATGGATTGCCGAGATCTAGGAATCCCCGCAGAGGAACTTAACCAATTCTTTGTACGGGAGGCGGGAATCGCATTCAATGATGGAGTAATGTTTGGCCCTCAAGGTGCGGGGTTTCAGCGCATGAATATTGGCTGCCCCAGAAGCCTTATTACAGAGGCCATAGAGCGGATGGCGAAAGCGTTGGAAGGTTATAAGTAAATAGAAAAGGAAAAGCGCCTGGCGAAAAATCCAGGCGCTTTTTGGAGTCTCCAGGGTTTTTGTGAAGCGTCTAAATCTAGTTATGATAAATATCCCTCCACAATGCTAGTTAGCGCTTTATAGCCTGTTTCCAAAGTCTCAGTGGGCACTAAGAAGCCTGGGTGATGAAGTTCATTAACGGCACCCTCCTGTCCTGATCCAATGAGAAGTAAGACACCTGATACTTCTTGTAAGAAGTAGGCCACATCTTCCCCGATCAAGCTAGCCAAGCCCTGAGTCACAATTGGGACTTCTGGAATCTTAGCAGAAAAAATGTTGCCCAATTCCTGGACACATGTACTGTCGTTTACGACAGCCGGAACGCCCTTGCTATACTCTAAAATATAGTCTCCTCCATGGAGATGGGCTGCGGCTCCAAAGGCTTGATTAAGATTATCAATCATCGCTTCCTGATCTTCCCTGCGAATGGTGCGAACGGTTCCTTCCACCACCACCTGGGGAGGAATCACATTAAAACTTGTTCCCCCTTGGATGATTCCAAAGGATAAGACTTGGGGGAAGCTGGAATTGACACGCCTATGGGATAAGGAAAAGGCATTTTGAATGCCTGATGTGGCCATAGCAATGGAATCGATGGTCTTGTGGGGAAAGGCTCCATGGCCCCCGTTCCCCACAAAGGTAACCTTGAAACGATCCGAAAAGGCAGTGATAGGTCCTTCCTGCAAGCCTATGCTTCCTGCTGGAAGACTAGGCCAGTTATGAATACCTACCAAACGATCTGGCTTCTGCTCAGAGAAAAGTCCCTGCTCTAGCATGGCTTTAGCGCCAACAACAGTCTCCTCTGCAGGTTGAAAGATAGCCATCAGGGTGCCCCTTAGACGATCTCTGTTTTGCGAAGCATACGAACAAGTGCCAAGAATGGTTGCCATATGGCTATCATGGCCGCAGGCGTGCATCACACCAGGATTCTTCGAAGCATAAGGGACGGCCGTCTCCTCATGAACAGGAAGGGCATCCATATCACAGCGGAGTGCGAGGGTCTGACCTAGTCCAGCAAGTTCTAGGGTCCCCACAACTCCGGTTCCGCCTAGATTTGTGCGCACTGTAAAGCCAAGCCTTGTGAGCTCTCCAGAAACGAACTCCGCGGTCCATACCTCTTTTTCGGATAGCTCCGGGTGCTCGTGGAGCGTCTCATAGATCGTTTTCATATATTGTAAGTTAGGCATACTACTCCTCTTTTCCACGTGGTTTCCTATGTTTTCTGCTCTCTTAACGATTTCCCTTGTTTAGAATGAAAAAACCACCCGGGGGAGGGTGGTCTGCCCACCCTGGAAAGGGTGGGCATGCGTTTTAGTGCTCTTGCTTTTGTTGAAACTCATACTCATCGCGGATTTCTTCCCGCTTACCTGCGATGGAGTGCTCCCGGCGACGGTTCTTGGCCCGAATAGCCTCCTTTTGCTCTTCCGGGAGATCCATGTGTAGAGTATCATGGGAAGCCTCAAGATTCTCGATGGTATTCACCACTTGTTCCCTGAGCTTATCCACATTATCTCGGCGGTTGTCCGGTTTAGGTCCCCTAGGCATAGCTCAACTCCTTTCCTAAACTCAAAAACTCGTGTCATACCTAGCATAACCTCACCGCGAACTTTTATCCCGCAGGACATTGGAACTTCTATCGATGGCAATGCGAAGCAATCCGAAGGATTGAAGCAATCCGAAGGATTGAAGCAATCCGAAGGATTGCAGTTGACTGAACCGCCAAAGAGCAATAAACTGATTCTGAAAGTGTACACCAATAAAGGTGAAGACTTTTCGAATTGTATAGTCGATTGACTGTGTACACAAAAGGTGGGGTGATAATTATGAATAACAAGCAAAGGTGTCTTGGGGCCTTGGTATTAGTGACGCTTTTGATCTTCGGCGGATTTGCAGTGACGTCCACCTCCCTCGCCGCGGAGCAACCGTCCATTGCCTTGGTTCTAGGGGGAGGATCTGCTAGGGGTTTCAGCCACATCGGACTGATTCGAGCCCTCGAGGAGAATGGTATACCGGTGGATATGATTGTTGGAACGAGTATGGGAAGCATTGTGGCGGGCCTTTATGCTGGAGGCTACTCTGTGGAGAACATGACGGAGCTTGTTACCAAGCTCGAATTCGGTTCCCTCCTAGACATACCTATGCCTCTTGCAGGAGGAGTTGTGGACACGAAAGGAATCGAGCACTACCTAGATATTCTGCTTGGCGGCAAGACCTTCGAGGAAATGCCCATCCCCTTCCAAGCGGTGGTCGTTAACCTCGGTACAGGGCAAGAACTTGCCCTCTCGGAAGGTAAAGTCAGCAAAGGGATCCAAGCAAGTATGTCTATCCCGGGCATGTTTGTCCCAGTACAAATCGGAGACCAATTCTATGTAGATGGTGGACTAAAAAACCAAGTACCGGCTAATGTAGCTGCGGACTTGGGGGCCGATGTGATCATTGCCGTATCCCTAGAAAAGGACCACCAAGACCCGGATTACCGGAGGATCACCGATAATCTGCGCATGTCCCTAACTGCCATGATTGAAGGATACAATGTGTTCAACACGGCCATGGCCGACGTGCTCATCGTACCCGATGTGGGGCTAGACTCTTCCATGGATTACCAAAGGGGACCCTACTTTATCCAGCAAGGATATGAAGCTGGGCTTGAGTACATGGATCAGATCAAAGCCGTAATTTTGGCCAAAGACCCGTATTTCCAGTTTATTCCGTACAAACAGCCTGGATACTCCAGTGAAGAGCTCAAGGTAATTACGCAAACAGCGGAACGGTCTGTGGCTAATCTCCCTAAACGCTTTACGTTAAAACCAGAAGTGCAATTTGACAGTGATTACAGCTTCCCAAAAATGGGAGCCAAGTTTACCCATGGCCCCCTCAATTGGTTTGGGGTTGGGTATCGCTATGGATTCGATGCCGATAACGGTGGACACGAAGTCTTCATCGATTGGGGAAGAAACAGCTGGGGTGCCGTCGATCTGTACGTGCGGCAAAGCAAAAATAGGGACGAACCCACCTTTGGCGGTTCCATAAGGGGCCCCAAAATTAATCAACTCGTGCTAGAAGCCACCTATGTATCGCAAGGTTATAAGGCGTGGCAAGTGTCTGCGTCCAACAACAAGCTTTTGGATACGCCCCGTGGTGTGGCAGGCTTGGCACTCCGTATGACGGGCCTCAGGCCCGAAGAGAAAGATACGCCGATCCAAGACACACTGCTTATGGCCGTAGCACCCCAAGTTCAGATATTTCCCTGGGGCGAAAAGCAATTTCCAGTGGGTATAGCCATGAACAGACCCTACCTTCTAGGCGGTGTTACAGTAGAATCCCCTGTAACGGAACTGGATGTCAGACCCACCTTTAGGGTTGGTGTGGGGACGGAAATGGACCTCTTCGGTCTCTATCCCAGTGATATCTCCCTAGGCGTTGAATTGGACTCCACAGCCAATACCACCTGGAAATTCGGCATTAAGAGCCTCAAGTTCTAAATTGGGGCAGCCCCTCAATCAATTTAACGAATTGCAGACAAATTGATCGAATTGATCGAGGGACTGTCCCTCGATCAATTTGCTTCTTTCCCCCAATCAATTAAAACCGATAGGTTACAGCCACCTGACCTCTTGTACCAAGGGACGATATGCTTTCATCGCCGTAAGGAGTGATCAAACTAAGCTGCAACTGAATGGAGTTGGGAAAACGATGGGTGTAAGCTGGCCGAATGATGCCACCTTCCTCCTTGAATCCGTGAAGGACCACCACTTCCGCTGAGCTACTAGGACTAAAGTCATAACCAAGGCGACCATAGAGGTAGTGGGCCTTTTCAATCTCCCCCGGCTCTCCCGTTTCCAAATTGGGCATGACATAGGGCTCCATAAGAGAACCCTGACCGCGATAAATATACTGAGCCTGGACTAGGAGGCCATTACCCACAGAGAAGGTATAGTCTCCTCCAATAACCGCCTGCAGATATTTTTCATTGATGGACAAAGGAATTCTGGCAACCTCCAGGGGATTTTCCGATGCGGAAAACTTAGAAGGACCGCCATAGGTTACTTCACCCCAGACCCCTACAGGACCAATGGTTCCGGTCGCGGCCAGACCCGCAAAATTCTGCCTGCGGTAGGTGCCCTGCAAAGTAGGTACGGGAACGCCAAGCTCAGGGTTAAGGGTTAACACCATCTCTAGACCGGGCAAGGGTTCAAAACCCGAAAAGAAACTAGCCTGTACATCAAAACCGGCCATCTGGGTCTCTACCCTTAGAGCCCACTCGGAGTTTTTCCCAAGACCCCGAGGCTTTTTGGTATCCTC
>ENA-UOOH01001712-UOOH01001712.1-fermentation-metagenome-genome-assembly--contig:-NODE-1712-length-20614-cov-9.035848_pt1 | contig 20614 bp, 17 predicted proteins | sample MGYA00245778_ERZ724025 | MGnify/ENA primary metagenome ERZ724025 (study PRJEB28704, sample SAMN03018313) | fermentation metagenome | biome: anthropogenic terrestrial biome; feature: soil; material... | reverse complement strand
CAATCAAAAAAACAAAAAGAAAAAATAAATGTTAAGGTAATAGAGGTAACGAAAAAAGAAGTTGATGAAGCAAAGAAATTGGGAGTTACACCGGGCAAATTGAATTTGGTTGAAAAGCTTTGCGAAACAGCAAAATCGGCAGGACATAAAATTGAAGCAGATGAATGGTTTAACAAATCCGTCCAGGAAATAAATGAAAAAACCAAAGAATATAAAGAAGAGGCAAAGCAAAAAGAAAATAAAAACAATAAAAAAGATTCGGATAAAAGAAATTCAGAAGACAGAAACGACAAAGAACGTGACAGCCGAGACAAAGAACGTGACAGCCGTGACAATGACAGCAAAAAAAAGAAGCATTAATATTTGACAAAAATATTATAATATAGTAGTTTATACCTGTGGGAATGCTTCCACAGGTATTCTGTATGCCCAAATAGATCGGCAAATGAAACTGCTTATTTATTTAAATTTCACAACAAAATTTATGAGGAATTAAAATGATTGAATTAGGTGTTAATAATTTATGCAAAATGTACGGTGCGGATAAAATATTTGAAAATGTAACCTTTGATGTTAAAACAAAGGATAAAATTGCTTTAATCGGTCGAAACGGAACAGGCAAGACTACATTGATGAAGATATTGGCAGGTTTTGAAGGCTATGCGGGTCAGGTACATAAACGAAAAGGACTTACTATAGGTTATTTGGAGCAGATACCAAACTATGAGGATGAAAATACCGTTATAGATATTTTAAATAAGGCATTTGAAGATGTTCATGAAATAAAGCTTCAAATGGAGCAGCTTGAAAAAACCTTCGAATTTTTGTCTGGAGAAGAACTGAGCCTGGCAGTTAAAAAATACGGCGAAATTCATGAACTTTATGAGATATCAGGCGGTTATAATATTAATGAGAAAATTAATAAAATTATGAACGGCCTTGAAATAAATGAAGAAATGCAAAAAAGAGAGTTTAATTTATTAAGCGGCGGCGAAAAAACAAGAGTTATTTTAGGTAAAATACTTTTGGAAGAGCCTGAACTTCTGCTTTTGGATGAGCCCTCAAACCACTTGGATATTAAATCCGTGGAATGGCTTGAAGAATATTTAAACTCTTATGAGGGAACTATGGTCATTGTTTCGCATGACAGGTATTTCCTTGACAGGGTTGCAAATAAAATTATTGAACTTGAAAGTGATGGAGTGCATATTTACTATGGAAATTACACAAAATACGCAACCGAAAAAGAACTTCGGTTCCTTCAGGCAATAAAGGAATATGAAAATCAGCAGAAAAAAATCAAGAGGATGGAAGAGCAAATTCAAAGATACCGCATTTGGGGCGAGATGCGGGACAGTGATAAAATGTACAAAAGGGCGAAAGAATTAGAAAAAAGACTTGAAAAAATTGAATTGGTCAAAAAGCCAATAGTTGATAAAAAGACAGCTGACTTTAACATTAAGGGAGTTACAAGGACAGGCAGGGAAGTAATTATAGTAAACAATATAAGTAAAAAATTCGGTTTGAAAAAGCTATTCGGCAATTTAAGCTTTACGTTGTTTTACAAGGATTCAATGTGCATTTTAGGGGAAAACGGGACAGGAAAATCAACAATCTTAAAAATTATTCTAAATGAAATATCAAGTGACCAAGGATTTGTTAAATTAGGCTCCAATGTAAAAATCGGTTATCTTCCTCAGGAAGTGTGCTTTGACAGGGAGGATGTTTCAATAGTTGATTATTTTTCATATTACTACGGAATATCCATCAGTGAAGCAAGAAAAGAATTAGCTAAGATTTTGTTCACGAGTGAGGATGTTTTTAAACATATAAACACCTTGTCCGGCGGAGAAAAATCAAGACTTAAGTTAGGGATGCTGATTTATGAAAAGGTGAACACCCTAATTCTTGATGAGCCTACCAATCATTTGGATATAGAATCCAGAGAAATGTTGGAGGAAACCCTCATTAATTACGGGGGAACAATTCTCTTTGTATCCCACGACAGATATTTTGTTGATAAAATAGCTACCTGCATCGGAGAAATAGAAAACAAATCATTTAAAGTATACGATTTTGATTATGAAGGTTATAAGCAGGAAAAGCAAAGATTAGCGGAAAATCTGAGTGCTTCCAAAGAAAAAAACAATACAGTTTCTTCGGGAAAGGAAGAATATCTAAGAAAAAAAGAAGAAGCAAGAGGCAGGGAAAAAGCGAGGAGAAATTTAGAAAAGCTTGAAAAGGACATATTGGAAACAGAGAATAAAATCATCCGGCTTGAAAACTTATTGAATACTACGCATGAATTGAATTTGGATGAATATAATAAAAAATACTATGAGTATAATGATTTAAAAATGAAAATCGAAGAATTATATAAAAATCTATATTTAATAGAGGAATGTAATGACTAACTTTATTATTAAAAAGTTTATTAAAAATTATGAGGATGTCAATGATCCGCAGGTTAGGGAATCCTACGGCACAGTTTCAAGCATTACGGGAATAGTTGCAAATACCGTATTAAGTATAAGCAAAATTTTGACGGGAATATTATTTAACAGTATTTCTGTTTTGGCCGATGGAGTAAATAATTTATCCGACGGAGCATCCTCCGTAATAACCCTTATAGGATTTAAAATTTCCGGCAAGCCTGCTGATAAAGACCATCCCTTCGGGCATGCGAGGATGGAATATCTGACGGGGCTTGCTTTGGGAATAGCAGTGCTTTTGGTTGGAGTTGAGCTTATTAAATCATCCTTTAATAAAATCATAAATCCCGAAAAAACAGTTTTTTCCATAGAAATGACAGCCGTGCTCATTGTTTCCATGTTGGCAAAATTATGGCTCAGTCTATTTTATAATAAGCTTGGCAACAAAATTTCATCCGCAGCTATTAAGGCTTCCGGTGCGGATTCGAGAAATGATGTGGTTGCCACGGCGGTTGTACTTGTATCATTATTTATATCGAAGCTTACAGGCTATGAAGTTGACGGGTATGCAGGCATGCTGGTGGCAGTGCTTATTTTGTATTCAGGGTTTGAAATATTAAAAGATATATTAAATCCCATACTTGGTGAAATGCCAAATGAAAAATTTGTTGAATCAATAGAAAATAAAATTTTATCCTATGACGGCATAATAAATATCCATGACCTTGTGGTGCATAATTACGGACCTAACAGATACTTTGCAACAGTACATGCAGAAGTTGATGCAAAGGAAGACATATTAAAATCACATGACTTAATTGACAATATTGAAAGAGATTTTGCAAAAGATTTAAATATTAACCTTGTAATTCACTTAGACCCTATAATTACAGATGATAAAGAAACAAATGTATTAAGGAGCATGACGGAAAAAATTTTAAAGTCCGTTGACGAAAAACTGACCATGCATGATTTTAGAGTTGTTAAGGGAGAAACCCATACAAATTTAATATTCGATGTGGTTGTGCCGGTTGATTACAAAATGAAATCCCGCGAGATTGCAGAATTAATCGAAAAAGAAATCAAAAAAGAAAATGAAAAATATTTTGCCGTTGTAACAGTCGATAAAAATTATGTTTCAACATATATAAATGATTTAAAATAAAGATGCTGAGCAAAGTCTCAGTTTTTTTATTTGTAAAACTAAAAAAGTATTTTACATTTATAAACTTTTATCAGCGCAAGCCGATATATTATTGACTTAATAAATGCAAGGAAAGTTATCAGCTTGGACAAGGATATGATATGAGATATCTGATATATAATCTTATATGATGGATAAAAAAACAAGCTATATCATCTTTTGATTCATAAATATTAAATTAAGTCATAATGGAGGGCATAATGAAAGGAATAAAAATCAAAAGTATTAAATTCAAGTTAATTCTGTACTTTTCAGCTTTAGTATTGGCATCTTCCATTGCTTTGGGATCAATATCAATCCAAAGGTTTACTGCAGCTGAAATTCAAAATGCGGAGGAATCCCTTGTATTAATGGCAAAGGATGCGTCTAAAATAACCGCAAGCAGAGTTGAAACTCAACAAAGAACATTGGACATGATTGCATTAACACCCGGGATAAACACAATGGATTGGGAAATACAAGATCCGATATTGCGAGAGATATTAAGCGAAACAAATTTCTTGGATATCGGGGTTGTTGACTTAAACGGAAACACTAAATATTCTGATGGCTCGGAAGCTGAATTGGGCGACAGGGAATATGTAATAAAAGCATTGGCAGGACAATCAAATGTATCGGACGTGATTGTAAGCAAAGTAACAAACACATTAGTCCTGATGGATGCAGCACCCATACGAAGGGATGGAAAAATTGTCGGAGCTTTAGTCGGCAGAAGGGACGGAAATACATTAAGTGAAATTATTGATGATACCGGATTTGGGAACAGCGGATACGGTTACATTATAAATAAAACCGGTACAATAGTTGCTTATCCTGACAGGAAAGTAGCAATTTCCCAATTTAATCCCATTGAAGGAGCAAAAAATGATGAGGGCTTAAAATCATTATCCGGTTTATTTGAAAAGATAATAGCTGAGGGAACAGGGGTAGGCAATTATTCCTATGAAGGAAATACAATTTATTCCGGATATTCGCCAATAGAAGGAAGCAATTGGTTTATGGTTATTACAGCCGATAAAGATGAAATTTTATCTTCGATACCCGAATTACAGAGTACTATAGTCAGGGTTTTATTGGTTGTTTTTGCAATCAGCATTGTCCTGGTTTATATTATAGGAAGTTCAATTGCAAATCCCATAATTATCGGGGTACAATATTCCGAAACAGTTGCCTCGTTGGATTTAACCAAAAGCATTCCGGAGAAATATGCTAAGAGAAATGACGAAATCGGAGATTTAGCACGAGCTTTTCAAGCTATTACGGAGGGTCTAAAAAAAATCACAACCGAAATAAGAGATACTTCATCACAGGTTTTATCTGCATCGGAACAATTGTCGGCTGCATCACAGCAATCAGCATCGGCTGCCGTTGAAATTTCACAAACAGTTGAAGAAATTGCAAAGGGTGCTTCGGAACAGGCGGAAAGTACCCAGGAAGGCTCTGTAGATGCAAATGAATTAGGTAATGCTTTGGAAGAAAATAAATTGTATTTGGATAATTTAAATTTACAAACAGACAAGGTAACTAAAATTGTAAATGAAGGCTTAGCCGGAATTGAAGGCGTTTTTAAGATAACTGAAGAAAACAGCAAGGTAACAAATGAAGTAAGGAAAGTTATTATACAGACAAACGACAGTTCCAAGAAAATCGAACAAGCAAGCAGTGTTATTTCTTCAATTGCACAACAAACTAATTTACTTGCTTTGAATGCTACCATAGAGGCGGCAAGAGCAGGCAGTGCGGGAAAGGGATTCGCAGTAGTTGCAGAAGAAATCAAAAATTTAGCATTGCAATCATCACAGTCTACGAAAGAAATAGATGAAATAGTAAGCGAGCTGCAAAAGAATGCTCAAAATGCGGTTAATACAATAGAAAGAGGATTTGCAATAACCGAAGAGCAAACTAAAAGTGTCGGCAAAAGCAAAGATAAATATGTTCTTATAGCTAAAGCCATGCAAGAAACAAACGATGCATTGCAGCATTTAAATACTGCAGGCAAAAAGGCGGAAGAAATGAGAGAACAAATACTTTCAAGCATGGAAAGTCTATCAGCAATTGCAGAAGAAAATTCCGCTGCCACACAGCAGGCAACCGCATCCATAGAAGAGCAGGCTGCTTCCGCCGAGGAAATTTCCGCCACAAGCGAAGGCTTGACTAATTTAGCACAGGGCTTGCAAGAATCAATCCAAAAAATTAAAATGTAAATGGCAGCTCCATAAAGAAGGTGCTGCCGCTGCCCTCCGTATCCTTTACATAAATTTTTCCACGGTGCAGTCTTATGATTTCCTTTGCCACGCTGAGACCAAGACCGTAATGCTCTTTTTTGCTGCGGGAGGAGTCCATTCGGTAAAATCGTTCAAATACCTTCTCCTTGTATTCGTCCGGTATTCCTTTTCCGTTGTCGGCAACGTAAATGAGCAGTGAACGCTTGGTCCTGCAGGCTCCTAAAATAATTTTTCCTCCCGGCTCAGTATAATATACGGCATTGTCCAAAAGACAGCAAAGCGCCTGACTGAGCCTTTGAAAATCCCCCTTTATTACAGGAAGGGACTCCCGGGGCAGGTCCAATGTCAATGATTGATTCTTGACCTTGATCATTTCCTCATATGCTTCGTAAACATTTATTATAAGAGTGTCCGGCTCAACCTCCCCTGCACGGAAGGACCAATTACCTGAATCAGAGCTCGCAAGCAGGAGCAGGTCATCCACAAGCCGTGACATTCTTTTGCATTCACTTTTTATGGTGTTTAAAAATCTCCTCTTTTCATTCTCGGTTTCGCTTATTTCAAATGCGGAGGTGCTTATACCCAGCACCGTCAGTGGAGATCTGAGCTCATGGGAAGCGGCGGCAACAAATTCAGTCTGCTGCTTTCTGCTTTCTTCAATCGGCTGTATGGCCTTTCCCGCAAACCACCATCCGAACAGGGACAATGATATCATTACAACTGTGATTACGGCAAAAAACTTGATGCGGCTTTGCAGCATATCCGATTTCTGCATGCTTAAATCTCTAAGCAAAGTGAGGCTTTGCCACCCATCCGAGGATGGTATTATCACAGCCGCAGCTTGGTAAGGCTCATTGTCTTCACCGGTAATTTCAAAGGTTACGCTGCTTATATCTATAGAAGACCGGGGCGGCAGCTTAATATCAAAATTGTGTTTTTCAAGTGCGTCCTTCTGAACCCTTTCAACAAGAAGCTCTCTTTTTACGCCGGTTTTGAAAGCTCCCCTGAACAGGAGCGGCTTTTGGTTGTCCTCTATATGAATTATGAGCATATTTCCTGCCTCCATTTGAGAAAGCCATGTATTGTCGATGACTCTGCTGCTTTGGAGCTTATAGACAATTGAGTTAATGTTGTTCTGAAATGTTATGCCGCTTTGGTTTCTAAGCTGGGTTTCCGACATATTCAGATACCACGTAAGGAAGCATCCCAATATTATACCCGTTGTCAAAATATAAGTGAGGGTGAATTTTATGCGGAGTTTTTTAAGCATTTTTAACCTCCATGGAATAACCTACTCCCCTGGCTGTCCTTATGAATAGCCTGCTTCCCACAAACTTAAGCCTTTTTCGCAAAAAATGCACGTAGTTGTCTAAGTTTCCGTCTTCCACGGGAGCATCGGGTCCCCATACACGGGACAAAAGTACCGAACGGGGCATAAGGCATCCCCGGTTTCTCATGAAAATTTCAAGCAGCTCAGATTCCTTTTTTGACAGCGTGCATTTGTTTGAAGGTCCCTTTAAAGTGCATCTCAACAGGTCGAGCTGTGTACCGTTCAGTACTATAACCTCTGTGCTTTCCCACTGACGTGGACGCCTGCTTACGGCTCTTATCCTTGCCAGCAGCTCATTTATATCGAAAGGCTTTACGATGTAATCGTCCGCACCGGCGTCTAAGCCGGCAATTCTGTCTCCGATGCCGTCCAATGCAGTTATCATTATAATCTGGGAGGTTATGCCTGAAGCTCTCGTCCGGGACAGTACATCCATACCGTCCAGCTCCGGCAGCAGCCTGTCCAAAAGTATGATATCATATGCTTCCTGCTTAATGAAGTGCAGTCCGTCCTCTCCGCTTAAACATGTGTCCACGATGTAGCCTTCCTGTTCAAGGTGGAATTTTACGGCATTGCACAGCTCCATATCATCCTCAACAATAAGTATTCTCATTTTTTCACCTGTAATAGACAATATTTTTTAATTACATAATACCATTATATAATACCTGTCTCTAAATAATCTTTAATACTCATTCCTTGCATTCTATAATTATAATACACCATTAGACTCATATTTCAAGATTTAAAAAAAGGAATCTTTATAGTCTTTGAGGTTATTTAGAGATAGGTATATTATAATTGAATAAGTCAGGACTGCACAGGCAGAAAAGGCTTGCGGTCAATGGCGGCACAATAACCGACAAATTAATGTTCAAGGAGAATGGTATGAAAAAAATTAAAAAGTCTTTATTGCTTTTTATATGCTGTATGTCCGCATTGCTTCTGATATCCTGCGAAACGGACAATGATTCACCGGTAAATTCAGGAGAAAAACCGGCTATGGGCAGGTATGTGGAAAGAGCCTTAAAATATCCTGTGGAGGGTATAATGGGGGTAACCCCCGTGAAAAAACCCGACGGCTCACTTGACTTGTATTTGTACCTGGATCAATCTCCCGGATGCTTTCTGTACAACACAAAGGACGGAATTCGGTATGAGAAATCAGGTATGGCTTGGTTTTCTGAATTAGCTGAAAAACAATACAGTATGGACGGCATCGATTATAATGCCGATGGCAGCAAATATATATTAGCATGGGCGCCTGAGGAAGGCAGCAAGGTATACAACAAGGTCTATCGGGTGACCGGTGAGGACAGTCTTGAGGAAATAAAAATGGAGTGGCAAAAAAACCCGGCAGGAGAATTGAAGGTTTACATAGGGAAAATAAAAGCTGCCTCAAACGGGGATTTGCTGTTCTCAAATAGGGGAAGCGGAATTGAGCAGTATTCGCCGGAGGGTAAATTCAAAAACCGGTACGGCGGAGAAAATGATGAAAGATTTACTGTTTCAGGGGACAGCTTATTTGTAATTAACGAGGATTCATCCCAAATAGCCGTTTATGATTTGAATACTTATGAGAAAAAAACAGACGTGGATTATGACAATATGACCCGTGACGCAGTGCTTACCGGAGGCAGCGACGGAAGCTTGTACCTGACTGACAGAACCGGAGTATACAGACTTGCGGAGGGAGGAAATCTGTGGGAAAAAATAATAGAGGGAGAGCTCACTTCACTGTCCATACCTTCAATGTATTTTGACGGTGCCATAGAGACAGAACCCGGAGAATTCTACATACTATATGCGGATTCCGAGTCAAACAACAGCATTTTTAAATACGAATATGACGAAAATATATCCACGGTGCCCGGAACCGAGCTTACAGTGTATACACTAAAGGAAAACAGCACCCTCAGGCAGACCGCCGGAGAATTTCAGAGGAAGAACCCCGACATCAGGGTTAACATAACAGTCGGAATAGATGAAGACTCCTCTGTTACGCAAAATGATGCTCAGAAGGCGCTTAATACGGAAATTGTGGCAGGCAAGGGTCCCGACCTTATATTATTGGATGGTATGAATGCCGACACATATATATCAAAGGGTGTTTTAGCAGACTTGTCCGTCATTGTTAAGGAAGTAAGCGAAGGCGGCGAAAAGCTTTTGAGCAGTGTTACTGAGGCTTACAAAAATGAGTCGGGAATATTTGCTGTGCCTGTCAAATTTACGGTGCCCGCCATGTGGATAGACGAGGAGTATGCGGTGAGTGTTAAAAGCCTTAAAGACCTTGCGGAATTTGCAAAATCCCATAAGGACCGCCAGATTGTATCTTATATATCTTACAGAGATTTACTCAAGATTTTCAGCTTGTCATGCGGTCCGGCATGGTTTGATAAGGATGGGAATTTAGATGAAAAAGGCATGTCTGAATTTTTAACCTTGATTAAAGAAATTTATGATTCCGGCAGGGAATTCGCAGTCAATGAGGAAGAGGAGCATGAGGCGGGGGGAACCGGTTCTACGCCGGCGGCACAGGCTGTAATTGATTCAATGAGTGACAGCTCAGATGTTTTCAGCTGGGCATTCGGAAGGTCATATACCTGCTGCTCCAATATGAAAAGCTATAATTCCGTCAACCTGCCTTCTCTGGCAATTGCAGAGAGAAAAGGCGGAATACCCGTGCCTCTGCCGGGGCAGGCAGAGAATGTATTTATTCCGGTTAACATTATAGGAATAAATGCCAAGACGGAAAAGCTTGACATGGCTGAGGAATTTGTAAAGCTTATGCTCCTGACCTCCGTTCAGAACGCAAAAACCTATGACGGATTTCCCGTAAATATAAAATCCTTAAAGCACGGGGCAGAGGGCAAGGGAAATGAAAGCATGTATTTCGGAATACAAAACAATTATGGGGAATCATCGGAAGAGCTTACGGGACCCATGCCTTCAGCCGAAGAGCTGAAAAAGGTTATGGAGCTGTGCTTGGGGGTAAAAACCCCTTATGTTCCCGATTATACCATATTGGAGATGATTATTGATGAAACAGAGGAATATTTTGGTGGGACAGAATCTGTGGAGCAGGCTGTTTCACGCATCAGGGAAAAGACACGGCTGCGCCTTTCCGAATAAAAGGAGGGACGGGATTTACGCCCTTTTATTTATCGCTCCCAGCATATCGGGAGTAGTCCTGTTTAAATTGGTGCCCTATGCCGATGTTCTGAAGAGGTCCTTTTACCGGGGTATGAGCGGCGAGCTTTCGGGATTTGAAAATTATATATCCGTTCTGCAAAATGAAGCCTTCAGGCTGGCTGCTGTCAACACTCTCAGGTTCATTGCCCTTTGCATACCTTTATTGATGGCATTTTCCCTTCTGCTATCAGTTTTAATCGGCGGCTGCAAGTACGGGGAGGATTTCTTCAAAACCACCTCCATCATACCAATGGCACTGCCTGCGGCTTCAGTCGCCTTTCTGTGGAAGGCTGCGTTCCATAAAAACGGTCTGGTGAACGGTCTGCTGATTTATATGGGAGGCAGGCCTCAGGATTTTATGGGCACCGAACTGGCATTTTACATGCTGATAATATGCTATATATGGAGGAATGCAGGCTATGACACGGTTTTGTGGTCTGCCTCACTGTCGAAAATTTCTCCGAATCTTTATGATGCGGCTTTTGTCGACGGGGCGGGACCTGTGAGACAGTTTTTCCTTATAACCATTCCGGAATTAAAGCAGGATTTTTTCATCATAGGAATACTGTCCATGATTAACTCTTTCAAGGTTTTCAGGGAGGCATACTTAGTGGCGGGCGCATATCCCCACACGAGTATGTATCTGATCCAGCATCTGTTTAACAACTGGTTTGCCTCCCTTGACATGGATAAGCTGTGTGCGGGAGCGGTGATGACTGCGGGTATTATATTTTTTCTTATCGTCCTGCTAAAAAAAATATCCGGAGAGGCTGTGAAATGAAAAAAATCTTTAATATAAAGGTATTGATACTGACTGCTTTTTCCTTGTTTATATGGCTGCCTGCGGCAATGATTGCCGGCGGTTCTTTTATGAGTGCCGACGAATTTGATCAAAACCTGTCCCCTGTGCTTGTGGAGGAAGTCGGGGAAAATACGGCAGTCTGGAGCGTACTGCCCCGTTACCCCACGCTTAAGCCATATGCCGAGCTTTTAATTGATTCACCCGGATTTTTCGCAGCATTTTGGAATTCCTGCAAAATTGTGTTCCCGGTCCTGGCGGGGCAGCTTCTGATTTGCGTTCCGGCGGCATGGGGCTTTGCCAAGTATGATTTCAGGTTTAAAAATGTGCTGCTTACGCTATATATTGCTCTGATGCTTATGCCGTTCCAGGTTACAATGGTTTCCGATTACCTGATATTAGATAAGCTGAAGCTTTTAAACACGCATTTGGGAATAATTCTGCCCGCTGTTTTTTCAACATTCCCCGTATTTATTATGTATATGTTTTTCCGGGCGGTTCCCGTCGCAATTATGGAGGCAGCAAAAACAGACGGAGCCGGAGAACTTGAAATATTTATACACATAGGGCTTCCCATGGGAACACCGGGAATTATATCCGTTGTTGTTTTGGATTTTTTGGAATACTGGAGCATTATAGAGCAGCCCCTCATATTTTTGAAGGACAAAGCCCTGTGGCCTCTGTCGCTGTTTATGCCCGATATTGCTTCCGGCACAGGCGTACTGTACTTGGCAGCATCGGTTTTGATGATAGTGCCGTCAATGCTCATATTTCTATTGGGGCAGAAGTATTTGGAAAAAGGTATACGAGCGTCCGGTCTGAAAGAATGAGCCAAAGGAGAAAGTTATGACATACGGTTGCAAGGAAAATGATAAAAACAAAAAACAAAAGCTTTATGCAAAAGCACTTGCAAGTTTTTTTGCGCTAATGCTGCTTTTCACCGTACTCTCAAGAGCTGCCGATTCCGTAGCGGTTGCAAAGGTGTATGCAAAAAAAGCGGAAAGGGGCAGACTTTCTCATGAAATGTTGTGCGAAGGAAGAATGGAGCCTAAGGAAAAGCTGTATATTTCTTCGGAGGAAGGATTCATAATCCGTGAGATAAAGGCTGAGCAGGGGCAGACCGTAACAACGGGAGAGCCATTAATAATTCTTGACGGCGGTGATATAGAGGAGCGTCTTTCTGTAGCAGAGACCGAGCTCAGGCTCTTAGAGCTGAGAAAACAGAGCCTTTCCCTGAACACCTATGATTCCTCGGGGGACAGGGCTGTCGAAATAGCCGAGGCAGAGCTTAAAAGGGCACAGGAGGATTTGGAGCTGAACAAGGAAATAAACGGGGGAATTGAATTGAAAAAGGATAAAAGGGCGGTGGAAGATGCCTCGCTTAATCTGCAGGCAGCAATCGGTGAAAAAGAAAAAGCAGAGGCGGCAGATAAGGCGGCAAGAAAAAGGAACGAAATCGACAAGGAATCCGCCGAATTGGAAATTCAGCTTAAAAATAAGGAAATCAGCTCATTAAGAGAGCTGACTGCGGCAGGTTTTGCAATATATGCCGAAAGTGGCGGAACAATAGATGAAATTAATGTTAGATCCGGTGAAAAAACATCGGGTGGGAACCTTATTTCTATTATACCGGAGGATTCAAGCTATTACTTCAAGGCGGAGACGGACAAGGAAGATGCAAAATACATAAAGCCGGGGGATTTAGCGGAAATCACTTTGAAAGGGCAGAAAGCGCCCATAAAGGAAGCAGAAATAAAATGGGTGAAACCTTCCCCGTCCGATAAAAACACAGTGGAAATAGCCGTTGAAATGCCTGAAAACAACCAGCTTTACAGCGGTATGGCGGCTTCTATGAAGCATGTGAAAACCACGGAGGAATATAGTAAGGTCGTACCTTTAAGCGCCGTGAGAAGCAGCGGTGCCGGCGACTATGTTCTTGGAATCAAGAACGTGAATACCATATTGGGAGAGGAGGACGCCGCATACAGGATAAATATAGAGGTGCTGGACAGGGATGGAAGCAGGGCTGCAGTCAGCGGTCTGAGTGACGAAGCGGTAATAGTCAGCAGCAATAAACCCGTGGAAGAAGCGGACAGGGTGAGGGTTAAAACCAAATGAAAAAATACAAAAGGGAGCTTTTGGCAATGCTGCTTGTTTTGGCGGGATGCATGCTGTGGAGCGGCAGTGCCGGCAGGTACGCTGAATTGGACAGGGGATACAAAGGCGTAAGCCTCAGGTTTGAAACAACTCCTTTGACTATTGACGGTTTAGATGAAATACGCAGGCGTCAGAAAGATTTACGGACGGATTTTAAGCTGACCGCCTGGAGGCAGGATTACAACCTTGAGATAGAGGACCGGGATCTTGGAATATGTATTGAATCGGATGTTATATATATGTGGGGAGATGGGAAAGGCATGTGTGGTTATACAGGCTGTTCCATGTCATCGGATAAGGCATACGAGCTTTGGGGTTCGCGTGATGTCTTGGGGAAAACCGTTTATATAGACGGAATTTCATACAAAATAGCTTGTGTAACGGATAGCATGACGGGGATAATTGCGGTGAAAGGGGATAATTACAGAAGAGACGAGAAATTTGTTTCTATGGACATGGAGCCGGAACTTGACGGTGACGAAGCAAGTGTGCTTATTGAAGAATTTATCCTTCAAAATTCGTACTCTGCGGATTCCTTAATCAATTATTCCGATGTGGTGTCCGTGACAGGTAATTTCGTCATATTCCCGGCTTTGACTATTTTTGCTTGCATGTGCGCAAGGCTGCTGACCGGATTTTATTATGCTAAAAAGCATAAAAAAGGATTTAGGGTTATTGCCTGTTATGTGTATGTGGCTTTTTTAGTTTTATGGGTGTGCATATGTTTTTTTGCCGGAAGCTTTTCTTTTGAAATACCCGGAAGCTTCATCCCTACAAAATGGTCGGATTTTGATTTCTGGTCAGGGCTTGCCGAAAGGTACAGGAATGATTTGAGCGGGCTCAGGCTGGCGAGGGACTATGTCCCTGATGTTTATCTCACAAAGTCTTTTATTTATATTTTTGCCGGAGGATTGTTGAGTTCAGCCTGCTTTACGGCAGCTTTACGGCTTATGAGGAGCAAAAGCCTTAATATGCTTATGATTGTTGAAACGGCATCCGCATTTATAATGCTTTATGCAGCCGTGGCGTCGGGAGCCCGGTATGGAAAGTATGCCTGCATGTACTGGCTGATATTGCCTATATATTTTGCATTTGATTTTTTTATAAACAATTTCAAGAAATTTAACATGTGTGAAGGGACATAATTATGGCATCGGTACGATTAGAGAATATAACAAAGAAATATTCAAAAGATATTACAGCTCTCAAAAATATAAATCTGAATATAGATGACGGTGAGTTTGTTGTTTTAGTGGGGCCATCCGGATGCGGTAAATCCACGGCTCTCAGGATAATAGCGGGATTGGAGGATATTACCGAGGGCAATTTATTTATAGGAGGTCAATCTGCCGGAAATATCAGACCCAAGGATCGGAATATCGCCATGGTATTTCAAAATTATGCCCTTTACCCCCACCTTACGGTGTTTGATAATATGTCCTTCGGGCTGAAAATGCGAAGAGTGAGCAAATCTGAAATTAATGAAAAAATAATGAGTGCCGCAAAAATGCTCCATATAGAGGAGCTGCTGAAAAGAAAGCCGGGAGAGCTGTCCGGCGGTCAAAAGCAAAGAGTGGCTTTAGGCAGGGCAATTGTACGAGAACCCCGGGTATTTCTCTTGGATGAGCCCCTGTCCAATTTGGATGCGGAGCTTAGAGCTAAGATGCGTATAGAAATAATAAAGCTCCATAAAAAATTAGGAACTACCTTTGTTTATGTGACTCACGACCAGACCGAGGCAATGACAATGGCCGACAGGGTAGTGGTAATAAAGGACGGAATAATACAGCAGACAGATACTCCCAAAGGTATTTATGAAAATCCCGCCAATATTTTTACAGCGGGTTTTATCGGTTCGCCGCGCATGAATTTTATAGAAAATATAGTTGACGACCGCGGAGAAAACATATTGATTAAAGCAAGAAATTTTAACAAAAAAATCCCGGAGAAATATGCTGGAAAAAAACTTATAGCAGGAATAAGACCGGAGGATATAAGGTATGATACCGGAAAAGATGGTGACGGAATTGACGCGGTGCATGAAATAACCGAGGTATTAGGATACGAGGCGCATGTTCATTTCGACTGCTTCGGAGAAAAAATAACGGCAAGATCTGCGCTGAAAGAAAAATTGACCGAGGGTCAGAAGGTCAAGCTTTATTTTGATTTGGCAAAAATACATCTGTTTGATGCGGAGAGCAAAAGAAATATTATGTTATTGTGACATCAATACGTTCATTTATGGATGGGGTATGAACCTGAACATAATAAAAACAAAGACCGGGTATTTACAAGGCCCCGGTCTTTCTAAAACTTGTTTTATCGTTTGTTGCTACAGCCTAAAACATCTTTCATTTTGTGTGCAACCATATCTTTTATTGCGACTCTTCCGGGTCCTAAATATTTTCTTGGGTCAAATTCAGAAGGATGTTCAACAAAATATTGTCGGATACATGCAGTAAGAGCAAGTCTTAAATCCGTATCAATATTTATTTTGCATACACCCATTTGAGAAGCGCGTCTCAGCATTTCTTCCGGGACTCCGGCAGCTCCCGGTATTTGCCCACCGTATTTGTTGCACAGGTCTACAAATTCCTTTGGAACAGAGGATGAACCATGCAAAACTAACGGGAAATCAGGAAGAAGCTTTGATATGGTTTCTAATCTTTCAAAGTCTAAACTGGGATCTCCCTTGAATTTATAAGCACCGTGACTTGTACCTATTGCAATTGCCAATGAGTCAACACCTGTTCTCCTGACGAATTCCAAAGCCTGATCGGGGTCTGTATATGTAGCATCCTTGGTATTTACTTTTACCGCATCCTCTACACCCGCCAATTTACCAAGCTCGGCTTCAACAACAACTCCCTTGCCGTGAGCATATTCAACAACCTTTTTTGTAAGAGCGATATTTTCTTCGAAAGGATATTTAGAGCCGTCAATCATAACCGATGTAAATCCATCATCAACACACTGCTTGCAAATTTCAAAATCTTCACCATGATCCAAGTGAAGGCAGATATCTAATCCTGTGTCCTCAATTGCTGCTTCCACAAGCTTCCTTAAATAAATAGGATTTGCATACTTTCTCGCCCCCGCTGAAACCTGAAGTATAAGCGGTGCATTTTCCTGTTTTGCCGCATCAACGATTCCCTGTATAATTTCCATGTTGTTAACATTGAAGGCACCTACAGCATATTTGCCTTCGTATGCTTTTTTGAACATTTCTTTAGATGTTACTAAGGACATTTCATCCCCTCCTATGTGTTATACTAGTAAATCAATTATACAACATATTAGCTCAAAAAACACCTATTATTTTAGATAAATTTTACTGAACTTAAAATTAATCTCCCAAATAATTCGGATTAAAGAAATTTAAAGCAATTTAAAGCAAAATGAAGGAAAATTAAGAAAGAACTACTAATCAATACGTTTACAGCTGAAAATCAAAATAAATAGAGCTTGAAATCACAAAGCTAAATGAGTAATATAAAGATTAAGTGTTAGCACTCTATGAGGTTGAGTGCTAACAACAAATCGGATATTATATCATTAGATAAATAGGAGGAATGGATTATGACAGTAAAACCATTAGGCGAAAGAATAGTAATTAAAATGACTGAAGCTGAAGAAAAAACTAAAAGCGGTATAGTATTACCGGGTTCTGCAAAGGAAAAACCACAGGTTGCAAAAGTTCTTGCAGTGGGTGCAGGCATAACAAACGATGAAAAGAAAAAAGACGAAATTAAAGTCGGTGATAAGGTTATTTACTCTAAATTTGCTGGAACCGAAGTAAAGATTGACGGCGAAGAATTAATTATAATTAAATTAGCTGATGTTTTAGCAGTTATTGAATAAAAAAGGAGAGGTAGATATTATGGCAAAAATTATTAAATTTGATGAAGATGCACGTCGCTCAATGGAAAGAGGCGTTAATGCTTTAGCAGATACTGTAAAAGTTACGTTAGGACCAAAGGGAAGAAATGTAGTTTTAAATAAATCATTCGGTTCACCGCAAATCACAAACGACGGTGTTACAATAGCAAGAGAAATTGAATTGTCTGACCCGTATGAAAACATGGGAGCACAATTGGTTAAAGAAGTTGCAACAAAGACTAACGATGTAGCCGGTGACGGAACTACTACGGCAACATTATTGGCACAGGCAATAATAAGAGAAGGACTTAAAAATGTTGCCGCAGGCGCTAACCCGATGATTCTTAGAAAAGGAATCCAAAAAGCAGTTGAAACAGCTGTAGATGAACTTAAAAACATAACAAAGAAAGTCGAAACATCGGAAGAAATTGCACAGATAGCATCTATTTCCGCAGGTGATGATGAAATAGGAAAATTAATATCACAAGCAATGGATGAAGTAGGCAAGGACGGTGTTATAACTGTTGAAGAATCCAAGACTATGGGAACAGAGTTAACCGTAGTTGAAGGTATGCAGTTTGACAGAGGATACTTATCGGCTTACATGGTAACCAATACTGAAAAAATGGAAGCTGTTTTAGAAAACCCATACATTTTAATTACAGATAAGAAAATAACAAATATTCAGGAAGTACTTCCTATTTTGGAGCAAATTGTTCAAACAGGCAGATCTCTGGTAATTATTGCAGAAGATGTGGAAGGCGAAGCATTGGCAACATTGGTAGTTAACAAGCTAAGAGGAACCTTCAACTGTGTTGCCGTAAAAGCACCGGGCTTTGGGGACAGAAGAAAAGAAATGTTAAGAGACATTGCAATTCTTACAGGCGGTCAGGTAATATCGGAAGAATTAGGCTTAGACCTGAAAGAAACAACCTTGGAAATGCTTGGTAATGCAGGAACCGTAAAAATAGACAAAGAAAATACCGTTATAGTAAACGGTGCCGGAAATAAAGAAGAAATCAATGAAAGAGCTAAACAAATCAAGGCTCAGTACGAAGAATCAACTTCGGAATTCGACAAAGAAAAATTACAGGAAAGACTTGCTAAATTAACAGGCGGAGTAGCGGTTATCAATGTTGGAGCAGCTACTGAAATAGAAATGAAAGAAAAGAAATTAAGAATAGAAGACGCTTTAAATGCTACAAGAGCTGCAGTTGAGGAAGGCTTGGTATCAGGCGGCGGTGTTGCCCTATTAGCTACAATAGGTGCAGTTTCCGGGATAGCGGAAGGATTGGAAGGAGACGCTAAGACAGGCGCTAAAATAATCGAGAAAGCATTGGAAGAACCGTTAAGACAAATTGCAATCAACGCAGGTCTTGAGGGCTCGGTAATAGCTGAGAAAGTTAAAAACAGCAACAAAGGCATAGGCTTTGACGCATTAAACGAAAAATATGTAAATATGATTGAAGCAGGTATCGTTGACCCGACTAAGGTTGTAAGATCGGCTCTTCAAAATGCAGCAAGCGTAGCTTCAATGTTATTGACAACAGAAGCGGCAGTGGCAGATGAGCCTAAAAAGGATGAACCTGCAATGCCACCAATGGGCGGCGGAATGGGTATGATGTAAAGAAAGCACTTGCGGGTGAGTATTTAAGCAATGTCCGCGTGAACAGCCATTAGAGAAATCTATTGGCTGTTTTTTGTATGCTCTAATCCTGTTTATATTTGATGAATTACCTGCTGATGATTGAACCATGCTTAAAGAAGTGACGGAAAATTTTAAATTTTCTCTAATTTTTTCATAAAATATGTCGATATGATATTAAAGTGTATATCATGAGGTGAATTTTGTGGATAAATTAAATGATTTTTTTGATGAATGTGTTGAAGATGAAGAGATCCAATACGATCAATATCTTACCTTTATAGTTGATAATCAGTTATACGGGATTCCTATTTCCGATGTGGTGCAAATATCGGGAATGCAGGAAATTACCGGTGTGCCTGAATTTCCGGAGTATGCCAAGGGTGTGATAAATTTAAGGGGAATTATTATTCCGATAGTTGACATTAGACTGCGTTTGAAAAAAGAGGAAATCCCGGATAATGGCAGAAAGTGCATAATCATAATAAAAACAGATGATTTACACTTAGGTTTTATTGTGGATTCTGTCAGCGATGTTACAAATATAAACAGTGACGATATATCCAATCCGAAAATCGGATCTGACCATGTTAATACATACATAACGGGTATGGCGAAATTAAACAATAAGATTGTACTGTTAATGGATCTTAGTAAAATAGTTAATGAAGAAGAATTAAGTTTAGTGAAAAGCTAAAATTCCATTAAGTTAAACTATAGTTTTGTAAAGGAAGGATACATCATGCATGAAGATATTGAAGTAATCAGAGACGAAGTTCCTTGGCTTATATTTAGGCTCAATGAAAAATTGTACACTGTAAACAGCAGAACAATAACGTCAATTGTAATTAAACCCGCTGAGAATACATATGTACCAAATGTTTCTAAATACATTGCAGGGCTTATTCATTTAAGAGGAAAAGTGGTTCCCTTAATTGATTTGAAGCTGTTGTTGAATATTAAGGCGTCAGGTGAAAAAACCGATGAAGCAAAGGAAGCCAAGGAAATGGTTATAGTGTTGGAAAAGGATAATTTGATTATGGGTTTTATAGTTGATGAAGTTTTATCCGTAGAAAATATTACCGCTTATGAAGAGACTGAGGAAATTAAAAAAATGTATGATAATGGCTATGTAACGGGAGTGGCAAAAGGACAAAAAAGTGACGATGTGCTTTTGGTTCTGGATGAGGAAAAAATAATGCTCAATGCATAAATTAACATTAATAAAAAGACTAAACTTCTTTATGTTTGTGCCGAAGAATATTTTGAAAATAAATGGCAGGGGTGATTGGTGATTTATGAAAATCCAAAATATAAACAATTATATGAATTATAAAAGCAATATTAATCCGATTAAAAAAGATGAAGTAAGCAAAGACAATAAATATGACGTAATAGAAATTAAAAACAAGAATGCATGCGACAAGCAAAGCTTAAGCGTAAATTCTATTAAGAAAAACATTGTATCAAAGATTAACGAAGAGACAAATACCGATAAAATTAATAAAATTAAAGACAGTATAAATAATAAAACATACAGTATCGATGTGGATGAAATAGTAAGAAAATTATTAAAATAGGGGTTAGATTATGGATACCTTATATGAGCTATTAAAGGAAAATTCCGAATTATACAAAATATTTTTAGATTTGGAATACAAAAAATATGATGCTGTAATTAAGAATGATATAAAAGCATTGGACGACATCGTATCAAAGGAACAAGCCTACTATCTTAAAATAAGAGGAAT
>ENA-UOOH01001711-UOOH01001711.1-fermentation-metagenome-genome-assembly--contig:-NODE-1711-length-20617-cov-7.735142_pt1 | contig 20617 bp, 23 predicted proteins | sample MGYA00245778_ERZ724025 | MGnify/ENA primary metagenome ERZ724025 (study PRJEB28704, sample SAMN03018313) | fermentation metagenome | biome: anthropogenic terrestrial biome; feature: soil; material... | reverse complement strand
CCACCTGCAATTTATATTGTATATCATTTCCTTAACGGGGAATTTCATTACAACTGGAAGAAAGGCTTTATTATGAATAAAAATAATACCAAGTGTTACTCTGACGATGATTACATTTATGTTAAGTGGTACATCCACTGGCGGACTGGTAAGAAGATGGTTGCATCTGACTACGGATATGATGCATGGAGATTTAGAAAAAAACCAAAAAAAAGCGTAATTAAATAATTACGCATCCCACGAGCCTATTGGTGGGTAGGCTCTAACTCTTCATAATAATTATAGAATAAATGCATACTTAAATTAAGACTTGTAATACATTTTTCTTTAATGTATAATAAAAGGTTGCATTTATTACGGGGTTCCCTGTGCATCTGCTAATGCTCCCTCTTACCTCTAGCAATGACCGAGAACAAGGTTCGACAGTGGACAGAAGCGGGTTTATCTGGACTTGATAATAGAATCAAGACTAGAATAGGTACTCAGACACGCATCCCTGTTTCTCTTGATTCCCATATTAAAAATATCAAATGTTTTATTCCGTTATCCACAAGCAATGATTTGCCAGCGAATCATATTCTGACGAGCCTGGTTTATACCATCTCTTATAAATGTATGAAATCCCTCACTCTGCCCTTTTCTTCCCAAGAAGTAGTAATTCTATCATTCTCTCTTCCTCCTCATTTAATATGAAGTAGGTCTCAGAAAATCCAGTCAGCAGGGTCATTCGAGCTGGGTCCAGTTCCATCCTGACCAAAATCCGCAAAAATCCCAGCTTTTACCTGTGCCCGTTCTTTCTGGGGTTATTGCTTTGGATATAACTGATTGGTACGAATATGTGGAGTACGGTACAACAAACCTGCTCTCAATAACACTTCAAAGAAATGGATTTTCCCAAGAAACGTCCACATATATTAATTGTTAGTACTCTATGTAGATTACTGCTAAGGAACGGTAAAAAAAAGCCCGCCAAAACCTAAATATGTATGAGAAGCTTCATCGAATGAACGGGGCAGTCTTTTGCTGGATTGATGTGATGATACCTTTGAAACTTAATTTGTCCATTTGATGGGTAACCTCCTTACAATCGCGCCGCCACCTTCTCCGCCATGCTGAGACAGGTAGTCAATTTACCCCCGTAAACATGAATCAGCCTGGTCTCTCCCTTACGAATTACATCAATTTTATAATCCCGGCTCATGCTGGTGACATCAGTTTCGTCATGCTTGTTTATTACCAGGAGCCTGATGCCCAGGAAATTCTCCAGGTACCTTAACCCTCCATGAATTAGTTTCGAGCTGTTGGATGAAGTGCGCAACCGATGGTATGCCGCTCCAACAGGTAAACCCGTTTCCCCTCCCAGGATAATTTCCGGACAATAGCGCACCCATTTATGCCCCGCCCGGTATAATAATATCAAAATTCTCCTGCATATAAGCCACCTTTGAATAGTAGCATAAGTCCGAATCGGGGGCTGTCCCCGGACATATTGCTTATCGCTTAGCTTGATATCTTACTCCTCACCACTTCTATCACCCGCTGCTGCTCCTCTGCCGTCATGCTGGAACCCGATGGTAAGCATACACCGGTAGCAAATAATCCATCCGCAATACTCTCCTCATCCCCATGGGTAAAGTATTTACACCCGGCAAACAGGGGCTGTAAATGCATCGGCTTCCATAGCGGGCGGGATTCGATGTTCTCTGCGGCCAAGGCATCAATAACCTGCATAGGCTGTACTTTACATATTTCAGGGTCCAGGGTCATAACCGTTAGCCAGCGGTTACACCTGCCATAGCTGGCCTCAGGCATAAAACCTACCCCCGGTATATCCCCCAGGGCCTTCTCATAGCATTCGAACACAACTCTATGAGCATCTACCCGTTCATCTATTACCTGCAACTGCCCGCGACCTATAGCTGCCACAATATTACTCATCCGGTAGTTGTACCCCATCTCCGAATGCTGGTACCAGGGAGCCGGATCCCGGGCCTGAGTGGCCCAGAAGAGCGCTTTTTTAGGGCTTCCTCATCATCCCCAACCAGCATGCCCCCACCGGAAGTAGTTATAATTTTGTTGCCGTTAAAAGAAAACACTCCAAATCTCCCCAAGGTCCCTCAGGCTTTACCTTTATAAGATGCTCCCAGAGCTTCAGCCGCATCCTCCACAACCGGTACTCCGTATTTATTACATAGATTAAGCAAAGGCTCATAATCTGCACTCTGCCCATACAGGTCTACAATAATAACCGCCTTCGGCATCCGTTCTGCACTCTCAGCCCAGGCAAAGGCTTTTTCCAAGGCCACCGGCGACATGTTCCAACTCCCCGGCTCTGAATCAATAAAAACCGGCTCTGCTCCTAAATACAGAACCGGATTTACGCTGCCAATGAAGGTTAGTGAGGAACAAAAAACTAAATCCCCCTGCTCCACTCCCAATAATCGCAAGGCCAGGTGAAGTGCTGCCGTTCCCGAGCTTACCGCCAGTGTCTGACAATTAATGTACTGTGTCATTTCATTTTCAAAAGCATCCACCTGCGGCCCCAGGGGAGCTATCCAGTTGCTAGCAAAAGCCTCTTCTATGTACTGTATCTCCACCCCGCTCATGTGTGGGGGGCAAAGGTAAATACGCTTAGTTGTTTTCATAATTATTGAATTTCTCCTTAATCTGTTTGTTGTTATAGGCAAATTAATACTTTAAATTGTCAATCCCTAACTCCTTGCCCCTCAGTCCCGACCCTCTTAATCACTCGGGCCGGTACTCCTACCGCTAATGAGTGCGCAGGAATATCATTAACCACCGTAGTCCCGGCCCCTATAACACTCCATTCTCCGATGGTAGTACGGTTAATCACGCACGAGTTAAGCCCGAAATAACAGCCTTCACCTACTCTGACCTCTCCCGCCAGATTGGTTCCCGGCATCAGGCTGACATAATCCTGTATCTCGGTATCATGACCAATAAAACACCCCAGATTGATTATTGCCGCCTGCCCCATACTTACATTAGTAGTTATGACTGTCCCCGAACAAATAATTGAACCAGCACCCATTTTTACATAGTCCGACATGCTTACTGATGGGTGTACCAGAGTAGCCAGTTTTCTCCCCTGCCCCTGAATTTGCCGGATAAACTTCATCCTAACTCGGGAATCAGCTATGGCTACCACCGTCCAAATGTCAGCAGACATATTAAAAAGATGCTCCACCGGGCCAAGAATAGGATATCCTTCCACCGTGTAACCCTGCACCCCATCATCGACAAATCCAATAAAATCCCACTCCGGTCTTAGGTGATTAATATCCGCTACTAGCCAGGCCACCTCTCGCCCTAGGCCGCCCGCGCCAATTATTACTAAAGGTTTTAAATCATTAACCATTATCTCGCATTTCTCCCAAAGAGCATTTTCCCGCTGTAAATGTGCCGACCCATCTTATACCAATCGTCAACCTAATGCTAGCAATTATTATCTTTCACTGCTGCCGCCTGTAAAGCGCCCTTATAAACTTCATATTTTTCCTGCTCATAAACCCCCATAAACTCCGGCATGGTTGCTTCCCCCTGAGCTGAAATCCCCTCGCGCCGTAATACTTTGCCTATCGTCATCGCCATTATCTTTATATCCAACCACAGTGAGCAGTTTTCCACATACCAAATATCCAGGGCAAACTTCTCCTCCCAGCAAATAGCATTGCGTCCATTTACCTGAGCCCAACCGGTTATCCCCGGCTTTACCTCGTGCCGCCTAGCCTGCTCCAGCGTATAACGCTCCAGGTACTGCATCAACAAGGGCCGTGGTCCTACCAGGCTCATATCGCCCTTAAGTACATTAAAAAATTCGGGGAGTTCGTCCAAACTGGTCTTACGCAAAAATTTTCCCAGGGATGTAAGCCGTTGCTCATCAGGCAGTAGATTGCCCTGATTATCTCGTTTATTACTCATAGTGCGAAACTTATACATAGAAAAAGCCTGTCCATTTAACCCCGGTCGCATCTGGCGAAACATTACCGGTCGTCCCATCTGCATCCATATAGCTAGCGCCACAACCGCTAGCACTGGGGATAGCACAATCAACCCCAGTCCTGCTCCAACAATATCTATACAACGTTTTACAACCGGGTACATGCTCTCCCCTCCCTGCATGCGGTTCCCAATAAGTCCGGGGACTGTCCGCGGACTTATTCAGGTTATATGCACAAGACTTTAGCAATTAATTTCCAGTGCTTATCATCGGTATGTTTATCACCAAGGCTAATCACAAACAGACAGGGATCACCATAGTGATAGTTCCCTTCAGGATAGCCTAAAAACTTTCGTTCGAAGTCGGTATCTGTAATTCGTATATACCAGTATCTCTTCCCATTATAATCAAAACTCGTTGTAACCTGTTTACCTTCAGGCCACTCCTTAACATGAATACAGATATCTTCAGGAGCAATTAAAATCAATGAATATAGCTCATCGTTCTTTAAACTCTTGAATATGTCACTATCAACACATTTATCTGCATTGTAGAAGAGAAACGGTTTTGTTTCTACATTATGAATCTGTAACAACTGTCTTACACTTACTATGCCTTTCTTTTTCCAAGGAACCGTTTTGTCCATTACATGATTCTCAGGTTGATGAAATCCGGGGTTAGGGCCTTTGCATCTTATTTGTATAAGATCCATAACCTCGGACATACGACCATCTTCATATTTCGTATGTACTGGGGAAATGGCATGTTGGATACTAGCATCCTCTGAAATAATCCTTATCCATTCACCCGTTTTCATGTCAACTCCGGCGATGCAATAGTTCCCCCTCTTTTTGGACTTGGTAAGCAATACTATCTCCTTATCCATTTATTCCCCCCTAATCCAATACTACAAATGGATTATCTGAACCTTTAACTCGGGATAGCACTGTTGGATATACTCAGAAACCAATCTCCGGTGGCATTGCTCAGGTGTTGCCTCACTACATAGAAAACATATTCCGTCGAAATTCATGTTGTACTTCTTAGCAAGTGATTCCTTTGTTTTCCTTTTATTTAACAAATCACCAAACTGCTCTTCGTATTGTTGCCAACTGATTTTCTTGTCTTTGTAACTGCTTAGTATTTCTTTGGAGGGTGCCAGGTCCGGATCATGTTTGTATTCAATACTACAAATTTCATTCAAAAAATATCTTAGATCTTCTCCTTTAGAAAAACCTGCTAGTTGTGATTTATTATTTAACCGAATATCAACAACGGTATTTATTTTGTTTTCCTTTAATAGGGTAAAAAATATTCTAGCACTTTTTTTTGTAAACCCAATAGTATAAATATTCAATATGCTACGTTCTCCCTTCGATTCAAATAGTAACCGATTTCCTTATTTCGCAGCCTATATGAATTTACAATTAAATCTAGTTCATTTATAGTTTCACCTGTCTCAAACAAATTTGGTTGTATTCTGTCCGGGAAATATAAATCCAATAGTCGTTGTTCAATATCGTCCTGTGACTGCAAACTGCCATCCGTTAGAATATTACCAACCTTATATTTATTCTCATGAAATTGCCGTGCAAGCATAATACACCTGTGGCAATCAATTGGATCCTTTTCCGTACACATTAGAGCAATGTTAATCCCTTTATCTATTCCTTTTTGTATTCGTTCAACAGCTAACTGGAATACGCTGTTTTTACTAACCTTTTCAAAATCCAGATAACCCTCAGGTGTATATAGTTCTCTCTCTTCACGCCTGGCGCCCAATTCTTTTCCAAAATATACATATATAATACCGTGGCTTTTTAAAGCACCTTTTAAATCGTTCATATTGTATTGAGGCGTATATTGTGAATAAGGCACACTTCTAACATCGGCAATGCAATTAATCTGATAACGATTGAGTAAACTTATGAAAAACTCTCTACTGTATGCAGAATGTCCTATTGTAAATATTTTCTTCATAATATCCAATCCTTAATTTTATTATCAGAATAAGTCCCGGGGTAATCCCCGGAGACTAAGTATTCTGTAAGTCTAAACCAGTTTTTTTCGCCTTTTCAAGCAAATAGTTGATAAACCCGGAACATGCTACTAGCATATATTTTGCATCTTCAAAACCAAGATCGGGTTCATCCTGTAACCCATGTCTTATTCCTTCAGCATCAGATGTCCAGCCATACATAGAGCTAAAAGCATTTTTTAAAGCCCCATGCAGTGGAATTTTTCCGCTTTTTTCAATTATATTTAAAGCCGATCCAAGTGTAGCATGTGGATCGCCAGAGATATTAACACATAAAGATTCTACAGCACTAATAGACTCTTTTATCGAGTTTCTATAGTCAGGCTTTTGTCTATCAGCTAGTAATTCCAGAGAACGGCTAAGATGTCCTGATATTGGAGATATTGTAATAGAAATTGCTTCCTCGATAGCCGCAATTTCCTCTTCAGATGTAATTGGCGCAAGATAGTTATTTGTAAAACGAAATCCTGACATCTCTCTTTTAAGTATTCTATTGCAACTATCAATAAAATCGCCAGTTGCATATTCAGTATTTGCTAAAAACTCAATAAAGTCATAGACTTTGTACCACGGTTCATTAAAAAAATAACCTTTTAAAACCCAATGAGCGTCTGTTACTGATAGAGGGATATCATCAAAAGTTGATTTAAAATATTCGGACCATAGGTTTTCGAAGAATAATTCACCCCTAGTAAATTTAGTTTGAATGCTTATAGGATTTAAGTAATGCTCAAGAACACAGTTCCAAAGACCATTTCTTAGTGCATCATCCATGGAGTCAACTTGGATAGTATCTCTTATACTTGTTAAACCCATTCGTTGAGAAAAACGCATTTGATATCACTCCGAATTGATGGACATACTTGATTTATTATATTCATTAATATTAAAACCCATTTCTTGAAGTTTCGTCCTCGCTGCTTCACCTATAGATGGTATTGCAATTGATAAGAAATTCTTGGCTCTGCTAAGGGCCACATAATAAAGCCTGCTATTATCCTCTTCAGCATTAAGGTCTGGATAAATGAGATGTTCCAACTCTTTTTTATTATCAAAAACAACCAATACAGAATCAAATTGAGCTCCCTTAGACTTATGTATAGTACGTATTGTGTCATTCTTAACCTCAGGTAACCTGATTTCATTAGCGACAGCACTAACTGTAATTCCTTCCATAATCTCTTTTGCCGCTCCTCTCGAAGTTACCTTGCTAAGTTTTCTTTCACATGAGGAATAAATAATAGTAGAGATCCAATTATAAAATGTTAGCAAGTCGTTCTCCCAATACTGACCTTCCTGGGAAATTAGGTTTTCTACAATACTTACACATAATCCTCGTTTGGAAATCGAGTCAATTTCCGTTGTTTTTTGCGAAAATGGTTCTCTAAGGTATCCGTTACGGGGTCTAAATAATTTGCTAAGCTGTTTAACCGCTAGTTCAAATGAATTTTGTACTGCGTATTCCCTAGCAATTAAAAGATTTTCCAAGAATGTCGCTCTATTACCCAATTCTTCATACAAATCATCCCATATGTTAATTCTGGATGAATCCATATCGCGCTTTTTTATTTTACAAACCATATCGTTGTTCCAGGTAATAATGCAATGATCCCCACCTGTCGTAACAATTTCTTCCTCGAAAAGTTTGACTGTGGTTAAAATGTCCGGACCAACATAAGCTTGAGGATATTTGCCGTCAATAATTCGAAAAGGCGTTTGTACCAAATCATCGCCATCTCTGATTATATTTAGGGTCTGTACAATTTGATTTGTGCTTCTTCGATTAATCTCCATATGGTATAAGTTCATCTTCGGTAAATTAAAATTTAAGAAATCGTTGCGGGAGGCTCCGGTAAATGTAAATATTGTTTGTGCTGGATCTCCTATTATACCAACACAACTACCCGCAGAAGATAGCATCTTTACTATTTCAGTTTGTATGGGAGTGGTATCTTGAAACTCATCCAGAAAAATATAAGGAAATTTAGCTGCCAGGAACTCTAATAAAAAAGGATGTCTAGCTAACAATTGATACGAAAAATACAACACATCATCGTGATGAATAATTCCATCCTCCCAACAGAGTTGTTTATAAAAGTATAGTTTTTCGGCTGCAATTGAGTATTTTCCTATGTGACGCAGATAATCGGGTTTTACAGCTAGTTGCATCAAATTATTCGCAAGGACCCAAATAGTTTTTGCCAAGCACTTCTTAGCATCATTATCCTCAACATAATTGGAATTAGTTTCCTTTTTCCATTGCTGAATCTTCCCTGGTGAAGGTACATTCTCAACATGCCCATCCATCTCCTGGTAATTAACCACAGGGGTGCCATCTTCATATTTTAACAACCATATATACGGTTTTACGATATTCGTATAAAGGAAACTATGGATAGTTGACACCCATACCCGGTCGCTTGTATCCTGTAATTCGGACAATAATTCTTCTGTTCCAGTATTTGTGTATGTAATGCAAGCAACTAATGAAACCGGCGTAAGGCGTTTGCTAGTTTTTAGTACAGTTTCAATATGACGCGCCAACCAATAAGTTTTACCCGCACCCGGTCCAGCAACTACTTTAAAAGGAATCTCAATATTATCAATAATAAAATCAGAGTTGATTGTTTGAGGGTTATTCATTTTATCTCCCTTCCAATTATCAACAGACCCAAGCAATAGCTGCCTTAATATGATCAGGTATATTTACGGTTTCTTGTTCTTCGTCGTTTAAGTTAGCCAGTAATTTGGCAGAAAGATCGAATGCCGCTTCTCCTTTCATTTTCATGGCATATTCAAGATACGATGCAGCTTTAGTTGCCCTCATTGTTTCATCAGCACCCCAGGATGATAAGTCCAAATACTCCGAATAATCATTGATATTAACATCATCTGTAAAGATTAGGCTAGAATCGGGATTATCGTAAGCAAAGTCGTATTCGAAGGTTTTACCCAATCCATCGTCTCGAACACAGACTAACAAATTAGAGTTGGCCTGTTGAAATTCCTTTAAGTTGGATACGGTTGTCGATAACTCTTTATATTCGTATTGCTCATCAGTATTAACCTCAAAAGGCCAACAAGCCTTCCACCTTCTACTCCCTTGTTCTGTGGCTTCAATAATTTTTTTTGTTGGATCAGCGTCTATTACACAACAAACCTTATTTGTTAATGCAAACTGACGATTTTCGTCTGTGACACCAACGCCAAATAATTTCAGAAAATGCTTAAACGTATTAGGAACTGCCCCCACCAACGCAACATGGCTTTTTTCTAACGAATAGTTCTCGTATTCAGCAAGAACAGAAAAGATAAGCTGCTCAGTTATTCCTTCCACCAATAAAACTGTTTTTGAAAAAAGCATGGTAGACTTGGTTGCATCGAGAAAACGTTCTACATATTTTTTTGAGGTTTTATCTCCTTGGCTGTTTGAAAATACACGTGCAGGATATGCTACCGCTGGAGAAGTACCCTCTACTGATTCGCGGAGTCTGATTATAGGATCCAGGCCAACTGCCGAGGTTATGTGAGTTGAATGTGTGGTGATAAAGATCTGTCTACTAATTTTCTGATCCTTCAATTCTTCCTTTAAATACCTTAAAAAACAATATTGTAAGGCAGGATGCAAATGCGCTTCTGGTTCTTCAATTAGTAAAATAGGAAAGACAATAGCATTTTCCCCCAGCTTGTCTGACATAAGCATCTGTAACTTAGCAAGAATCAGTGCGATATATACCAAATTGTTGTACCCTAATCCGTTATTGGTGATAGGTATTTCTATCCCTGTTTTTTTCTCAATCTGCAGCCTTAGTACAGAGATAACGTCCTTCATACTGAGATTTCCACCCAGTGAAGGGGTACCACCTGCCGATGCCCCCGTAGTAGTAGCAAGTTCCAGAATAGCATTCCTATCTATCCGGGTTTTAATCCCATCAATTAGCTTTTCTGCATCAGCAGCAAAAGATTCGTCCCGCTCTTTTTGCTGATGCTTTTTTTCATCCTCTTCGACTAAGGCTTTTAAATCATAATCCAAAAAGCTATAAAGAACTTCCTTAAGCAATGCATTTTTGCCGGAAAACATTGTACTTTCTACATCACGAAGTGCATCAAGCACCTCACAATAGAACTTGCCCAGATACTCTGACTCTGCCCTAATCTTGCTATCAGGATTTCCTGCATAAATGCGAGCAACGTATTTAGGGAGAAATTTTTCAACGACCGCCCACAGCTTCATGTCCCGCTGTGGATCGGCTGAATCAACATCTTCAATAGCCCTGCTATACTCTAAATGTTCTTGATCCGGAAGGAAAAAACGGTATGTAAGCATAGCCTCCCAATTTTCGTCAATTTTTGTCAGCCAGCTAGCAACAATTGCCTTATCAGCCAGAGACTCATCAGCCGATGCTTTAAGTACTATGGAAATTGAAATTTCCGGTGATGCGGTACCAGGTAATAACATGCGATTAAAATCATCAATAGTTGGTCTTCCCATTGAAGAATTCCTGAAAATATACTGAATCGCCTTAAGCACGGTGGTCTTCCCGCAATTATTCTCCCCTATGAAAATATTTAAACCTTCATTTAACATAATGGGAACAGATTCTTTCCCAAAACATCTGTAATTGCTAATTGTGATCTGCGAAATGTACATTGATATCTCCCCCAACCAACAGTACCAAGAGTTCTTTTATTCTTAGCAAATTCCAACAAACCCCTGTTATTCATATTAATTGAGCACATGTTCCCTGTATTCCTTTAATGAAAGTTGGAAATTTGGTCTAAACATCAAAATTTGGTTTGTTTTCAAGAGCAGTCGCATATGCTTTGTTATTCAGGGAGTTGATTCCGTCAAGTATCCACCTGTACTAACTATCTTTTTGACTACTGCCTGGGAATATTTTGCCGCTACAATTACATAAAAATCCTACCTCTAGTTATGGTCCAGAATTATTAGCTTAAATATTTTAATTGCTTTAATAAATTTAAATGTTCGATTAATTGTGGTTCACTGAACTTATTACCCTTTATCTTTTGAACATTTTTAATTATTTCCGAGTCGTCAGTAATTACAGTGCTTTCCGACAACGACCTGGCTACAAAATCCAGAGTCGTAATTGCCTCCAATTCCAAAGCAGTCTTATCACCAAATTTATCTATTACAAATTGAACAAACTCATTTTCGTCCGGAGAAAGCCCCTCACCTTCGCATAAAGATAAATCTTTTACACTAATTGTATGTGTTTGACCAGTAGTGTTGATGTCAATAACCTCACTATTATGCAGTGCACGTAGTATATTATCCAATGTCGAACTATACGGTCCAAAAAAATGAATCCTATAATCCAAATCCAGCTGTACACCACGTCTTTCCATTAAATACAATAACTTTTGCACTGTCTTTTTGCCCGGCTTATGGTTAACACTTATATCGTCTAACACCTCAACAATTTTTCTCATTCTTTGCATTCCCAAATCCCCCTTCTAATTATTTAATTCTATCCCGGAACTCCAATACTTCTTGTCGTTTTTCTTTGATTGCATACAGCCTTTTAATATTAATCCGCTCTGTAAGATTGCTAATTATGTAAGATTCATCAGAAATCGTACTAACTTCATTGGTTTTTTTATCAACTATAACGATAGCGGTTTCATCATCCAGCTCTACTTTCTGAGGAATTTTGTGGGGCATTTTATCAGCGGAATAATCTTCAATAAAACAATCTTTACCAAAATGGTTAATCAATTGCTTCATTTGACTATTAAAATAGCGAATGTCACCTGATTGAGGATGCGGTTTTGTTTCCAAAACACACAGAAATATTGTTCGATTAATAATGCTGTTACAATAATCAAGCGTCTCAACATTTTCCTTCATTAATTGAATCACTCTATGATCATCCCAATTTAAATATTCTTCAACAGAAGCTGGATATGTCCCACTGGGAAGTATCTCGCGCAATGCTTGGGAAAATATAATATCAAAATATCTTCTGGTTCTGTGAAAGTAAACTTGAACAAACATGAAATATCTGGCTAAAACAAACTCCTCGAAAGCTTGTATACCACCTTTTTCTATAGCAAGCCGCGGTGGAAAATTATCCTGTAAATAAACGGTTAAACACGATATTAAACGTTCAACATCATATTTACCATAATTAACACCACAGTATAACGAATCCCTAATCAAATAATCCATCTTGTCACAATCTAATTCACTATCCATAAAACTCTTTAAAAATACGAATTCCGAATTATCACCGGCGACTCTTCCCATATATATATCGCAGATTAATTCAGGCGTAATATCATGATCTGTAATACTTCGACATTCTTTACCTATCATGTGAATATAATCTGCTATACAAGTTTCTTTGATTATTTTTTCCGTAAAATCCTCGTGTTTGAGCTTATCAGGTAAAACTGCTTCAGATGCATGGGAAAAAGGGGCATGCCCTAGATCATGAGTAAGTGCAATGAGCCTCAATATTTGTTCATACCAGATAATTTTTTCTTTTGGCCAGGCAACTACTTCTTTACTAATTACCGATCGAAATGCTTTTGTTACCAAATGCATTACTCCAATTGAATGACCAAAACGGGTATGTTCAGCACCATGGTAGACTAAATTGGTCATAGCAAGCTGTTTAATGTTTCTTAATCGCTGAAAAGGACCTGAATCTATTATCATTTTTTCCAGGGTTGATATCTCAATGAACCCATGAACCGGATCACGAAATCTATGGTAATCCACTACCAAATCCCCCCAAACGGAGCTACTTAGCTATATAACAGCACAGTTGTTCCTATAATACGGTAATAATAGTCCCATCTGCATCCGTATAGCAACCGCCAACACAGGAGACAGCACAATCAGCCCCAGCCCTGCCCCTACTATATCTATACATCGTTTTATAACTGGGTACATGCTCTCCCCTCCCCTGTACATGGTTCCTTGATATGTCCGGTGCCTGTCCCCGGACATATTGGACATATTGCAATTTAATGGGACTTAATAATATCTGTTCTGTAGAAGCCATCAGGGCTTCATATGCTTCTCTGGTTAAAGGACAATATACAAGCTACTCCATTTCACATTCGGTACAGCAACATTCTAATGTTCCACCCAACTGAGCACACAAAGGGGTAAGAGTGCCTTCTACGATATCATATTCCCCATTCTTTAGTTTCAAATCCGCCAAATAATAATCCCGGCAGTTATTTGGTCCCTCACTACGAAGCATATCCCTTAAATATTCCCAATCTTGAGTACAAGGTAATCCATTCTCATCATCCATCCAGCAATAACCTTCTTCTTCATAGTGCATTACTACACCAAAAACAATGCCATCAATAAAAGTATTATGCTCCCAGGTACCTTCTCGCTTCTTATAATAGCAATAAGTCAAATCATAACCGTATTCGATACCATTACCGCATCTTTTCCCTTGTTGGTACTCACCAGTATACTCATCCGTCCTTTTCCAGCCACTTATTCTACCTTCGTCATCTAAGTCCACTTTGCATAATAAGTTGTTTTTATTATCATATGCTTCCTGGTGATATGGTTCTGTTAAGAATATTAGTTTCCCAGTTTCAGTATATCTGGCTGCTTTATATGTAATCTTGTCATCTTTCGGTAGTAAACAATTATATAAATCGAGCACCTCTTTTTTGAGAACATTCATTAACTCTACTTGGTGCATTACATTGAAATATTCTAGATATAATGGTTCAAAATATCGCTCAACAAACAAAGTAGCAAATTCCCATCCAGCGGCCTCTTCGCTTCCATTTCTCATCTTTCGTAATAAATCAAGTGTATCATGCAATAAGAAATACTGCTCTTTGGTAAGAAACTCCCTTATGCTTTCAATCATTTTGAAATGAGATTCTGTAATCACTACAAACTTCTCATCGTACATAATATCATCGCATATATCGTCTTTTCTCCGATAATAGGAAACCCACGCGTTATATATTCCGATTTTCAAAATATCTGCCAAAGTCTCTTTGTTTTTTCGAATATCCGCGCTTTGGTTTGGAATCTTTTCCTCAGTAATCAGAATTTCTACTGTTCGTTCAATAATTCCCCCTATAGTATTTCTTACTTGAGATTTATCTGAATCTCTCAAGGAATACGGCAATATCCGCCGTGTTTTTAAATCAAACGGTAGATTTTCAGGCGATCCATAATCTGTATTAAATACACAGATAATTCTATCCCAACCTATAGCTTTTGCAGCGTAACCAAGCTCAAGTAATACATTTGGATTTGGTGTCTTTTTACCTGCACTATCCATATTAATAATACTTATATCCGCGACAAAGATATCTGCCTCGTCTATCTTATCAAAAATGGTCTGCACAACATCAGGGGTACCTATTCTTCCAGAAGTATCTCTATCCGCACTGATAGCTATAGCACGATTATTCAAATTTTTCACAGCTCTATCTATAGATGTTTGAATAAAATATCTATTATCTTTTCCCGGCAAATCAGATTGCCAGGAATAAAAAATCATAAGTTTTCGTTGCATATTGCTTCCCCCGGTTGAATAACCATTCTGTCCTTATTTTAATCATCCCCAATCGGTCTTCAGAATTTACAAAACTTTATATCCATCAACGGTTTGACCGGTCACACTCCTTAAATAGAATTCTGACCAGTTTCCAATCCGGGTATATGTCCGGTGCCTGTCCCTGGACTTATTCTGTAAGCTCCATTATTTCTGTATTCGAAATATTTTCCGCATCAAAATACATGCCTGATGCAAATGTTTTGTTCAATTTAACAGTTAATGCCTTAGAAAACGATAGTGTGGTTAAATCAAGTAATTAATCGTTTCTTCCTGGTATCTTATTCTATCCTCAAGTGAAGATGATGGCAGATTAATATACGACCAAGCTGAAGAAAACCATGGTATGTTAAATAAGCATGAATAAAACCAGCAAGGAACAGGTTTTTTTTGTAAACGGATTATCGAATATCATTGTACATCTCGGAAGTGAGCAAATTACTGCATCTATTTTAGTTTCCATTCGAAACCGACCATCATGACGCATAATAACTGAACTATATATCGATTCACCTTCAAATATTGGAATGCCTTTCCACCCATATAAAGCGTACCATAAAGGTCCAGAATAAAAGCCACAATTCCATGTGTTTATGGGAGTAGCCCAGACTTCTCGAACTAGCATATTCCATATCTCATCTTGAAAATCCAATCATAAAACAGAAGGGTATTTATCACTAAACTGACTTTCTTCTTGCTTTATAGATGTTAATTTACTTATGACGTTTTCAGTTACGTTTTCTCTGGGTGTTGGCTTGCCAAATGGTGTTACAACATGACTCCGTGCCAAAACTCTAGCCCCTCTTTTTGGGGCCAGGGCTTATTTCTAAAGTCCTCTAATTGTTTGGCTTCATCATCTGTCAGTTGTCTGGAATGGACCTCAACTACAACTATTTCTTCATTATGAACTACATGAAAATCTGGTGTAGTTTCAGAAGTCTCAATAATTGGAACCACCTTATACCCTGCTTCTAGCAAATAACCAAATGCACGAATTTCACCTAATGCAGAAGATGACGCAGAATAAACCTCCATATCAGTTAAGCGATTTTTAATTCTGTTAATCCAGTCAGGATGTTCATTATTAATAAACTTGAGTGCTCGTTCTGTGTTTACCAAGACCTGGGCATGTTCTCCCGAGTTGCTCAAAAGGCGTTTCACAGGATGTTGCCTATCTTTAATAGGTGTATTATTTATATGTTCAATTTCATTCTCTGAAAATAAACTCCCTAAAAGACAATTTTCCATAATAGAAGTCCCCCCTGTATAGTACCGGTAACCGTCTAGAATATGTCCGGTGCCTGCCCCCGGACTTATTCAGCCTCGACAGGTGCTTTTTAAATTATTCAAACATTCAACTAACGAACTTGCTATCTCATTCTGTTGTCGACGGTCTATGCAAAGTAGAGCAATTGCTTTGGTCATGTGCTCAACCGTATTAAAATTAGATTCGCTATACCATTGTAACTCAATATTAAATATTTCTTTTAGGCTGGCCTCAACATCTACTCCACATGCTTCCAGGGAGAAGGTTCTTCGGTTAGGATTGGCACAGAACTTATTACCCAGTTTGAAGTTGCATTTCTTGTTACCACAACCCATACAGTAACCATTGTTTAAAAAAAAGATGGGCTTTCTATTCCTTTTAACTAATTCATAACCTAAATTTGTTAATAAATTGGATAGTATTATATCCTGAAAGCGGTAATGAATATAAACTTTTTGAGAACTTTTCACCTTATCGGGTTTAAATTCAGAAAATAATCTAGCGTAAATTATGAAACCGAATGGATATATCTTTCGTAGCAATTCGAAATTAGGTGCAAAAGGCGGACAGCCCCCTGCATAATTATAATTTTTGCATCCTTTTTGGCAATATCCTATTACCCGATTATAATCTGAAATCAGTTCATTAGATGTGATAGACTTAAATCCCAATTCGATTGGATATCTATTACCTTTACTAGTTGAATAAATGTAGTGCATATCAATTAACTACCGTTCGCCAGTTTTCCTAGTAGAGTAAACAAAATCGTTATTAGTGCTCCAATTACCGTCAAAGCAATCGCACCAAATATTTTAAAATTGTTTTCTAACTTTTCTATTCGATTTGTATTCCTGGATAATGATACACTGTTACCCTGTATGGCTGTCATCATATCGATGGGTATACCACTATAACCAGAGTCTCTAATAATCGTATCTCTGCGAGATTCTATAACTTTTAACTCTGTTTGATTTAACGCAAATTCCTTTGGATTATTTGTTATTTGATTCATGAATTCAATCATATCACTAATTAGATTGGCAAAGAATATCATAAATACAGGTCTATTTCTTTGCATAAGAATATCATTGGGTCCGGCATTATATACTGAAAAAATTAGTTTACCTTTATATCCGGGATCAACATGAAAACCAGAAATATTAACTAACCCGAGTTTTTTGAAAGAAAATCTCACAGCAATAAAACCCATTAAATCTTGGGGCATATTTATATGTTCCTCTGTCTCAAGCAAAGCAAATGTTCCCGGTTCAATTACCAGGTATCCATTTTCCCCCAAAATGATTGGTTTACTATCATCGGAAATAAAAGCCTGTTCGCCTAATTTCAAATCAAATTGCCAACCGGTAAAGCAACGCCAATCAAGCGTATCTCCAAATATCTTCTCATTCTTGACCCGATTAACAAGTTCTTTTCCTGTTAATATCATTATCTCTTCTCCCCTAATTTCAAAAATTAATTAGGATACCAGTGACATAAAATAATGGAATCGAATACATATATCAGGAAAACAATGCCAACTAAAATAAATAAAAAAAAAGCTGTCCTAACATAAAAATTAGTCAACATGCTATTAGATCTTATATCTAATTTATCATCATCTTTCGTTCGGGCAAATCGTATAAAAACAAATGCTACCAATATAAGCAAAACCATAAATCCAAAAATTTTCTCGTTTTGGTAGAACAGTATCCCTGCTAAAAGAATCAACAATAGCTCTGTACCGATTTTTCCCAAAGTTTTAACGATGCAACTCATTTTGACGATGTAACTCACCCCGCTTAAAGCTTAGCATTAACCATACATATCGGATCCGGTCCCATTAAGAGGTCTTTGTTTTCAAGTAAACGCTGTCCCGGGCAACCTCCAGAACATTTATGTATATTAGGGCACTGATTACATATACTAATTTGCTGAGTATTCAAATTCCGAATTTCATTCAACCAGGGATCTGTTTCCCATATTTCTTGAAGACTCTTATCATAAATATTAGAATTAGAATCGGTAAACTTAAAAGCTTCACAAGGATGAACGCTTCCATCTGGACTAATTAGCAACTTATCGACTCCAGCACTACAAACACTTGCTTCATTTAAAAATAAACACTTATAAGGAGCACCTTTGCGTATTGATAGAACATGTGAATCAAACTTATTAACCAGTCTCATAAATTGTGCAATTTCCGCCCTACTCATTATAAGATGCTTATTTTCCGTACACCGACCCTGAGGAACTAATCTTAATAAAGAAAGCTCAGCTACCCCATATTCTTCTGCCAATAAAATCAATTTCGGTATCAGAGCAAAGTTTACACTCATCGGAACAGTATGAATTTCAGTTACCAGACCTGCGGCAATTGACCGCTGTATAGAATCTATTGTAAAACCAAAACTTCCTGGCCTTTGGGTTATGTAATCATGAATTTCAGCAGAGGGAGCATGTAAACTGAAAATCATAGCCTCGATGTTGTTGTACGCCTTGATTTTTTGGAGAAGCTGGGTATCAACAGCTTCTAGACCATCTGCGTTTCCAATAATACCCGAAGTATATATTCTTACTTTATATTTTAAAACACTGGCCAATTGCAGAACATCAAACAATTCTTCATATAATAACGGTTCCCCCCCAGAAATACTAAGACAATCGGCGCCTAAAAAACTGCCCTCTAAAAGCAATCGTTCGATATGTTGGATATCAATTTTATCGTTTCGTATGAAGGAAGATGATGACGAACAATGCCTGCATTCTAAAAGGCATTTTCCCAATAATTCTATGTTTAGGGATTTAATCCTGTTCACCTCATCACCCCCAGTATGATATAATTTTAGGCTCTATAAAAATATTAATATACCTGGTGGAGAGAATCAATCGTTATCCACAGAATTTACAAACTTTATAGTCAGCAACGGTTTGTCCATCTGCATCCGTATAGCAACCGCCGACACAGGAGACAGCACAATCAGCCCCAGCCCTGCTCCAATTATATCTATGCAACGTTTTACAACCAGGTACATGCTCTCCTCTCCCCTGTACGCCGTTCCCAATAAGTCCGATGCCTGTCCCCGGACTTATCTTAGTTAAATCATTCCCATCTCCGATAAAAAAAATGCTACCGCCTTATCAATTGAACCCTGGGATATATCCCAGCCAAATTGTTTGGCCTCATTAGCAACCTCATCAGGCCGTATAGCTGTGTCACTTTCCTTTAATATATGATAAGTCTTAGCCGCAATAGAAAGCGAAACATAATCCTCATCCCCGGCCTGGGAGAGCTTTTCTAAACAACCTTTGATTTTCTTGTATTCATCAGGTTTTCGCCTTTCCAAATCACGTAAGACCTCCTGGCCATCGGCAGTAAGCGTATAATCAAACCTCTTCTTTTCAAAACCCGTTTCTTCATCTACTCCAAACCCTACTCTATTCTGTTCAACCAGGCCAAGAGCCTTACATTTGCCAATTGTATTATCCAATTCCGGGGAATACGGCCCATAATAATGGGGGTTATATGGTTCATTGTTTCCCTCCTATTGACTCCGGAACATGCGAGAAAGGCCCATGCCCCACATCATGTAATAAGGCTGCAAATCGTACAATCCTTTTACTTTCCACATCATCATTATCATTAAGTAATTGACCGGATAATCAGCCCGCCAGGTGCATTACTCCCAGGAAATGGTCAAACCTGGTATGTAAAGCCCCGGGATAAACCATAGAAGCTAGAGCCAGTTGTTTAATCTTTCTTAACCGTTGAAATAACGGAGTGTCAATAATTTCTTCTTCTACAGAACTTCTATGAATAAATCCATGCACTGGAACTCTAATTTCGCGCATTATCACTCACCTCCAAGATATTAACTTAAATTGAAGTTCGTGATAGCATATGTATTTACCTGCCAATAATGGGTAATATTTTGATTACTCGATTAAAACCGCCATTCATTCAAACCTCTTCCAACCTGGCAACTAGCTTTTGAAAATCATGGTTTTCTTCTACAACGGTCAGGTAAAGCAACTGTTATTCTGAATATGTCCGGTGCCTGTTTCCCGACTTATTCCTACACGCCTACCTCAAACGAATATCCCAGCTCATCCAAGGTTGGTATTTTCCTTAGTTCACCTAACTTGATAACAAGACCATCCTTAGTGGCTACAATGGCCTTAACATCATAATTCATTCGTTCTTCGGGCATGTGATTTTTCGAATCATATCTTTCTACTACTTCATTAATTTCAAGCATTAGCGGTGAATCAACAACAGTTAATAACTCTCTTAATCTCATTTTTAAAACCCTCGCTTTCTTTATATTTACCGCAGTTCCAATCTACCTGCCCCATTCATCTCCACCTGTCCACCAAATAAAAGTTAATCAGCTTCGCATATTCCATTACCACCCGTTTAGCATCCTCCCGGGACTGCCACCAGGCGGCAGCATCAAAATCATCATAAGGAGTAGGGCAGGAAAGCACCTTCACATCCCGATCCAGTCCCCCTAACGCCCAGCGAAAGATTTTAGCCGAACGCTTGGAATGAAACTTCGAGCTTACCAACAATACCGTGTCTACCTCCAGTTGCTGCTCCTTAAGATATTGGGTTACTATAAGAGCTTCATCCTGAGTGCTGCGGGCATCCCCCGGTAATATGATAAAAGCTTCCGCCGGCACCCCCAGCTGAACCCCCACTGAAGCCACCAATTCCGCATCACGGGGCAGCTCCACTCCACGGGACTCCAGCAATTCATAACCCGGCTGCCAGTTCT
>ENA-UOOH01001709-UOOH01001709.1-fermentation-metagenome-genome-assembly--contig:-NODE-1709-length-20629-cov-9.372169_pt1 | contig 20629 bp, 24 predicted proteins | sample MGYA00245778_ERZ724025 | MGnify/ENA primary metagenome ERZ724025 (study PRJEB28704, sample SAMN03018313) | fermentation metagenome | biome: anthropogenic terrestrial biome; feature: soil; material... | reverse complement strand
GTTACTGTCAAATTCAATATCGATTACTGCCATTTCAAGCCGGTGTTAACAATCAGCAGAAATTGCATTTGCAGAAGTTATATAAAATTCGGCAGTTAATGCTTTCCTGTCAACATCACCTGTACCAATAGGGGCATGTATATATAGATTGTCAGTATATTTTGATAAAGCACCATGAACTCCAATACTTTTCAATGTAGCAGAATTTCCAAAACCTATTGAATCAACAGGTTCACATTTATCAAGTATTTTCTGAATGTATCCTATAGCTTCATGGCTATTTTTACAAGAGACTGCTTGAAATCCACGTTTTCTAAATACCTCACATAAAGTCTCTATAAATTCTTTCACATCATAACCCCCATTAAAGTATAGACCTTGAACGATCCGCGCCAGGACAGCGCGGCTTTGCATGGGCTTTCAGCTAACGGTTTGCATTTGCGACGCCCGCCCGCTTACAGGAAGCCGCTTATGCCCGGGACCCTCTGGGTGGGCTAATGCGGCGACCGGCTCGGTTAGCGGGCGAGTGTGGGCAGGAATGACCTCATGCCCTGCTCACAGAGCCTTTCTCTTGCTTGCCCTTTATGCAAATGCGTTGTTAGATGCTGGATTGGACCCTAGCTGAGCCATGGACGGCGAGGTTAACCCGCGTAAGCCCTATTTAAATCATTTATTTCGGGCTACCCCTAGATAGTCCTTTAATGCACTCTGTAGAACTTGTGAAAAATTTACTTTATTTTTTTCTGCAATGTCATTTAACCACTTTGGTATCGTCAATGTCTTTTTTATTGCCTTATTTTCCATTTCATCTCTAACTACTGGCATCCACACCTCAATAATACTAACAAAAGACTTTGGTGGTAACATAATATTGTCAGGTAAAGACGGGTTAGGTATAGACTCTCCCTCCTCTTCCATACTATATATAAATAATTCTAGCACCTCTTTTGCCATGTGAAGTGCTTCTTCTATATTATCACCTTCTGTAATACAACCGGGTAAATCCGGATATGATACTATATAACCTTTTTGTTCACCTGGTTCAAATACTGCTGGAAAAATATATCTATCCATAACACTACCTCCTATAGTTGTATATTTGCCTGATTACATATACTTTTAATGGTTTTTGGATCTAGTTCCTTTCTTGGATGAGGAACCGTTACCTTACCGCCTTTATAAGGATGAACTAACTGTATATGAGATCCTCTTTGGTTTTTTATAACCCATCCATCCATATGTAAAATCCTTAGTATTTCTCGTGAAGAATAAATATTCATAGATTACCTCCACATATAATTTTAACACGTATATTTTGCACGTGTCAACAAGATTAGGAAATCAATTCCACAAAGACTTTCTTAGTGAGCCACGGATGGCGAACGGCTTAAACAGGGTCCAATCTTTCATCTAACGGTTTGCATGCCCGACGCCGATGAACCGGACTCTCGAAGCCCTTCTCCCTGGAGGCGCTTGTCGCCCGGTGAAGCGGTGTGGTGCGCACACTCCAGAGTCTTTCCCACCGCACCCTTGTGGGCATGCGTTGTTCTGTGATGTACGCCGTCTCCTTGTTCAGAGTGAGCCACGGATGGCTCACCCTTTAAACTCTTCCTCAACAAACTTAATACTTCGTAATATAAAAAAAATGCGTCTTAATATAATGATTAAAGTTCTTGTAAGATAAGTTTATATATTCTAAATACGGTAAGTGCTATCTTTTGGTATTATTTTATTGTCATTATCTCTTGGGAGAACTTCATCAGCATAGTACTCAACCCGTTGTACCATATATAATTTTGAATTAAGTGCCTCTACGTTTGATTGGTCAAACAATGTTACATTTGTACCTCCGCATAATAATGAACTATCATATTTAAAACCATCAAAACCTTTATTTTTTATATATTCAGCTAAGTATTGAGTTGGGAAATAGTTAATCTCTTCATCATTATTTACTGGTAAAGCGTAAGCTAATGAAATCCATGACATTAACTGTTTATCGTAATGCCTGTTAGAAATATCATTTTCAATGAACCTAAAGCAGAACAGTTTTAATTCTTTTATGTTTTTAATCTTTGCTATACTAATATGCTGCTTTTTATATGGTCTAACTTCTGCCAATGCAGTTTTTTCATCTTCCCCAAGATAAAGATAAGAAATATACTTTGGATTTGCTCTCCCAGATTTTGCTTTATCTGGCGGGGGTGCCAGACATTCTTCCTTGCTGAAACCATAAAAACCGTCATCCCAAGACTTGGGATTAATCTTTGATAATTCATTGACTATACGTGCTCTATAATAAATTCTTCCTGGCTCGACGATTTCTATATTATTTTGACGTTTACATAGTTTGTCAAAGTATTTTAAAAACTCGGACTTAATAATATACCTGTTATTATGCTTGACTTCTGATTCAAATTTCATCCATAAAGAGTGTGCTGCCTCTATCAAATATTTCACCTTCTTACCTAGCTAAAAATATTGTGCACATAATTCTACAAAAGCGTATTACTTAATGCTTCAGAATATCTATACGCGCATGGATGCGCGTCACTCTCGGCGTATTTCACAGAACGTCCCGTTTTCACGAAGTCATCAAACCGGACCAGCGGAGCCTTTCCCATGAGCGGCGCTTGCCGCCCGGTGAGATGGTTTGGCAGACACGACCCGTGAGCACGCCAGAAGCGTGAAAATATTGTTCTCTGATGTGGAGGGTCCCACAAAGCCTAGCCGCCATGGACGGCGGCGCCCCTAAAAAAACTTAAAGGATCACACCATTTATATATGTTGCGAATTAGTTTTATTACAGAAAATGCTTATTAAACCGTGTTCAACCACCATAATATGAGGTAGTGCCAGTTATTCCATCAAGTGCTCCTGGAACCAATATACAAACCATGAATCCTTCATCTCCCCATTTTCCCCTATTTTCATGATAAATGCCGTACTTGTATGACGGTTCAAACCCATATCTTCCGTAGACTGCAGGATTTCCACCCAAGAATACGGCTACATACCCCATTTCCTTTGCCTTGCTTAACACATAAGTTACCATTTCTCTCATAATTCCACGCATTCTATAGTCGGGTAACACTGCGCTCTGTGAAAGAGTAAGTTGCGTATTACTGCCTGAATCGGTAATAATGTCGGTCTTATACAGCGTTACTTGCCCTACAATTTTTCCATTTTCCAATAAAGCGATAAGAGAAAGCTCTGGTATAAAGGTATCTTTCTTTCGTTCTTCCTTAAAATGCTCAATCATAAATGTACCGGTATTTACGTCATAACTTTCAGCAAAAGCCTTATATATTAATTCGTTGACTTCCTCATGTTCATCTGTCGTTTCCGGTCTTATGAATATGTTAAGTCCTGATGTTGTAGTTTTTTTAATCATTTTATTTCAACCTCGCTTAATATAAATTTTATAGTTTCACAGTTTTAATATTAAGTTCGCTTTATATTATAATCGTACATAAAACCCTTACAGAGACAAAACCCAAGCATTTCGCGCCACGGATGGCGCGTCCTTTTGCCCTCCATTTCAGAGAACGGTTTGGCTTCACGACGTTCCTGAACCGGACCCTCAAAGCCCTTCTTCGCAGGCGGAGCTTGCCACCCGGTGAAGGAATGTGGCGAGCCCTTCTTCATGTTCATTCTTCAGAGCAATGCTTCATGTTTTTGCCGCCGAGCCCTTGTGTGAAGCCGTTGTTCTCTGATGTCGCATGCCCCACGAAGCATGAGCAGCACGGACGCGGCGGCCTTATATATTTACTTCAACCCCATCTCTACACTATAAACCCACCATGAAACCTGCACTCATATACCTTTTCCTCACCATTGTAAATTGCTTCATTTCCAAGAAACCAATCAAAACTACCTTCAACTGAACAATTGTAAGTCAATCCTCCTCTTTTATATTCATGAGGACCTCTATAAGGGAGTTCAATTGGAACATTATATAATGCTTCTTTTAAGAAATCTCCCTCAAATCCACCTTTTAAAACTCGACCACAATAATTCATAGACCAAAATGGTTTCTCATCTTCCCATATAGCTTCTTCACCAGCAAATTTTAAAGTGCCCAAATAGGTATCAATGTATTTTAGGTTGTCTTCTGAATAGATTAAATCTCTAGATTTTGGTCTTGAAGATTTAGTTTTAGGTCCTTTTCCTGCATATGTTGCTTTCTTTGCCTTGATTAAAAACTCTATTACTTTTTCTTGTTGCATATTTACACCCCATTTCAAATTATTATCAAAGGTTTCTTAAGACCGCAGAGGCTTAACCTATCAACAATCCGCCCACGGATGGGCGGTCTTATGCATGCGATTTCAGAGAACGTTCCGTTTTCACGACGCCGACGAACCGAACCAGCGGAGCCCTTCTCCTTGTCGGCGCTTACCGCCCGGTGAGACGGTGTGGCAGACATGACCCGTGAGCACGCCCGAAGCGTGAAAATATTGTTCTCTGATGTGGAGGGCCCTGCAAAGCCTAGCCTCCATGGACGGCGGCGCCCTTAAATAACTTTGAAAAACCACTTACTACATCATTTATAAAGATTACGACCACAATATTATCACTGTATATGTACTCTTATAATAAAGCGAAGGTTACCTATCTGTCTGTTCTGTCATAAGTCCCCATCTAAAACCAAATTTGTCTATCAAACTACCTACACAGGAACTGTATGTCGTACTACGCAAAGGATAGATTATCGTACCTTCTTCTGATAAAATTCTATATGCTTGCTTAACCTCTTCTGCTGTATCAAATGTAATAGTCAAAAATATGGAAGTAGCTTTAGAATATTCTTGTTCCATTTCATCAGCAAGCATAAACCTCTGTCCTCCAATATATCCCTCTGAATGATATACGAATTTCTTTTGTTCCTCTGATAATTCAATATTCCAATCATGTTTGTCTGCATCACTATAATGCAATATATGACTGATTTTCAAATCAAAAGCTTTTTGATATAAGCAAATCGCTTCTTCGCATCTTCCTTGAAAATGCAATGTAGGTGTAACAATCATCATAATCCCCTCCGAAAAATATATAATCAATATTCCGCCTTATACAGCAATTGTGCATAGCAACCTTACATAGATAGAACCCATGCATATCGCGCCACGGATGGCGCGTCCTTTTGCCCTCCATTTCAGAGAACGTTTTGCATTTGCAACGCCCGTCCGCTTACAGGAAGCCGCTTATGCCCGGAACCCTCCGGGTGGGCTAATGCGGCGACCGACTCGGTTAGCGGGCGGGTGTGGGCAGAAGCGACCTCTTGCCCTGCTAACAGAGCCTTTCTTCTTGCTTGCCCTTTATGCAAATGCGTTGTTATGTGCTGCCCCATGACCCGCGAAGCCAGAGCCACAAGGATGTGGCGCCATAATTTATTATTTGTTAAAACTAATGATGCTACTTTACACAAAGTATCAATGTTGTGTTTTAGAATAAACTCATTTTGCTTGATCTACATTAAAATGTAATCTTCCGTCTTTTTCACTTATATATGGTTGTCGTTCCTTAATGTACACATATTCTGGATATCTACTTATGAGATTGCGAAGCATACAGATAATTACAGGATGAATCGTTTTGTCGTGTTCACTGTTCATGACCGCACTTTTGGTTGTCAGCCATGGCATAATTTCATTTTTATGTTTTGCTACCTCTGGCTCAGCAATCTCAAATGATAATTCAGAAAGGCAGAGCCAGAAATACCATTTTGTAAACCACGGGCGTTTTTTGTCTCCAACATGACAGTTATAATTGTAAATCCTATTTTTTATCCAATCTGTTTCCTCAGGTACAACCGTCGCAAGAAAACGTAATACCACAAGCGATGTATCAAAACATTCTCCCACCCCGTCATCACAGTAACCAAAACAAGTGGTTTTCAAGCGCACAAGTGTTTTATCTGCCATTTCTTTTACAGTAGGGTTATTGGGTGCAAGATAGTAAAGCAGCCTAATAATTTCAAGTTCATACATATTAGCTGAAAAAATATGGGTTTTTGGTGTCTGATTATAAATGGTTTTGAGCTTTTTCCCATTATTATATGGTGGAATAAAGAAAATCGGATACATCTGCCGCCCTTCACCGTCAATGTTATTAGGAAACTTGACACCAATATAAAACCTCTTCACCTGCTCTGGTTTACTTTGTGCGGATAATAATTGACCAACAATATTATCTTTTTGTGAGTCAATTAAAATTCCACCTTTTATTAAATAGTGATTTGTTTTTATCATAAGCTCATAAGCATTCATCTTTTACCACCCTCTATATAATTATCTTCCAAGACTCCAAAGCTCTTCCCAGCCGCATGATGCGGCGGAGATAACTCTCATGGGGTTGCATATAACGTCTTTGCCTCTGCGAAGTGCCGAAACCGGGACCCGCGGCTGCTCCCGCTTCGGAGGCGCGCGACGCACACCGGTTTAGGCATTTTGCAGAGGCGTTGTTATCGGATTCCGGGTATCCTGTGCTTCCGAGGACGACAGGATGCTACCTTACAAAAATCCACAGAGCCTTTCTCACTAATATCGTCTATTCAGGGTGGCTTTCAGTAACCAAATTGCGTGTCAAACTCATGTTCCAGTATGCTCATATAAAGCTTGTCAACATATTTCCCATTTTTGAAAATTGCATCAGGTAATCTTCCGACTTCTCTGAATCCAACTCTTTTGTAACAGCTGATGCCTGCGAAATTATCAGCATGGACTGTAAGCATAATGCTGTGAATGTTCATTGTCTTAAATCCATAGTTTAAAATCAACCGGATTGACTCTGCACCATACCCTTTACCTCGTAGCTCCTCTTCACCAATAAAAATACCTATAAATGCACTTCTGTTAATGGGATCAATGTTATGCAAGCTAATACTACCAATCAACATATCACCGTCAAGAAGTACTATAGCGTAGCGATGCATATCATTACCTGGTTCATAAAGCCATTTCATGTCGTGTTTCGATGAAACAACACGCGTGAATTGACCAAAATTAACAGCGACAAATTCATCATTCATCCATTTTAGGTAATTATCAACTTCATCGGGGTTGACAGGTGACAAATACAAACGTTCACCAATAATTTTCTTATAATATTTCAATCTCTTAACCTCCCGTAATGAGACTAACCCTCTTTTTTTATCCGAGTGTTGTGCAACGTCTTCTTTTGACCAATTGATTCATAGCCAGATGAAGCGTTTCTTGCTCCCGGTTTCCGATAACGGTTTGCTTCTGCAACGGCTTCATGCCCTAAGCAAATACCGGAAGGCTTAGTGCGACTGCACTTGCCTTCTGGGATTTGCGGGTGCTTGCACTTGGGCTTGAAGCTGTGGGCACGCATACTTCATGTCCATGCTCCAGAGCACTACTTCTTGCTTTGCCCCTTGTGAAGAAGCGTTGTTATATTGCTGCTCCATGACCCGCGAAGCCAGAGTTACACGGATGTGGCACTAAACTTCCTACTCGCATTTTCAGTTTACTTAAGTTTAACATTTATAATGCTAATCCACAATATACCATTACTCAAAATACAAACAATATGCATCTTACCAACTTAATGTGGTATTATATAAATTTAGAAAATATAATCTCCAACGGCTCATCAGCCAGAATAAAGCTACCAATAGCTTTATATCCAAGTTTTACATAAAAATGCTGTGCTAATTCAGTTTGAGCTGATGAAGTCAAAACAACCTTATACCCCAAACCTCTCATTTCTTGTTCCCAAAATTCAACAAGAGATTTTCCTATACCTTTTCCTCTATATTTTTCAACAAGATGAAGCATATTCATATATGGAGTGTTGTCCCAAAACAAACTATAACGTAGCCATCCAATAAAAACAGGGCCATCATAAGCAACAAGAATATGACTATCGCTGATCTTTTTGCTAATGACAGCTTTTTTAATCCAAACATCATGCTCGGCAAGTATATCAACATCATTTATGCTTGCAAAACGAATTTGTATCATTTTCACGCCTCACATTCTATAAATAATCGACACTACACAATATCAATCAAATGTAAACAATTGCTCCTTAATAACTACTCCAGAGCCTATCCCAGCCGCATGGATGCGGCGGAGACAACTCCTCATGGGGTTGCATATAACGGTTTGCATTTGCGACGCCCGTCCTCTTACAGGAAGCCGCTTATGCCCGGGACCCTTTGGGTGGGCTAATGCGGCGACCGACTCGGTTAGCGGACGGGTGTGGGCAGAAATGACCTCATGCCCAGCTTACAGAGCCTTTCTTCATGCTTGCCCTTTATGCAAATGCGTTGTTACATGACGTACCATGCCCCACGGAGCCAGAGCGCCATGGACGGCGCGACCTAAAGTCTTACGCAGCCTAGCTTTGTCCCACATTCTATAAATATAGTGAACATACTTATCTTCGAATAATAGCTATTTTGAACGATCTTACATTTCATCTATAAAGATATTTCCTTCAACCTCTACCGACATACGTTTTGTGAACTTGTGCAAAAACTGGGCTTTTTCTTTATAAATCTTCTTTGAATAGTCAAAATGTAGCTCAGCTAAAAATTTATGATCCTCTTTTGGGCGTTCGTTGAGAAGCCAGTCACATGCTTTTTTCATATTCATATCATGGTTAATCGTATATGCAAAATGTATCCAAATTTCAAATACACCAAAGTGATCTAATAAATCGGCATCCTGCTGGATTTTCAAATAAACTGATTCATCCCTCAAATCTCTTCGGTCATGTAGTGTTATAATTCTACAAACTTCATTGAGCTCATCATCCATTAGCTCGTCTTTAAGTAACTCCCGAGCTTTCTCTGCACCTAGTTGTGCATGGTCTTTTTGATTGTGCATACAGTCGTGAAACCATGCAGAAACGGTTAAAATATCATCTCGAGTATTGTCATCAGGCAAAACATTTTTACGGATAATTTTAGATAAATTTGCAACTCTTTGTCCATGGTCAAACTTATTGCCTCTTTCCATAAAAGTGAATGTTGCTGTATTACCAAAGTAATTAAACGCAATTTCTTTTATTTTCAGTAAATCCATCACTATCTTCTCCACTTATCCATCTAATTCTGCATTTTCTCCCATGTTCAATAACGGTTAAAATATAAATAATCGTTAGCTCACACCTTATAACTATAACGAACAAATAATACTCCAAAGCTCTGCTTTTTTTATCGCGCCACGGACGGCGCGTCTCGCATGGTATGTCATGTAACGGTCTGTGTCCATGACAGCTTCAAATGTTACAGGTGTCTGCTCATGGAGTAGTATTCATACTTCCTAATGCAGACACCGACTCGGTTCATTTGAAGCTGTGGGCAGGATGACCTCATGACTTACTTCAAAGACCTTCTTCATGCTTTGCCCTTTACATGGACACGTTGTTAAGTGCTGTTGGTCGCCCCGTGACTCAGAGGCGACCAGGATGGGAGCCCCTTAATCTCCTTCAAGTAACACAAAATATAAAGATTTTAAAACAAATATTATGCTCATAACCTCATTAATTCTTGTTTTATTTCTTTATCCATTTTTTCTATGGCATATCTAAACGCAACTCTTGGTATAATTTCTTTATTTTTCACCAAGTAATCACAAACAGTTTGCGGCTCTTTAAGTGATAAGATTTTAAGCATCCAACCATATCCCTTTCGGACAAGTTTATGTTCATCTGTCAATAAAAGGTTTGATATTTGGAGTGGATTTGTTTCTTTGTATTTATCGTAGCGAATAGAGGGTATAAGCACAACAGCAGCGGCCCTACGCATCCAAAACTCTTCTCTTTCTGTCCAAGGAATAATACTTTTTACAAGTGAAGTATTTTGGCATATTAGCTCACCGAAAGCATGGGTGCAAAAGTCATCACAGGCACCCCACCCGCGAACATATTTTTCAAGCCAGCTTTGAAAAAGCATAAATGTGCTTTTGTCGTACTGTTTTTTCATTCGATATGCAAAATCAAAAGCTATCACTCCCATGTGCCAGTTGTATTGCTCCAATAATTCACCACAGATAGCAAAGACATTCTCCTTTGACTTGTCTTTAACCTTACGGAAAATGCTTGTTGACAATTTACGAATATCACCTGTTCTAATATGCTTTCCTTGATGAGTATCCTTCAATGTATCAAGTTCTGATTTTGCTATTGAAACAATTTCATTCATCAAATTCACCCTCTTTTGGTGAATAATTCCCAGTAACCTCAATAATGTTTCCGTCAGGATCAGTTAGACAAAAGAAATAGTACGGACTTACATTGTTAACATACTTAATTTTGCTTAGATTTTTTGTCAAATTTAAGCTTTTTATTCTTTCATATTCCTTTTGTAAATCTTCATCCCTAAAGTTTAAGACAAATTTATGTGTATTTTGAGAAAGAGCTTTGCTTTGCAAATCATCAAATAACTCACTATATTCGCCTTTATGTACAACCTTATCTGGATGTTCAGTATCAAAATGGCCGTTCATTATTGATATATTCTTTCCATAAAAAATAAATTGTGCGAATCTGTCCATATTTCTACTTGACACAGCCATCTCAAGCAATTTTTCGTAAAATGCAATAGATTCTTCAAAATCGTTTACTATCAGATATATTGATCCTAACCGCATTGTTTTATTTACCTCCATGCATAAAAATTTATTATTTCATAATATCATACTTGTATAAAACAAGCTCCCCAAAGCCTAACCTTAGCAATTCTGCCACACGAGGTGGCGGCTTTGCGACCAATTGCACTTAACGTCCTGCACTCAAGACGCCTGCGAGCTTTAGTGCTTGCACTTAGCGAGCAGGTGTGATGCTGGCTACCTTTAACTATATTTTACCATCTAAATTCAAAGCCAGCAATCTTTACTTGAGTGCATTGTTATGTAACGTGGGAGGCCCTGTGACTCGGAAGCCGGCAGGACGTCGGCTCCTTAAACTCTCCAAAGCTCAGCTAAATATTATTTGAATGATTGGATATTTCCATTTGCAGTGCTACCCACCCATTTGGTCTTATAGCTTCTCCCACAACAATAAAACCTGCTTTTTCATAACATCTCTTTGCTCCAGTATTAAAATGAAAAACCGATAGTTTTACCTTTTTCATATTTAACTCATTAAAAGCATATTCAACAATTAAATTTAAGCTCTTCGTTCCATATCCCAAACCTCTATAACTGCTACTTAATAAAAATCTGCAAACACTACATTCTTGGGTATCCCAATTAATAAAATCTAATTCACAAGTACCTATTACTTCATTATTCATTAATATAGTAAAATATCTTGTGTTTGCTGTATTTTTTATTCTTGTTGTAATCTGCTCAGTAGTAATAGGATATGTATAAAATCTTCCAGCCCATTGATTTAAAAAGTCTTTGTCAGTTCCTTTATTAAATTCAACAATGTATTCAGCATCAGAGTCGACCATTTGTCTTATCTCTATCATATATGTTTCACCACACTCAGTAATTAATATTTATGAACCATTTATACAATTTCTTACTACCACTTCTGGTTTTTATTCCGCCACACGATGTGGCGGTCTTTTGCCTCCCATGTCATATAACGGTTTGCATTGCCGACGTCGTCAAAGCTCACAGGGAGGTGCTTATGCCCAGCGAGACTTCGCGGGCTAATGCACCGACCGACTCGGTTGCTTTGACGATGTGGCACGGCTTTCTTCATGCTCATTCTTCGTAGCCATACTTCATGCATTACCCGCCCGTGCCCTTGTGGCAATGCGTTGTTATCGGATGCCGGGTGTCCCGTGATTCAAAGGGCAACAGGATGTTGCCCCCTTAAATTCCACATAGTTCTCATAACCTCAGAGTTCGTTGTTTTCCATTTTAGTCAAATAGTGCATCATATTATCATCGTCACTTTGGTTATAAACATACCCAAAGTGTTCACTGACAGCAGATGCTACAGTACGGAAAAGTTCACATGCTGCGTAAATTGCCGTCCAGAATTTTTCGCTATTTGAATAGGTTTTTGTATATAACTCATAAAATTTAGCAGGCAGATATTTTTTAAAATATTTACCCCACATTCCAACCGATATAGAAAATTCTGTATTTATACCAATATACCATTCAAGCATTTTATCAAGCTCTGCATGCACTATTTCATTATACATTCGCATTGCATAAGGAAATTGATCACGTACGATCCCCTTTGCAACATTGTTAAGACACCACCAAAACTCATTGCAGCAGCCATCGTACTGAGATTTGGTTGGTTTTTTTACCCAATATCCCTTATCGTTTGATGGTGGGATAGATGGGAAAATATAATCTTTATCTAAAAGTGGAACGGTTAAGCTGTCTGTTGTATATTCTTCATACATCGCCTCTTTGATTTGGATATGTAAATCAATACGATTACCATCTTTGAAAAGTATTAGCCAACCGTAAGAACGACTGTAATCGGCATTTTGCCCCCATCCAAGGTCATTTGAATCAGGTTCTTGAACTATTGCGATATCCCCAAACATTGAAATCCAACTCTTGTCTTTCAAAAATGATGTTGTTTCGGTTACAACATAAACGATATCATAATCTTGATATTTATCTTTTTTAATTTTCGGATTTGCCCTTGAACCATTCATATAAACGGCTCGGATACGCTCATCTGTTTTTGCAATATCGAGTATTAAATCATACATTTCCTGTTCTGACCGCATTATTTTAATCTCCACAAACTATAAATTTTCTTGAAGTTAATAAATTTCAGTAATTGTATAGCTGCTTCATTGTCAAATTATCAATTCGCCGCAGGAGGCGGCGTTCCTTTCACCCGGTTTCCGATAACGTTCCGCATTGCCGACGTCGATGAACTGGGACCCAATAGTAATACCCGTCAGCAGCGCTTAGAGCGCCCAGTAAATCGATGTGGTACACATTCCTGTCTTTTCCAATTATCCTATTATATTTTGAATCATTTTTCAACTTATTTTTCCAATACATTTTGGTAGTGTACCTTTATGGCAATGCATTGTTAGGCGACGGATCATGCCCCGTGATTCAAAGGCGACCATGGATGGGAGCCCCTTAAACCTACTTTTACAGCCACTTATTCATCTTTTATAAATATAATGAACCAACTTAACTTCGTATTATGCTAAATAAATACGCAAATACATATTATCTTTCAATACTTCTTTGCGGATTTATCTTAGTCCTTATAATCTCTATAATATCTATAAGATGATCCCGTGATAGAACTCTAAAATTAATCCATCCCCCATTACCACATGGGTACTTATGTTCATATATTTTTTTAGAGTAATCCGATAAATTTTCATTAATTGCTCTGAAATTATCGTTGCTAATTTTTGCAAAAACTGTAAAGGCGTTATTTTCTGCAAAAACATCACATATATGCTTACTTTTTCTACTGTATTTTACACTCCATCCATAGTGTTTCCCATATGGAAAGCGAACTTGTTTTTGTGCAGAATATTCATTTTCTAAGTATTTGTCAAATTCAAGCCACAGGCTTCCACTCTCACCACAATAATGAATTAAGTCGTTAAAAGATGGTTCATTTTGTTTATCCAACATTCTCTCATACATTTATAATACCCCCAATATTATTAGATAAGATAGTATAGCATATAACGTGGCAACAGTATGTCATATCCAGAATATATAAATATTCTTAAGTTCACATTTTTGTACTAATATGTATACACTAATCAAATCTACAACGACACTCCCTGACAATTCCGGGCATGGATGCCCGGTCTCTGCATGGTCTGTCGCCTAACTCCTGTCTTCACGTATTACTTCGTGTATGCAAACGAATTATATGGTTTACACGAAGTTTGTTGCGTGTATATTATATATAGTATTATATGGTATTCATGTCGTCAAGTGGATTTTTAATTTGGCATAGCTTGTGGTTGCTTACATGCGTATATATCTCTGTTGTCTTACTGCTTTGATGCCCCAATAATTCTTGAATATATCTTATATCTACTCCACTCTCAAGTAAATGTGTCGCAAAGGAATGTCTTAGCCAATGTGTGGTAGCATTCTTAATAATACATGCTTCTTTACATGCTTTATTAAAAATGTTTTGAATAGATCTTACACTAATGTGCGTATTATCGTCCTGACCGGGAAACAACCATACCTCGGGTTTGTAAAGCATATAATACTCTCTTAATGTCTTTAAAGTAATCCCGGATAACAGCGTCAGCCTGTCTTTATTCCCTTTTGACTGACTGATTCTTATCAGACCTCTGCTGCTATCAATATCTTTTATTTTTAGGGAAGCTGCTTCACTGACTCTTAAGCCTGCTGAGTATATTAACATGATTATCACACGGTGCTTGATATTGCTAATAACTGATATGATTTTCTTAACTTCTTCTTTCGATAATATATTTGGCAGCCTCTTTTCTTTGCGTGGAAACGCAATAGAGAATGCTTCATCCTGTTTTCCGTACAGTTTACAATAATAAAACTTTAAAGAACATATTGCCTGAGATAAAAATGAAGCTGAACATTTCTTAGTATCCCGTATATAGAGTAAATATTCTTTCATTTTATCTATATCAAACTCAAAAAACATGTCATTATATGAAGCATAGCTGGAAAGATGTGATGTATATGCCTTAATCGATTGGTTGCTGAACCCGCGTATTCTCATTTCATCGCTCATTTTCTTCTTTTCGGTGTCTATCGGAGTTTGGCAGCTTCTTGTTTTTCCTTTTGTTGAAATGCTTATATTGACATGAAAAATACGATTAAGATTTTCTACGGTTGTTTTATTGTTAGGAAATCTCCATATTTTTCGTTCTGATATCCATGCTCTTCCCAGTATTGTTCTGATTTTTTCAAGCATCTCTTTATTATAAGGGATTTTAATATCTATATATTGAGAATTAAAGGCGCATACTGGTAATAATGACATCAAATCACTCCAAACATATGTTCTTTAATAAATCATAGTCCTGATTTGGGTGAATGTCAAGGAAAGTTTTGGGGTTTTATGATAAACCCTTTCAAGAGCGTATTTTCTCGCTTGTTTAACAGGGCCTCAATAAATAGATCTCACGGGAATATCGGATGGCAGCCGAACTGAGCGGCAATTGTATGCGAAGCTCCATTATGATAATATGGTTCAAGAAAGTTGCAATGGGACTGTGATGGGATTAAGGCGTTCTAAGTGACATTAGACAAAAGCAAATCCTGCGAGGGAGGGAATGAACATGAGCGCGGATAATGGAACCCCGATTGCAATGAAAAATCACTGTCCATTTAGGTATGTAACGATTTCTTTGTTTACCATTTCCGGTTTTTCCATGTTTAATCCATGCCCGGCACCGTCAAAAATCTTATAACTATATTGTCCTTCATTTAAAAGCTCAATCACTGAATTCCGTTTATCCTGAAGGTTGCTTCCAAATAGGAAATATAGTTTGTCCCTTACTGCGATGCCGCTATCTCTGTTGTATTTTTCAAGAGTATGTGGAGTCATTGCAACTTGATTGTGACTTTTCATTACAAGTACCATATGATCGATGATTTCGGGGTGTTTTTCAAAAATATCTGAGCCGGGTTTCATTTTTTTCATAATTTTTATTATAATTTCCGGGTAGGGATCAGCATTTCCGGAAGGCAGAGCTAAGTGTGGCGAACTGTATATTTTGCTGCCAATGTGTGGATTCCTGTGCAAAAAAGTGCCTGTCATACAGTAAAAACATTGACCTTTCAAGTCTGAACAAGTGTGATCTTAAGGTAAAGCTTTGATGGATGTTAGAGATTATTTGAGAAAAAGTATACAGCCCAAACAAAAGATTGCCTTATTAGGTGTAGGCTCAACTCTTCGATCAGATGATGCAGCAGGTATGTATTTTATTGAGCTTCTCAAAGAATTGCTGCATCAGGACAGGACGCTATTAATTTCAGGGTCAACTGCACCTGAGAATTTCACCGGAGTATTCAATGGGCAGTATCAGATATAGCATCCATTATAAGCGTATTATCTGCATCAAAATGGCATCCTATAAGCTTATTTTTTTTATGAAGTATTTCTGCAGCTTCATTATAAACAGGTACATAATATTTTTTGAAATTTTCAACCCCAACAATCTGAGGAACAACATTACCCCCGAAATTCGCAAACTCAAGTGGACCATCTGCAACAACAACACTTACTTCCATGGCCAGCTTTGATAATGACTTAAAAAGCTTTAGGATTTCATCCTGATTATCAGCCCATTCATAGCTAAAAGTTTCCGGTCCCATATAATCAGATATTAATGCCTGCATAGGTTCAAGAATAATCTGGTCCCGGACGACAAAATCTTCTCCAAGCCTTGATACTTGCGTTTGTACTCTTTCATATTCCGGTACCACAACACTATCTTCTATAAAGAATAATAGGCTTTTGTAATCGTCTGGTGTTTTGAACAGATGCTCAAGAGTCCAGGTTTTATTTATCCCTTCCTGGGCAAGCTTATGCAACGGATCCGCCTCCGTGCCTTTTATCAAACGTAATGCTGGCGAAGTTTACTAATAATTCAATCCTTTTAATGGCGGAAGCGGAGTATTCTCCATTTTCCAGAACTCTTGCAATACCCTGGATAATCCTAGTTTATCAAAGCGACCGGCAACACTAAATTCAATCTGATTTTCCCTTCGTTCACGAAGCTTTGAAACAAATTCGGGGTCAATAATGACCGCACGTCCTAATGCTGCGATATCCGTATAATTTAATGCTTCCAATGCATCATCAGGTGTCAGTATACTTCCTGCCAGCAGCATTGGAATTCTGTCATTGATGCTTTTGTAAACTGTTTGTGCAATCGGTTCATCTTTCCCGCCGGCGCTTGGCATAGCTTTGTAATCTAACGACGAAACATGCAAATAGTCGGCACCACCATCAATTATTCTATCAATTAATCTGACGGAATCTTCCACGGTATATCCTATATTCTCCCCATGAACTTCTTCAGGAGAAATACGGTAGCCAACTATGAAATCTTTACCTGCTTTTTCAAAGGCTACTTCTTTTACTTTTTTCAGCACAGCCAACGGAAAAGACATTCTCTTTTCGAAACTGCCACCCCAATCATCGTTTCTAGTGTTAGAGTAAGCTGAAAAAAATTGTTGAAGAAGATAGTGGTTGGCACCATGAACTTCAACACCATCAAAACCTGCTTCTACTGCGCGTCTTGTAGCTTGGCCATAATCATCAATTATAGACAATATTTGAACATGGCTCAATTCTTCCGGTACGTAATCAAGGAATGGAAAGTTAATAGAACTGGGAGCAAAAACCTTTCCATATCTTTGATAAGCTCCGAGTGCCTCACGTCCGGCATTATGCAACTGCATAATTGCCTTATTACCCTTGTCTTTAATTATGTTTGCCAGCTTTTTAAGACCAGGCACCTTTTCATCATCGTATACAGTAAGCTGATTAATCATGCCAAGGCCTTCTTCGGATACGGCAGCGGCACCTGTAATTATTAAGCCACCGGTATCATTGCGCAGTTTAAAATATTCGTAATCTTCCTCGCCTACTGATCCGTTCTCTTCTGATGCAAACACCAGCATTGGCGCCATAGCAAAACGATTTGCTACATCTACACCATTTCCAAGTGTTATGGGTTCAAATAAAGGTTCATATTTTTTGTTCATATCATATTCCTTTCTTTCAAAAACATGTTATGGGTTTTATTTACCACAGTATTAAACTAATTAAAATAACAGAAGAAACTTTATTTAGAGTATATCCATTTTTGGTTATTATTATTATTTAAGTAGTATAAAAAAACAGTATCATATAAACATTTACCGTTCCACAAAACCTGCCCATAGCGCAATTCACAACCTCTCAGTATTAATTCTGCCTACTGGGTGAAGATGAATAACAAGTATTTAATATTCTATGTCCTTATGGAAATGCAGCCAAAGGTTGATTTTCAAATGCCTTATCGGTTGCTGCTTTATATAACTCGCAGTTTCTATTGCAGAAATATAATTGTTTGTATATAATAGAGTATGGTTATTACTTCCAGAGGAATGATATGTCTGTGTTTTACGAAAACAGGGTTTAGAACACGTTTTTAAACCTAATGGTTGAAATATGCAAAGAATAAAGTGTTATGAAATACGTGGGGTTGTGCGATGAAGAAAACAGTGTATACCATTCTCATATTTTGTCTGGTTATTGGATTTTTCCTGATGCTAATGGAACAAGTTACTATGGAGAAAGATAAAATTCGTATTCCATCAAGGTTTGAAAAGATGATTGTTGATTTGAGTGACCGTACTAGAACAGACGAACTGCTTTTTACAAGAGAACTGGAAGCACCCTCTTCAGTTGGGTTTTTTATCCAATCAGATAGTGAGAATGAGAAACAAATAAAAGTGATCAGTGATTTTGAGATTTTAGGGAGAAAAGGCAATGAAATTATTTTATCACTTGGAAAAATAACAGGAAATTCATCAACGGGGGGTACGAATATAATGCAAGCAGGTAAATATTCAGTATATCTGACCAGTAAGAAATCTGAAGGAAAGATTGGTATAGGTTATCAAGAAACAGCGCAGGAACCATCTGAGTTTGAAAGACTATATAAAATACATAAAGGTGATTTGAACAATCCACCAGAGGAATATGTGGAAATATACTCGACAAATCTAAGCGGTCTAAACTACAAAGACGAAGTGGTATATACACTGTCAGTTGAGACGATGAAGAATATTGGCTTATCAGTTTATACTTTTTCAGAGCAGGGCTCAGTTTCTGTTGATTTCATTGGTGAATCCCAATGTTTCATCGGCTTGGGTAACCCTGAACATAACAGGATATGTGATCAACTTGAGACTACACTATCCCCGGGTGAGTATCAGTTGAAGCTTAACTGTGAAAACTCAGATGGGCAAATATATATATTTCTGAAACAATAAGAAGCAGGAGGGTTTATGGTAAAACAGCAATCTCCAACAATTAACCAAGCGAATATCACTTTCTTTGTAATAACAATTATAATGGTAGTAAGTAGTAAGTTGTTTCTGCCAAGGCTGGGTATAGGAACGAATTTGTGGATCAATGAATTTATTTATATGCTGTTACCACCACTTTTGATAGCAAAAGTAAATGGATGGTCTGTTGAAGAGGTCTACAAGTTTAAGGGAACATCAACAAGAAACAAAGCTATTGGCATATTTTCTGGTTCTAGCCTATGGTTTTTTTCATTTTATATCTCGAACATTATACGTATTCTTATGGATAAAGAAATTGGTACGTTTACAATCCCTCAGCACATCAATACATCGGTTTACCAGAACATACTTTTTTTAATTGGCTTGATTGTTCTTGCACCCATTTGCGAGGAAATATTTTTTAGGGGTTTTATACAAAAAGCATATGAAAACCGTAGCAAAAGTCAAGGGTTTGTGATAGCCGGGTTAATTTTCGGGTCTTTTCATATACTTAATGGAATTAGTGAAGTAATTCCTGCTTGCATTCTTGGCCTTGGGATGGGATATTTAGCATTTAAAACAGACTCTATTTTAACATCTATGCTCTTTCATGCTGCTGCAAACACATCTGCAGTATTCATAGGAGGAGTTTTACAAACGCACATAAAAGAAGAAATTCCAATATGGTTGCATTTTATAGCTTTTGCAGGTATTGGTTTAACGCTGATTCTTCTAAAAAGTCTAAAGCCTGAAACGCAAATGAATGAACATGTAGAGGTATACAAAGAAAAGAAAGGATCTGCAATAGGTTTCGTTTTTTTAGGTTTATCTGCAATATTATTGTGCGTTGTAGGGGTTATCGAAATCCTAGTCAGGTTGAGTATCATAAAATAGTTAATGTGATATCTGCTTCGCTGTAAAAGTCACAATGGAGCATTATCCAATAGTTTCTCATTAACCGTATTATATTATACTCTCCACAAGTAGCATGGCTTCTTGTTCGGCGGTAAGCATTTGAAATAATAATTCTGCCTGCTCTAACCGCATCTCTCTTGTCCAATATTTACGTGCTTGTGAGCCCTCAAGATATTCACCACTGTCAAGTATTTCATGGATTTGCTCAGCTTTTTCGGAAATCAACTTAAAAAGTGAAACTATTTTATTCATGATCTCGGTTTTGCCGGGTAATAAGGGTATGCTTTCGTTTAAATAAATATATGCAGCTTTCCTTGCATCAAACAAAGCCAGCGTGCAGAATTGGTTTACCGAGAAACGCCGGGCAAGCTGCGCATCATCGTTTTTTTCATACCACTCATCGTCCCTAAGGTCATTTCGCCATGTTTCATATGCGTTGAACCCCATACGGTAGCTGCCACAATTTTCCTGTTTTGAACAGTCTACAAAAACTCTCAAAGAGTTTATAAGATTCTCTGCAACGTTCGGTGGTACGTTTTTTCCTGCAAAATACGATATCTTTTCTCATAGTTGTGATCCGCTTTCCAATTTTACTCATATCCATATAGATTCTCCTCCGATCTATTTTGGTTGATATATTATGATTACCTGCCAGAAAGTCGCAAAGTGATTATTGGGTGATAATCATATTATACCTAATCTATCTGAAAGTGGAATGTATTATTGTTTATGTCTTGGAATTATTTTTGCAACCACAGGTTGAGTGT
>ENA-UOOH01001702-UOOH01001702.1-fermentation-metagenome-genome-assembly--contig:-NODE-1702-length-20659-cov-7.859542_pt1 | contig 20659 bp, 11 predicted proteins | sample MGYA00245778_ERZ724025 | MGnify/ENA primary metagenome ERZ724025 (study PRJEB28704, sample SAMN03018313) | fermentation metagenome | biome: anthropogenic terrestrial biome; feature: soil; material... | reverse complement strand
GCTCACTCCGCTTGCCGCCACGGATTCAGCGCGCGGTACTACAGAGTGCCGCGCCCGCTATCCGAACTAACTGTCGCCCATGGCGACGGATGGTATCCCCAGTTGCTAAGCAGACTGTCGAGGATACGCCTACTGATATTGGACGACTGGGGAACGGCTCCGCTAGGGCCCTCGGAAAGCCGCGACGTCCTGGAGATCATCGACGATCGCAGCCAGCTGTCCTCCACGATCATCGCCGGCCAACTCCCGGTTGAAGACTGGCATGCGTCCATCATCGACCCGTCCGTGGCAGATGCAGTCCTTGACCGCCTTGTTCACAATTCACACAGAATACGCCTGAAAGGGGAGTCGATGAGGAAGGTAGAGCAGCGACCGCAGCGAACCATTGACCAAGGGACATGATCCCATACCGTGCGTCGCTTCGCTCCGACCTGGCCAGCCGGGGCCTATCGGTACCACCGGATTCTTTGGCCCGGAACAGGTGGCCGAATTCATCGGAATACGCAAGCCTGCCGTGGCGGAACTGGTTGCCGTAGTTGCACAGGCAGCCGTAGCATCTGCCTGACCGCTTCGAGTTCTCTATGCTCACCTCCGAGGTGGATCACCGCGTGGCAGTTTGGGCATACCGGTCGCAGGTCGTGCACCGGATCCACTTCGTAATCACAGGCGATTCTGGAGAGAAGGCGAAGATGATGGACGTGAACGAACCCCTTCGCCACGTCCTCATACACGGCATCGAAGTAGGTTTCAATGAGCATCTTTGGGTTGTCATATCCAGACCTGTACGTCTTCGTCTCTCCGCATCGGTTGCGATGTGCTGGGGACAGGATCCATGCAGGCGTATCGAGATGCGCGCATTCCTTCCGCAAGACTGCTCGTAAGCTCCACAGCTGTCCGTTGGTGTCTCGTCGCATGGTTGCGACAAGCCTTTCGGTCGCACGGTTCAAGGGGTACCGCGCAATGCCACATCCAGAACAAACGCCTCAACCTTGACATGAGCCCGCTGAGACAAGTCTCTCGCCTGTGCAGACAGTGTTTCTCCGAGCTCACAGGCATCAGGGTACTTGGCCGACTTGGCTTTTCGGTAATCATCCTGCCATTGAGTGCAGTTGAACCAACCGACAGCATACAATCCGTGCCTGCATTTTGTGTCCTTCAAATACCTATCAACCAGCTGATTCTCCATAGCATTCATGAGACTATCGTTCCAGCAACCCTTCACCTCAATTGCAGCGCTGACCGCTTGCTGCTCGTCCTGTCCAGCACCATATCCCACCGCATTCACCAGCAAATCAACGATGTCGCCGGGGCGTATCTGGACTTCTCGGTTTGTCACGACCTGCCTATTCACCAAGTCCTTTTCTAGGTGCAGTTTGATGAAATCCCGCAGGTGTGCTTCATCCTTGGGTCTGTAGACCGTGCCGTTCTGACTATCGCACTTGTCCCACAAGAATCGCGCTGCTGCTGGTTCACCTTGCAGGTCAAGCTGCAAGCGGCGCAGAGAGTCGCATAGCACATCCAACAGGTCATCCCCAGTCTGCACAAGTCGTGCTTCGGGCCGCTCCACAGCAGCCAGTATTTCGGTAGGTCGAAGCGGATGCCAGGCACCTGCAGCAGCAATTTGACGGGCCTGTTCTGTCGCCCATTTCAAGTGCCGAGAATCTGGAAACTCCTTTGCCAGTAGGCTGAGTTCATCGTAGGCATCACACGTTCCCCTACTGGCTATGAGCCGTGGAATCGAGTCTCTCAACTCTATAATCTCATCCTTGATGCCAGAGTAGTGTGCGCCAAGCGGCAGCGCGTACTCCTGCGGTGGGTACTGGCGCAGAAGCCACCTGTAGAACTCGCCCAGTTGACGTTCCGACAGGCTGCCTTCCCATGGTAGCCTCCGGTGATCAGAGGAGCAGAGCGTCTCCTCCAGTAGCCTGCAACCAAGCTGCGGACTTGCCTTCATCACCGGCCATACAGTAGACCATCCGCGATCCTCTCCGTAGCAGAGCAGCGTTTTCCCGGCGATTAAGGCTTTCGCGGAATCAGAGCTGGGCTCCGACGAGTTCAGCACAGTCTCGGCAATGCTGTAGGCCTCTGCGCAGTCATTCTCGATGAGAATGGAGAACGCAAGCTCTACCGCCTCCTGAGTTGCCCCTTCTCCGCCCACTGTCTTGAGCAGTGCATCTTTCATGTCTGCGTCCCAGCAGTAGCCGATTCGCCGACGAAGAATGGATTGGTCTTCCGACTTTTGTACTCTGCTTACTCTCACAACCAACGCCCGAATGAGCTCGCCCCGTGCATGTTTGTAAGCTCGCTCAACAAGAACCGCATCGGTATGCTTGTCATCTGCCATGACTAACGGATATCCTGCAAGGATATCGACCCAGCTCTTCCACACGTCTTCCGGCAATCGTTCCAGATCACCATCATGCACATCCGACAGAAGCGCCAATGCCCTCCATCCTGCGATAGCAGTGTCGCTAACACCGTCAGCAGAGAGCTGGGCCGCGCAGCCGACTGGTTTCGTCTGAACCAGGTATCGCGTAGCGCTCACAACGATCTTGCGTCTTGCAGCAGCGTCAATGCCTTCCCACCCGGGAATCTTTGCCACACGGCTGAATGTCTTGTATCCAGGATCCTCATCGACCAGCCATCCTGAGATTTCCGCGCTGAAGCGCGCCCACTCCTCAGGAGTCTCGTCTTTGAATCCGCAGAGCAGATCACCCAAGTGATTCGTGTGTGAGGCGGGCTCAACCACGCCGTCCTGCGCCACTTTGGCCTCCGAGGATCCCTTACGCGCTCGCCGACCGAGTTCGGCAGCTCCAACACCGGCTGCCGGAAGCACAGGACCAAGGAACCCGCTGAATTGCATGCCGCGCTCCTTGGCTTCCCGTATGAGCCTAACCTGGTCGGTATTGCTCCGGTCTAGGAGATTCACAGCTAGTTGCGCGAGACATGCTTGAATAGCCTGGTTCTCTTCGTGCTCAAGTTCCTTCAAGATATACTCAAAATCCTCACTGATGATCAATGGAGACTCGTAGTACGTCAGTATGCGTGGATCGCACTCTTCCTCAACTGCTAAGGGTAGAATACCCCGTAGCAAGGCCCTCCTTCGTTGCGGATCCGCACGCAGTCGCGCCTGAAAGTCAAGCTGGCTGTCACCCCCTACTAGAGGTTCGTACCGTGACGCCCTACGAAACGCAATGCCAGCCAGCAGTTGCATCACTGCCAAGCACTGAGCATATTCCCAACTCGCAGCTATGATATCGTCACACAGCTCAGCAAATGATCGGGGCATCTGACCCCGCGATTCCTGCTCCATCACCCAGCATAACGCCACTGGCAGATCGTCGGGCTGAATACCGGGCATCACCTCATATGAGAGGAACATGCGGTATGAGTCTATGAAATCGTCAATCTTGGGTGGAGTGAGGGTCTGGAAGAGCTCTTTCACGCTCAGGCAATCAGGCCAAACCGCCATAAGCGCATAACCCTTTAGCTCGTCGTTCGGATAAGGGCCAAGCCAAGGTTCCTCCAGAGCAAGAGGTTTTAGCGAAGCCTTGGCTTCATCGGATCCGATTGACTTCACCACAGACGCTGCCCTTACCCGCAAGCGGTAAGATTCCTTGGGATCCAGAGCCACATCCGCGATGGTCCTGTCAAGCTCTGTCAACCTGCAAGCGCCAGCAATCTCAATCGCCTTTCGCCGCACATCCAACTCTTCATCCCCAGCGGCGATATGAGCCCTAAGCTGATTTGCCAAACCAGGCCACGCCAGCTTTCCTAGCTGGGGTCGGCTGTAGTCGAATACATCACCTTCTTCGCGTATCGTGTGTAGTACTCCAGCCACAAGGGCTTTTCGCTGTTCCTCTGTGAACGTGGCCGCCCCACTTGCAGTCAGCGCGCAAGGATCGGTCTTGACCACTTCGTCGAACACCTCAAACGACTGGCATGCCAACCATGCTCCAACATCCTGGAGCTTAGGAACAAGCCTAGTACCAAGGTCATTTGAGCACCGAATCATACTGAGGATATTGCGTACGGCAACCTTGTGATCAATCAGGAACTGGGCAGCTAGGAATTCAGCGTATGTCTGATGTGCCCATCCAAACCTATTCGGTCCGCGCGACGAGAACAACCCCGTTGAGAGTATCTCCATTAGTTTACTGCGATCCAGCTGCATTCGTGAGCTTCCCATGCCTTCGTAGCCTCCGCACAGATCATCCAGCCAAATGTCCTCAGAAGGCACGCCGTTGCGACTTGATCCCGTCCACACCGCACAGCGATTCCCGAAGATGGTATACGCTGCTATCCTCATTGCCCCCGCCAAACGCTGCTCAGGGTTGAGTAAAGTCACGCAATGCGCATCCGCACGCATCTGGTCTGTTTCTTGGCACAGGCACTGACATCCGCCACGATACAGATCCACCGCATTCCGCGGTAGTGTACGGTGGTTATCGTACATCCGCAACAGAAACTCAAGCGTATTCGGGTATATGGCGAACGGCACCGCGCCAGCGGACTCAATATCGTGGAGAAACTCCCCAGAATCAAGCCCTCTGGATTCAGCAGCCATCGCTACGTCACAGCGTCTGAGCGTTGTAAGCTCCATCACACGCACGGAGTCTTTGTCCCAGAGATCAATCAGACCTTGCTCTAGGCTCGCTGGCCAGGCACCTGTCCTGCATGCAATCCATACATTCAGCCTATCACGAGGGCATCTCCTTAGCTGCTCAAGGAGCACCATGATCATGTTTCCTATTTGTAGCAGGCATTCGTCAAGACTGTCAACGAACATCTGCAGGCAGTACGTGCCACACTTCCAGTCCCTGATCTCGCTGCTTCCGAAGACTTCTGACACGAATCTCCCCTCACTGCCGTAAGATCTCAGGTCGGGCACCTCAAAGACCATCCCGCCTGCCTGCTTCGCAGCATCAATCTCGGCTCTCAGCAAGTGCGACTTGCCAGCACCAGGCGGTCCCAAGACGACGAGCCTCCGCGTTCGCCTGGCGTCCTCAACGCTGACAGCATTGGGGTTGTAGACCCGGCCCCACTCCGAATCTGGATCGTACATGAATCCCCCATCAGCCAGACTGGTACCCTGGCCATGATCAACCAGAAATCTCTTCCACTGGTAACTGCGATCTTCCATGTCTGCACCTCACTAGCCTGCGCAGCGCACACTTAGTCGGCCCAGACCTCCAATAGAGCAATACTGTCGGGTCTGATGCCCCTGATGCACCGGATACCCATCCTCGAACACCGCGCGCCATGACTCCATGCTTGCATCCAGTCAATGCCTAATCGCCCAACCTCATGATCGATTCCCAAATGGACGTTGTACGATGCGCCCGACGTCGATAGATATCCCGAATGTCGCCGGTTTCACATCCGTGGAATCAGGCAGTTCGGAGAACAGGCTGCCCCGCGGCGCGCCTCTGCAGCTCACTACGATGCTCGCGGAGGCGCGAACTCCAGCGCATCCGGCACGCAAGTGGAACCTCCGCCGCCATCCTCAAGGGTATGGCAGGTAGCCTTTCGCCTCTCCCTCATGGACTTGCTCGATGGCTGGGACGTCCACCTAGTCGGCGCAATCGGCAACGACGCACGCAACGCCTCTCTCTGGAAACCAGCCCTTGAGGGACGATGGCAGCAAGAACAGCTGATCGGGGCTATGAGGTCTGTACGCCGTGCTCCTACCGTGCCAATTGGGCCCTTAGCTGCGTTTTCCTGTACGCTCGTCAAGATACCGGTCGCACAGGCTTCTAGGAATCTCACCAGCATGGTGCATCGACAACGGCTTGCTTGCGACGAGCCATAATCACCCGCCCAAAAAGCATGTCGCTCACGGGAGTTCGGCGGCTCTGCGGGGCGATCCTGTGGCGTAGTTGCCCGTGCGCTCAAGCTCCAAGCCTGGGCCGTTGCCCCGGACAACTCGCCCCGGAATCGGTGGACGGGTCGGACCGCACCGGATGGACGATCTAGGCCGAAGCGTTTACCTGACAAGCCGCTGACCAAAGTGACTGCCACACGCCGGAGTAGCGTCCGCACGTAGTTGATTCGATGGTTGCTTCCCAACGCAAACGAACGCCGATGATCCTCTGTAGAAGTCCCCAATCCTCCAGGAAGAGATTTGGCCAAACTAAGAGTCTCCCAACCAAGCCCAACGCCTTCGCATATCATCGACGACCACATCTTGTCGTAGCCAAGGCCTGATCACAATCAATGTCATCCGTGTTTGCCGAACTCAGTCCCTAGTCAGACAAGCACCCAAGGCTTCTCAACTCTGGCTTCTCCCGGGAGAGCGTTCCGCAGTCTGGAGTAGATCGGCCCATCGTACTTGAGCAAAGTCAAGATGGTGGCTTCGAGGTAAAGAAGAGAAAGTGCCCAGGCTTCCACCTTTGCGCAAGATGGCACTGCAAGAGCCATCTCCAGGTTGTTCTTCACCGGATGGACGAAGGCATTGCGAATCGCGACAAGCGCGTCCATTCCACTCATATCTTTCCCCGCAGACTTCGCCCATTTGCGTAGACTAGGACACTCAGAAGGAAAATCCTTTGGAATCTCAAGCTCTACCAGTAGTCTCTCAAGCCTGAAACGCGCCCTGCCTACATCATCCCACTCTTTCTTCGTAAGGACGCGCTTGTGCTCCACAAGGTACGTCCATGCGAGCATCTCCAAAGCAGTCTGGACCAACACTAGAGAACCTTCGACTCCGGCTGAGTTCTCGTTGGCATGAATGTACCAGTGGATAGCGAACTCTATTGGATCTTTCCACACAGGGTCTGCAAGCAACCTGACAAGGCGAGGGAAAACAGCCAAGGCATGAGCGCACTCTTATAGGGAAGCCAAGACCGAACACCGCGCCATCGTGATAACCTCGGTACCGAGTAATCCACCCAGCAATCAGATCTGCAGTGCCAGAAAAGGGGAGAGCACCAAAACCCACGGGTGAACGACAGCCACACGGAGAGCGCACTTCGAATCTCAGCCGTATCCGCGAAACAGAAGCTGCTTCCATCCTTCCTTTTCAAAGCGCCAGCATGGGTAATCACGTGCCCGCCTGCAGACCTTACCGCATTGATCCTTTCCCGTGCATCAGACGTTTCGTCGATCTCGATGACCCAAGGGTCTGCTTCGACACTCAAGCGTCCGCGCCAGCAACGTCCGCCATCTCCCTCAACAGGGTCGCCGAAATACTGGTGATAGTTTGCAGCATCAAATGCGAGTTCCTTGAACGCTATGCCCTGGTCAGGCACAAAAAGCGTGTCTCGCAAGACTCCAGCTGCACAGACCTCGGGCGGGTCAAGGCTCGGGGCAACAAGAAGGACTTCTCCACTCAGCCCTGCAATACCCATATCCGGCACGTCGATTGAAACACCGCTGAGGCGCGTTGCGTCAAAACCACACAGAGAGAACACCCCAGGCTGAGTCACCGCAAATCGTAGCGCAGGACTGGGAAGCCAACGGAAACAGATCTTGCCGTCTCCTTCCACACGAAACCCGTCTGGATAACTCACCCTGATCCGCCCAGAGAAGACCGTCACATCCTGGTTTGGGCTAGGTGTTTGATGAAACGGCCGGTTCGCCCGTGGAGTGCTTGCCTTCACCATCGCATCCTCCGTGTGCGCATTTCTGCTTGCGCATGCTCATGCAATCAAAACCGCCACAAGCTCCTAAGACCATCCAGACACTGCTCTCTGCTAGAGCGTGTATCTCCTCACTTGCTCTTTAGCCATAGGAATCCTGCACGCGTAGTGTGAGTACACGCACGTGTTCCAAATTCGCGGCGAAGGAGCACAGAGCCAATGTCCTGCTGTGCAGCCCAGCCTACGGCTCGTGGCGGGGCGTCCTTTCAAGACGCATCAAACGTCCCACTGAATCAGCTCATCAGGAATCGCTAGGCTGGACGTCTTTCTGCTTCGAGTCAGAGGTCCCCGAAACCCGGGCTCCTGCGGATTCCTGAAAGGCATCCTTCATGGCCTGTGACAGATTAGGTGATGCCAGTGACCTCATGCAATGCAAGGGCAACCTTGCTCCCGTGTGTGGCCCTAGCCACTACATCCACGACCCCGATTAGCCTATCGATTTTGGTGCGTTTGGGTTCGCTGATTGCGATCCACACGTACTCATACCACTGTTGCCGGTTGGTGCCCCACGACTTGCACCGATAATCCTGACAGACGGGATCTACGAATCCGGTCCCAATACACGCGTGTAGTCCAGGTCTGGTGCTGCTTCGAAGGGCTTGGTCCGAAATGCCACAAGGTCGTCGAGGAGCATTAGGGTTCTGAGCACGCACCTAGTGACTTCAGCGTACGAAACTTGATCGTGCACCCCTTTATTTACCAGGTTGTCAAGCTTCTCGATTTGGCCATTAAGGGCATCGCTGTTGATAAGCAGAAGATCAGTGCTGGTGGTGCCTATCCTTTCCTTTTCAGCGTACGCACGGAGACGGTTTCTGAATTGCTTTGGTCCAAGCTTGTGACCGTCTTGGATGTCAGTGTTTGGAGGGAAAATGCAGTCTGCAATATAATGCACTATCCGTCTGCATGATAGAGCTACCTGGGACAATTGCTCCGCGCTGCTCGCCCGATGCAGAGTATCCAGTGCTACCCACATCTTCTCGCTCAAGTCTGGGGCCACATCGCTTAGGCTATGCAGTGCCCTGCTAGCCACACTTTCAAGCATCTCGTTGAACATTCGGTTGCACTCAGCTAGTCTCCGAGCGTTTTCGAAATCGTGATGAGTGTCCAGGATGGTGTACATGCCTTTTAGTGGTTCGAAGTCCACCCCGTCAAACCCTAGCGTTGATAGCTGCCCCAGAAGACCGTGATCCTTGTCGTCCTCGTCTGCACCATCCCAGAATACGCTGGCCCTACCACCATGCAGTCGGTACCTGGCAGCTAGCAGATGAGAGTAGAGTTCATAGCATACGCGATCTGCATCGTCGATTCCCATACAGCCCACATAGGATGGATAGTCCTCAAGCTGGGCATCTATCCACTTCGCCAACTCCAGGTCAATGGTCTCGAAGCACATAACGTATATGCTCGTTGTGGCGGCCAACTCCCCAATACTCTCATGCAGCCTTACCCACATCCGCTCGCGGGGTCGGAGCCATGCTTCTACAGCTGCCGCCAGAACAGCCTGATTCACGGTTACCTGGTATAGCCCCTCATCAAGCAAGACGGTGTTCTCGGCCAGGCAAGCAAGTAGCAGATCTCCGATGAACACCTTTGTAGATAATCCGAACCGTTTCATGCCGGCAATGAGGCCTAGTACATGCTGCTCTACAGACCATCCGTAGGACCAGGACCTGCCGAGGCTTGGGTGATCTGCGTCGAAATGATAGGCCACCTTCACGCTCGTTCACCTCCAAAAGCACCTCTTTGTGAGCAGATCTTTCGGCTTCTTGGCGCAATCATATCTCTGCGAGCTCAGCCTTAGGAGCCAGCCAGGCATCGCATCGTAGCAACGGCATGTCCGAGCATTCCAGTCAGCACCTGGGTGAACGGACGATGCGCCGAGGAGTGTGCGGCAAGCTACTGCCAGGATACGGCACATGCTGCTCAGTGCTTAGCAAAGGCGAGACTCAGCCCTCCACTACCCTGAAGCATCGTCCGGACGTATGGGTAAAGGGGTTCGGTTGTTCTAACACAGCGAACGATGGTCACCACAAAAACCGTCAGAACCTCCTTACTGAGTCATTACGTGCTCTTCCATCCACCTAAGCACCGCCAAGCGACAGTAACAAAACAGCATACCTCCCGTTCCTTCTTGGCTGCCACTGCCACAGCTCAAGTCTCCAAGTCCTCCAGAAACTCCGATCCCGGCTTGACGCCAGTCACCAGCAAGTTGTCGCGTGCGCGTGTGCAGGCTACGTAAAGCAGTTGGCGTTCGGTGTTGTACGCTTCCTCCAGATCTGCTTCGTCGGCGATTGCCTCGATCCGCTCCTGGAGGGGAATTACTTCGTCGTCGCAGGCCATCACAGCAACGGCACGGAACTCCAGGCCTTTGGCGAGATGCATGGTACTGATGGAAGCATGGCCGCTGGCCGTTCCAACTCTCTCATCAAGGACCTTGAATGGAATCCCTGCTCTCTCCACGACAGCGCGGGCTCGTTCGATTTCGGCGGCCGAGCGCACGAAGACTCCTATCTCATGGGGTGCCATCCCCTCACCCAGTCGCTCTGCGAGCCACTGGCTGACTGTGTTGGTCTCCTCATCCTGGCTGCCACGCACTCGAATGACGGGCACAGGTCCGTTGAACACCGAAATCGTGCCGCGGCGCTGCTCCGAGTTGCCGTCTACATCGGTCAACTCTGGATCAAGCAACCGGTCCGCCTGCGCTCTGATTTGGTGCGATGTGCGGTAGTTGATCCGAAGGGTTCTCGAACGTCCACGAACGTCTACTCCGAGCGCTTTCCATGAGAACGGTTGCTGGAAAATGCGCTGGCCCAGATCGCCCGCGAAAAAGAGGCTGTTGGGGTGCCCGGCGCCCAGCGCGGCAAGAAACCGCAGCTGTGCCACACTGACATCCTGAGCTTCGTCCACAACTACGAATTCGAAAGGCGAAGGCCTGCCCGCAAACTGAGATGCCAGTTGGCTGAAGAGCTGAGAGTAGGTGATCAGGTTCCTGTTCTTCAGGCCGGCCTGAACACGATCAAACACCGCCCAAAGCGCAGCTCGCTGCTTCTCTGGCAGGCGCGTCTTCCGCCCCAAACGTAGGACGTCTCTGTACTCCTGCCATGTCCCGAGTTGCCACGCATCAACTACATCCAGCCACTCGCTCAGCAGAAAACGCCGGCTGAACCTCTCGACTTCGGCCTTGCAAACTGCGTCCGCGAGTAGTTGCTCGATAATCTCCGCGGAAACGATGTTCGGACGATCGAAGTTCAACTCATGTAGCCTCAGACCAATTGCCTGCATCGAGTGCACCTCAAGGCGTTCGCCGAGATGCGGTTCGTTGCTGATCAGCGACACTAGCTTCGCCTTAAGTGCGTGGGCGAGCGTATCGGAGAACGTTGTCAGCAACACCCTGGCATCGGGGTTGCTGCGGGCAAGGTAGACAGCCCGATGCAGAGCTACAACCGTCTTGCCCGTGCCCGCCGATCCTGAAACCCGAGCAGGCCCGTTGAAAGACCGTTCAACCAGCTCACGCTGGGCAGGATGGAGAAACACAGCCCACTTGTCCCACGGGTATTCCAACGCCCGTTCCAGTTCCTCGACGTTGTTCATCACCCTGAAACGCCGCTGTGCATCAGGATGATCGAAGGGATCCTCGTCAGCAGCGATCGCCGGAGCGACCTCAGGGGTTTCACCCACCGCCAGGCTCAACAGCGCCTCGGCAGCCTCACTCGGTAAGTGGAGAGCCAACTCCAATAGAGCGTCCTCATTGACCTCTCGCACCTCGCCCAACCACTCGTTGGGAACACCATAGCTCAGCAGATCGTCGTCGGAGAAGTCAGCGAATAGCCGTGGCTTGGACACAGTGGCAAGCGGCGCCTCAACATGCTTCGGAACGGTTATCTCCCTGACCGTCTCCCTGATCTCTACCAGCTGAGCAGCGCCTGTCTTGGGGTGGACGGAAAGCCTACGCCGTTCGGCCCAGCTGTAGGCTGCATCGTGATGGTCAACATAGCATAGCAATAGAGACCTGTCTGTCCTGTGGACTATCAGGCGTATGTCCTCACTGGCCCTCACCGACCAGAATCGCCGGTCCTTCGCACGTTCCAGCCTATGGAACTGCATTCCCGGACTTGCCGGATCAAGTTGCAGATCAAAAGCGGTTGTCTTGACCACCTTCTGCTCCTCCCCGGTGAGCCGGGCAAGGCTGTCCGTGAACGTATCGGCAATGCGGAAATCCATAGCTCACTCCACCCTGAATACCTTCATCACCTCATCGCCGAGGTGATTGATGACCTTGACGGCAATGCGCGCGCTCTTGGGCTTATCGAACGGCCTGGAAACATCGCTGTGCAGCGTCTCCCAGGCTTCCACGTTGATCTCGGCCTTCAGCGTAGTCTTGAGTGCCTTGTAGGGATCGTTCTGCCCCAGGAAGTAGGCGTGACGCACGAAAAAGCTCTCTTCGTTGTAGTCGGTATCGATGAACCAACAGGCGATCCCATCAGCCTCATGACTGCGTATCTCGCCGGTACTGGGGTTGAATACATCCACGCCGTTGATCTTGACCTGGATCCTCCCATCTCCGGCATCCAAGATGTCGATATCCGGCTCTCCGAAGATGACAAACAAGTTACCCTTGCCTGTGTTCCTAAGGTCGTCAGCCATATGCAAGTCAGCGTTCATCCGCGCCCTGAGCACGGGAATTCGCCCGAGCTTGTTGAACTCAGTAGACCGGGCATCGTAGTTGAAGGCACAGGCGATTATCACGTCGAAACCGGCATCGCCAGCCTCGCGAGCAGCCGTGACAAGGTCGAGACGCGACACAGTCCCAAACTCCGGCCCAATGAAGATGCCTGCACGTTTCTCGGTACCCGATTCATCGTTCCCCTCGAGATATCGGCCCTCGGCGCAGACGTAGTCCCCGGGCCATAGCGTGATCGAGGTGAAGTTGATCTTGTCCTCCTTGTGGGCCTGCTGCACTCCCGCCGTCTTAAGGTTCTCAAGGATCATCTGGACGAAGTCTTGCCCTTCCCCATAATCGTCCCCCGACTCCTTCGCGATATCGATCAACTCATCATCCTCGTCCACTGCCAGCACGCGGTGTGGAGACAGGCTCTCAACTGTAAACGGGCCCGCCACGCGCACCTTCCGACTATCCTCATATGGTTTGTCATAGAGATACTCGAACTCGGCCTTGGCGGCGATCGACGCATCGATCTCCTTCTGCCTGGCGATACGCTGCTCCCACCACCTAGCGTGTAGGTCCTTGGCCTTCTCAGGCCACTTCCTCTCAGCATCGCGGGGGATCTCCCACTCCTCCCACTTCGTACCGAGCACCTGGTTGATCTCCTTCCGCAGCGCTTCGAGCGTCTCCTGGAACCTGTCCCAGATGACGTCGATCTCAGCATCATTGGCGATAGACTTCAAAGTAATGTGAGGCACGCGCTCATACACAAACCCGTGGCGGATATCGCCCCTGGTTGGTGCCTCCGACGGTGCGGCGCGCGTGATCTCGGCTTCTTTGAGCTGACCATCGCGACTATCGGCCAGCAAGTAGTATGGATACCGAGCGCCCATGATCCTGGCGCGAGCCAGGGCGAGAGCTACCCGAGAGGTGTCAATCGTAATCCACCTACGACCCCATTGCTCCGCGACATAGGCAGTTGTTCCCGAGCCACAGGTCGGGTCGAGGACGAGATCGCCGGGGTCGGTAGCCATTAGGATGCAGCGCTGGATAACCCTCGTGTCGGTTTGCACAACGTAGACTCGCTCATCACCGACGAAGCCTCCGCCTGCCGTATCGAGCCATACGTTGTTCCTCTTCTGAGTTATGTAGTCGCTCCAACGCCGAGCGAATCGGAGCGTATTCCCTTTTCGAAGGAGTCTCGTAGCACGGCCTAATCGTTCCATTCCCACTTGCGTTGTGGTCCAATGCCTGTTCTTGGGAACATCGTATGCTCGACCTTCGAAGACAAAGCTATAGCCCAGAGAGTCTACCCATCCAGCGGAGTTCAGCGGGTTTCTCGCAATGGGGTCGCCACCTTTGATGATCTGCGCGGGCGAATTCAGACCTAGCTCCGATAGCGGTCGGAAGTCGTATGGGCCTATCTGAAGCGTATCAAAGAAGACTGTATCACTTTCTGAGAAAGTCCTCACGTCTGGCACGGATCTGAACTTGAGCCCGGGCTTGTTCCTGGCATACCAGATGACATGGTCGAAGTTGCACTGAAGGTAGTTCGTATCGAACGCGCCAGTCTTTTTGAACGCGATGACGGCAACACAGTTGTCCTCTCCAAACACCTCATCCATCAACGCCCGCACCCTGTGAACGTTCTCATCGCCGATCTGCACGAAGATCGACCCTGAATCCGCGAGGAGGTCACGCGCTACGGTCAATCGATCCCGGAGATACGTCAAGTACGAATGAATGCCATCGCGCCAGGTGTCTCGGAATGCCTTGACCTGCTCTGGTTCGCGGGTGATGTGGGCTACGTTCCCGTCCTTGACATCCCTGCTCGTCGTGGACCACTGGAAGTTGGAATTGAACTTGATCCCGTAGGGCGGATCGACGTAGATGCACTGTACCTTGCCGCGGAGGCCCTCGCGCTCAGCTAGCGATGCCATCACCTGCAGGCTGTCGCCGAGGATCATGCGGTTGGACCAGTTGGCGTCGTGCTGGTAGAACTCCGTCTTGGCCCTCTCGTGCGGCAGTCCGTTGAAATCATCAAACAGACTTGGCTGGTCGCTGTCTGCTGATTCGTCAAGCTCGGAGTGACGAATCAGATCGTCGATGAGCACCTTCGGATGGACCTTCTCTTGTATGTAGAGGGGCGGCGCGTGAACGACAAGGTCGGACCAGTCCTTCGCATCTTTGCCGCGCCAGACAAGCTGGGGATCGAGATCGCGGTTCCGGCGCTCGTACGCAACACGAATCGGACTCAAGTCTTCATCGTCCATGACCGACTGGTACTCGGCCGTAGGTATGTTCAGCCGCTTCGCCTCGCTATGCCTGAAGGCCTCTACCGTCTTCTCTGATGTGTTCCTTGCCATGCTATCTCACCTCCGTAATCGCCTGAGCGGTCATTGAGGCGATCATCTTGCCAAACTCGGCTTCGACTCTAGCTTCGAAGTCGGCTTCCATACGGTACACCTCTCTCAGCTCGGCGAATGCCCAGCGCCCGTAGCGACCAAGGTTGTTCATGCCAGGCACCCAGTAGGTCTCCATCGTGGACTTCTTATCCTTTGCGTCCTCTCGCCGGTAGCCTTTGATCTCGACGACGAGATGAAGCAGATCATCGGGGCCGTGCCCATCATCGACGAGGACTATGAAGTCGGGTATGTACCGCCGCGTTTCGGAACCATATCGATACGGCACTTCAAAGCCCAGGTTCTGGTTCTTAACGTAAGCCTTGACGCGGGGATGACGCTCGGCCACGCGGCAGAACTCTGCCTCCCAGTCGCTATCGAATATCACCCAGTTGACGTGGCACCGGCGCGGATCCGTCTGCCATCGGTTCTGCTTGGAGGTAGTGAAGTTCACATACATCGTGGAGCCGATGGGGTTGTAGGGATCGAGAACGGCCCTGACCGACTTCCCGCTTGCCATGGCGTATGTGATTCCAGCACTTATGCGTTCACACGCCATGTCGGCCAGTTCCTGATACATGAGCAAAGCCGGGTAGGTGCCTCCCTTGCATATCAGGCAAGTATCGAGCCATTGGCGCGCGATGCGCTTCAGCTGACCAAACAGATACATCTTGGGAGCCTCGTTGAGGTCACGCCATTTCCTTTCGATCAGGTGTTTCGTCAGATGCATCAACAGCGTAGACTGTCTCATGTCCCCCTTGTGTTCGAGGTTGAGGTCAACACCCTCGCCGATGATGCCCGAATTCCTGGTAATCGAAGGGCCGACAAGCTCAGGCGTCAACTCAAGAACAGAATCGTCGCTGAACTCGGCCACCAACTGATCCCCAGGGAGTTCAACTCGGTAGCCCTGAACCCTCGGAAACGTGATTTCGAGATCATCGCGGTCGGGGCGCACAGCCCTGACCTGTATGACCTCGCGAGGGGGCCGAGGCGGCGCCACAACCGGCTTCGCCGTGAAGTCAAATGGGATGCCTAGCACATCGGCGTATTCAACGGCGAAAAGCCCCTCCTCGTTGAGGTCGTACGATTGACGGCGGAGCGCTCGCCCTACCACCTGCTCACACAGGAGTTGAGTACCGAAGGCTCGCACGCCAAGCACGTGCGTGACGGTGCTGGCGTCCCACCCCTCCGTGAGCATGGAGACCGACACAACACACCGTATGGATTCGCCCAGCCGATCCTCCTTGCCGACGGTGTTCATCACCTCACGCAGCAGATCCTGGTCTGTGAGGTTCTCGGCCTGCCGCGGGTCGCCGGTGCGTTCGATGATCTCTCTACGGAAGCGATCAATGGCATCGGCGGCCATGTCGCGAAAGTCCCTGTCGAGCGCTTCGCCCGATTCCAGCTGCTCGCTGTCGATCAACAGCGTACGCGGCCTCGGGTACGGGTTTCCATGTTCGTCGAAATTCCGGAAGAGCGGAAGACGGCCATGTTGGAGACTGGATGATCCATCTACGTTCTCCCGGTAGAAACCCGACACGTAGTCGTAAACTAGTTTTGAGGTTGAAGTGTTGTTGCACACTATTGTGAAGCATGGCGGAACCCTGATCCCGGCCGTCTGCCAGAGTTCGAACGTTTTTGCGTAATGCCCATAGAGAGCCTCCAGAGCCGTCTGCAGTTCCACGGGCAGGCTCAGCGGATCCAGGTTCTTCGCCTTGCCCCGGCCTTTCTTGGGCATGCTCTTGCCGATGTGCGCCCAGAGGTTTCGGAACCGCGGCATCTCGCCGCCGGGGATGTTGTCGGCCACAGGCACGCGGGGCAGTTTGACAATTCCACACTCAATCGCGTCCATCAACGAAAAGTCGCTCATAGTCCATGGGAACAGCGTGCCCTCCGCGTAGCCTGAACCTCGTAGGAAGAAGGGTGTTGCAGACAAGTCGATCACCTGCGCGATCCCCAGCTTCCGGTTGACAGTCTCCAGGCCAGTGATCCACAGGCGAGCGGCTTCGTTGTTCTTCTCCGCTTCCTTCCTGTCATCGCCCTTCAGCGCTTCCTCGCCATCGTCTTTGGGCCTCTCTCGGTAGCAGTGGTGAGCCTCATCATCTATGACCATAATGTTTTTCATGCCCATCAACTCAGGCATCACTCGCTTAAGCATCTCTCCCTCGGTCTCGATAGTGACAAGGGCCCCTCCCCTACCCTGCAACAGCGATCTGGTGCCCCTGGATAGCTGAACAAGTTCACGTAGCCTGAACGCGTGGTAGTTCGTAATCACAATCCTCGCCCGCTTCAGGTCGTCCAGCATGTCGGTGGGAACGAGCTCGCGGCTCGCATAGTAGCTGTCGGGATCGTTGGGCTGAAGCACGCGAAGCCGGTCACGGATGGTCAGGCCCGGAGTGACAACGAGGAATCCGCGGGTGAACCGCTTGCTGGTGGGGTGGCGGACGGCGTTGATGGTCTGCCACGCGATGATCATCGCCATGACAGTGGTCTTGCCGGCGCCAGTAGCCATCTTGAGAGCAATGCGGTACAGGTCCAGGTTAGCGTTGCCGTTGGCGACCTTGAGATGATCGGAGAAGCTCGCCCCGGTCTTGCCTGCTCTGGGCGCCACCTCCGTCAGCCAGATGAGGGTCTCAGCCGCCTCCACTTGACAGAAGAACGGGCGAATGTCGCTGAACCTGTGATGACGCCAATGCTGAAGCAATCGAGCTGTCTCCGGAGTGACTTGCCAGTCGTTTGGGTTCGGCCTCATTCGCCACTTGTCCACTTCATGCCTAAGCCCGTTGATAATCGGCGTGGGATCGTACTGCTGTTCTTCAGTAGACAAGCCCTTGCCTTCATCGAAGATGATCTGTAGCTGATCCATCGACCCCTTGCGTTTTCTGGGCTTGGGGATTGGCGTGATGTATGCAGCAGGCCGCCGGTTCTCTACGATCCTCTGGGTCGGCTGTCCCTGGTCATCAAGCTCCCAATGGCGCTCGGGGTACTCATAGGGGGAGTTGAGAATGGGTTTCTCGAAGAAGCGGTTTTCCACGTTGCTCCTCTCCTTAGGGCGTGTCACTCCGCCGGTACAGGTGATTAAGACCGGTACGCGTGATGTTGAGTGCCGCGATGCTTGGCCCATCGGAAGGTATTGTGATGTGTAGTGTGAATGGATCGATAGTGAAGAGTCCTAGTTCGTACGCTCTCTGGTGCAGTGCGCACAACACGAGCCCGTTTGCGGGATCGTCATGTATCTCACTGGGCCGCGGTTTCAACCTTACTATATCGAGCAGTTCCGGCACGGCCATGTCGCACACGGCGCACTGGCGACCGTAGCGCCGAAAGACTCCGAACCTGAATCTGGCCTCGGAGCTCGTGCGTCTCCGGGCTTCGGGAAGGCGGTCGCCGGGCGGCTCCACAGGCGCGAACAGCCGCCCGGGGTCTTGGGCAACGCAGGGTATGGGCCACCGTATCGTGCCGAACGCGACCAGGAACGCCATTCCGGCGTCGTCCCAGTCTTCCACCCAGCCTACCCGGACGTCTCGAAGGGACCTAGCCGGCCCTGCCGTGGTCACCACGAACACCGGCAGACCCAGAAGGCCGGAGTTCTTCACCGCACTGATCTCGTCAAGATCCCGCTTAACCGCGCGGGCCGTTCTGCGATAGCGATATATGGCCCCATCGGCGGACAAGTCGTTGTAGTACTCGCCGGTGTGCAGCAGACCTACAGCAACACCCGAGCCGTCCGGCGACACCGAGCCCGAGATGCCCTTGTCCACCCAGATGCCCTGACCGCCGCCGTAGATTCTGAGCTCTCGGAGCAGACCCGCGCCCACGCCCAGCGGCCCGCCCGCCTTTCTGAGTCTGCTCCACATCTTGATACGGCGCCGGTACTCAGCTGCGACCGCGCCTTCATAGCTCTTGAGCACAGTCCCTGCCAACTGTAACACCACTCAAACTCGCCAAACTGTGTTGTTATTCGGCGGAACTCCGTGGAAGTCCTTCGCATTATTATGATATTTGTCAGCAAATGCAGGGTACGGTCAGAGACTCCTCATGATCTAGCGATGCATGGGCTATGGGCTGAAGTCACCTGGGCACAGGCGGACGGAGAGGAGGTCTAGACGGAGGCTATGCGCGCGGCAGGCAATCGGCGCGGAGCCGACCCGGGAATAGGCAGAGGCACCCGGCTACACTCAACGTTGATGCCGGGTGACGTCAGGCAGCATCTCGAAACCCATCTGCCGAAAGTGCGAATCAAATGTGAAAGCTTTGCTGCATCCGATTCTCAACATGATGGCAAAACTCAGGCAGTCAACGAAGCTGAAATCCTTGTCACCGTACTTCCGCGCGAGCTGCCAGGCAGCTTCCTCGTCGGTCGGCTCTGGGCGGATGTACCGCAGGGCCTTGCTCTCTCGAATGGCCGTGCCTATTGCTATTGCATCCTCATGTGCCCTGCAGAAATAGGCGTACACCTCGGAAAGCACGAAACTCGTGGTCAGCATCTGAACCCTGAGGCCCCGTATGTGCTCCGGAGTGAAGAAGCTCTTTGCCGCCTCGTGATACTGGTCGCCCGCGTCATACAGCGCGATGAATGCGGAGGTGTCGACAAACAGCCATTCAGCGGAGCGTATCATCGGCGGCGCCTCCGTCTTCCACAGGCATCCCTGGGCGGTCAGGTCCAGAAGGCCTCGACCCGTAAATGTAGCGATCGTGATCGGTAGACCCGTCTCTGCGTCCTGTCGTCACGGCGGTTGCAGCGATACGGAACAAAGGGTCTCCCTCCGTGATCGCGTCCGCGCCTCCCATTTCCTTGTCGATGAGAACCCGGACTACTTCCGCCATGCTCGTGTTGTACTTGGCCGCACTTTCTTTGAGAAACAGGTACCTGGCCTCGTCCAGGTAGAGTTGCGTCCTGTACTTATCCTTTCTTTCCATATCATCCACCCCTACTGCAGCATACTGTATTACAGCACATCCGTCAATCGTCTGTCTCCGATGGGTCCAGTCGCAAGATCGCATACTGCGTTCGGGCCTGATCCGGGCTCCGGCGGCGTGCAGGAACTCTTGCACGGCGCAGCGAAACACGAATGGCAATCGCCCTGAGCGCAGGCAGGAGGCATGGACAATGTGGCAAGACGCTGAACAAGTAATCGGGGCTCAGCTCGCCCCCGGCGAGACCGCCATATGGACCGGCAGGCCCAGGACTGGGCTGGCCTTTCGCCCGCATGACTGGCCGATCACTGTCTTCAGCGCCATATGGCTGATGATAGCGGTCTATATAACCGGAACAGCTAGATCCATGGGCAGAGGCATGACTCCAGGCGGGTTCAGGATCACAAGCAACCCCTTCACAGGCCGCCCCATGTTCATGCACCCACTGGCCATGTTCGATATCGTCGGGTTCCTCTTCATCGCAGTGGGGCTTTACCTACTGCTGGGCCGGTTCTTTGTGGACGCGCGGATCAGGGCCAATACCTACTACGGCCTCACCGACAAGCGCGTACTGATAGTCACCGGGTTCTGGGGAAACCGTTTCATTTCGATTCCTTTGGAGCGCATTGGAGAGCTGAACGTCTCCCGCAGAGCCGATGGTTCCGGCGCCATACGCTTCGGACGGACAGCTTACCTGGAAGATTGGCACGGCTCATCCCTGAACGGCCATAGGCACTACGGCTACAGGCGCATCGAACCGCCTTCATTCGAGCTGATCGACGGTGTCCTCGCAGTCAGGGATCTAGTTGTGCGGGCGCAGATGGAGAGGAACAGTTGAACAGAGTTCACTGCTCGGTTACTTCGGCGTGACACGTTTTCGCAGTAGGCCGGTGCTACATGTACTTCTCAGCAAACTGGGATATGGTCAGTATCTCTGGACGTTCCACGTCCAGTGCCAGGAAATCCTCGTCCCCTTTGACATCCTCCCCGGATTGAAGTCCGAGGATTCCTGGGAGGCGCCCCAGGCTGGTCGGCAA
>ENA-UOOH01001700-UOOH01001700.1-fermentation-metagenome-genome-assembly--contig:-NODE-1700-length-20663-cov-4.121409_pt1 | contig 20663 bp, 18 predicted proteins | sample MGYA00245778_ERZ724025 | MGnify/ENA primary metagenome ERZ724025 (study PRJEB28704, sample SAMN03018313) | fermentation metagenome | biome: anthropogenic terrestrial biome; feature: soil; material... | reverse complement strand
CGGCTCGATAGAGCAGTCTTGACAAACGTAACAGAGTTTTATGCAACGCTAGTGACGCCATATGTTAACATGAATCACAAGGACTCTGAAAAAAATTTATATTTTTACACCGTTTTATTTTCAGCATTTAATTTCACCAAGAAAATAATGCTTGCCTCACAGGTTATTGGTCACATTATCCAAGAATCTCTGCAATAATGCAGAATGACGAAGGAGGGGTGGTATAACGACAGCAGTGTTTCCGGGTGTTGCACAAAAACGATTTTAAGGAGGAACAAAAATGCATAAGAATAGAACCATCTCTAGCGTAGTATTGCTCATATTGGTTTTGGCATTAGGCTCATCCGTTGTGGCCGCTTCCACTTTGACTATCATGCAAAGTGAATCCCCCCGGGCTATGGACCCCTCGAACCAGTCAGCTACTTATACTGGATCGGTACTCTCGCACATGTATGACACGCTCTTAACCGTAAACTCTGACGGAAACGTTGTACCCAGCTTAGCTACAGACTATACGTATTCACCAGATGGACTGGAATGGACCTTCAAACTAAGACAAGGAGTTACATTCCATGACGGCACACCCTTAAATGCCGATGCCGTGAAGTACTCGTTCGAGCGAATTCTTAATCCCGACAACGGATTAACGGCCTTTGGACGCTTCAATCCTGTGATCAAAAGGGTAGACACTGTAGACGATCTCACGGTGAAGTTCACGCTTCATTCTCCCTACCCAGCATTTGCCCTGCTCTTGACCATCAACCAGGCCGCGATTACACCACCTAGTGCAGCCGATATTGTATCCAGGCATCCTGTGGGAACAGGACCCTTTAAGTTTGTTGAATATGTTTCCGGAGAACGCGTAGTTATGGAACGATTTGATAATTTCTGGGGTGAAGCTCCTAGAGTTGATCGTCTAGTTTGGCGCTGGTCTCCAGAAGAATCGGTCATGATCATGGCTCTTCAAGCCGGGGAAGTCGACGTAGTAGTTCCATTACCCGCTTCTCATGTTGGGGCTTTAGAGATGTCCCCTGGCGTTGAAGTTCATGAAAAGGCAGGCTCCGCGGTCTTCTGGTTGGCGCTGAACACCACCGCAGAACCACTTAATGATGTACGTGTACGCCAAGCACTCAACTATGCCACAGATCGACAAGGTCTCGTAGACGCCATTCTATGGGGACGTGCCACAGTGGCTCACTCACCACTGGCTCCCCAATACTTTGGCTATGATCCAACCGTTCAAGGCTACTCCTTTGACCCTGAAAAGGCTAGGGAACTATTGGCCGAAGCGGGTTATCCAAATGGATTTACGATGTCTATCACAGTCCAGGAATCTGAGTCGCAATATGCCGAAGTGTTGCAAGGTAATTGGAGAGACGTCGGTGTTAATGTTATTGTGGACCAACTCGAAAATGCTCTGTGGTCAGCTAAGGTGTTTAGCCCACTTGAGGAAAACGAGACAATGTCCAGCTTTGCGTCCTGGTCGTCCATTCTGGATGCCGATTTGATGCTCACTCCCCTCTTTGCCACAAGGAGCTTCCCACCAGCTAGCGCTAACCTAGGCTTCTTCTCCAATGCACGTCTGGATGAGATCCTGGCACAGGCTGTCAATGAAGTTAACCCTAATGTGCGTGAAGAACTGTATTTTGAAGCACAACGAATCATCAATGACGAAGCGGCGCATGTGACCCTTTATTATGCTAACACCATCTTCGGAGTCCGAGACAACGTAGAGGGCGTATGGAGCCAACCTAGCGGTCAGATTAATGTGCGAGGAGCTAGCTTCAAATAGTAGTTGGAAGTTTACACCCGGACCGAGCCGGCAGACAGCCGGCTCGAGTCTTACGTAGAAGCCTAGGTTGCATCGTCTTTAGAAGGGAGTCTCTGTATGGGACGCTATATTGCTAGAAAGCTCGCGGTACTTCCCTTGATCATTGTGGCAGTATCTATCCTCATTTTTGTAGTGATACGGTTTATCCCAGGTGATCCAGCACGGCTTATGGCTGGCATGGATGCCACTGCAGAAGGTGTGGAAGTATTACGAAGGAAGCTGGGTCTAGATCAGAATATCATCGTACAATACTGGCGTTTCTTCTTAGGTGCACTGCAAGGAGATTTAGGCACTTCCATCAATTCAGGATATACTGTCGTTCAAGAAATTGCCACAAGGATCCCTTACACATTGCAGCTGACGATTGCCGCTTTTGCCATTGCTATCATGATTGGAGTACCCTCGGGTATTATAGCCGCTGTGTATGCCAACTCCTGGATTGATCAACTTGTCATGGTCTTCGCTATTATTGGGGCTTCTACCCCGAGCTTTTGGATCGCCCTGATGGGCATGAGTCTCTTTTCAGTCAAGTTGAGGTGGCTACCCCTATTTGGAGCCGGTACCTGGTCTCACTTAATTTTGCCCTCCGTAGCCCTTGCCATGGGCCCCCTCGCTCTGGTAGCCCGCATGAGTCGCTCTAGCATGTTAGAAGTCATGAAAGAAGACTATGTGCGAACCGCCCGGGCCAAGGGCCTAACCAAGTTTCGGGTCTACACCAAACATGCCTTAAAAAACGCTTTGGTCCCTGTGATTACAGTGGTGGGGCTGCAGTTTGGCGGACTTCTAGCTGGGGCAGTAGCTACTGAAACGGTTTTCTCGTGGCCAGGCATAGGCCGATTGTTGATTGACTCGGTGCGTTATCGGGATTATCCAGTCATTCAAGGTACCGTCCTTTTTACTGTAAGCGCAGTCGTGATCGTGAATAGTCTGACAGATATTGTGCTGGCCATGGTCAATCCCCGCATGCGGTTCGATTGAGAGGTGAAATGATGCGAAGAGCGAAAACTACTGTTAAGACTGTCTTGTTACGCAGAAAAAACGTCGTTATTGGTGGCGGACTTGTCGCCCTTATTTTACTTATGGGGCTATTTGCTCCCCAGGTAGCGCCACATGATCCTCTCGAGCAAAACCTGCGTAATGCCTACCAAACGCCGAGCTCGGAATATCCCTTTGGAACAGACCAATTTGGCCGTTGCCTCTTGTCTAGAGTTGTCCATGGCGCTCGCATTAGTCTCTTGGAAATCGGCATGGGTGTCAGCCTAGCTATGGCCATAGGAGTTCCTTTAGGTCTGATCGCTGGTTATTTTGGAGGTTCTATTGATCGTACCATTATGTGGCTTTTAGATATCGTCTATGCATTTCCCGGCATTATCCTGGCGATCTTGATTGTAAGCGTCCTGGGACCTTCTCTAACAAACATGCTAATCGCCATTGCCGTTTTTTCTATACCTGTTTATGGTCGCTTATGTCGCAATTTAACCTTATCCCTTAAACAAAGGGAATACGTAGAGGCAGCAAGAGCCCTTGGGCTTAGCAATTTGGGCATTATGTTCAAACACATTTTACGAAACGCTCTTGCCCCTCTTCTGGTTCAAGCTACATTAACCGCTGGCGGTGTTGTTTTAAGTGCCTCTACCTTGAGTTTCCTGGGACTGGGGGTTGTGCCGCCTACCCCAGAATGGGGTGCCATGATCAGTACCGGAAGAACCTTTCTAACAATTGCCCCGCACCTTTCCCTCTTTCCAGGTCTGGCTATCCTCATCACTGTGCTTGGCTTCAATCTCTTAGGCGATGGATTGCGTGACCTACTAGACCCGAGGCTGAGAAACAATTGATGCAATATATGCAATATACATAGAAAGGGCGTGATGCCAAAATGAGAATTGTGATTGGTAGTCTTTCCCATGAGTCCAATTCATTCAATCCTAAGTACATGAGCCTTGGCGACTTCTCACCAGCGTACGGAAATGATGTTCTATCCCGCCTCAAAGAAGGTGGGCGCTCTCCCTTGCAGGGTATCTACAAGGTGGTCCGATCCTATGGTGCCGAGGTACTTCCGACCATATTTGCCCGGGCAACGCCTGGAGGGCTTGTCTCTTTTGGGGCCTACCAAACCATGAAGGAAGCCTTCTTAGCTGAACTGAGCAAAGTGGAACAAATCGACGGGGTCTGTCTGCATCTGCATGGAAGTATGGTGGTGGAGAACATCGGAGATGCCGAAGGAGACCTGTTGACAGAAGTCAGGGCCATGATCGGTGATGAAGTTCCCATTGTCGCCTCTTTAGATATGCATGCCACCATAACCGAGACAATGATGAACAAAGCTGACGCTTTTGTGGGTTTTCGCACTGCACCCCATGTGGACACCATGGAGACAGGCGAAAGAGCTGCTCAGTTACTGATGGATGCTTTAACTAAGGGTTATAAACTATCCATGTGCGGTGTAGGACTTCCCCTCCTAGTTTCTGGGGAACAGTCCGAATCAGCTAAGCCACCCATGGTTTCCTTGATTCGGCGGATGGAAGCCATGGACAAGCTACCGAATGTACTTTCTTCCTCTCTCCTTCTAGGTTTCCCCTGGGTTGACATAAGTTACAATCAGGGAGCAGCCCTAGTTGTAACCAAGGAGAATCCCGGGCTGGCCCAAGCTGAGGCACTACGACTGGCAGACGAATTATGGAGCAAGCTTGACCAGTTTAAGTTCACCACCGAAGCATATCCCTTTGCAGAGTCTTTAGCGGTGGCGTTAAACGCAGAAAAAGGGCCCGTCTGTATCGCAGATTGTGGAGACAATCCTGGAGCTGGTGGAAGTCAAGACATTGTCTATCCACTTCAGATCATGTTGCAGCAAAACCTGGAGAACATCTTGTTTGGAGCCATAGCTGACGAAACAGCTTATGAGTACTGTCTCACGCAAGAGATCGGATCAAGCTTTGAGTTGACGTTTGGCAAACTGAATATCGAGGCAGACGCGCCCGGTATCACAGTCACAGCTAAGCTTAAGCATATAGGTGGCCTAGGAAAGACGCCGGCAGTGGCCATACAAATAGACGAAATCGATGTAGTCATCAGTAAGGATCGGGTGATGATGCTAGATCCTAAAGATCTCGAACAGTTAGGTCTAAGGCCGAAAGAATACCGGATTTTAGTCTTAAAGAGTGGGTACTTAGATCCTAAATACGAAGCCATCGCTACCTATGGTTTGCTGGCATTGACCCCGGGTTTTACCAACCAAGACTTCGCTGCTTTAAACTACAAACATATAAAAAGACCTATACATCCCTTGGATCAAGGCTTCTTTTACGATCCCCACGAGTATGTATTATCATCACGAAGCAGGTAAGGAGAGAGAAGATGAAGTATACTGTTGAGGTATGTACTTATACCATAGAAGATGTTTTAGCAGCGCAAGAGGCTGGGGCTGATCGTGTTGAGCTTTGCTCAGATCCAGATGCAGGAGGTACCACGCCAAGCTTTGGGCTTATCGAACATGTAGTGGAGACGCTGGGCATTGATGTAGCAGTAATGATTCGCCCTAGGGGCGGAGACTTTGTCTACAGTCCCGAGGAGCTTCTGATCATGGAAAGGGATATTCGCATGGCTGCCCAAGTGGGCGCCAAATGCGTAGTATTTGGGGTTTTAACGGACTCTGGTCATCTAGATGTTCATGCCATGGGCCGTTTAGTCGCAGTTGCCAAAGAGCACCAACTCCAGGTAACTTGCCATCGTGCCTTCGATGTGGCAAGCAATCCCCACAGGTTTGCGCAGCAACTAGTGGACCTTGGTGTGGATCGGTTGCTCACCTCAGGGCAAAAACCAAGGGCCATTGACGGATTAGCTCTCTTGGCCGATTTGCAGAAAACAGTAGGTGAAGAGTTGAGTATTATGCCTGGTGTAGAGATCTCCAGTAATAATCTGGAACAGATCTTGGAACTGGATGTCAAGGAAATTCATGTTCGAAATGTGGAGAAGGTAACCTCCTCAATGCAGCGCGGTGCCAATCTTGTGATGGGTGCTGATGATTACGACGAGACTACTCGGGTTAGAATTGATCTAGCGGAGACGACGAAAATCGTGGAGGCGGTCAAGCAAAAAGAAAACTAAGAAGGAGCGGGAAGCACGATGCAATTTCCAAGAACGTTTAATAGCATGAAGGAAATGCAGGAGACGAACCGAACCACCGTTTTGCGCGTGCTTTTCGCCCATGATTCTCCCATGACGCGCGGTGAGATTGTACGAAAAACCGGGCTGAGCGCCCCAACCATCACTCGTATTGTTAAGGAACTACTCAAAGAGAAAATCGTTATCGAAGTAGGGAAGGTTGAGCTGATGCAGGGCCGTAATCGGGAGCTTCTGCAAATAGATTATGATCACATTGATGTCCTAGGTTTTGAGGTTAACGAATCGTTTGTGCATGGAGTTGTTTGTGATCTTAAGGGCGCGGTTAAAATGAGTTTTTCTGAGCCCGTGCAAGATAAAAGGCCACAAGCCATAGCCGAAAGCATTAAGGTCATCTTGGACCAAATTCGCCAAAACGAGGCCAAAACTGCAAATATTATTGGAATTGGACTTTCCATTTCTGGTATCGTAGCACCAACAGAACAGAAGGTTATTCATTCTGGCACCATGGGCTGGGAAAACATTCACGTTAACGATCTCTTCCCCCCACTGGGAGATATGATGATTATCGTGGAAAACGACGCCAATGCAGCACTTTTGGGAGAAGTCTGGGTAGCGAATATTCAGGATGACGAGGATGTAGTGTACATTGTCATTAGTGAAGGAGCCATCGGAGCAAGCCTTTTGGTTGATGGTCAACTTGTGCGGGGTTCAACGATGGTGGCTGGGGAAATAAGTCATTTTCCTGTAGAGCCCAATGGCAAGTCGTGCATGTGCGGTAATTCGGGTTGTTTTGAGACCTATGTTTCCTTAGAAAGATTAGAGAAAGAGTTTGCTGAATTGAGCACCGGAAACATGAAGCTCATCGAGGCTTATAAGGCCGGCGATGAGCTTGCCCAACAGTTTGTGATTCAAGCTGCGCATAAGATGGCGACGGTGATTCGGTCCATTATTTACTTGGTTAACCCTGGGAGAATTATCATTGGTGGCTTATGGATCGAAGCCGGGGAGGAATTTTTAAATTTGGTACTGCAACAAGTGAAGAAACATTTTTCCCTTGGAGAGCGACATATCCCACAGTTTGCTTACTCAAAACTCCACCCCCATGCTGGTGTACTGGGGGCGGTTGGTCTTGTTATAGATGAATTTCTTAAATACCAGTGATGGTAGTCTGGCCTGTGAGGGACAGGCCCGTTACCCGTTACCATACCTCATGGAGGACACGGAGGATGTTCTTTCCCACCACCTTTTGGATGTCTTCCGTTGAATAGTCATGTTTTACTAACCATCGCAAAATGTTGTGCGATGCTTCTGTGGGGTTCTCTAAACCCTGTACATAATCCACCTCAGGGAACTCCTGCTTCGCTTGGGTTCCTTTTGTGGAGAGTTGCGATGCAAAGTGACGATGAAGGCCCACATGATCCCCATACAAGGTGTCGGGTCCAAAAGCCACATGGTCAATCCCCACGAGATCTTTGATATACTCGAAATGTTCCATGTACGACTCCAGATTGTGGGCTGGGTTCTTGTGGGTGATTGTGGTGTGGGGGGCTGCTTCAATTCCGATCACACCGCCCTTGTCGGCACAGGCTTTCAAGACATCATCGGGCGTGAGACGTTTGCTGTCCCATAGAGCTCGTGCCCCCACATGGGTTAAAAAGATGGGTTTGGTGCTGTGTTCAATCACATCTAGGGTGGTAAGACTCCCTGTGTGGGAACAGTCAATGGCCATGCCCAATTTGTTCATGCGCTCCACCGCCCTTCTTCCAAAGGCGGTGAGACCCCCATCCCGCGCTTCCTTGAGGCCAGAACCCAAGGCATTTGACTCACTATAGGTGATCCCTAAGAGCCTTACACCAAGGCCATAGAGGATATCAATACGGTCCAACTCATTTTCGATGGGAGCTGCACCTTCGATAGATGGTACCCAGGCCAGTCTGCCTTCCTGATGGGCACGGTAGATATCCTTTACCCCCTCGCAGACGATGACAAAATCTTGATGGGCAATATCACTGCGACGCATACCGAGATCATGGAGGACATCCTGCCACTTCCAACCGGCTGGCGAACTGATGGTACAGGTACCATCCATCAAATTATCGAACACGCAGTCCAGATACGACTGGGAAAGGGCAAGAAACGCTGTATGCTCCCGGCCCTGCCTCTCATAGGCATCGAGGTCCCGCGTGACATTCTTCGGCATAATCGTGGGGTGCTCATGGAGGGAAATGATAACCGACTCCTGAGCCAAATGAGTTACCCGCTTTTCCTCATCAGGACTCAGGGGAAGGAGATAAGGCTCCACCCTCCCCACTTGGTCTGCCATTTCATAGCTAACAAAATCCTTCCCCGCTTCTAGGTACTGATACGACATATACCCTGCGTACTTCTTATTGGTCCCCATCTTTTATTCACCTACCACAGAGAGCTCACGAAGGGATTTCACCTTGCCGGTGGCCAGCTTCGGTGGCAGAGCGAAGGACATCTTAGAGTGCGATAGGCCGCTCCGAACAAGTGCCTCAGCCGTGGCCAAGGCCACCCGGGAGGGGTTGACCACAGGAATACCAAGGGTCTCCTGCACTTCTTCTGCTACCTGAAGAAAACCCATGGACATACAGCCCAAGACTAAAGCCTGAGCCCGATCTTCTTTCACAGCAGCCCTGCCTTCAGCAATAATCTTTTCCATCGTGGCTGCCCTGTCATTGGCTAGCTCCAAAACAGGAACATCCACAGCCCGCACCGAGGCTAACTTAGCCAAGACCCCTGCCTTGTAACCAAGCTCAATGCTCGTATCAATCATGCTCTCAGCAATGGTCAAAACCGAAAAGCGGTGGCAAAGCATGGCCGCAGTCTGGTAACTGGTCTGTCCAGGGCCCACCACAAGCATTTTGCTTGTAATCTCCCGCATAGCATCAAGGCCAGGGTCTCCCGCACAGCCCAAGATGGCGGCATTGTAACCCTCTTGCTCCAACTCAAAGACGGCTTCGGCGGCAGAAGGAATACTTAGATACTCTTCATACATGGATTCGATGGAAGCAGGCCCTTCCTCCACCCTGCGAATGACCACTTCAGTGTCGGGGGCGGCCCATTCCCTTAAAATCGCACCTCGCCTGGCCACTTCTTTCATATCCATAGGACCTGGTACTACATACGCTATTTTCATACCGCTTTTCCTCCTTCAAATTTGAGATTACCGTTATTGGCACAAACAAGATCACAGCGAACGAGATGGCCATCACCCACATCGGTTAGAACCTGTTCAGAACCCCTACAAGCATTCCCAACGTAGGGACAGCGGTCCTGAAGCAAACAACCCTCCGGTAAATCTACTGGGCGTGGAACATGATTGCTCAGGGGAACTTCTTCTGGACGTTTCGACGGATCTAGGGTAGGAATTGCCGCTACCAGAGCCTTGGAGTAAGGGTGGAGGGGCTTTGTCAAAATATCTTCCGTCTTACCGTATTCTACAATCTGCCCCAGATACATAATGGCGGTATGATCGCAGAGGTATTGAAGTAAGGAGAGGTCATGGGAGATATAAACTGTCGTAAGCCTCATCTCCTCGGCAATCTCCTTCATTAAATTAAGTACCCCGGCCCGCACCGAAACATCTAGCATGGAGACAGGTTCGTCAGCTACTAAGAAGATGGGCTTCAAGACTAAGGCCCGGGCCAAGACCACACGTTGCAGCTGTCCACCACTCATTTGATGGGGATACTTCTCCAAAAACGACTCCGCAGGCTGTAGGTTAACCTTACGAAGGGCCTCCTTCACGAACCCAAGACGCTCTTCCGTAGACGATCCAATACCGTGAATGGTCAAAGGTTCCATGATTGAACGCTGCACCGTAAAGCGGGGGTTCAGAGCCTCAAAGGGATTCTGAAAGACAAGTTGAGCCTGGCGGCGAAACTTGAGCATCTCTTCTTTCGAGCGCAGATCTGTCACATCTTCACCGTTAAACAGGTACTCCCCCTCCGTACTCTCGGTGAGTTTTAGTAGGAGGCGTCCCATGGTAGACTTTCCGCAACCACTTTCACCAGCAATCCCCAGGGAATCTCCCTCCTTTAGACACAGATCGACACCATTGACCGCGGTCAGGCACTGGCCTTGCTTCTTTTTACGAAAGAGGCTTTGGCGAACGGGATATTCTTTCTTGATCTTCCGTAGTTCAACCACATACCCATCTTCACCCTTGGGGTTCATGCTGGCTGCCATGTCTCCACCTCCTTGGCAAGCTTTTGTAATTTTAGAGTCTCAGACAATCTAAAGCAGGCGGCTCCATGCTGGTGCTCTTCGTCCACTTCTTCGTATGGAGGTTCCTCGGCAAGGCAACGCTCCATGGCAAAGGGACAGCGAGGGGCAAACCTACATCCTGATGGTGGATTGACCAAGTCAGGGGGGGAACCTTCAATGGAAATGAGCTCCTTATCTTGCTGTCTGGGATCGGGAAAGGCGTTTTCCAAACCCATGGTGTAAGGGTGCAGTGGATTTTCCAAGACTTCTTGTGTAGAACCCTTTTCAACCACCTTCCCAGCGTACATCACCACAATATTGTCGCAGGTTTCTGCCACCACAGAAATGTCATGGGTGATCATAATGAGGGCCAAATTCAACTCACTGCGCAGACGCTTCAGTTCGTTGAGGACCTGGCGCTGGACGATGACATCCAGGGCTGTCACGGGCTCGTCAGCAATGACCAGTCTAGGCTCGAGGGCCAGGGCCAAGGCGATAGCCGCCCTCTGCTTCATTCCCCCAGAGTACTCATGGGGAAAATTTCCTAGGCGATCTGGATCGAGACCAACCATGGTAAAAAGCTCCACCGTGCGGGCATGAGCTTCTTTCTTTGTCATGTTGCCCTTGAGGGTCAGCACTTCCGTGAAGGCATCTTCCACGGGATAGACAGGATTCAAAGAGTCCATGGCAGCCTGGGGAATCAAGGATAAATCGCGCCAACGCACATTGCGCATCTCCTTTTCAGGGAGAAGAGTGAGGTCCTGACCATCAAATAAGACTTCTCCACTGGGGATAAAGGCATTTTTGGCCATAACCCGGATAATTCCATTCACCATCGTGCTCTTTCCGCAGCCGCTTTCACCCACGAGCCCTAAGCTCTGACCAGGCTCCACAGAAAACGATACACCATCCACGGCCTGGGCGATCCCCTTTTTCGTTTTGTAATACACTCTCATATCTCGTACATCTAATAGGGACACGAAGACCCTCCTTTCTTACATACTGCGCAGCTTAGGCTGGAGAACTTCTTCCGCACCCCGGCTGATATAAAAGCCGGCCATGACAAGTAGCATGATGCAAATACCAGGTGGGAGCATCCAATAAAAAGCGCCCCGGGAGAGGGCTTGAGATACATAGGCGTCGTGTAACATATAGCCCCAGCTGATAGAGCTAGGATCACCAAAGCCCAGAAAACTCACGGCGGCCTCCGTTAAGATGGCCCAACCGATGGCCAAAGACCCGTACAGTAACGATAGGGGTAGAATATTTGGCATAATATAGCTGAAGATAATGCGAGAATGGGAAGCACCTGATACTCGTGCTGCTTCCACAAAGGCTCTTTTTTTGATGGACAAAACCTGGGAGCGAATGACCCTGGCCGTATCTCTCCATAAAAGAAGAGCCATGGCTAAAACAATGTTCCAAATACTTGGTCCTAGAAAGCTCACTAAGACAATGACAAAAGGGTCGAAGGGTATGCCAAAGGCCACGTCCGTGAGGCGCATCAAAAGAGAATCCACTTTGCCACCAAAGTACCCTGACACCAAACCCACAACCGTTCCCACCACCATGACAAAGAGGGCGGCCGTAAAGCCCACGGTTAGGGCTGGGCGGGCTCCGTAGATGAGCTGTGAAAAAATGTCTCGACCCATATTGGTTGTTCCAAGCTTGAAGTTCTTCTCAGGCTCCCGATTAAAGGCAATCCGCCCATCTACTCGTACCATTTCTTGGGGATCGTAGGGGGCTATAGCTGGTGCAAACAAGGCCACAAGGATAAAGAGGATATAGATGATGGCACCCACCAGGGCAAATTTATCTTGTCTAAAAAATTCTAGTATGCTTGTCATCTCTATCACCCCATATCCTCCACGGTAATTCGCGGATCAAGTACGCTGTACAATAAGTCCGCCACAAAGTTCATGAACACCATAATGGCAGCTGCCAAGAGAAAGGCCCCTTGGGCCAGGGGATAATCACTCATGGTCACCGCATCCACCAAGAGCCGCCCCAGTCCTGGCCAGCTAAACACATTCTCGATGACAACATTGCCCCCGATGGCATACCCAAACCCGACCGCCATGGCGGTAACCACTGGCAAGATGGCATTGCGTGCTGCATATTTCAGCATCACCCGACGTTCACTAAGGCCCCGCATGCGGGCAATGGTCACATAGGATTCTTCCATGGTTTCTACCATGTTCGTGCGCATCAAGAGAAGGGGCAGCCCCAGGAGGTAAATAGCTAAAGTCAAAGATGGCAAGAGCATGTACTTCCAAAAAACGGGCGATGTAAACTTTGCCCATTCTGATGCATAGGTCACGCCTGCAGGTCCCGTCCCCGATGAAGGTAACCAGCCTAGACGAAAGGAAAATATAGCTAACACCAGCATGCCCACCCAAAACTGGGGTGCTGATCGGGTAAAGAGTGTGAGGATAATTCCCACCGTCTCACCTTTTTTCCCCCGCAGCAAGGCGAGCAAAATTCCCCCTAAGACACCTACCACATAAGCAATGATCAGTGAAAAGAGCATTAGATACAAGGTGTTAGGTAAAACCCTCGCCACAACACGCAGGACGTCATCTCTATAGACAAAGGATGTACCGAGATTACCCTGGAGTAAATTAAGCAAAAAGACAAGGTACTGCTGGAAGAGGGGCTTGTCCAAGCCAAACTGCTCCAGAAGAATCTCTTGCTGTTCCTTGGTGAAGTTGGGGTCAATATAGGCCGTAAGGGGGTTCCCTGGCATGAGGCGGAAAACAAAGAACAAGATGGTGGCAATAATCCACAGAGTAAGTAGCATTTGTCCAAAGCGGCGTCCAATATACTTCCAATTTAGCGTCACGTCTGTACTCCTTTCCGACCGCATTCATTCCTAAAAAAGGAGGGTGCACCTAGAGCACACCCTCCAAGAGCTTTCTAGAACGATGGAGTGTGTTCTTCTACTTGACCTGAAGGATAGAGGAGACGACCTTTGTTATCCCACTCATAACCTGCTTCTTTAAGGAACTGGCGTGCTTGCTCCAAACCTCCCTGGGGCCACTTGAGCTCGTCATTCTTCCAGAACTCTAGGGCTGGAGCGATGACTGAATTGGCCGGGACGGCATACCCTTTCCAAACCGCTTCTACCACGAACTCCTGATCTGTGATGGCAACTAGGGCCTTACGGAAGGCCGGGTCACTAAAGGGGGCCCGATTGTGGTTGAGAGCGATAAAGCGATAGCCAAGATCCACCGAGGACACCATGGAGAGCATGGGATTACGGCTGACCAGGTTCTCTAAGAGAGAGGCATCACCCGAGTAGCTGGCTAAGAAGTTGAGCTCCCCATTTTGAATCATTCCCAGGGTGGACTCCATATTCGTTACGAAGCGGACAATCCACTTGTCAACCTTGGGAGCCGCGAAATGGTCGGCATAAGCGTCTAGGACCACTTCTTCTGCGAACTTCCAATCGGCGAATTTAAACGGTCCTGATCCGATGGGAACGTCTTCTTGAATGGACTCTGCATTCTCAGGACGGGTCTTGAGGTCTTCGAAGAGGGGTCCCCAAATGTGTTCGGGAGCCAGGTTAATCTTGGCCAGGCTCGCTGCTTCAAAGGCAGCCCAGGGACGTTTGAGGTGGAAAACCAGCGTCAGATCATCCACAATTTCAACCCTGGAGATAACATCCACAAAGGGTTTGTACATGGGTACTTCACCAGTCATGGGGGCTTCAAAGGAAAACTTTACATCCTTTGCCGTAACAGGCTCGCCGTCATGCCACTTCATACCATCCCGGAGTAGAATCTGCACCTCTGTGTCGGAGAGCCACTCCACCGATTCGGCTGCCCATGGTTCAGGCAAACCTTCGGGGCTCATGCGCATCAGACGGTCATAGATTAGTTCATAAACCCAGGAGTCCACAGTACCACTAATATAGAAGGGGTTAATGGCCTGTACGGTCTCACCACTATTGAGGATAATGGCCTTTTGATCGCCGATGGGATCAATGTTAATATAGGTCCAAAAATTTCGGATACCCATACCAGCCATATCTACCACAGAGTCTTCAGCAAAGACATCTGTATTGTAAACAATGCTAATCATGGGATGTACCGTAAAGTCATACACGGCATCTTCCACCAAAATTTCCTGAGCCTTGAGGATTAACTCACGGCGTTCTTCTGGATCGACTGTCACACGCTGTGCTTCGGCGATGGCGTCGTACTTTGGATTGACGTAACCGATAAAGTTATATCCATCCACCGTGGTGCTCGAATGGAAGAGGTTGTAGATAAATTCGTCTGGATCCAGTCGTTCAGGGCGAGCCGTCATCTGCCATCCGGCAATGTCCCAGCGATCCCGTTCAAACCACACTAAGTCCGACTGCTGTTCCCAGGGAACAACTCGTAACCTGGCGTCAATTCCCAGTTCGGTCATCATTGCAGTAAGATATGACAATGTCTCATACTCATCAGGGGCAGACGATTGAGGTCGGGTAATAACGTAAATTGGGCGAATCACCCGGTCACCCTGGGAGGCTATGACTCCTCCAGAAAGGGTTAGAAAAAGGAGACAAATCAACAAACTGCTCGCGATTTTGCTTTTCCAACTCATACTGTCACGTCCTTTTTTCGTTGTCTCGTTGTGATGCTTAGTGCTCTTCTTTTCATGAGAATTAGACCCAGGTTTCTTTCAACACTCGCAGAATATTGGTGCCTAATACCTTCTCAATGTCCTGGTCGAAATAGTCGTGTTTCACGAGCCAGCGTAGAATATTGATGGAGGCCTCCGTGGGATTTTCCAAACCTCGAACATATTCCACCTCATCGAAATTCTTGGTTCCCTGTGTTCCCTTTGTTGATAAGTTCGCAGCAAAGGCGTGGTGCAAGCCCACGTGATCGCCATAGAGGGTATCTGGGCCAAAAGCCACATGATCGATGCCGATCAGATCTTTGATGTACTCAAAGTGTTCCATATAGGAATCAATGGAATGGTTGCGGTTCCACTCGGTGATGGTGGTATGGGGTGCTGCTTCGATACCAACCACACCGCCTTTGTCAGCGCAGGCCTTGAGAACATTATCGGGGGTGAGGCGTTTGCTATCCCAGAGGGCCCGAGCCCCTACGTGGGACATGAAGATAGGCTTCTTGCTGGCGTCAATGACATCTAGTGTGGTTAGGGAACCAACATGGGAGCAGTCGATGGCCATTCCTACCTTGTTCATGCGCTCCACAACTTTATGTCCAAAACTAGTCAAACCACCATCACGGGCTTCCTTGAGGCCTGATCCTAAGGCGTTTGATTCACTGTAGGTGATACCCATGAGGCGAACGCCGAAGCCAAAGAGGATGTCCACTCGATCCACCTCGTTTTCTAGAGGGGCGGCTCCTTCGATGGTGGGAATAAGGGCCAGACGTCCTTCTTGGTTGGCACGATAAATGTCTTCTACCCTTTCACAACGGAACACAAAGTCTTGGTGCGCGAGATCAGAGAAGCGCATGCCTAGATCGTGGAGGATATCGTTCCATTTCCAACCAGCCGAGGAGGAAATTGTACAAGTTCCATCCATCATATTGTCAAAAACTGCGTCGAGATAAGAGTGGGACAATTCTTCGTAGGCGCAAAATTGGCGTCCCTGCCGGTTGTAAGCGAACACGTCATCCATATTTTCGGGGAAGTATACTGGATGATCGTGCAAGGAAATAATGATCAATCGCTCGGCTAGATCAAGGACTCGTGCCTCCTCCTTTTCGGTGAGAGGTACCAGGTACTGGGGGACACGATTGAGTCCTTTGGCCATCTTCATATCCAAATAGTCAACGCCTGCCTCCAGATATTGGTATGCTTGATATCCGTCATACTTTTTGTTTACACCCATACTAGCGCTTCCTTTCCTGCTCCTTTGAGATTTTAATGGTTAGTATACACCGGTCTTTCGTAGGTTTCAACCCAATTTGTGATATTTAACGCAAGATGACCAATGCTTCAATACGTGTTCCGTAAAGGATCACAATTCCTTAATAATAACGTGAAAAAGCAACACTTTTTCGTCGCCCGTGGCGCCTTAAGTGTTGCTTTTGTTCTTGCTAGACGTTATTGTTTTACGAAATTCGTAGAATAGTAGAAGTGACTGTCCCTCACACAGATTGGGGACTATCCCGCGCTATGCTCCGCAGGAGTCGCGGATGACCAGTTTACAGTCATACTCATGCACTAAGTCATCGGTATCGTTACCCTCTATTTTGTCGATGAGCAGATTGCATGCTGCATATCCCATATCGTAGTTGGGTAATTTGATTGTGGTCAGGGCCGGACGTGTAGCCAAGGCTATCGGAACATCATCATAGCCTACAATGGAGACGTCTCGTGGAATCTCTAAGCCGTGCTCCCGTACCGCGTCCATGACACCAACTGCCATAAGATCATTGGCGACAAAAAAGGCATCGATCTGGGCATCGCGATTCAGAAGACGCGCCCCTGCCTGGTAGCCTCCCTCGATTGTCCAATTGCCATAATCCACAAGTCCCACATCGGGTCTCTTGGCATCAGCATGGGCCATCTTATACCCTTCCCACCGATCCTTTGTACACCTCCAGTTCGGTGTTCCTCCGATATAGGCAATGCGCGTGCGCCCAAGACTCAGAAGGTGTGAGGTTGCGGTATAACCACCTTTAACGCTATCGGGCAAGACCGAACTTCGAGGCTCTTTTTTGGAAAAACAATAGAGATAGGCCGCGGGAGTATGGGCAGGAACGGGATAATCCACTTCCGTAACCCAGTTACTACAAAAGAGCAATCCTCCCACTTGGCGACTGCGCACCAGCCATTCATGGAAGTCCATGGATTCGGCCCTTTGGCGGGATTCTCCCACGATAAGGTTATACCCTTTGTCCATGGCAGCTTGCATTGCCCCACCCATCATATCAGGTACCAAGTCGCTCATAACTGTATTGGCAATGAATCCGATAGTTCTGGTCTCTTGTTTTCGCAGATTCCGAGCAACTATATTCGGTTCATAGTTAAAATCCCTGACAACCTCCAGAACCCTCGTTGAGGTTTCTGGGCTAATGGGCGCTGTATTATTCAGGACATGGGAAACAGTGGCCGTAGAAACCCCAGCCACTTTCGCGATATCCTTTAGTGTCACTCTAGCCTTTGTCATTTCACAGCTCCTGATGTTAGTCCTCGTACATAATACCTTTGTAGTATGAAAAAGACAATTAGAACTGGAATCATGGTAATGATCGACCCCGAAGTAATCATTTCCCAGTTGGTTCTATACCGTGATAGATAGTAATTTGTAAGTCCGACTTGAATTGTCTGTACCTTGGCGCTCGAGTTGAACGTCAAAGCCATGAGAAGCTCATTCCAGCTCGTCATGAAGCTATACACTAATACGGTAGCAAATCCAGGCAACGACAGGGGTAGATAAATCTTTGTGAAAACCTGAGCCTCTGTGCAACCATCCAGTAAAGCGCTTTCCCTAAGGGATGCGGGAAGGGCCGAGAAGGTATTGCGCATCATAAACACACAAAACGGAAGCTGGAACGTGCTATAGATCAAAATCAACCCAAAATAGCTGTTGAGAAGCCCCATTCTATGCATAAAACCATAGAGGGGAATCAACAAGGATTGAAAGGGTACCATCATGGTTGCCAAGATGCTGATAAAAAAGATATTGATCCCCGGAAATCTCAAATACGCAAATGCATACCCGGCCAAGGAACTGACCGCCATGACGACCAAAATCGTCCCGGAAGTGACGATCAAGGAGTTGACAGCATAGCGCATGAACTCTCCACCGTTGACCGTTAGTAAGGTGCGGTAATGTTCAAACGTGATCTCTCTTGGCAACAACTCAGGAGGATAGGTTAAGATTTGGTCCGTAGGTTTTAATGAAGTCATGAGAGTCCATACAATTGGTGCCACAAAAGCGAGCACCAAAAGGATGTTGATCAGATAGAAACCCACAACTTGCCATTTCTTCAGTTTCACAGGATTTCCTCCTTATTCCACAGTATCGCTCTGCAGTGATCGCGTCTGAATGAGACTTAGAACTATCAAGATGATGAGTAAGACGATGGACATGGCACTACCATAGCCAAGATTGAAGTACTCAAATCCGGTCCGGAAGATGTACATAACAATGGTAAGGGTTCCATTGGCAGGGCCGCCTTGTGTCATCACATGGAAATGATCAAAGGCTAAGAAAGACCCAATTAAGGACACCATCAAGGCCATCACAAAGGTTGGCCTGATTATGGGCAAGGTGACATAAAGTAGACGCTGCCTTGCATTGGCACCATCTATATTAGCAGCCTCGTAACACTCCACAGGAACACCCTGCAAACCAGCTAAAAGTATCATCATAGAAAATCCCGCAGTCTTCCAGATGACCATGGCCGACACCGACAGACGGGCATTCCAGGTCGATCCCAACCAAGACACCCTCGAAGATATGAATCCCAGGGAGCTAAGGACATAGTTGAGAATCCCATATAACTCATTAAAAATCCACAACCAGACTAGGCTAGCTACAACAAAGGAAATCGCCACAGGGACAAAGTAAATCGTACGAAACACGTTCGTTAAGGGAGATTTGTGATTCAGCAATAGGGCTAATGCCAACGCTAGTAAAAAGATGCCCGGAGTGACAATTAACGTGTAGATGACAGTATTAGATAAGGACTTCCAAAACAGTGGATCATTAACGAGGCGCTCGTAGTTACCTAGACCTAAGAATCGATTAGAGCCAAGCACCGACCAATTATAGAAAGACATTTGAAACACTCTAACGAGTGGATAGACGAAGAAAACGAGGTTAAGAGCTACTGCTGGGGTTAGAAACATCATACCTGTACGGTGCTTAGAAAAGAACCTGCGTACGCCCTGAAGATTATGCATAACAATCGTCCCTTCTAAAGGGCAATCGCCTGCTTGGCGATTGCCCCCAGACTACATTCATACTTAGTATTGAAGTGCCCTTTTCATGTCTTTAGCAGCATCCTGATAGGCTTGTTCTGGACTAATTTCACCCATCATTGCTCTTTGCATAGCTGTCAACATTGGTGCATACAACTCATTGTATTTTGTGGAGTAAGGTGCACGAGCTACTTCCAAGATATCAGCAAAGACTGCAAAGCGAGAATCTTGAGCAAAGTACTTGTTGTCAAACAAGTCTGTGCGAACTGGCAATGCTCCGCTCTTCGCCCATACCTCAACCTGGATGTCCTCGGACATAGCAAATTCAACAAACTCCCAAGCAAGGTCGGCCTGTTTGGTGTCACGGCTGATCGCCATCAAGTTGCCACCAGAGAACGATGCATGCTGACCATGTTCTGCCCTTGGTATAAAGGTGATACCAAAGTCTAGATCAGGAGCATCATCTTGGAAGGTGATAATGTTGTAGTTACCACTGAGCATCATAGCAACACGTTCTGTAACAAACCCGTTATAAACATCGCTGTATTGCCATGTAGCAGAGTTCACAGGAGCAACCTTGTATTTGTGGATTAGGTCAACCCACATTTGCAGGGCAGCGATGGATTGGGGAGAGTCAATTAATACTTCGGTGCCATCGGCGTTGAGCAAGTCGCCTCCGAAGGACCAGACAACTGGCATGAATCCAAACATTTGCCAGCCAGCAGAACTACCAACAATACCGAAACCATATTGATCCGTTTCGCCATCATTGTCTACGTCTTTGGTGAGTAGCTGAGCATATTCAATGAGCTCATCCCAGGTCTGAGGTGGTCTTTCAGGATCAAGTCCAGCTTCACGGAAAAGGGTCTTATTCCAAACCAGACCAGATAAGTCGACGGTGTAAGGGATACCATAGTATCGGCCATCAACTTCACCAAGATGCAGCATACCCTCTGGTAGAGCCGAGCGATATTCAAGTGCCTCAATCCTGTCGGTAATGTCTAAGAAAGCTCCGATAGAATTGAAGTAGGGGTGTAAAATGATGTCTAGGGAGATGACGTCAGGAGCGTTACCTGCCGCTAAGGCTGCTAGGAATAACTGTGTCTGTTGTTCATAAGGAACCAGTTGAAATTCTGCCCTCTTAGACGAACCTTCTGCTTCCATTTTCGCATTGAATAGGGCAACTGTTTCTTCCGTTTGGACTTCGCGATCCCAAACTACGATGGTCTGTGCCATAGCCATGCCGGTTGCTGCCAATGCCACGATCATAACCACTACAAAAATCGACAGTCTCTTCATTCAGAATCCTCCTCTTTTAAGTGAAAATCTCTGACGGTCAACCTATTGTCGAGTATATACCCCCCCTTTTGTGGTTTTCCCTAAACCCTACTTGACTAGTGGAAACGCTGCAATTCGCAGGTTGGTAGAACCATACGGAATGAGCGTAATATCCTCAATCGGTAGTTCTGTATGATGTGGTCCTTGGTCAATTGGACCCGCGGAATTATTGATCAGGCCCCAACTAGGGATACGGCGACCGCTCCCAAGAAGCTTAATGGGAGCCCCCTTGGGATCGAAT
>ENA-UOOH01001697-UOOH01001697.1-fermentation-metagenome-genome-assembly--contig:-NODE-1697-length-20678-cov-8.776948_pt1 | contig 20678 bp, 24 predicted proteins | sample MGYA00245778_ERZ724025 | MGnify/ENA primary metagenome ERZ724025 (study PRJEB28704, sample SAMN03018313) | fermentation metagenome | biome: anthropogenic terrestrial biome; feature: soil; material... | reverse complement strand
GCGGTATATTTATACAAGCCAATGAATATTAATAACTTTTTGCAGTAGAATCAACCAGATACCAAATAAAAATAAAGAGCCAGAATAACTACGCTACTCTGACTCTTTATCAAAATATTACCGACTATTTACCGGCTGCAGTGACGTATTCAGACCACTTGGCCAGTATAATGTCCCTATTTTCAGCATTTGCTTTAAAATCTGTCGCAAAAAGCTTAACTGTATTAATATCTATAATACCTTCCGGTCGCTCCACATCGGTTCTGGCTACGGCTGCATTTCTTTCTTTAGCAATGGTTTCCATGCCTCTTTTGGAAAGTATCCAGTCAATAAACACTTTAGCCGCATCTTCGTTCTTGGTACCTTTAACAATAGCTACCGGCTGCGGCCACCAACCTGTTCCGTCTGTGGGATATACCAGGGCAACATGAGGATTATTTGCTTCCAGGTCTCTATCTCCATTGCTGGCATTTATCCCTACTATTGCTTCTCCCTGTACCACTAGATTCGCGGGATCACTGCCGCGCGGGGTAAAGAATGGAACCTGGTCAATTAGTTTATCCAGATAATTCCATCCCTTATCTTCTCCTTTAACCTCCAGCATGGCGGTAACCACATTATAAGCCGTACCTGAAGAAGCGGGATTGGGCATGGATACTTCACCTTTCAGACCAGACTGCAGCAAATCATCCCAGGTTTCCGGCATTTTCAAGCCTTTTTGGGCAATCAGATCTTTATTAACTACCCAGTTAACGAGCGTAAGGGAGGTACCATGCCAGTATCCATCAGCATCTTTCATGGCAGCATCCAGAACTTCTCCGCTGGGAGATTTATAAGGAAGCAAAAGGTCTTTCTGGGATGCATTGATAAATGTATCCGCACCACCTGTAAACCACAAATCAGCAATGGAAACACCTGATTTGCCTTCGTTCTCCAATCTCTGCAGAATCTCTCCATTTTGCATCGTAAGATGTTCAACTTTTATACCGGTATCTTCCTGAAAAACATCAACAATCGGTCTTACATTATCGGTTACACCATAAAGATTTAAAGTCGTTCCCTTCATTGACTCATCATAATATTCGGATGACCAATCCTGTCCCACATAACCAGTTGATTTAACATCACCATTATCTTTATTTGTATCTGTTTTGGCTCCACAACCAGCCAGACTAAATACCAAAACCAATGACAATACCAAACATATAAATTTTTTCACTGTTAACCCATTCCCCTTTTTTATAAAAATTATTATCCTATCCTTAATCAAGATGGAGCGCACCACTCCCTCCTATAAGGTTTTTAATCAGCTGCCCGTTTAATTTAGTTTAAATGATTATTTATTATACGCTATCATACAGACAGTTATATTGCAAGATGGCGTCGAAGGGACGTAGTGGACCTGTATCCTTAACCCCCAGCCCTTGTCCGTTGGCCAATCCAATAATATGCGCCAATACTTTATCTCCCGGCTTGAGATTGGTAACATTCAATACTTTGCGATAATAGTGTTCTTCCTTATCATATTCCGTTAGGGCGGAAAATTGGGGATTGACAGGATGTCGCGAGAGCGCTATCACCCTGCGGGTACTCCTGGTGTTCCACCCTGCGGGTGTCACTATTAAGGTTGTGACCAGGATGGGAGATTAGCGCAGTACCCCTCGCGAGACAAGCCGCAAGTGTTGCCCATGCGTAGACTGCGAGCGGTATAAATATGCACTCTAATGCATATTTATAACTTTTTGCAGTAACATCACCTTTATATTTATTGTTAAATTCAGCATATACAAACATAAATACAGTCTCATCTGCAATACGACGGGCCTGAAAGAACCCCGGGTATTACTCCTGGATGGTACTCCGGACATGCTCTGTACCAGCAGGCTTACCATCTCCGCTAATCGCCCGTTACACCCGTATTCACTCAGATAGACTGCTGTTAACAGCCCCGGCACTATGGAGAAAACCAGGGCCAGCAGAACCAACCACAGGGTTCCTTTTATCGCCGGAAATATTCCCCCTTCACTTCCCAGCGGAGTTCCAGCCGGGCTGCCCACTATAAACTGGCTGCTGATATAAGGTCCCCCGCGCCAGATTAGATACAAAATGATAGCCAGTAAGACCAGCAATATAAAAATGCCGGATAGCCAGAAAAACGATTTTAATAATAGATCAGCACACTTTAGATAGTGTGGTGCTGTACAGAAGATGAGGGAGGGCCCCTCGGAGTCGGCTTGCCGGTGTAGGCTTCAAACCACCTTAAGCTGCTGGGGTAAAGAGTTCTGGATGACCCGTAATTTATCCCCGACTTGAGCCCGGTTTCCGTCTCCAGGATATTGAAGCGACTTTTGCTTCATGGCCAGATCAAAAAGTTGTGCGAACCCACAAATACTATCTTACGAAACTCGGGAAAGCCGTCATCACTACAGGGCTTAAGACAAAAGCGCTTTTTATCATTCCCAGTCTGGCTGAAATAGAGGTTTCTGTTGCTTAATTTACTTTCCAGTTTGCGAAGATCTTTGGGATTAAGGGACTAAAATACAATAATTAGTTATACTTTATATAATAATATATTGTATTATAGTACTTATATTTATAGTTTTATGGATTAGAGGTGTATCAAATGAACGCTATACCCAAGGATGAAATGACACCCAAAGAAAGGATGGCCGCTTTTGCCGCAGGCAAGGCGTACGACCGGATTCCTTGCATGCCGTTGGTTGGCGAACATGCTTGCCGTTTGATTGGTGCGACCGTATCAAGCTACAGTCATTCGGCCCGATTGATGGCAGAAGCACAGATCAAGGCTTTCCAAACCTATCGTACCGATTCGGCCGGTATAGGGCCGGGCCTTTTTGGAATCGCCGAGGCAATGGGTACCAAATTGACCTTTCCCCAGGATGGAATGCCGTATGTATCTGAACCGGTTTTAACGGATTGGAATGATTTTGAACGACTGGCTCCAGTTGACCCTCATAAGGATGGCAGGTTGCCTTTGTATCTCGAAGCTCTGCAAATAATAAAAGATGCCATCGGAGATGAAGTAGGAGTTGGAAGCTCGGTGGGAGGTCCCTTTACAGCAGCCGCGTCAATACGGGGAACCGAAAGATTCCTAAAAGACCTGCGCAAGAATACGGAAATGGCACATCGTCTATTGAAACTGGTTACCGAAAGTGCTTTGCGCTATATTGATGCAGTTTGCGAACTGGGCCTCAAACCCAGCATATCAGAACCTACTGCGTCTGGAACCTTGATCAGTACCAAGCAGTTTAGGGAATTTGCCCAGCCCTATCTGAAAATCTATGCGGATCGCATCAAAGAGCGTTGTGGTAGCGGTCCGATGTTGCATATTTGCGGCAACAGCAGTCGGATATGGCCTCAAATGGTTGAACTCGGGGCGACTATTCTAAGCCTGGACAATGTTATAGATCTGGAAGAGGCCAAAAACATGGTTGGGGACAAGGCATGTCTGGCAGGTAATGTTAAACCGATCGATACCTTAATGAAAGGTAACCGGGAACAGGTATATGCTGAATCCAAAGAGTGTCTGCGCAAAACCTACGATAGCCCCAAAGGCTATATATTATCATCCGGTTGTGGTATTGCTCTCGATACACCACCGGAAAATATCATAGCCCTTATGGATGCGGCCAGGATATACGGAAAATATCCAATTGAGCCAGATAGATGGGACAATTAGTACATTTGGAGGTGTTATAAATTGGATTCCCAGCAGGAGATATTGGATCGTCTGGCCGAAGGGGTCAGGGAAATGGATGAAGAGTTGGCGGTACAGGCTTCGTATGAGGCTTTGGAAAACAAGATTGATGCATTGACCGCTATAAACCAGGGACTTGTGGTTGGGATGAATGAGGCCGGTTTTTTATATGAACAAGAGGAATATTTCGTGCCGGAGCTTTTATTGTGCTCGGATGCCATGTATGCGGGCCTGGATGTGCTCAGTCCCCATATCCAGAGAAATACGGCGGAGAGCAAGCAGAAGGTAGTTATTGGCGTAGTCGAGGGTGATACCCATGACATAGGCAAGAATCTGGTCAAGCTTATGCTGGAGGTTGCTGACTTTGAGATATATGATCTGGGGCGCGATGTTCCTGCAGTGGATTTTATCAGCAAAGTCAAAGAGGTTGGTGCCGACATAGTCTGTCTCTCTACCTTGATGTCTACCACTATGGATAGAATGGCTGATGTTATCGAATTGCTCAAAAAAGAAGGTTTGCGGGAACAGGTATTGGTTATGATCGGTGGGGGTCCCATATCCCAGGCATTTGCAAACCGCATCGGTGCCGATGCTTACTCGGAAAATGCTATCGGAGCTGTGAAAGATGCCAAACGCTTATTATCTGAGAAAAGGGTGGCTATATAGGTGTATACAGCCAAAGATAGATTAATCAAAGCCCTAAAAGGGGAAATCGTTGACCGCCCCCCCTGTATTTGTCCGGGCGGCATGATGAATATGGTCACTACCGATGTTATGCAGCAAGTAGGCAGCATGTGGCCGGAAGCTCATCGTAATCCCCGGGAGATGGCCAGGCTGGCCCTGGGAGTACATAATTTGACCGGGATAGAGAATTTGGGAGTGCCTTTTTGTATGACCGTGGAAGCCGAGGCCATGGGCGCAAAGATTGTCCTGGGCTCTCTGGAAAATGAACCACGGGTAATTGAATACCCCCTGCTGAAGCTTGAGGATTGGCCACGCCTGTCTGAAATAAGACTGGAAGGCGGAAGAAGCGCTGTGCTTGCTGAAGCAGTCGGAATTTTGACCACCCAAAATCCTGATATGCCGGTAATTGTTAATCTAACCGGGCCAGTCAGCCTGGCCAGTTCACTTATCGAGCCCATGAGCTTTTTTAAAGCCATGGGCAAACAACCGGAAATAGTCCACGAAATTTTATCCTTTATTACTGATAATCTGATTGTCTTTGGCAGGAGCCTGCTTAATGCCGGGGCCCAGATTATAAATATAGCCGACCCCAGCGGAACCGGAGAAATATTGGGGCCACATCGCTTCAGGGAGTTTGCCCTGCCCTATATAAACCTCATCCTGGCTGATTTAGAAGGCAGTTATCAAGCCAGTATGGTACATATCTGCGGCCGCTTGTCGAGCATATTCGCGGAAATCAACCAGTTGAAAACAAAAGCGATAAGCATAGATTCAACGACCAGTATAACCAAGCTTAAAGCTGCATTGGATAACAAAATAATTGTCGGCAATGTCAGCACCTTGCTGCTGCAAAATGGTCAGCCCGACCGGGTCAAAGCCGTTGCCTTGAACTGCCTGCAAAAAGGCGTGGCGGTATTGTCACCTGCCTGTGGAATCAGCACCGCCACCCCGCTGGCCAACCTCCAGGCAATGGTATCAGCAGTACACGACTTTGATTACCTGAACCGGGAGGTATTATGCTTTGACTGAACAGCTTAATGATCGGAATGGGGTACATGTAGTCTGCAACAGCAATGGCGAACTGCAACTGCTTATGGATATATTGGATAGTGCCGGTATTGAACTGGAAAGCTCATGTGCAGGTAATGGCACCTGCGGCAAGTGCCGGGTCCGGATTATTGGCGGAAAATGTCTGCCTCCCGGACCCGAAGAAGTGGAATTATTGTCATCCCGGGATCTCAATAAAGGGATTCGTCTAGCCTGTCATTGTCTGGTGCAGGGCGAGGTTATATTGTCGGTAGAAAATGCCGCCAAAGATCTCAGGATACTGGAAAAAGGTATGCTTGCTGATTTCAAGATAGAAGTCGAAGTAAGCAAACACCTATTGACCATGGTACAGAATGGACAAAAACCATCATTACTTGAGAATATCCTACAGCAATTGAACATAAAACAATCTGTTCCAGACTCGCTTGATGTTCTCCGTTTGATTGCCAGGTTCAAGCCGGATGATACAACCGCAATCGTCGCCGATAACAAGCTTATTGGCTTGGAGCATGGTGATACCACAGCAAATTGTTTCGGTATCGCAGTCGATATTGGCACTACCACCGTTGTAGCTTCGCTTCATAACCTTGCTGATGGCAAAGAATTGGCGATAGCTTCGGCCCTAAATCCTCAAACCCAATATGGTCTGGACGTCCTTAGCAGAATTCAGTACGCCGGCAAGGGTTTGAACAATCTCGATAAGCTGAATAGTCTAATTATTGACTGCCTCAACGGATTGATTTCGGATCTCTGCTGTCAAAGCGGGATAGATTCCCAGTATATTTACAAAATCGCGGTGGCAGCAAATACGGTAATGATGCACCTGCTGCTGGGAGTCAGTCCTGTGCCGATGGGAAGGGCACCGTATCATCCGGTATTTCGACAGGGACAAGTATTAGCGGCAGATAACCTGGAACTTAAGGTATCACCTTTTGCGAGTTTATGTTGCCTGCCATCAGTTTCCGGATTTGTGGGGGCTGATATTGTAGCTGGGATCGTTGTCAGCAATTTGGGCCGGGAAGAAGAAACCGTGCTGTTTTTGGATTTAGGCACCAATGGAGAGATGGTCCTCTGCAGGGATGGAAAGCTTATGGCCTGTTCAACTGCAGCCGGGCCGGCTCTTGAAGGGATGAATATCGCCTGCGGGATGCGCGCCGCAAACGGAGCGGTCGAAGAGGTATGGATTCAGGGAAAATCCATAGAGTGGCGAACCATTGACAATGCCCCGCCGCTTGGTTTATGTGGCAGTGGACTACTGGATCTGGTGGCGGTTATGCTGGACTGTGGTTTGCTCAACTCGAACGGAAGAATTACTGACAAGAATAGATTCGCATCGATCTATCCGCAGAATCCTCTAGCCGGTCAGATTGATGAAATAGCTGGAAAGAGAAGATATTGGCTGATACCACCCTCAGGAAATTGCCCCAACGGGATATTTATCAGCCAGGCCGACATCAGGCAGGTGCAGCTGGCCAAAAGCGCCATAGTCACGGGTATAAAAATCCTGATGGAACAGACCGAACTGGATGAAAGCATGGTAAGCAAAGTATATGTTGCCGGGGCTTTTGGTGCCTATCTCAAGCCGGCCAGCCTGATTCGCCTGGGGTTTTTTCCTGACAACTGGCGTGATCGCATAATTTTTGTTGGCAACACATCCAGGATGGGTGCCGTTATGGCTCTCTTATCAAGCAGCACCCGTTCTCGTATGGAGGAAACAGCTCAAAGGGTTCGCTATATTGAACTTGAATCCTGTCCGGGGTTTGAAAAGATGTTTGTGGAGAATATGAATTTCCCGGTTAGCTTCTAATCCAAGTATGAGTGGGTGGGCTTGTATTGGGGTTTGATTAAATACGAGAGAAACCGCCAGGAAAAGGGGTGAGTATTATTTGAGATTCTTAAAGGGTTTACTAATTCCTTTCGTGGTATTGGCAATCTGGTATACCGGATCAAAGTCGGGAATTTGGAATTCATTTATTCTTCCTTCTCCCGTTCAAACCTTTGAAACTGGGCAATACTTAATTACTTCCGGTATTTTGCTTAAACATGTATTGATAAGTCTCTATCGGGTCTTTGCCGGATTTGCGTTAGCTTTCTTATTGGCTTTTCCATTAGGAATAATTCTGGGCATGAAAAGACAGCTTATAGACTATTTCGAACTTATTATTGAATTTGTTCGCCATGTTCCACCGTTGGCTACGGTTCCCATGTTAATACTCTGGTTCGGAATAGGTGAGATTTCTAAACTAGTTGTAATCGTATTGGCTTCATTTTTCCCAATATTTCTTAATACCCTGGATGGAGTCCTACGCTGTGATGAGCATTTACTGGAAGTAGGAGAATCTTTCGGGTTTGCAGCTAGGGACAGGTTTAAATACATAATTTTTCCCGCCACTTTCCCCTATATACTCATGGGCATGAGGCTGGGGCTTGGATACAGTTGGAGAGCCTTGATTGGTGCAGAAATCATAGCCGCCACCGCTGGCATTGGTTATATGATTCTTGATGCAGAGCTATTGTCCCGACCTGACATCATGATAGTAGGGATACTTACTATAGGCATTTTAGGGACGCTTATAGACTTTGTCTTTTTTAGAATAACAAATGTATTTGTTATATGGAAAGAAGGTGAAAAGACACAGAATGGCTGGGGTTAGAATAACAGGTTTGAGTAAAAGGTATGTAATTGGAAAGGAGGCATTTTTTGCTCTTGAAAAAATGAATTTATTTATCGAGGATGGAAGTTTTACAGCAATTGTTGGAAAAAGCGGATGTGGTAAAACAACATTGTTGCGACTATTGTGTGGGTTGGAAGAAAAGACTTCCGGCGACATTAAATTTATCAACCGTGGTAGCGAAAGCAATGGTTCAGATGAAATGCGCATAGGTATAATGTTTCAAGAGCCCCGTCTGATGCCCTGGCTTACCATAAGGGAGAACATTGCTTTTTCATTATTCCCCAAGCAAAAGGAGATAAAGAAGGATGCCGATCGGCACCTGCAAACACTGGGGTTGGAGCTATTTAAGGATGCATATCCCTGGCAAATATCCGGAGGTATGGCTCAAAGAACCGCTTTGGGGCGTGCCCTCTATTATGATCCCGATATAATTCTGATGGACGAACCGTTTGGTGCCCTGGACTATTTTACTCGTAAAAAGTTACAGAATGAAATGGTCAGTCTATTTCTTAACCAAAAAAAGACGTTTGTATTTGTTACCCATGATATTGAAGAAGCGGTCTACTTGAGCGAAAAAGTTATTGTTCTGGAGGCAGGCAGGATAGTTCAAGAATTACCGGTTGAACTGCCTTATCCTCGAAAGACAAACTCGCCAGAATTCCTTAATATTACGGAAGGTATTTATAAAGCTATTATTGCTTGAGTTGATGGCAAATGTTTAACTTGTCAGTCCATACAGACATTTTAGTGAAAGTAATATATTAGGAGGGTTTCTATTCATGTTGAAAGGCAAAAAGTATCCTGTAATTTTATTAACCTGTTTGCTTGCGTTCGCTCTTTTGGCCGGAGGATGTCAAAAAAGCTCTAAGACATCAGACAACAACCCAGCAACAGATAAATCCAGTAAATTGAGTGCAATAAACATTACCTATGTAAAATCCCCGCTAAATGTTCCTTCTATTGTAGAAAAACAAAAAGGAATTGTCGAAAAAGAATTTGCAAAAGAAGGGTTGCAAATTAATTATCCGGAAATAACCTCGGGTGCCAAGCAGACGGAGGCTCTTGCAGCCGGTTCTGTCGATATCTGTAACGCAGTTGGGGGGACATCCTGTATTTTGGCTGCATCCAATGGGGTTGATCTTAAAATTATCAGCATGTATAGCCGCGCTCCAAAGGCGTTTATGATAATAACCAAGTCCCCCAACATAAAGACGATAGCTGATCTGAAAGGTAAAAAAGTAGCCGGACCAAAAGGTACGGTTCTTCATCAGATGCTTTTAACCGCATTAGTAAAAAACAATATAAAACCGGAAGATGTTGAACATGTTGCGATGGAACAGCCTGCAGCAGTGGCAGCTTTGATTAATGGTAGCGTTGATGCTGTCTTGGCTGCCGGCGGATCTGCTGAGCAAGCCATTAAGGCTGGAGGACGGGTTTTAATTAATGGTGAAGGACTTGTAGATGGGGCCAGCGTAGTTGCAGTAAGCGGGAAGTTTCTTAAAGAGCATCCTGACTTTGTAAAACGATTCAAACAGGTTCACTTAGCTAGTCTACAGTTTATTAAAGATAATCCTGAAGAGGCATATAAAATGGGAGCTGAACAATTGGGAATTACCGTTGACGAGGTGAAGCGAATGTATTCCTGGTATGATTTTGACCCGACCATAAAGCCAAGTGATATACAAGAGTTAAAAAACACACAGGACTTTTTAATCAATACAAAAATGCAAACCAAAACTATAAATATTGAAGATTTAATAGCTGAAGTAAAATAATCCCTAAATCTGTTTGAGTAAATCAACACCATGGGGGCAGGCACTATGAATACTATATCTATTAAAGACAGGGACGTTATTTTAAATATATCTTATGAGGATATGATTAAATACCACGGTCGTTTTTATATCGGAGGAGTAGCTATGGCCTATAAGGCTTTGGAGCTTGCCTTTGCTAAGCTACCTCATTTGGGGATTCCTTCGCGAGAGAAAATAACCTTTGCGACAGCCATGGGAATGGAGGGAATGGGAGTAATAGATGGAGTGGAAATGGTTACTAGAGCCAGATCCAGAGAAAAGTTGATTGCAGACATTGGAATAATTCCCAAAATCCCAGCTCCTGATGCTCCTAATGGCGGCAAGTATTATTTTGAGTTGAATTATGATAGGACGATGATTGCAATTGCAGTAAAGGAAGGACTTATTCCTGAAGAGTTTATTATTCTATCGGGAAAAGCACTTTCCAATACAATTTCGGAAGAAGAAGCGATAAGAATCCAAATAGTAAAGGAAGACCTTGCTTCCTTAATTATGACCAATGCTGCCGAGGATCTTTTTAATTGGTCATTATGTGAGTCAAGATAATTTAAATAATAATTAAAAAAGAAAGGCTGATAACGAATGAAATGGATAAGTAAACCAATGACTTTAATCTTATTTATTGCACTTATCGGGTTGATATTTGTCGGCGCAGGTTGTAGCAAGACAACAACCCAGACAAGTCAAGTTAATGATAAAAAGTCGATAATTGACCAATTAGGTAGATCAGTTGAAATACCCAATAAAGTAGAACGAATTGTTACTTTGCCTATGCCATTGCCTTCAATTATCTATGCCGTAGATGGGAGTGGCAGTAAGGTTGTGGGCATGCACCCTACCTCTGCAAAAGCTCTTAATACCGGAATCCTGGCTACCCTTGCCCCCGAATTAAAGAAGACACCTACATCTTTTGTTCAAGAGGGATTTACGGTTAACATTGAAGAATTGCTTAAACTTAAACCGGATGTGGTAATTCAATGGGGTACCGAGGAAAAAGAAATCAAAAAAATGGAAGTTGCAGGTTTACCCGTAATAGCACTCACACAGGGAACCCAGGGTGACCTTGAAGGTTGGATAAAAATTATTGGGCAAATACTTAATAAAGAAGACCGAGCCTCAGAACTAATAGCGTTTCAGCAGAAAACCATCAACGACATCAAGTCAAAAACTTCCAGTATTCCCGCTGAAAAGAAACCTAAAGTCTATTATTTTCTAAATGAAAATCTGCAAACGGCAGGTACAGGTACACACCATAATAACTGGATTGGTATTGCCGGCGGAAAAAATGTGGCCGCAAGTCTCAATGGATTTCCGAATGTTAATATGGAACAGCTACAAACATGGAATCCGGATATAATCCTAATCAGCAATTTCACTGATCTGCAACCTGACGATATTCTTCAAAACAAGATCAAGGGGCAGGACTGGAGCAAAATAGATGCTGTTAAAAACAAAAAAGTCTATAAGATTCCTCTAGCAGGCTATAGATGGGATGCTCCCTCGGTTGAATCACCGCTGATGTTAAAATGGTTGGCGCAAGTGCAGTACTCAGATATTTTTAAGGATTATTCCATGGTCGATGAGTTGAAAAACTTCTGTTCTACTTTCTATAAATATGATCTTTCTAACGAAAAGGCCGCTGAAATCCTAAATATATCTAAGCAATAATCAACGCATCGATGATGGACATAAGGAGGGGCTGTAACCAAACAGTCGCTCCCTTCCTTCTTTGATAAGGCATCATTCCAAGTAGTAGTCAATTGGAATAAATTACAATGAAGAATTTAGAGCATAGGGGACAAATAATTAATGCTTAATAAAACGTATGTGCAAACAAATTCCAGTTCCGTATTTTCAATAAAACTTGCTCTAATTTATCTATTACCTCTGGTAGCATTATTTCTGGGTCTTTTTTTGGGAAGATACCAGGTTTCAATCGAGAATGTGTTCAAGATTCTTCTCTCTCCCATTTTTCCACTTGAACCGGGAATATTGGACATAGAAAAATCCGTTGTTCTCGGTCAAAGACTGCCAAGAGTTCTATTAGCTATGTTGGTAGGGGCAGGTTTGTCAGTATCGGGAGCAACGTTTCAAGCGCTCTTCAGGAACCCGATTGTAAGTCCTGATATACTTGGTGTGACCCAGGGTGCCAGTTTTGGGGCCATACTGGCACTACTCCTGTTCGGGCAATTAGCAATCATCCCATTTGTTGCCTTACCGTTTGGATTATTGAGTGTGTTTATGATCTATGCCATGAATAGAAATCGGCAGATTGCATCCCGTTTATACCTGGTATTAACGGGGATCGTGGTGTCATCAGTATTTACCGCCTTGATATCGCTTATAAAATATATTGCAGATCCATTCAATAAATTACCAACCATCACTTATTGGTTAATGGGAAGTTTTGCTAGCACTTCTTATTCCGATCTCAGGCTGGTTTTCTTGCCAATTATAAGCGGAATAGTTTTTTTATTGCTTTTGCGGTGGAGAATAAATATTTTGTCTCTGGGTGATGAAGAGGCCCAATCTCTGGGGATTAATATCGAGAAATTGAAGTGGTTACTTATTGGCGCTGTAAGCGTGGTGTGTTCCTCGGCGGTTACTGTTTCAGGCATAATTGGATGGGTCGGCCTGGTAATTCCCCACATCGGAAGATTACTGGTTGGGCCCGATCATAAAATATTACTGCCGGTAAGCACTATATTAGGTGCATCATTTATGGTTTTTATCGATATTATTGCTCGGACCGCCACCGCTGCGGAGATACCTATTGGAATACTTACGGCTATAATCGGGGCACCCTTTTTCGCTTATCTATTAATGAAGTCAGGAGGTAGCTGGATGTGAAACTTGAGGTCTTATCCGGTGAGTTTGGGTATGCCAATCAGAAAAATCTATTTAAAAACTTATCTTTTACATTAAAAGAGGGAGAGATTCTGGCTATAGTTGGGCCCAACGGAGCTGGGAAAACCACTCTTCTCAAATGCATAATTTCTATCTTGAAGTGGAGATCCGGGAAGACAGTAATTAATGAAAAGGAACTGGAATCCATGAAAATGGCAGATGTATGGAAAAATATTGCTTATGTTCCTCAGAGCCACGAGGTGGTCTTTGCCTACACTGTATTGGAAATGGTGCTTATGGGACGGGCCCCGCATTTGTCCTTATTTGCCATGCCCTCATCCAGGGATTTGAAGATTGCTAAAAAGTCAATCGAAACAATAGAAATATCTCATCTGGCTGACAAGCCCTGTTCAGAGTTAAGCGGTGGAGAAATGCAACTAGTTCTGATTGCCAGAGCCTTAGCGTCTGAGCCTGATGTACTGGTTCTGGACGAGCCCGAATCACACCTGGACTTCAAAAATCAGATGTTGATCCTTCGAATATTGGAAAGATTGGCTAAGGAAAATAAGATTTCCTGCATAATTAATACTCATTATCCAGACCATGCTCTGCGTATTGCAGATAAGGCTTTGATGCTGGGAAAAGGTCAAAAACATGTTTTTGGTAAGGTGGATGAGGTTATTACTGAACAAAACCTTCGAAACTTCTTTGCTGTTGACGTAAAAATAGTTTCTTTAATCTTTGAAGGAATGGAAATAAAAACTGTTGTTCCAATAGATTTCAATAAAAAAATAGCTAATTTTTAATGGGAGGTATCGAAAGATGAAAGAAGTAAATTCCCCAGTCAATATAGGTTTTGTGTATTCTGGAATAAGCTATCAGAGTGGACTGCTGGATAAAGAAAAATATCAAAAGCAGTTAAACATTATTCCGGTTTGCTTGTTGGCAGATGTAGATCTGTTAAGTTATGATGCCCTGGTTTTCCCACGAGGCACCGATCAAGAGATGGTATTTGCCATTCAGCAAAAGATCAAAGATTTTCTTGATGCAGGAAAAATTCTGATTTCTTTTGGCGAAGTCACTAAACCATGGTTGCCAGCTTGCGAATGGGACGGGGTGATACCTGAGGATGATGGCCCCCTGGTAATTACTAAAGTACATCCAATTCTTCAAGGTTTGAGTGCTGACGACCTGCACTGGCATAAGGGAGTAACCGGTTGGTGCTGCCATGGTCATTTCAAAAAATCGCTCACTTCAGAAGTATTGGTGACCAACGAAATCGGAGATCCCATAGTATATGTCGATAGCGAATCAACCAAAGGCTTAATCTTAGCCTTGAGTCAATTAGATGCCGACTGCCATCTTTATCATGGAATTCCAGCTGCAGAGCTTCTATTTGATAATATTTTGGATTGGGTAAGGACAGAAGGCGAAAGAACGAGAGGAGTTGCTTAGTATGGGAAAAATCGCTGCAGTATATTCCGGAAGTCAATGGCAATATGATCTGTTTTATTCAGGAAAATACCGCCCTTATTTTGATACTGTAATTCATGCCTGCAATCTGCAAAAAGAATCCCTGTCCAATTGCGATGTGCTGGTAGTACCGCGCGAATCAAATCAAGAAATGCTGTTGTTGATAAAAAACGAAATCATTCAATTCCTTGATAATGGCGGCACAGTAATATCCTTTGGGGAAGTAACCAGGCCCTGGCTTCCCAAATGTACATGGGAAGATAAAAACCCTCGGTTTATGTATGATGGTAAGAGCAGGTGGGATAAGGGTGAACTGGACGGTAAGCCCTATAAAATGATGATTCCTAAACATCCTTTATTTAAGGGCTTGGAGATAGAAGACCTGCAATGGCATTTTCATGGAATGTTTCATGCCGCCGATAATACCGATGTCTTATTAAAATACGGGGAGGAAGGAGACATAATCTACCTGGATGCAAAAAATTTTAAGGGAAGGATTCTAGCCACAACCCTCGACCCTGAGGTTCATGCAGGGTATGGAGTTGTTAAAAAGACTCAAAAATTTCTTGACAATGTTCTAAATTGGGCTCGTACAATATAGCTTTATCCAGACAATTAGCCAACAATAGCAGATTTTTGGCTGAGCAATAATGAAGCACAGCAAGGAGATATGTGTAATGAATAGTTTTAATATTAAGGACAGAAATGTTGCTTTAAACATTTCTTATGATGATATGATCAAATATCACGGACGTTACTACATTGGTGGCGTAGCTATAGCTTATAAAGTTCTGGAACTGGCATTTGCCAAATTGACACCGGGGGAGATTCCTGCACGAGAAAAAATCAGCTTTGCATCAGCGATGGGATTGGCTGGAATGGGGGTAATTGACGCGGTAGAGATGATAACCAGAACCTGGACTAGAGGCAAATTTATTGCAGATGCTGGTCTAGTACCAAGGATTCCTGCCCCTGACCTTCCTAATGGAGGCAAGTATTATTATGAGTTAGTTTACGATGGGACTAAAATTGCCATTGCTTTGAAAGATGGACTTATTCCCGAAGAATTCATGATTCTATCGAGAAAAGCAACTGCCCAAACAATTACTGAAGAGGAAGCAATAAGACTCCAAGAAGTTAAGGAAGATCTGGCTTCCACACTTATGGCAAATAAAGCCGAGGATCTTTTTAATTGGGTAATTGTATGAGTCAATGTCATCTATCTAGAACAAACTGGGTGCAGATTAATTGCTTTTTCCTGGGCAATCATAAAAGGGCTAATCCTTTAGGATGGAAGGTATAATACAACTATTTGAGCTCTGGTCGGGAGAAGGGGAGGTGAAAATATGACGGTTAGCGGAATCGATTTTATTTGCGCGGGAAGAGATACGCTTGAAATACCCGGGGAAGTATTGAGAACCGGGGGATTTAATTTTCCCGAGATTCATAACAGCTGCGAAGAAATGGCGAGGCTGGCAAGGAAGATCAAACAGCATAGTAAAAACACCATTTGCATGCTGCCGTTCTGTTTGACGGTGGAGTCTGAAGCGCTTGGTGCCCATGTGAATCTCGGCAATGAAAAGGCAGGACCCCGGATTAGCACTTTTTCCAATAACAGCATTGAAGAGCTTAAAGAAATAGGAATGATGGATTTTGCCTCCGGCAGGATCAAGGAGGTGCTTGATGCGGTTGAGGCTTTGAGCCAATCCGGGGAAATCGTGGCTCTCAATGTGGGGGGGCCGTTTACGGTAATAACTTCTCTTGTAGATCCAATGATCTTCTACAAAGCAATCAAAAAGAACAGGGAAGATGTTAAATATGTACTAAAAATAAGGGCAGATATTTGAGAGGATTGAGCATAAGCTCGCTTTTCGGCAATAGGCTGGTACGCAGGCCCCAGTATACCGGCAGCAGGGACCAAAGCACAATCAATGCGATAAGAGCAGGGTTAAAGAACTTGTAATCCTTGTTTATGTAGGTAACCGGGAAATCATTGTAGATGGGAATGGTTATATAGTGATCCTTGTACTTGAAAAGATCTTTGGTACTAATGTCCTCAAAAAAATCACTTGTAAAATGATCATTTAGAGGCTCACACCAGCCAGCCGCCCCGAATTTTCTGACCCAATCCCAGTCCATAATCTGGAGATCTACTTTGATTCCGCTTGGAGAAAATTCATACCAGGGCGGGAGGAGAACGGTGATGCGGATGCCCGCCAATTTGTTAGCACCGGCTTCTTTTGCAGGGTCGGCCTGATTGTCTTTTGTGCCGCAACCGGTAAAACATAGCATGGAATGTGAGACTTCTATTCCTTTTTAATCTTAAACCCTCCTGTTCTTATTTTGTGGTTGAACAAATGCAAATGATAGTATCCTGCATAGATAGATTAATCAAATTCTGTTCAAGTGTTATTGCTAAAGCTTACAAATTGCTGAAACAAGTCCGGGATGCTTCCATGGCGGCTCGGATATTGTCCAGCGGGGTGTCGGGAGTGCAGTCGCAGCCGAAGGAAAACAGGTAATTGGGCCGGCCTTTCATACTGCGCAGGAGCTCCAGGGTGCGCTCCCGAACCTGGCCGGGGGAAAGCTCCCGCAAGACATGGATGGGATCGAGATTGCCGAGCACAACCATATCCTCAGGAACCATTGCCATTACCGCTGGGAGGTCCATAACCTGATCCAGGCTCAAGCCCTCAGCCCCACAGTTGAGCATCTGCGGCAAGAGCAAGCTGGTATCCCCGCAGATGTGCAGCACCTTCCAAACATCCGGGCCCAGGCTGTTGTATATCTCCCGGAGATTGCCGGCCACCATCTTTTCAAAACGCGCGGGAGATAAAATAACTGCGGTCGGTTCGCAAATACATAAGAATTTTGTACCCATATTGACTGTAGCTCGAACATATTCACCTACGACCCGGGTCGTAAAATCCAGGACTTTTTCTACAAAATCCGGATTGCGGATAATCGCCCGCACAAAGTCCGTGGCTCCAACCAACTCAACGGCCAGCGTAAAAGGTCCCTGAACTGATAGTGCCAGGGGCTTATCAATCCGGCTGGCAATGAGCTCAAGGGCTTCCAGGTGAAGGGGCATGCGCCCATCTGTATAGGGATTGAGGACATGAAGCAATTCCAGGTCCGGGATGCTTTTAACTGGATTCTCCAAAACACTGGGGAAGTCAAAATCCGGTTTGAGCAAGGGGAGACCCAGGGTATCGACAAAAATAACCCCGTCATCCATGGGATACGTAAAATCGGCATCGAACTCCTGATCCATCCGCAGGGCTATTTCCAACTGTTTTTGCGGAGAAAGATAGACATCATACAGGGTGCATCCACAAAGACGCAAACCGGCCGTGGCCATCCAGGGAAAGTTAAGATAGCGGTCTCTTCCGGAAATGTAATCAATCAGTCGCATCGCGTTTCTCCTTTTCGCTCCATCAGCTGCCGGGCCATCTTTACCGCTGCCGGGGCATTGGCTGCGTAAGCATCAGCTCCGATCGAATCCGCAAAAGACTTGGAAATGGGTGCTCCTCCCACCATGCAATAAGGTCGTTGCCCCTCACCATTTTTTCTAAGCTTCTCGATAACAATCTTCATTTCTTCCATAGTGGTAGTCATAAGTGACGACATGGCAACGATGTCAGCGTCAACCTGCAAAGCTCGATCTACAAATTGCGCTGCGGGTACATTGCGGCCCAGATCATGAATTTCAAAACCGGCTGACTCCAACAGCATTGCAACGATATTTTTGCCGATGTCATGGGTGTCGCCTTCTACTACACCGATTACGATTCGCCCCTTTGGTTCCGGTGCTTTAGTGACAGCCGTTTTTAAAACCTCCAGACCTTTGTACATGGTGTCAGCACAGACCACAACTTCAGGAATAAAATATTCATTGCTGTCAAATAGCTCGCCCACTTTGGCCATTCCCTGTGAAAGTCCATTTTCGATGGCATCTTCGGCACTTATTCCAGCCTGTAACGCCAATCTTGAGATCCTTACAGCATCCTCTTCGTCCATCACCACTACCGCCTGGGCCAGTGCCTCCAGAATTTCCTCCCGCTTCATGTCTTTATCCCCTTTTTTAACCGTAAATACACCGAGCTATTATCAATATTAATTCTCGTTATAGATAAATTTACCTGCATACTAATCATAATATTATGTTATATGTCTTTAGCCAATTTTGTGGTAAATGTTAAATACTAGTATAATAGTGTCAAAAGGGGGTGAAAATATGCAGGCAGGGGTACGCAATAAATTAAGCGGCAGCATAATAGAAATAAAAACAGGCGATATAATGTCCGAAGTTGTAATCCAAGTAGGGGATAATCAAATTACCTCAGTAATGACTACCGATTCACTGCTACAGGTAGACTTTAAAGAAGGGGATACGGCAACTGCTTTGATTAAAGCTATTAATGTAGTATTGGTGAAGTAAATATCAATCGTATTAAAGCCTCCGCGCCTCGGACGGAGGCTTTTTTATCGGGATGCATCAGTGCATTTAAAACTTCTGTCAAAACTTCTGTCAAATTTAATTTCAATAGTGTATAATGACGTTGATGCGGGAGTAGCTCAGTGGTAGAGCACCGGCTTCCCAAGCCGGGTGTCGAGGGTTCGAACCCCTTTTCCCGCTCCAATTATTTAACGCAAGCGATGATTTCTGCTACCTGATATTTTTCTTTTACATAGGGGGAGGTTAGAACTATGAAGAAGCATCTGGTGACAGTGGTAAAGCCGGTTTTTTGCCGAGAGCAGGAGGAAACAAATTGCCGCGAATGCGCTACTTCCTGCCAGTCGGCCTGTAAGACTTCTTGTACAGTAGGCAATCAGCATTGTAAGAAACAGTAGTCCTGGCGAAAGGGGCGAAAGCCCCTTTTTTTATGCCCGGAAACGGGAGATAGCATGGGGGAGGAAAACACTTGCGGAGTTTGAGGGAATATGATTTTGCGGCAGGTATTCATTTGTACCGCTATAAAGAACAGAATATCCTGTTGGATGTAAACTCGGGGGCTATTCACTTGCTGGATGAGCTGGCCTATCAGCTGCTGGAAAAACTGGCCGTTCTTCAGGGTGATTGGGAGAGGGCTTTAGCTGAGCTGGAAGCGGAGTTCCCGGCAGAAGAGATTGCTGAGGCTGCCCAGGAAATTGAAGATGCCTGGGAAAGCGGCAGCCTGTTCAGTGAATTTGCAATTCCCTTAGTGGAGCTTTCCCGGTTATCTGTAAAAGCTTTATGTCTTAATATGGCTCACTCCTGTAATATGAAGTGCAGCTATTGTTTTGCCAGCCAGGGCAATTTTGGGCAAAGACCAGCATTGATGTCGCTGGAAACGGCCCAAAAGGCCCTGGATTTTTTATTGGAGCAAAGTGGGGAAAGGCAAAACCTGGAGGTGGACTTTTTCGGTGGTGAGCCTTTGCTGGTCTTTCCGGTTATTAAGGAATTGGTGGCCTATGCCCGGGAAAGGGAACAGGAAACAGGCAAAAGATTTAGTTTTACCCTGACCACTAACTGTCTCTTGCTTAACGAAGAGGTGCAGGAGTTTGTCATTGATCATAGTATCGGGCTAATAATGAGCCTGGATGGCCGGAAAGAAACCCACGACCGGCACCGGCTTATCCATAACGGACAGGGGAGCTATGAGCTGGTTTTACCAAAAATACGAGAAATGCTGGCGAAAGAACCGGTCAGCTATTATGTCCGCGGTACCTTCACCCGGGACAACCTGGACTTTAGCGAGGACTTGCGCCATATGCTGGAACTGGGTTTTACCTGTGTTTCGCTGGAACCGGCGGTGGGAGCGGACAACCCTCTGGCTATTAGCCATGACGATTTGCCCCGGGTACTAAAGGAGTACGACCGCCTGACGGATATCTTGCTGGAATACCGGGAACCAGGGCAGGATATTCATTTTTTCCATTATAACCTGGACCTGCAGAAAGGCCCTTGCCTGGCTAAACGAGTCACCGGTTGCGGCGCCGGAATCGAGTATCTGGTAGTAACCCCGGAAGGGGATCTCTATCCCTGTCACCAATTTGTGGGGGAACCCCGTTTTTTCATGGGTAATATAGAAAATGCTGAAATAGACCACTCGGTTCGCCACATCTTTGAAGATAACCAACTGGTTAATAAAGAGTGCCGAAATTGCTGGGCTCGGTATTTCTGTGGGGGCGGTTGCCATGCCGGGGCTTATTTTCAGGGTGATATAAGCAAACCTCATGAAGTTAGCTGTATTATGCATAAAAAGAGAATCGAAGGGGCTATTTATCTAGATTTGTTTAAAAAGTTGCCTTTAATATAAATATTTTTAAATATTTCGACATCTTCTCACGGACAACAAAATATGCCTAAGATGCCAAGGCCACATACAATATATTGTGGAAGGGAGCCCTGGAAATCAGGCCAGTAAATCCCGCCGG
>ENA-UOOH01001696-UOOH01001696.1-fermentation-metagenome-genome-assembly--contig:-NODE-1696-length-20699-cov-6.169638_pt1 | contig 20699 bp, 15 predicted proteins | sample MGYA00245778_ERZ724025 | MGnify/ENA primary metagenome ERZ724025 (study PRJEB28704, sample SAMN03018313) | fermentation metagenome | biome: anthropogenic terrestrial biome; feature: soil; material... | reverse complement strand
GTCTTCCCACCCAAGGCTGTCCGATAGGGTAGAGAGCGAAACAAGCTCGGGGTCGGGGTCGCTATCGGTATCGGTATCGATCCCGATCCCAGAGAAGATTCAGCCACAGAGGACTCAGAGTTCACAGAGAGAATCTGCCCTTTGCCACCGATGGGACGACCTGCTCTTCAGACGGGGTGCTTTCAGATGGAAGAGGGCTTCCCCCTCTGTGTTCTCGGTGACCTCTGTGGCGGGAGTCTTCCCACCCAAGGCTGTCCGATAGGGTAGAGAGCGAAACAAGCTCGGGGTCGCTATCGGCATCGTCAAGAGAAGTGATCTGAATGAGCGGCCATCCTTGCCTCGAGCGGGGGCTTCTGTTGGTGACGGGGACAGTTTCGGATGCTCACCTGTTCCGGTTGGTGGGCTTCCTCGGGTTTCAAGAGTTCCATACGGACCCAGGACATGAACTCCGCTGGGTGATCCTATTCCTATAATAAGATCCTCCATCGTCATAGTAGTAGGGCCTGTGAAGGGAGAGGATAAGTCTCGAAGTCTTCTATTTCCCACTGTTTAGATGCCGGGCCGCCTGGGAATGTGTCTGGGAATGCTTGGCCGGTTGTACACAGCGTTTCGACGTTTTCAATCCCTCTTCCAGGATGCACCCAGGGTTGTTCCCATTTTGTTCCCACCCACCCCTTCCCGGGTTCCATCCTGAGGGCATGCGGGTGCTTTTACTAAAATTAGAATCCATCCGTAATAGTCATAGGGGGTGTGAATCGTGGGAAGATCTCGGCAAATGGTTTCCTATAAAGGAATTAATGGTGGTTGAGCCTGTGAATTCAGCTGGGAATGGTTGATCACTTATCCCCAGGCTCAGAAGCGGTTCACAGTCCGTGACAGGAGGTCCCCAGGCTTGTCCCCAGTTTATTCGCAAGACCTTCTGCACCGGGATCAGAGGTCAAAAAGGCTGGCAGGGGGCAAGAGGGCGAGGGCAAAAAAAAGGCGCACACAGGCATTGGCCTGTATGCGCCTCAGTGGCGGCAAAAGTCGCTAGAGCTTATCCTGGATCTCCCGGATGGTCTTCTTCAGGGAGGTGTCGGTCTCGGCCTTCTCTTTGATCTTCTTGTGCGCGTGCAAAACGGTTCCATGGTCCTTTCCGCCGAAGGCACGTCCTATTTCAGGGTAGCTTGCCTCGGTCAACTCCCGGCTCAGGAACATGGCGATTTGGCGGGGATACGCAATGGAGCGCGGCCTCTTTTGCCCCATGATATCCGAGATCCGAATGTCGAAATGTTCGCAAACGGCACGTTGGATCTCCGGGATCGAAACGACATTGGTCTCTTCCTCACGCAGGAGGCCTTTGAGAACCACGGCAGCCGTCTCCTCGTTAATAGAGGTCTTTTCCAGGGAGGAGAAGGAGGAGAGGCGCAGGAGCGCACCTTCCAGTGTGCGGACATTGGAGTTGATCCGTTCGGCGATAAAGACGGCGGCGTCGACCGAGAGCTCGAAGTCCATCTCTTTGGCCTTTTGGAGGAGAATCGCAACACGTGTCTCCAAATCCGGCAGGGAGATCTCGGTGACCAAGCCCCATTCAAACCGAGAAACCAAGCGCTGTTCGAGGTTGGAGATCTCGTTGGCGGGGCGATCACTGGTCATCACGATCTGCTTATGCGCATCGAAGAGGGTGTTGAAGGTGTGAAAGAACTCCTCCTGCAACCGCTCCTTGCCGGCGAGAAAGTGAATGTCATCGATCAGGAGGACATCCGCGTTGCGGTACCGCCTGCGAAAATTGGGCATGGTGCGGTTCTGGATCGCATCGATGAACTCGTTGGTGAATTGCTCGGAGGAGATGTACACCACGCGTTTGCTGTTGTTTTCCTCCCACACCCGATGCCCGATCGCCTGCATCAAGTGCGTCTTGCCGAACCCGACCCCGCCGTAGATGAAGAAGGGGTTGTAGGCCTTGGCGGGAGAATTCGCCACAGCCATACTGCCGGCATGGCAAAACTGGTTGTTCGGTCCGACCACAAAGTTTTCGAACTTATTCTTTGGATTGAGGTTGGGTCGAGGGACCAATGGGGCGGGAGTCGGAAGCTGCAACGATGGGGAAGGCCTGCGCCGGGGATTGCCGGACTCCTCGGGGTCGTCTTCCGAGGTGTCTGAGTCTGTGCCTTGAAGCTCCTCGTTGAGGACCTGGAAACGGATCTTGAGTGGCTGTTCACCAATCTCGGCAACCGCTTCTTGGATAAGCTCGAGATAGTAGTTTTCCAGCCATTCCTGGTAGAAGCCGTTCGCGACCCCGAGATGCAGCGTGTCGGTTCCAAGGCTGATCGGGCGAATGACGCCGATCCACCGGTCAAAGGCCTCCTTGCGGATTTGGCCTTGGAGGTAGGAGGAAATCTGATTCCAGAGTGAGGCGAGATCTTGAGAGGTGTGATTCATGTTTCGGAATCGATCGGGCGAGTGGTTCATAAAGACAAGTTTATTCACACCCCGTCCGAGCCGGCCTTCGGAGAAGGGGTTCGGCTGCTGGGCGGGATCGGCCATGTGCGTCTTTCTGGTGGAGGTCCACAGGAAACCAGTGGCCGCCGACGGCGGAAGATCTTCCATAACCGTCTGTAATTATGCTGAATATAAATTCCATGATGATTGGTAAAAGGATTCGGAGTCCCTCAAGTCGAATGAGATCTTGTAGGATCCCGGGGCGTTGATCAAGGCCCAAGACGAGCGGGGCAGGCTGCGATCTTCCCACATTCCCCAGTTCAAACACAGGATTGTGCACAGGTTATTCACAGGCCCAGAATGCCTGTTGCAAGGGGTTTCCGGATCCAGCGACCGAGTGGCCCAAACATGAACGTAAAAATCCGAACTTTCCATCGATGGGAGGGGTATTCGGCTGGAACGCTGAGTGGGCAATCCCGATCCCGTCCGAAAGGGTGGATGGCGAAGCAAGCTCGGGGCTGTTCGAGCCTATTGGGGCGCAGCTGAAGGCACTGCGGCTCCTGATCGGGAGAACTCGCGCAGAGGCGCAGGAGGGGGAAAGGGGAGAATTGCTTGCGAGGTTGAGGTGATTCCTGCAACAGGCTTGGTCGATTGGAAACGGTAAATGGAATTTTTTCGCCCAAAAAGGCAGGGATTAGAGCATTGACCCTCCCCCCAGGCAGCTCCAAAACGCCACCGCGGCTCTGCGCCTCTGCGCGAGGCTCTCCGGATGGGGATGAGGACGGCAGGTTGGAAAAGCGGCTACCTTTTCGGACCATGTTTAGCCACAGAGGACAGAGAGTTCACAGAGAGTATCTTCCTGTTGCCATCGATGGGACGGCCTGCATTACAGCCGCTGTGGTTTCAGATGGGAAAGGGCATGCGCCTGTGTTCTCGGTGACCTCTGTGGCAGAGGTTTTCTCACCCGCGGAGGGCGCAGGTACGAGTACGAGTAGGGCATTGGTACGAGGGAGGCGAGGCCTGCTGAAACGGTATATCTGGAGAATTCCCCCAAAAGGTAGGAGGCAGATGATGGAACCTATCACCCCATTGGCATGTCGAAAACGCCACTGCGCCCTCTGCGGGAGGCTTTCTGGATCCGGATGGGGAAAGCAGAGAGGGGAAACGGTGGCTTCCGTTTCCCCTCTGTTGGGTAGCCCGTTCGCAGGGATCCAGGAGCTGACTGGGTCAGTCCACTATCCCGCTCTGCGGGGACTTACTCAGACGTCATAGTAGAGATAGAACTCGTACGGATGCGGCCTCAGCCGGAAGGGATTAACCTCGGCCTCGGTCTTGTACCGGATCCAGGTGTCGATGACGTCCTGGGTGAAGACGTCTCCCTGGAGGAGGAACTCGTGGTCGTCACGCAGGGCTTGAAGGGCCAGCTCAAGGGTTCCGGGGACGGATGGAACCTGCGCCAGCTCCTCAGGTGGCAGATCGTAGATGTTCTTGTCGAGCGGATCGCCCGGATCGATCTTGTTGCGAACACCATCCAGGCCGGCCATCAACAGCACGGAGAATGCGAGGTAGGGGTTGCAGGAGGGGTCCGGAAAGCGGGTCTCGATCCGCTTGGCCTTCGGGTTGGACTGGTACATCGGAATGCGAATCGCTGCGGAACGGTTACGGGATGAATAGGCCAGGTTTACCGGCGCCTCGAACCCGGGAACCAATCGTTTGTAGGAGTTGGTGATCGGGTTGGTGAAGGCGCAGATGGCCTGTGCGTGCTTCAGGATACCGCCGATATAGTGCAGCGCGGTATCGCTCAGGCCCGCGTAGCCGTTCCCGGCAAAGAGTGGTTGGCCGTCCCGCCAGATGCTTTGATGGACATGCATTCCGCTGCCGTTGTCCCCGAAGAGCGGTTTCGGCATAAAGGTGACGGTCTTGTTGTTTCGGTAGGCGACGTTCTTGACGATGTACTTGTACCACATCAGGTTGTCGGCCATCTGAGTCAAGGGCGCGTACTTCAAGTCGATCTCGGACTGGCCGGCCGTGGCGACTTCGTGGTGCTGTGCCTCGACGGTCAGACCGAGTTCCTCCATGAGCAATACCATTTCGCTGCGCAGGTTCTGGAGTGAGTCGGTCGGGGCGACAGGGAAGTATCCCTCTTTATGGCGCGGTTTGTAACCCAGGTTGGGGTATTCCTCGCGGCCGGAGTTCCAGATGCCTTCCACGGAATCGACCTGGTAGAAACTGGAGTTGGCGGTGTTGTCGTAGCGGACATCGTCGAAGATGAAGAACTCGGCCTCGGGACCGAAGAAGGCGGTGTCACCGATACCGGTGGACTTCAGGTAGGCCTCGGCCTTGAACGCGATATTCCGCGGATCCCGGCTGTACCGCTCATGGGTGATGGGGTCGACGATGTTACAGATCATCGTCAAGGTCGGGATGTCGCAGAAGGGATCGATCTTGGTCGTCGAGGGATCCGGAATCATCAGCATGTCGCTGGCATGAATCGCCTGCCAGCCGCGGATACTCGAGCCGTCGAAGCCGAAACCGTCTTCGAAAGAACTCTCCTCCAGCTGGTGGATGGGAAGGGTGAAGTGCTGCCAGGTGCCGAGGAAGTCCATGAATTTGAGGTCGACAAAGCGGACATCCTTTTCCTTGCAGAGTGCGAATACTTCCTGTGGGGTCATGGTCATGTGTCTCCTGATGTGGTCGTCTCAGCTTGCTTGATTGCTCGATTGCTGATGGTGGCGCAGCAGCACCTGCTGACGTCTCATCCGCAAAGGGTTGTGTGAATTTTTCGGGTGGGGGACTCGGTTATGGCTGCCTTCTCCGGCTGAGCGGACCGCCCAAGTGCCCCGAAAGGGACACTGGGCGGCGTGGGCCCGCACAGCTCAGGAGGGTACCGGCGGGCAGCCATGGGTGAATTCGGTCGGATCAGAGGGCGTTGGGCCCCTCCTCCCCGGTTCGGATGCGCACCGCGCGCTCGAGGTTGGTCACGAAGATCTTGCCGTCACCGATTTTGCCGGTTCGGGCGGAGTTCACGATGGCCTCGACGGCTCCGTCCACGATCTCGTCCGATACCACGATCAGGATCTTGACCTTGGGCAGGAAATCGACGTTGTACTCGCTTCCGCGGTAGATCTCCGTGTGCCCCTTTTGCCGTCCGAACCCCTTGACCTCTGTGACGGTCATTCCGTTGATGCCGATGGCCTCCAGTGCTTCCTTCACATCCTGGAGTTTGAACGGCTTGATGATTGCTTCGATTCTCTTCATTTCGGTCTCCAAATGCTTATTGGAAGAACTGTGAAGTCTGGAAATCGGGGTAGGCCGAAGCACCATGCTCTCCGACGTCGAGACCTTCCCGTTCCTCTTCCTCGGATACCCTGAGTCCGATGGTGATTCTGATGAGGGTGAAGACGATGAACATCACCCCAAAGGTCCAGGCGAACGCTGCGCCGATCCCGATCAACTGGACGAGGATCTGAGACGCTTTGCTGCCTGATTCCACAAGGATGCCTGCCGGGGTGCTAAAGATTCCGGCTGCCAGAGTCCCCCAGGCCCCGCACACTCCATGCACCGAGATCGCACCGACGGGGTCGTCAACCCCCATTCGGTCGATGCCGAGCACGGCGAACACGACCAGGATTCCAGCGATTGCGCCGATGATTAAGGCGCTGATTGGTTCTACATTAGCACATCCTGCCGTGATCCCGACAAGTCCTGCCAGGGCGCCGTTCAGTGTCATCGAGATCTCTGCTTTGCCCTGTATTATCCAAATGCTGATCATGGCGGTCAACGCGCCTGCCGCAGCCGATAGGTTCGTGTTGAGTGCGATAAGGGCGATGCTGGTGTCACCCGTGGTGGTCGATCCGGCGTTGAATCCGAACCAACCGAACCAGAGGATGAACACACCCAGTGTCGCCAGGGGGATGTTGTGACCTGGAATCGCGCGGGGCTTGCCGTTTTCATCGTACTTGCCCATACGCGGTCCGAGCACGAGCGCACCTGCCAAGGCGGCCCAGCCGCCTACGGAATGGACGACCGTCGATCCGGCGAAGTCGATGAATCCTAGCTTTTCGAGCCAGCCGCTCCCCTCGAAGAGTCCACCCCATGCCCAGCTTCCGAAGATCGGGTAGACAAATGCGCTGATGAGCGCGCTGTAGACCAGGTAGCTGACGAACTTCGTCCGCTCCGCCATGGCGCCGGACACGATCGTGGCCGAGGTCGCGCAGAAGACGATCTGGAACATCAGGAACATGTAGCCCCAGGAATCATCCGTTCGAAAGAACCACCCCGTCGTTCCAAACAGCCCTGTTTGAGAGGTCCCGAACATCAAGGCAAACCCAACCGCCCAAAAGGCGACTGTCCCCACCGAGAAGTCCATCAGATTCTTCATCATGATGTTCACGGCGTTCTTGGCCCGGGTGAATCCGGTCTCCACCATCGCGAATCCCGCTTGCATCCCGAAGACCAGGATGACCGCGACCATGGTCCAGACATAGTTGAGGTTGGTCTGGATCGTCTCGGTGGCTGAGGGTTCCGTTTCCTGTCCCATCGCGCATGCGGCGGTCGCCAGGAGAATCGCAGCCACTGGGATCATGCGGCCCGGCCTTTTCGTTCCGGGAAGATCGTCCCGGGATCTCTTCGTTCGATATATGGCAAACATGATGAGCATTCCTTCAGGTTTGATAAGTGCGTGAGGTCATTGTGTGGTGAGCTCGCAAGGGTTCCTTTAAAAGGCCATGTTCAGTCCGCCACCGAAGAAGAACTCGTCATCCTGATCGATATCATCCAACTCACTCAGAGCGACCGAATACTGGGCAATACCGCGAATCGACGTGTATTCATTGATTTGGAACGGAAGCTCGGCCCCGAACAGGAGGTCGTTGAGACCATTCCCGTCCGTCGTGTAATCAAAGCTCGTGCCAAGCGCTGCACTGAGGGAAAGGACCAGATTCTCGCGGTCCATCAGCTTGCCGTAATCAATGTCGTGGCCGATGCCGAGGCTCAGGTAACCACCATCCACCGCATCGAAGTCATAGAACCCGGTTATCGAAGGCGAGAGCGGAACGTCGAATGCCACACCGAGGTAAACTTCCTGCGTGGACGTCTCACCGGCATCCGGAGTCGGCAAGTCATAGTAGATATAGCCTCCGGAGACCTCCATGAGATCGGTGGGTGAGAACGTTCCCCCGAGCGTGTAGTCGTTTTCGACATAGTCGGAATCACCACTCACATCAATGGCTCCCCAATAGGAAGCGGATATCCCCATCGCTCCCAAGGAGACCGCGGGAAACATGGTGGCGCTGTCCGTGAACGGTACCCCCCTGAAGAGGTATTGATTTCCCCACACAAAATCCGCTTCGGCTGCAATCGCAACCGGTTCGGACTGCTCCACGAGGTCTGCTTCAGGATCCTGGGCATACGCAGGTTCGAACATCACCCCCAGAGCGATGAGGTGCGCCAATGCGCGACACAGTGTTGACTTTCGATCTGTTTTCATGCTTTCTTGTATTCCTCAGCTGAATGTGTAGTACGTCTCCTGAGATGCCCCCGATAGGGCACCAAGATCTGGCACGGATACCGCAGGTACCGTGCCAATCTTGTTTTGATTTTAAATAAATTTGTAACTCGCTGGCAGCCTGCGGGATAGGGCGATATGGCAGGAAGCCGTCCCTGGATTGCTGCTGGGGGCGGATTGTATAAAAAACAACAGTTGGGCCAAAAAACGATAACTTGGAAGAGTCTGAATATGAGAATTGGGATCTTGACCGGCGGTGGGGATTGCCCCGGATTGAACGCCGTCATCCGCGCCGTGACTAAATCCGCACTCATTCATTACCAGGCAGAGGTCATCGGCTTTCGCGACGGGTTCCGCGGACTTGTCGACAACGACACGATCCCGCTGCACTACGAAACCGTTTCCAACATCCTCAACGTCGGCGGGACGATCCTCGGAAGCGCCAATCGGGAACGCTTCTTCGGGCTGAAGCGCGATGGGACCTCGTCCTCCAACGAAGGGCCCGATCGAACCCGTGATGCCGCCGAGGTCTTCCGCCACCACAAGCTCGATCGCCTCGTCTGCATCGGCGGTGACGGAACCCTGCGGATCGCCCACTACCTCGCGAAGCACGCCGACATCCCCGTGATCGGTGTCCCCAAGACCATCGACAACGATGTCGCGAAGACCGATATGACCTTCGGTTTCGATTCCGCCGTCACCACCGTGACCGAGGCCATCGACAAGTTGCACACCACGGCACGCAGTCATCACCGTGTGATGGTTGTCGAGGTCATGGGCCGAACTGCCGGTTGGATCGCGCTCTACGGTGGTGTCGCCGGCGGCGGCGATATACTCCTCCTGCCGGAGGTCCCGTTCTCAACCGAAGCGATTTGTAATAAGGTCCTCGACCGCAATAGGTTCGGAAAGAGGTTCTCCATCGTCGTCGCCGCTGAAGGCGCCTTTCCACAGCCGAACGACCCGTTGAGTGGAATCGAGTTTCACAAATCCGGCGGCATCGGTCAGCACGTCACCCACGAGATTGAGAAGCGCACCGGCATCTCCTCGCGGGTCACGGTCCTGGGACACCTTCAACGCGGTGGCTCCCCTACCCCGTTTGACCGTATTCTCGGTACCCGGTATGGGTACTCCGCAACCGAGGCCGTCATTCACAGCGCACCCAACGTGGTCATCTGCCTCAACAAGGGCGAAATGATTCCCCTCCCGATCGAGGAAGTCGCCGGCGCGCCCAAACTGGTCCCGGTCGATCATCCACTTCTTTTGGCTGCCCAGAGCGTGGGCAGTTCTATTGGCATATAGTCCCTCTTGAAGAACCTGACCCTGCCTCGATCTCCTCGGATGCCCGGCACCATGGAGCTAGATCCAGTTCCAAGATCGGGATCCGGGGCGACGGTCCTCATCATAATAAGGATATCCCACCCATGATTTCATCCGACGCGCTTCAGTTCCTTCAGTCCTTTCTGGCTTGTCCCAGTCCCTCCGGCTACGAACAACCCGCCCAGGCCGTTTGGCGGGATCGCACCGCGCCTTTCGTCGATCGAATCGAGACCGATGTCCATGGCAACAGCATGGCCTGGATCCATCCCGACACCCGCCCCCGGGTCTTGTTCACCGGCCACTGCGACGAACTCGGATTTCAGATCCGCTATATTGATGACAACGGCTTTCTCTATTTTGCCACCATCGGCGGACACGATATCGGGCTCGTTCCGGGACGCACGGTCACCATTCACACGGCCAACGGCCCGCTCCCCGGGGTCATCGGCAAGCGGGCGATCCATCTAATGAGTCCGGACGACCGCAAGAAGGTCCCGGAGATCCACGAGCTATGGATTGATATCGGAGTCGCGGACAAAGCCGAGGCGCAATCCTTGGTCTCCATCGGGGACCCGGCGACCTACGATCATTCCTTTAAGCCGTTGCGTGGGTCGCTGGCCTCAAGTCGTGCCTTCGACGACCGCGCCGGCGCCTTCATCGTCTCCGAAGTGCTGCGCAGGGTCAGCTCCCAAAAGAGCGCCCTGCGCTGCGGCGTTGTCGGGGTTTCGACGGTCCAAGAGGAGATCGGCCTGCGGGGGGCAACCACCAGCGCCTTCAGCACCTCACCCGATATCGGAATCGCTCTCGATGTGACCCACGCGACGGATCACCCGGATGTCGACAAACGAAAGGTGGGCGAGGTCCGGCTCGGTGGCGGCCCGGTCATTTGCCGCGGTGCCAACATCAATCCCCGGGTCTTCACCCTCTTGGTCGAGACCGCCAAGGCGGAGTCGATTCCCTTCCAATTGGAGGCAGAACCGCGGGGCACAGGGACCGATGCCAACGCGATCCAATTGGCCCGCGGTGGCATCGCAGCCGGCTTGATCGGACTCCCCTTGCGATATATGCACACCCCGAACGAGGTGATCGATCTGGAAGACCTCGATCAAACCGCATCCCTCCTGGTCGCCTTCCTCAAAAGGATCGGCCCGGACACCAACCTCATCCCCTGAATGGGTAGCATGCGGTCGTCTGAAAGGGTGGCCGCTTTCCCAACCAGGCCTCCCCATCCCCATCCGGAGAGCCTCCCGCAGAGGACGCGGTGGCGTTTTCGACCTGGCCATGGGGTGGTGTGAGGGTCCATGCTTTGGTCCCTACCTATTGGGGAAATTGTTTAGATATCCCGTTTTCAGCAGACGGAGGCAGTTACAGAAAACAGCTTCGATGTATCTGCCTTCCCCCCCCTGCGCCCTCTGCGCCCCCTGCGGGAGTCCTCCCCATCCGGAGAGCCTCCCGCAGAGGACGCGGTGGCGTTTTCGACCTGCCATGGGGGTGGGGTGAGGGTCCATGCTTTGGACCCTACCTAGAGGTCGTCCGAAAAGGTCGATGGCGAAGCAAGATCGGGGTCGGGGTCGCTATCGGTCTCGGTATCGAAAGGACTCGTGAGGGGATTCGGTCATGAGAAACCGGGAACCGCAACCGTATTATTGCGGTGTTGAAAAACTCGGCAGTGAAGTTTGAGCGGTCCATGAGGGCCAGTTGCCCTTCAGAACAAGATTCCCCTCGATTAACTCGATTAACTCGATTAACTCGATCCCGATTCCGATTCCGATTCCGATTCCGATTCAGCAATGATCTGACTGATCGGCAATTATTGCCAAGAGACGACGCCTGAAGAAGCAGGCTCTGCGCCCTCTGCGGGAGTCCTCCCCACGCGGAGGGCAGAATCCGCTCTGCGGTTAGATCGGTTCCATCTGCGCCTGGTGCAATTGCCGATATCGCCCACGCTGTTGGATCAGTTCATTGTGGGAGCCGCGTTCACAGATGCGACCCTTTTCGAGGACAAGGATCTGGTCTGCCTTGCGAATGGTGGAGAGTCTGTGGGCAATGATGAAGGTGGTTCGGCCCTCCATCAGTCGATGCAACGCGCGCTGGATATGCAGTTCGGTCGTGGTATCGACCGATGAAGTCGCCTCGTCCAGGATCAGGACCGGTGGATCCTTGAGCAGTGCGCGGGCGATCGCGAGTCGCTGTTTCTCTCCGACACTGAGACGGACCCCCCGCTCACCAACTGGTGCATCCCATCCCGTTTCCAGCTGCGAGACGAAGTCCCATGCGTGCGCCGCCTCCAACGCATCGCGAATTTCCTGATCATTCGCGGTGCGTCTTCCGTAGAGCAGGTTTTCCCGGATGGACCCATTAAATAGGAAAGGCTCCTGGGCGACGATACCGATCTGGGCCCGTAAGGTGGCCAAGGTGAAATCGCGGAGGTCGGTCCCGTCGAGCAGAATTGCGCCCTCCTCCGGATCGTAGAATCGTGGGATCAGGCTGACCAATGTGCTCTTGCCGGCCCCGGTCGTTCCCACAATCGCGGTGACCGACCCAGGCATCGCCGTGAGATCGATTCCCTGGAGGATCGGCACATTCGCCGAATAGGAAAAATGGACATTGCGGAATTCGATCCGCCCGGCGGGACGTTCCGTAATCGGCCGCGCGGAGGGTCGATCCTTGACGTCGACTGGCGCATCGAGCAGGTCAAACAGACGCTCCGCGGCCGCGCGAGCCTGTTGCATCATCTGATTGATCCCGTGCAGCCGCTGGACTGGCTGATAGAACATGGGGACATAGAGCAAGAAGGCGGAGAAATCGCCAAAGGTGAACTCGGTCCCCCCACCCTCCGCGAGCAACCGGCATCCATAGGCCAACAAGAAGACATAGCCGAGGCTTGCAAAAAAGTTCATCGAGGAGCTGTAGACACCCCAGAGCCGCATCACCGATAACGTGCTCTCCTTGCAGGCATCGGCCCGCTCATGGAAACGCTCCGCCTCATGACCCTCCGCGGAGAATGTGCGAATCTCCCGCACGCCACTGACGCTGTCGAAGAGATAGGCCGAAAGTCGCCCCGTCATCTCCCGGATCTTTCGATGACGTTTGTGCGCGCCCCGGGTATAGGCAAGAGCCCCTGCCAGTAAGAGTGGGATTGGCAGCAGGGAGAGGAGGGCGAGAGTTGGATGCAGGTTTAGGAGCATCCAAAAGACACCGACCATGGTGAGGACCGAAACGACGCCCTGTTCGGTCCCATCGAGCATGACCCGTTCCACATGGTTAATGTCGTCGATCAGGCGGGAGACGACATCCCCGGAGGGGTGCTTTTCGTAATAGGTGACCGACAGACGCTGAAGGTGTGAAAAGAGGCTTTGGCGCAGATCGAGCAAAACCTGCTGTTCAAGTTGGTTGTTCCAAAAGACCCGCAGCGCATTGAGGAGGTCGCGCAGGAGGAATGCGAGGACCAGGACAAGGACCATCCAGGGGAGGCGGTCCAGGCGGCCCGGAGCGACGACCTCATCAATTGCATACCTGGTGATCTGCGGGAAGACGAGTCCGAGCAGAGTCGTCCCGAGGGCGGAGAGGAGGGTCAGCGTGCACCACCAGGGGTATCGGAGAAAAGAACGTAAAATGCGTGCGAGTGGTCCCTTCATAAGGAGAGTATCCAGGCCTGATGGTGAGGGTGCAAATTCACCCGGGTGTGCCACGTGGAACATGAGGGGGGGTAGGCACGGAAGGGGCGAGGGAAGGTAAACAGGAAAGACACGAAGACTCGAAGGTCTGGAAGGAGAGGTTTACATGCGGGGGGGCGGTGATCCCTGAAACAGGATTGGTCAGCCGAAATGGGTAAATCTAAAAAATTCCCCCCAATGGGTTGGATCAGAGTACCACCTCTACCCACTCCCAAACCCAGGTCGAAAACGCCACCGCGCCTCTGCGCCTCCGCGCGAGAATCTCCGGATGGGGAGGTTGGGAAGGGGTGAGGGAAGGTGAAAGGTAAACAGGAAAGACACGAAGGTCTGGAAGGATGGGTTTACATGCGGGGTGGCGGTGATCCCTGAAACAGGCTTGGTCAGCCGAAATGGGTAAATCTAAAAAATTCCCCCCAATGGCTTGGATCAGAGTACCACCCCTACCCACCCCCAAACCAGGTCGAAGACGCCACCGCGCCTCTGCGCCTCTGCGCGAGGCTCTTCGGTTCCGGGGCTCAGGGGAGCTGTTCGAGCAATGCCTGGAACTCCGATCGCGACTGTAAAGCCTCAAAAGCGGGCTGGTTGAGGTCCGCCCTGCGCAGCCAGCCTTCATCCATGGCGATGGCGGTCTCCAGTTCCGTCAGGGCGGCATCGAATTCCCCCGACATCACCAAGTAGCGTCCAAGCAGGAGGTGGAGTTCGGCCCTGCCTGGGGTACGCCGGAGGGCTGTGCGCAGCCGCGGGATTACCTCCGCGATCAGTCCCTGGGCCTCCAGACTTCCCGCAAGGTTGCGGAGCAGCTCGAGGTTGTTGGGCTGCAGGAGCAGGGCTTCCAGAAAGGCCTGTTCGGCCTCGGCTGGACGATGGTCAAGGAGGAGGATCCGACCCAGTAGGTTATGAAGGGAGGCACGTTCCGGGGTGGACTCCAGGACTTGTCGAACGGTTTGTTCGGCGGCGGTTATTTCACCCTTCTCAAGGAGACGAAGGGACTGTAGCTCAGGCTCGTAAGCTTCCGAAAGTGCGCCTTGGTCTCGCAAGGGGAATTCCTTGGAGTCCAAGGGTTGACCGGGCAAGCGGACCTCTAATCGATGGGAGGCATTCCGGGTTGGGGTCGGTGCCAGGCCAAGCATCGAAGGATTGGCGGTTCCCCCTGGACGGGCAGACTCTACAGATGGGGGTGCTGCTTCCGCTGCGGCTGGTGCCAGGAAGCGCATGTTGACCTTTCCAACCAGGCTGAGTGCCACGGCGGCCAGGACCGTTATTACCGGGATGATCAGTTGTTTCCGCATGGGATCAAAGGCATATTGATGTGAATTGAATGGTGAATCCTTCTAAACCAAGCCACCGAGGATGTCCATAGAGGATGCCGCAATCTCTGGAGGAAGACACGATGAATTTCTTGCAAGGCAAATCGATGGCGATTGATCTCCCTCGCCTTTTCATTTGGGGCCTGATGCTCTCCTTATCTGTATTGGTGTTGCAGACCGGATGTATGACGGTTCAGGACGCCGTGACCGGCGAGTCTACGTACAATCTCTTCTCGATGGAAGAGGACGTGGCCTTGGGTCAGGAGGTTCAGGAGCAAAACCTGGAATCGTTTCGGGAACTTGGGGTCCCTGTCAATGAGGATCAGGAACAGGTTGCCCGCCTCAATCGGATTATGGGCCGACTCAAACCGGTGGTTGATCTGCCTGACCTCCCCTGGGAGGTCAACCTGATTCAGACGAATATTGTCAATGCCGCGGCCGCACCTGGTGGAAAGATCATTGTGTTTTCCGGTCTGTACGATCCTGAGAATGGCATGGTTCACAATGATGATGAGTTGGCTGCGGTGATGGCCCATGAAATGGCGCATGTCACCTGTCGTCACGTCACCGAATCAATCACGCGGCAACAGGGAATCGAGACCTCAGCGCAATTGATTTCCGCTGTATTGGGTCAGGCTGCCGGCAGCACAGCGGCGACCGCCTTCTCCTATCTTTACTCCGGAACAGCGATGTTCCTCTTCCCGCACTACAGCCGCGTTCATGAGAACGAGGCCGATCGGGTCGGCCTCTTCTACATGGCCAAGGCTGGGTACGATCCGCGAGCCGCGGTCGAAATCTGGCGCCGTGCATCGGAATCCGAAGGCGGCTCCGGATCGGGGCTGGGCGGGTTCCTCAGCTCGCATCCTCAAAATCAGGATCGCATGTTAGCGCTGGAGGCAAACATGCCTGAGGCCCTTCAGTATTACGAAAGTGCCACGGGGAACACCGGCACCGACTCCTCCGCGATCAGGCCCCAGGCCGAGGGTGTTGTCTCCGCCACCCCGTTGGGCAATGGCGACCCCTCAAGGGTCCGGAGGATTGTCGAGGATGGGGATTCCGAAGCGATTTCCGCGGGGAGGCGAAACACCATCTTTCGTGCGCGCCCGGTTTCCCCATCCGGTCCCGATCGAGGTGAAGGCCGATGAATTCACCCCGTTCCTCGAACGGGACCCCTCCCCCTACTCCTTCCGATCGCGCGCCTGCGCTGATCCGACCTCGGTCTCGCAGGTTCAAAGGGGACGCCCTGGACGGTGAAGCGCGCTCAGCCCTCTGCACCTGGTTCGGGTGGGATCCCAGCGAGGTCGAATCCTCCGGGGGGCTGACCGAATCGGAATTGCGCCTTGCCGGCTGCATGAAGACGGTCCTTGGCGAGATGGGCGTCGAGGAGCGGCTCAAGGGCAAAGAGCTCGTCGATCGCTGGGCGGAGTTGGTTGGGGGGCCGATCGCTGCTCATGCCCATCCGGTCGGACTGCAGGACGGGGTCTTGACCCTCGGGTGCGATCATCCCGCCTGGATTGAGGAACTGAGCCGCTTTCATCGTCCCGCGATTTTGCGGAACATCGCCGATGGATTGGGTCCTGGCTTGGTACGGGACCTGCGGTTTCGGATCGGATGAGCGTGCCACGTGGAACATTGGGGGAAGGGCGAGTAGAGGAGTTCATCCTCGAAGACGAAAAGGGAAAAGGGTGGACGGGTTGCCTTTTTCTGTTTCAGGTAACGCCCGTCCGGAAACCCCATTGGGCGGAAACGAAGGGTCGGATGGGGAGAACTCGCGCAGAGGCGCAGAGGGGGAATGGGAGTGGGGGGCGGATACGTTGGAGCTGTTTTCAGCTGCCACCTTGGTCAGTCATTAGGGGAATTCACCATAATAGAATGGACCAAGGCATGGACTCTACCCACCTCTGTGGCCAGGTCGCAAACGCCACCGCGCCCTCTGCGGGGGGCTTCCGATTCCGGATGGTGGGTCAGCGGATCGGTGTGATGATACCAGGGGACCATCGTCGCGCCTCACTTCGGCATGTCTCGGCCCATTGAGGGAGGACCCAAAAGTCGGCGGCGGTGGCTGCGGCGGTGAACAGGCGATGGTAATCCCTGGGGGGAGATTCGGGCGATTGGATCTCCTCCCGGATGAGCCTGAGAATGAGACGCATCCGAGGCTCGGCAGGGATCTCGTCCCAGGAGAGGGTTGTGATCGCACCATCGGCTTGGGTGAGAGCGATGCCTTCCTGGTGGAGGCGAGAGACCGTGCCGGAGATCGGGACACCGTCCCGGTTGGTCAGGGTTGTTACAAAACCGGCATGCTGGAGGCCGACTGCGTTGGCGAAGTCAAAGAGGTCGATCAAGGCGTTCGGCACTTCGAGCATCTGTTCCAGCTCTGATTGAATCCAGGGGGTGGCGACGCGTGGGAGGAGGGATTCGGCAAGTTTCGCAGCCGAGGGGTAATCGCGCTCGGCCATGGCCTGGGACCAGGCACTGCGGTTGCCGGCAAGCAGGGCGGCGTCCTGTTTCCATGTATCGAGTCCGCCGCGCGTATGGGCATCCAGCCACGACCGATATTCCGCGAGTTTTGCTTCGAGCCGTGCGGCATCGGCATGGAGCTGGTTCGCCCACGGAATCGCCAGGATCGAATCGGCTGTCGAGCGAAGCAACGAAGCGGCCTGCTCCCAGTCCCCCCTCTGCTCCATGGTGTTTGCCCGCGCGACAGCGGCCTGGCCGGTGAGCAGCTGTTGGGTCAGGGTTTCGAGCAGCGATTGAAACGGGGGCAGCCACCAGGGGGGTGGTTTGAGTTTGGATCCCGATTCCGCCAATTCCAGGAGTGATGGATGGGTTGAATTGGAGACTGGAGCTGTTAGGGCCTTGAGGAGATCATGGAAGAGCCGGGCTGCTTCGGGGGGGAGGGCGGAGTCTTCGGACAGGGCGGGGTCAGGGACCTGGATGGTTTCGGTTGACGGGTCTTGGCGCAGCTGGTTGATCAAACGGCTCCAGAGGATGGCCAGCTGGAAATCGGCCGGCGGGATCTCCGGCGGAGGGGTTTGAAGGATGGGTTTCCATGCGGTGATTGCAGCGGACCAATGTTCACTCTGCAGGAGGTCCGCGCCCTCGCGCCAGGGGTCTGGTTCAGGAGCGGGAGTGGCCTCGTTCGCGGGGGCTGTGGAGCCTTGAGGGGGCTGCACCAAAGGTTCGTTCGGGGGGGCTGCCTGCTCCGGCGAGGCCCCCGGTCTTCCGGGTCGGGTTGGGTTGGATCGGCGGGTGAACTCAGCGATGGCGAGTCCGGATAGGGCCAAGACACAGGTCAGGATTGCGACCCGTCGAATACGGGTCTTCATGCGTGGTGTATGTCGTGGAAGGCGCCGCCAATCGCGGGTCAGCCGAGCGAAATCGGTGGGACGCGCGGACGGATCGGGGGAGAGCATTTGCAGGATAAGATCCCGAGTGGGCGGGGGGATGTCGCGGGCGATCGCGTGGTCGGGCCAACTCGGTTCGGGAGCGGTTCGCAGCAGGTCGATGAGGCCCTCGGTCGTTTCGGCGTCATGCGGAGGGGAACCGAGGAGTGCGTGGTACAGCGTGGCGCCGAGGGCGTAGATTTCGGAGCTGACATCGGGTGGCACCCCGAGCAGGCGTTCGGGGGCAAGGTAGTAGGGTGTGCCCCAGATGAAGTCGGATCCTTCCGTGGATTCGGAACTCTCTGTGAGTGCGATTCCGAAGTCGGTCAGCTTCGGTTGGCCTCGGCGGTCCAGGAGGACATTCTGCGGTTTGATGTCGCAATGGAGGATCTCGTGGGAGTGGAGGTAGGCAAGGACGGAGATCAGGCCTGCTCCGATCTTCAACCAGGACCGGTAGGGGATGGGTCCTTGATCGCGCAACCATTCGTCGACGGATGCCCCTCTGATGTGGCGGAGGACAAGGTAGGGCCCGAACGATTCTTCGCCCCGATCGAGGAGAGGGACGAGATTCCGGTGGCGGAGGGAGTGGAGCAGGTGGCCTTCCTTGTGAAGGGCCTGGATGGCCTGGGGATCATCGGCGAGCTCCGGATTCACCGATTTGAGGGCGACCAGGCGGTGTTCCTTCTGATCCCAGGCCAGGAAGACTTCGCCCATTCCGCCTGATCCAAGGCGGGCCCGCCGCTGATAGCGGTGGAGGGTATTGCTGGTCAGGAGGGAGCGTCTGCATCCTGGGCAGTGGTATTCGGTGCCTGGCGGACCCTCCAACCATGCCGGCGGGGCGGCGGAACAGTAGGGGCAGCGTTGGGAGAAGGAACGTTCCATGGTGGATCAGCGGGTGGATCTCGGGTGGAATCGCCGTATGGTTCACTGAGGCATAACGGGAATGCAGCTGTCTGCTGCTTCTTATTTCATGTTTTGGTGCTGGGTGCAATGATGGTTGGTGCGGCCGGGCTTGGGCTCCATGGGAATGGAAATAAGGAAGTGGAAAGATGGGAATGGTGGATGATTCCAACGAGCTGGGAACGGGAATGGATGGGCCTTTTCCCGGGCACGGAGAGCAGGGCGGGGTTCTGACAGGGGATGGGGCGGGCATGCGGTACCGGCTCAGGGTGGATGAATCGGATGCAGGAGTTCGTGTGGACCGTTGGTTGGATAGGCAGGGGCCTCTCCTGAGCAGGTCTCAGATTCAGCGCTGGATGCAAGCCGGACTCGTCACGGTGGGTGGGCGACCGGTCAAGGCAAGCCTCCGGCTCACCGGCGGGGAACTTATAGAGGGGACGGTCCCCATCCCGAAACCGGTTGATTTGGAGCCGAGGGAGTATCCCTTGGAGGTCCTTTATGAGGACGAGGATCTATTGGCCTTGAACAAACCGGTCGGCATGGTGGTGCATCCGGGAGCGGGGAATGAGGAACTGACCTTGGTGCATGTGCTGCTCTACCATTGTGCGGACCTGCGTGGGGTTGGTGACGAGCTGCGTCCGGGGATTGTGCACCGGCTTGATCGCGACACGAGCGGGGTATTGCTGGTGGCCAAGCATGATGTCGTGCATCGGGCCTTGGTCGAACAATTTTCGGGCCGAGAGATCCACAAGGAGTATCGCGCGCTCGCCCGAGGAGTGCCCTCGGCTGCATCCGGTCGAATCGAGGGTGCCATAGGACGACATCCGGTCGACCGCAAGCGCATGGCGATTGTGGAACGTGGAGGGAAGCCGGCGGTGACCCGATACCAGGTGGTTCGGGTGTGGGACGAGATTTCGGAGATTCAGTGTTTTCCGGAGACGGGTAGAACGCATCAGATAAGGGTGCATCTCGCCAGTTTGGGCCACCCGATTTGGGGGGATGCGGTCTACGGTGGGACGCACCCAATGGTCGGAGCTTCAAGGGTGGTGATTCCCACCCGGCAGATGCTGCATGCATATCAGATTCAATTTCGCCATCCGAGAACAGGAGAAACGCTTGCATTTATCGCGCCATTCCCGAAGGATTGGTTGGACGTGATCGAGGGGCTCGGGAAGGGCGCCCTATGACATAAGTATTTTGTGCAGAGCCAATTAGGGTGTTGATTCTTCAGAATTGCAGAGATTGAATGGGATTGAGATCGGGAGATCTACGGCATGGAATGGACTCGGCTGATGTCCGCATTGGAGGGGGAATTGAGCGCCTGCCGCGAAGCCGGCCAATACACGGTGGAGGTTGACCCCTCCTTGCTGGTTGCCCTCGGCAAACCTGTCCCGCAGCGACCGAGATCTGAGCAGGAGTCGAGGGCCTCGATTCCACGGCAGGCCTCTGGGAGCGCGCAGGAAGGTACGAATCGACCTGCGGGGCGGGAGCCGTGGGTCGAAAAGGAAACCGAAGCTCCTGTGGCCCCCGTTCCGACGATGAAGCCCGGGGGTGGAGAGGCTGGTGACGCTGCTGACGCAGAGGGTGCCACGATGCAGGTACCTGGCGACGAAGCGCGGCTCCCGGGTGGGGCTGAGGTCCGAACGGAACCTGACCGGATGACCGGACCCGTTACGACGGTGTCGACCGGACCCACCGGACCCGAGCCGGAGGATGCCCCGAGGGACGAGCCAGAGGCCGAGATGCGGTCATGGTATCGATTGCGCCAGGAGATCAAGCAGTGTCGCCGTTGCAAGCTCTGCGAAGCTCGCAACAACGTCGTGATCGGGCAGGGCGACCAACGTGCCCGGGTGATGTTCATCGGAGAGGGACCGGGTCAGCAAGAGGACCTTTTTGGGGTTCCGTTTGTGGGGCGGGCAGGGGAGCTATTGACCAAGATCATCCAGGCGATGGGGCTGACCCGGGACGAGGTCTATATTGGGAACGCGGTGAAATGCCGCCCCCCGAACAACCGGCAACCGGAGCAGGAAGAGATGGAAGCCTGTTTCCCGTATCTGCGTAGGCAGATCGAGTTGATCCGGCCGGAGGTGATCGTGTTGTTGGGAGCCACTGCGTGGAAGGCCTTGTTTGGTCCGCAGGAGCATGGACTGAACCGGGTGCGTGGGAAGTGGCTTGAATGGGAAGGGAT
>ENA-UOOH01001693-UOOH01001693.1-fermentation-metagenome-genome-assembly--contig:-NODE-1693-length-20731-cov-51.689640_pt1 | contig 20731 bp, 15 predicted proteins | sample MGYA00245778_ERZ724025 | MGnify/ENA primary metagenome ERZ724025 (study PRJEB28704, sample SAMN03018313) | fermentation metagenome | biome: anthropogenic terrestrial biome; feature: soil... | reverse complement strand
ACTCACCAGGATCATCGTGTAGAAAAGGATCATGACAATATAAGGAACAGCGAAATTCTGATCCCGGGTGTCGGCTGTTTCCGGTGAGAGGTATTCAAAATTGTAGGTTACCGGGTTAGTGTAACGGAGATACAACTGTTGATCGCTCCCCATCAAGTTGTAATTGATCAATTGGTCCAGCGTCCCTTGCTGCACTATTTCTGTGATCATGTTAATTTCAGGTTTTATGTAAGTTACCTTGCCACTTTCCAGATAATCGGGGGCTATCACAAAAAAACCTTCCAGCTGGTTATCCGCGGTACGCTGCCTGGCAGTATTTTCGTCTTCAACTTTGACCAGGGTTCCGCCAGTCAACCAATCCGGAAAATTGGTCACGAGCCCGCTTTGATCTACCACGCCAATTGGCAGTGGGTTGGCAACTTCATTTGTGAATATCTGTCCGATGCTTTGGGTTTGATCATCGTTGAGTAACCCGAGCACAAAAAACAGCAATGCAGGGATGAGCGGAACCAGAATCATCATGCGAATGAACGAACGCCTGGTTACCAGGTTCAAAAATTCGAACCTAAAGACTTTCCATAAATTAACCATGATTTGCCTCCTTAACGAAGAGGTCACGAAGTTTGATTTTTTTGTTATATTCCAACAAACCCCGCCTGAATGCCTTTCCAGATAGCCAGAAGACCAATACAACCGAGACGATCAGAATTGCAAAGACCATAATTATTTCCCAGGCTGGGACGGTTGTGAATGCCATGCGCAAACTGAGCGAAAATGGAGCACTTAATGGAAAGTAACTCAGGATGCGCGGCAATGTTCCGTTTGGACCTGTCATGAAGCTATTAAAAAAGTAGAATGGCAGCATCAGCGGTACAACCATCAGGCCGTTGATCGATTGGGCTTCCTCCATCGTGCTCATTGTCGCTCCGATGATTGCCATGAGGCCAGCTGCAACGATAAAGGCAAGTACCAGCAGCCCAATACTGATAGCCAGGTAGCCTGCTGAAAGATCCAGAGTAGACAGGAAAGTTAATTTGTCTCTGAAGATCACTGCCCCTATGACCAGGATCAGCGCCCAAACCAAAATCTGGGTAAACCCAACTGCCAGATTGCCAATAATTTTGCCGATCATCAAATTGTCGGGAGTCATCGAAGTGATCATGATTTCCATGGTACGGTTTTGTTTTTCTTCCACCAATGATTGCAGTAAAAAACCTCCACAGGTCATCACCAGAGCGAAATAAATGATCCCAATGACCGCAGGAACTATTATGTTGTGCCAGTTTGTGCCATCAGATGTTTGGCTACCGTCCAGCGACTCCAGGGAGATTTGGCTGCCAGACATGATGCGGTCGAGATTGGGGATATTCTCCTGGAACAGGAGATTGTCCCTCAAAAGTTGGTTGATCTGGTTGGTCACATCACCTGCCGGTTGTTTGTTCGAGAAATAATTTATCGAATAGGTCGACAGGTAGCTCGATGGAATAACAAAATAACCCTGGAGTGTGCCGTTTTCTGTATCAGCGCGGGCAGCCGCTTCATCTGTATAAGGGATCAGCTTGATGAAAATATCAAAAAAACCGAGATTTTCTGGAACCTGCTGTTCCTGGACGATCAGGTTCGCCTGGTCCACATATCCCACCGGCTCCAGATCGAAGGACATGAAACTGAAGAGGATTGAAAGCCCCATGATAGCCAGCATGCCCACCGGAATCCCCAACAGAGCGATCCAGAAGCGTCGTTTTGCTACATGGTGTGTGTATTCGTACTTTGCGACTTCAATTATCTTCTTCATGACCGTTCCTGCCTTCCTGAACCACTTTGATGAAAATCTCATCCAGGGTCGGGGTGGCGATTTCAAAAGAATTCAAGCCGATCTTATTGTCAATCAATTGCTGCAATATGGCGTGAGGGGTTGTGCCATCCGAGGAAGTCAGACGGTGATACAGCCCTTCTTTCTCGATTTTCGCCACTCCGGGGAGGTTCTCGGGCAGGTCTGAGTCTGTTTGAATCAGAACCTGGTTGGTGGCGAAGCGCTCCCGGACTTCCTTGAGACCGCCTTCCAGCAAAACTGTACCGTGGTCGATCAACACCAGTCTATCGCAGAGTTGTTCAACCTGGTTCATCTGATGGGTACACATGATGATGGTTCTGCCCTCGTTGCGCAGTTCGATCAGAAGGTCTTTTACCAACTGTGTGTTGACGGGGTCAAGCGCGGAAAAAGGCTCATCGATGATGATAATTTCCGGGTCATGGATCAGTGCGGCAATCAGTTGAGCTTTTTGCTGCATACCCTTGCTCAACTCTTTGGTCTTCTTCTTTTGGTGTTCGGTCAGATCAAAGCGCTCCAGCCAGGCCGGCAGCTTCTGATCAATTTCTTCTTTCGTCATGTTTTTCAAAGTTGCCAGGTAAGCCAGGTTGCGATACACCTCGACATCCTGGTACAAACCGCGTTCTTCAGGCAGGTAGCCAATATGATTTAGCTTTTCTTCAGTCATTGGTCCGTCCAATATAGTGACAGTGCCTTTCTCGGGTTGGTAGATATCTAAAATTACACGGATGGAAGTGGTTTTACCCGATCCATTAGGTCCAAGAAGACCAAAAATCTCGCCAGGACGAACGGTGAAAGATACGTCTTTGACTGCCTGCATATCTCCAAAACTCTTGGCGATGTGATTAACAACGATTGTATTCATGGTTGCTCCATTTGCTAAATAATTATCAAGTAGGAGTGTACCACAGCGGAAATGCTTGTCGTTTGGCATAAAATAACGATTACCAAGACTTAACCAATGGCTATTTCGCTTTTGCCTGTCATTTTGGCAAATTGAAGAATCGTAAAGGCGTTTTGGCTTATTAAAACCATTACCTCAGACTACACAGCGGCTGGGATCAAGCTCCAACCCTACTGTAGGGAACGCTCTTCCGTCGTTCCGATGAATGAACAAAAAAAGAGGGCGATTTCGCCCTCTTTACAAAATCAAAAACAAGCTATTCCTTCTCGTAAGGTGTGCCTTCAGCTGCAGGAGCTTGACCCTTGCCAATGAAGCCGGCCAAAACGATCATCGTGATCAGGTAGGGAGCCATTGCCATGAATTGCGGAGGAATCACACTGCCCAGCAGGGAAAGCTTGGAGCCGATTGCATCAGCGAAGCCAAACAGCAAACCGGCACCCAGAGAACCCAGGGGCATCCAATTGCCAAAGTTCATTGCTGCCAAACCGATAAAGCCTTTACCAGCTGTCATGCCTTCGTCAAATCTGCCTACCGAACCCAGAGTGAAAAATGCACCTGCGATCCCTGCGACCAAGCCGCTCAAAATGACACCCATATAACGGGTCTTGATCACGTTGATCCCTACCGTGTCCGCCGCCTTGGGGTGCTCGCCGACACTGCGAAAGCGCAAGCCCCAGCGAGTCTGGAAGAGCGCCAGCTGCAGAATGACCAGGATAGCGAACATCAGGTACACAAAAATATTCTGATTGAAGAGGATCGGACCCACCAGCGGGATGTCAGCCAGCAAGGGCAGAGGGACGCGGGTGAACATCTTAGGCTGGTTTAATGCCGGGATCGTTTGCAGGAATTTCTGCGAGATGAAGGCAGTCAAACCGGTAGAGAAAATATTAATGATTGTACCCGCGATGGTCTGGTTGACCTTAAATTTAATGGAGAGCACGCCCAGCAAAAGACCAAGCAAAACTGCGGAGGCGATGCCGCCGAGTAACCCAACCCAGATATTTTGAGTAAGGCTGCCAGCGATTGCTGCAGTCATCGAAGCCATCAGCATCATACCTTCAATTGCGATGTTAACAATACCGCAGCGTTCTGCCAAAATACCCGAAAACGCACCTAACGTGATCGGCACTGCCAGCAGAACGGCGCTTGAAAGCATACCTGCTAGGTTGAGCGATATACCGGCTGCCTGCCAGACCAAGAATGCCAATATCAGACATAGTGCGGCGATACCGACCATCAAATTGGTTTGTCTTTCAAAGCCTTTGACCAATTGATAAACACCAATCACCAGCACGATACCGGCCAGGATGTACAGGGTCAAGCGGGAAGGCAAAACAAGATCACCCAATTTTCCTTGTTCAATGCCACCCGGCGTCATTACAAAACGGGTTGTTAAATCGCCGGCTGTGTTCAGGGCAAAGACCGCAAAGATCAATATTGCGATCAAAACTTCAGCAATGCCCATGCCTATTTTTCGCGCAGGTGAAATTTCCTGGATGTATTTGTGTTCAATAACTCCGGATGCAGTTGTCATGATTGACCTCCCCAACCGCTAAGGAAGACCTGCGCTTCCTCTTGTTTCGGTTTACGAAGACGATAAATTGAGCGAATAATTGCAGGTGCGGCGACGAACATAAGGATAATTGCCTGGATGACGTCCACGATGTCAATCGGAATGGCAGAAACGACCATCATGCGGGTCGCGCCGTTGCGCAGTGTGCCAAATAACAATGAGGAAAGGATCACACCGACGGGATGATTATTGCCGATCAGCGCCAGGGCGATGCTATCAAAGCCGTAACCCGAGGAGAGTCCGAGCGCCATGCTGTGATTGACTGCTAAAATCTGCACCGCGCCAGCCATACCAGCCAGGGCACCTGATAGGGTCATACCCAGGATGATGGATTTGCTGGTATTCAAACCTGCATAACGGGCTGCCCGTGGGTTGGCACCGACTGTACGCAGGTTGAGCCCCCAGGTCGTCTTGAACAGGAGCCACCAAACCAGCCAGGCAACAGCCAGGGCAATGAAAAAGCCAGCATGAAAACGGATGGGAGATCCAAAAAATTGAGGTATTTTGGCAGTGTCCTGGATGATCGGGCTGAGTGGCAATCCACCCGAGCCTGGTCGGGTCATCGGACCTGAAAGCAGCCATTCTGTCAGGCGGAAGGCGATCCAGTTCATCATGATCGTGTTGATCACCTCGTGTCCGCCTGTCTTTGCCTTGAGGAAGCCTGGGATAAACGCCCAGAAAGCACCTCCGACCGCACCTGCCAAAAAAGCCAACGGCATGTGAATGTACGCAGGCAGTCCAGTGATCGAATAGCCAACGAAGGTAGCGCAAGCAGCACCGATGAAGAGCTGACCTTCAACGCCGATATTGAACAGACCAGAGCGGAAACCGAGTGCTACAGCCAGACCTGCAAAAATATAGGGAGTTGACTGTACCAGGGACTCCAGGAGTGGATTGATCGCCTGGCGAATTTCGCGGGCATCTCCACTGCCAAGTGCTTGTATGATGCGCGCAGGGCTGCCCAGCGAGCCGGTGATCAATGCGCCGTAAGCTGTGATGACTTCATGCCATGCCTCGGAGAGCCCTTTAAAGAAAGATTCTCCAAAAGCAGCCCAGACAGTCTGACTTGTGACCGCGATCAGGATTGCTCCGATGATCAAGCCGGTAAGAATTGCCAAAAGTGGAATTAATGCTTTACCCAGGAAAGGCTTCTTTGGCTTGGCTTCGACTGGCTCCTCACCGTTTACTTCATTGAGGAAAATTTGTCCAATATCTTTTTTCTCTTCAGTCATAAGACATCTCTCTACAATGTGGCTTCGACCACAACTGATTCGCCGGTTGGTACTGGACCTTCGGGCATGACCCCAGCCATCAGCAAGCCGATGTATTCTTTGCTGATGCCTTTGTTCGGTACTACTGCGAGCACTCTCCCTCGGTACATGACTGCAATACGATCGGAGAGTTCCATAATTTCATCCAACTCAGGTGAGACCAACAAAACACCTGCGCCTTCATCTCGCTTTTGGACGATTCGTTTGTGAATGTATTCGATTGAACCCACATCCAAACCGCGGGTAGGCTGGGAGGCGACCAGGAATTTGATCGGACGGGAAAGCTCGCGCGCGATGATCACTTTTTGCTGGTTGCCACCGGAAAGCGTTCCGACTGATGTCGCAGCACTGGGTGTGCGGATATCGAAGTTTTCAATCAGTTTCTCAGCGTTTTCCATGATCACCGGATATTGAAGCAACACACCCTTGGAGAATGGTTCCTGGTAATAAGTGCACAGCACCAGGTTTTCGGCGACGCTGAACGGCAGAACAAGACCATCTTGTTGTCGATCTTCAGGAATGTGGGCTGTTCCCAGTTCTGTGATTTGGCGGGGAGTAAATTTGGTCACTTCCTGCCCAAGGATGTTCACCTTGCCAGAAACGTTTTTAAGCAGACCGGTCACAGCGTAAACAAGCTCAGTCTGCCCATTGCCCTGCACGCCTGCCACACCGACGATCTCGCCGGCATGTACATCCAGGTTAACGCTTTCAACACAAATTTCGTCACGGTTGTTCACAACGACAAGGTCTTCGATGGAGCAAACTACTTCACCTGGTTTGCTTTCAGTCTTCTTGACCTCCAGCTGAACTTCGCGACCGACCATCATGGCTGCCAGCGAGTTTTTATCCGCCTGTTCGGGGATGGTTTCTCCTACCACAGCACCGCGCCTGATCACCATGATCCTGTCTGAAATTTCCAGTACTTCGCGCAGTTTATGGGTGATAAAAATGATCGATTTACCATGCTCGATAAGCAAGCGCATGATTACGAACAATTCATCTGCTTCCTGGGGGGTCAGGACAGCTGTGGGTTCATCAAAAATCAGGATCTCTGCATCCCGATAGAGCAATTTGATGATCTCCACGCGTTGCTGAACGCCCACGGGGATATCCTTAACATAACAGGTGGGATCGACCTCCAGGTTAAAACGGTCCGAAATTTCGGTTATGCGCTGGGCGGCCTTCTCGCGGTCCAGAAATCCCAACTGTTTGACGCTTTCGTTGCCAAGCATCACATTTTCTGTCACTGTAAAGACCGGGATCAACATAAAATGCTGGTGCACCATGCCGATACCCTGGGCAATCGCATCGGTCGGTGAATTGATCACGACCTTTTCGCCATTGATAAAGATCTCTCCTTCGTCCGGTTGATAAAGACCGTAGAGGATGTTCATCAAGGTGGATTTGCCTGCACCATTTTCGCCCAGCAGTGCCAGGATTTCGCCTTTATTAAGGGTTAGATCGATGTGATCATTGGCCAATACCCCCGGGAATCTTTTGGTAATCCCTTTCAATTCTAGAATTGGAGCCATAATTATTTGTTCCCTTGAAGATTGATTTTATTTATCTTACCACGCAAAAGGTCAAAAATGAGATTGTCATTTTGGGCGTTTCACTATTTTCAAAGTGCTCTACCTACCATAATTATTCTTGATTTAAAAGCCCTGCATTCCTCAGGATGATGGAAAAATAAAAAAAGGCTGGGAAATTTCCCAACCTTTTTCGACGTAAAGAGTAAGTAACTTAGTCCAGGGTTACGGTACCGGAGATGATGTCAGCCTTAAGCTGTTCAATTTCTGCGGTGAGTTCAGCCGGAACCAGGCTCTCGAGATTGTGATAAGGGGCGATAGCAACGCCGCCATTGGCGAGTGTACCAACCACATCGCCGCCCTTGAAGGTGCCGTCGATAACGGATTTGATAACCTGCAGGGTGGTGGCATCCATCAGTTTCATCACGGAGGTGAGGGTGATGTCAGCATATTCGGGGCTGGTCAGCACCCAGTCAGAGTCCACACCGATCAGGTAAGCATTGCCGCGTTCTTTGATGGCGGCTGCAGCACCCAAACCAACGGGACCAGCAACGGGCATGATGATGTCAGCGCCTTCGTCCATCAGGCTCTTGGCAAGTTCATTGCCTTTTTGCTGATCATCGAAGGAGTTGCTGAAGAGACCAGTCTGGCTGGCAACATCCCAGCCCAGGACTTTCACTTCGGTGCCCTTGGCTTCGTTGTACATATTGACACCCTTCACGAAACCATCCATGAAGATGGTAACGGTGGGGATGGGCAGGCCACCAAATGTACCGACAACACCGGTCTTGGTAACGCCAGCAGCCAGGTAACCAGCCAGCACAGCGGCTTCGTCAGTGTCAAAGATCTGACCAACCACGTTCGGGATGGCAGGATCGTAGTTGTAGTCAACAATTGAGTACTTGACATCGGGGTTAGCTTCAGCAGCAGCCTTGGTGGCGTCGCCAATTAGGAAACCAACGGTCACGATCAGATCGCATTTTTCTTCGAGGAATGCATTGAGGAATTTCTCGTAGTCAGCGACTTCTTTGGACTCGAGGTACTTGCCTTCAATGCCTAAAGTCTCTTCGGCGGTGGTGATGCCTTTCCAGGCAGTAGCGTTGAAGGATTTGTCATCAATACCACCGGTATCGGTGATCTGGCAAACTTTGGTTTTTTTCTCAGCAACGGGTGCTTCGGTAGGGGTGGTGGTAGTCTGGCAGGCAGCCAATGCGATGGATGCAACCAGCAACAGGGATACGATCAATACTAACTTCTTGCGCATAAATTTTCTCCTCTTCAAAACTAATTCCTCGCAATATGCGGGTTCGTTGATTTACTAAGTATAGTTTAGCGCTCCTTTTTCTGCAAGGAGTGCAAAATGTCAACCCAATTCTTCAACAATATTTTCAGGTTTTGCTTCACCTGATCGCATGGCAAGGATCAAGATCAATGCCGCTAACATGAAAAAAGGTCCGATGATGAAAATCGAGGAATAATTATTGCCTGTCAGTTTCACGATCCAACCATTGATATTTGGTCCGGCAATGGCTGCCAGGGTTGAAAACAGGTAATACAGACCAGTGAAGGTACCAATGTGAGCGCGGTCAGTGAGGTCCACAACAACTGGAAGCGAGTTGATATTGATGCAAGACCAGCCGATGCCAGCCACAAGCAGCAATATTGTCAGGTTCATAAAATTACCTAAGATCGGCAGCTTGCCGTAGGTTTGGAGGAGTGCATCTTTGGGAATAAAATAGACACCCAGGAGTACGGCGATCATAATGCCTAATCCAATCGATATTGTTTTCTTCCTCCCCAATTTGCCGCCGATGAAACCGGCAGGGATCGCGAACAACAGGAAGGAAGCACCCACACTTGTGGTCAGCCTGCCAGCATCCGATACAGTCATCCCCAGATGATTCACGCCGTAAAGGGAGAGAAACGCCTCGATAGCGTTATAGGCAATAAACCAGAAAAAGATCGCCAGAAAGATGCGGATGGCGTCGCCATGCTTGTTAACAACCAACTCTTTTAGACTCTTCAACAAATTTGGCTTTTCCTCGTTGGAATTTTCTTCATAAACTTTGGGTTCCCGCACAAAAATGAGGACCAGGGCAGCAGCCATCAAGACCAAGATTGAGCCAAACCAGAATGGATAAGCCTGGTTTTGTTTGACCAGCACCGCACCAATTGAGGTTCCGAGAACAAGTCCGAGTCCGCCCATGAAATTGATGATCCCGTTTGCCTGCGAACGCAGGTGGGATGGTGTCACATCGGGCATCAGCGCAACCACTGGTGTGCGCCAGAATGCCATCGAAAGGATAGTGGTGACCGTGCAGGCGAGGAATAAGGGCAGCGAGTTTGCCAGCGGGACCAGTCCGAAAGCAACTGCTGCGATAGGAGCGCCTACCAAAATGAAGGGCAGGCGCCGACCCAGTTTGGTACGCACCCGGTCAGACCAGGCACCTACCGGCGGTTGGATGAAAAGCGCTGCGATGTTATCCAGCGACATAAAAAAGCCGATCGCGGCTGCATCGAGCGAGAATTTTTGCGATAAAAGGATCGGTACATAAGTGTTGTAAAGGCTCCACAACACACTGACACCAAAAAAGCCAAAACCAATCAGGAACAACTTGCCATAATTGAACTTCTGTTCTTCGACCATAAATCCTCCAATTAGTTAATGGCCTGAATGATAACTTATGATGGGGTGTTTCTGAGTGATTTTTACTTCAAACGGATAGTTGTGAAGGTATTGTGCAGAATGCCCTGCCCTGGAAGCTAAGCGGAAAGAGGTCCTTTGGTACGAAAAGACCGTAACAGATTTTCCCTACTTTAACTCTTCTGTTTCCTGGGATTCTTCGAGATATTTTTTCAAAAACTTGCGGTCCTTGTCGTTCAAGTTTGCCTTTTCCAGTAGGTCTGGGCGCCATTTCAGGGTGCGTATCAACGACTGCTGTCGTTTCCACTTGAGCTGCTCGGGTAAATTGCCTTGTTGCATCACTTCTGGCACATTCCAGCCGCGAAACTCGGCGGGCTTGGTCCATTGTGGGTACTCCAGCAAGCCATCTTCCGCAAACGAATCATCTTCGGTTGCTTCCCGGTCGCCCAGAACGCCCGGCTGCAGGCGCGCAACCGCGTCCATCACGATCAGCGCAGGTAATTCGCCGCCGGTAAGCACATAATCGCCGATGCTGATCACGCGGGTGGCAAGGTGTTCGCGGATGCGCTCATCAAAACCCTCATAACGCCCGCAAAGCAGCGCCAGGTGATCATAGGCAGCCAATTCCCGCGCAATGGCTTGGCTAAAAAGCTCGCCCTGGGGCGAAAGCATGATCACCGGGCAGCTGGGTGGAGTCCCCAAAACATCTTCAATTGAGGCAAAGACCGGTTCGGGCTTCATAACCATGCCGCCGCCGCCCCCATAAGGTGTGTCATCGGTAGTGTGATGTTTATCGGTTGCCCAGTCGCGGATATTATGCGTACAGACCTCGATCAGTCCATTGGCAATCGCTCGCTTGAGGATGCTGATCTCGAGATACGGTTGGAAAACTTCCGGAAACAGGCTGAAAACGTCAAATCGCATAGGCGAATTTTAGACGATTGAGCCAGATTGGGCAAGATGCTACGGAAACATCTCAAAAATTTGAGTTGAATCCTGCTCAGCCTAAATCGACTCCATTTGACGCACTCTCAAAAACAGTATAATATGAAAACATGTATCTTAAAGGAAGCAAGCTCTCCTTGAACAAGAAGCGCCACAAGCCCAACGGCTGGCTGGTGTTCTTTTTGGTTGCCGGGATCGGGCTTTTACTCTATTTTAATATCGTCGTCGTGCCGGTGATGAACCCACCCTTCGTGCCGACCCCCACGCCTACACGTGACCCGGTTTCGTATGTCGAAGAAGCCGACCAACTGGCAGCTGAAGGTAAATACCTCCAGGCAGTAGAAGTCTACCAGGGCGCAATTAACGCCAACCCGCAAAATATCGAAAATTACCTTAAAATCGCACGGCTTCAAATCTATGTCGACCAGTTGGAGCAAGCCAAGGTGAATGCCCAAAATGCCATCTTGCTGGATGCCTCCAATTCAGACGCCTACGCCCTGCTTGGCTGGACGAAGGGATTTCAGAAGGAATACCTGGCAGGAGAAGCAGATGCTCAAAAAGCGATCGAGCTGGATATGAACTCCGGGCTCGCGCATGCCGCTTATGCCTATATTTTGGCGCTGCGCGTAGAAGCCGGCATGGACGAGCTCGATACGATGGATAAAGCCATCGAGGAATCTCGCACCGCCATCGCGCTTGAGCCTAACTTGCTCGAAGCCCACTGGGCACGCGGTTATGTGCTCGAGATTACCAGTAACTATGAGGAAGCCGTCAAAGAGCTGGATATCGCAGTCGGGCTCAACCCCCACATCGCCCGGGTTTATATGGCGCTGGGGCGCAACCAGATCAACACCGGTCAGCTTGATCAGGCTGTCTTCCAATTTACCAAGGCTTACTCGCTTAACCCCACGGACCCTGCACCCAATCTGTTTATCTCCAAGGTTTATGGCACGCTTGGAGAATGGGAAAAAGGCATTCAATATGGCACGGCTGCCCTGCGCGATGACCCGGCCGATCCGGCGCTTTATGCCAACCTGGGTACGCTTTATTTTCGGAAAGGTCAATACAACCAGGCTGCCGACTACCTCGGGCTGGCTGTCACGGGAGGGACAAACGAAGACGGTGTGGCGGTGGAGGGGATCCCACTCTCTTACGATTTGACCACCATTGAAACTTACAGCCGTTATGGGCTGGCATTGGCAAATATCAACGAATGCAGTCCAGCGGTCTCAATTGCCAACGCACTGCTTTCGACGGTCGCGGACAACGAAGACGCGGTTTATAACGCCAACGAAATCCTAAAAATTTGTGAGCAAAATCTTCTCAACCCACCTACAGCAACGCCTGCGCCTACGCCCACGATTGTGACCGGACCAACCGCTACCGCTCAACCCTGATATGTACATCAACGAACGTAAGAATCTTTTCCGCCATCCCCGCGGTTCTTCCAATCCCTATATCATCATGGCGATTTTGTTGGTCATGGTCGTTCTGGTGGCAGTCGTGCGCTCCTTCGCCCAGGGTGAGATCTGGCCTCCTTTCATCCCCACACCTACACCCACCCGCACGGTAAATTCCTTCGTTATTGAAGGCGATACCCATTTTGAGGCGGGCAACCTCGAAAAAGCCATCCAATCCTATCAGCAGGCACTGGTCCTGGAACCGGAAAATGCGCATATCCGCGCCAACCTGGCGTCGATCATGGTCTATTCTTCCTACACCATGACCACCGACCAGGAACGCCTTGATCGTCTCAACCAGGCTCTGGAAGTCATCGACCTTGCCAAAGCGGATGACCCCAACAACTCCGAGGTGCTGGCTATGCGCGCGAACGTGCTCAGCAGCCTGGCAAATTCCAACCTGCCCGAAGCCGAGCAAAAGGAATTTCGCAACCAGGCAGAATCGGAAGCCCTGATTGCCATCCAGCTGGATAACAACAACCTGCTCGCCAAAGCCTATTATGCCGAGATCCTCATGGATCAGTTCAAGTACGAACAAGCCAATGACTACATCTCCCAAGCCCGGGAAGCCGGCGGAGAATCCCTGATGGATGTCTGCCGCATCCAGGCTTATATCTATGAAATGTTCCGCGATTACAACCTGGCTATCGATTGGTACGTAAAGGCTTCAGATATCGCTCCGAACCTGACATTTTTATATAACCGCATCGGTGTCCTCTACCGTTACCTGGGTCAGTTTGATGAATCCAGGTATGACACCGCCCTGGAATATTTCGCCAAAGCTGCCGGTCTGAACGACCAGCTCGGGATAGACGACCCCATCCCTTACATGGCGATTGCCAACACCTACATTCGCATGGGTGAAGCCATGATTGCCTCGCGTAACGCCTATAAGGCGCTCGAAATCAACCCCTATAATTCCGATACCTATGGTCAGGTGGGCGTCATCTATTACCGCGCCCGCAACTATGAAGGCTCCATCCAGATGCTGCGCTGCACAGTAACAGGCTGTGATGCTGAACAATCCTGCCTGGCAAGGGAAGAAGACCCCTGCCAGAGTGATATTGTCATCTCGCCCTTACCCCTCACCAATACCACCGTGCTCTATTACTATACCTACGGCTCAGCCTTAGCCGGTCTGCACCGCCCCGGGCTTGATAACAACTGTGAAGAAGCAGCGGTGGTCTTTCGCAAAATTCGGGAGCAATTCTCGGATAATGATGTGGTTATGAATATCGTCAACGCCAGCGAAAACATCTGCAAAATCAACCCGGATGAAGTTCTGCCCACCGATACTCCCGCACCCACCCAGGTCGGCACCCCCACGCCCATCCCCACCGAAACCCCCCTGCCCCTCCCCACCCTCACCCCCACGCCGTAGGGGTTGTCCATTTTCTAGTCATTGCGAGCGGCGGCAGCCGCGTGGCAATCTGCCGTTTTTACCCCCTCACGTAGGGAATTGGCCTGCCAATTCCTGCTAAAATGGGCGAGGCATGCCATCGCCCCTACTATTGTGAAGAGCTTTATGCCGGGGTTTTTACACTTTTTACAATGTTTTTTGATGGTGCTAAAAGGCACTTTGACTGTAAAAACTACCTGGTTGTTAAGGTGCAATCCCTGAAGTCAGGCCTTTGCTCTGATTATAGCACAAATGTTCTATTTTTGGAAGGAAGTGATAACTCTAAGGAGGAGACATTCGGTCAAATACATCACTCGGTGAGGACACCGGCGAGAACGGAGTAAACCAAGATTCTTCACTTCGTTCAGAATGACCATTTATCCCCACTTCCGTCATTGCAAACGGCTTTTTAGATCACTTGAAATCCAATATCTTTCAAGTACTCAAACACCGGGTCGTAATACTCAGCTTTTCGAGTTGGGTCTTCAGGGTCGCCATTAGGCACCACAATTACCATACCCTGGCGAGCACGAGTCAGTAAAACCCGATAAGCATTTTTGAGATATTTTTGCCTCTCTGGTTTGTTGATGTTGTTCCACCGGTCGCCAACAAAGGATTTGTAAATCCAGTCTCTTGACCCCATCCGGAAGTCACCATCCCAAATCACACAAGCCCAATCAACTTCCAAACCCTGCACCTGAAATTCTGTAGCAGCATCTTCGAGATAATAAGAGGAACGAATATCTTCCTTACCATCCAAAAACCAATGAATAGGATCAATTTCAGCACGAATATCAATCGCCAACGGTTTCAGGCGGATTGCTTGCGAAGAAACCAGCATGCCATAACGCTCAGTGCCTCTGGCTTGTTGCTTCAACCACTTTTTGGCTGTTTGTATATCTCGAGTTATTCGAATAGGATAGTCATCGCCGATAGAACCTAATGTTTTTCTGGCATCATCAACATCAATATCAAGCACTTGCTTTACTAATAAAGAAACCTTCTCACTGCGGAAAGAACGCATAGATACCGCTAGGTGTAAAGCCTCATTCTGATGCAAGCGATCCCGATCCTCAAAATGCTCAAGAGCTTCCAAAGCGCTATATTCGCTATCTTTCAGTTGGGTAGGAAAGTATATGTGCCATTCAGGGAAATGTTTTGTAACTGCTTCGATCCAAGCCGCAATTCCAGTTTCACCAGTATTGATTTCTTGCCCGCCACCCACCAAGCAAACGATCGTCGCCCAATCTTCATGCCGATCTAAACAAGAGATAAGAAATTCTGGCTCAGATTGGGAAAAATTCGGGATGCGCTTTTTACGTATCATAAAGTTTGCAGTTTGTTGCAGGTCCCACGCGCGTTGGGCTTCATCAAACAAAGCAACGTGTTCAAGAGGTGCCTTTTTGATGTCCACTAAACACTCATCTCTAAAATTGTGCACATTTTGGATAAACAGACTTACTTCTCGCTTCGCGTCCCCTTTCTTTACTCGTTTCCCTCTTTCTTTTTCGGTATTCACACGGTTGCGTGCCAAAGCCTCACGTAAAACTGCTACGAGCGGACCATTTCCTGAAAGAAACACGCTGTAAAGCTCGTTCTCTTTATCTATGTTGTTAGTCGCAATATTCAAACCGACCAAAGTTTTGCCAGCCCCTGGTACACCTGTAACTAAACAAATCGATTTTTGATTGCTTTGTCGAGAGTGGAAGATGATCTTTTCAATTTCTGACGAGGTCTCAGTTAAATTTATTGCAGAAGCATCACTTCGGGATATTTCCTCAACTGAATGACCCGCATAAAGTGCTTGCGCAGCTTCAACAATCGTAGGTGTCGGTTGATAAGCACCATCTTGCCATTCCTCAGTGTTTATGTCATCCCCATCACAATAACTTAACACACTCTCAATTACAGAGTCAAGCTCCGATGCATTTGTGAGGATAGGACAGAGAATCTTGTCATCGTGGATAGTGGTCTCAATAAGTGTAAGTTGTGCAGGAGCTTGGGTCGCGATAAGGATAGGAGCAATGGTTGCTTCGTGACTGGTTTCATGGAAATTTTTGAGATCAAGAGCGTAATCCCAAACCTGATCAATTGCTGAAGTGTTGAAATTAGATTCACCAACTTTAAACTCGAGTACAAAGATCACCGATTTGATCAATAAGACCACATCAATGCGTTTACCCATGCGAGGGATGTCAAATTCAAAATAAATCTTGCCACTATATCCAGGCAAGATTTTTTTCATGATCTTTATTTCTCGCTCCCAAGCGAATTTCTGGGTTGGTTCATCAGGGTAGGGTGAGGACATCGCCAGATGCCCGATAATTTCTTCGGTAGATAGGGCCAAGAAAGTCGAGCAATCAGTTCCAAAAAAATATCGAGGCATGATTATTTAATGTGAATTATAGGGGAGTTCTTAGGTTTTGTGTGTAGATTGGTAGGGCGGAATGGAGCTCTTGCCTGCCCCGCAATTCTGTTCGCAGGGTCTACCACTCCACCAAATCTTGATGCAATTGACAACCATAGAATGGAGGTAAAACGTAATATGGACTTACCTACCTTGAATTAATCGAGCTATTTCTTCTGAAATTTCTTCAATAGTATTTACAGCAGTATTTCTTGCAACTTTGTCTGCGAGAGATGGGCTATAATCAACAACTTCTTGTTTCGTAATATTGTGCCATATTGGAAGAAGTTGCTGTTCCCCAGTAACAGCCCTTGTAATTAGGCCATCCAATTCATAATTTGTCCAACCTTTTTTAATAAAATCTCTCGAAATTACCACAATGCCAAAATTGCTTTTGGCTAATCCATTATCAATTTTTCGTCGAAGACTATCTCCAATTTTCAATTCAAATTCGTCATACCAGACAGATAATCCCTTGTTCTTTAGCTCAATTGCAAGCGGGCGAACAACAGCGACCTTATCTTCTGTAGCATGTGAAATGAAAACGTCATATTCTCTTTTAGCATTCCCTCCAAAGACAGGTGGTGTAATTTCGCCAAGCAATAGCGAAGGAACCGATGATAAAGATTTCTGTTGAATTGTTGGTAATTGGGGTGGTAAAACTCGAGTAGAACTACGCACATTTCCCCTCATACCACGCAGGTCTATGACAATATGCCAATGACTTGAATGTGTTGTCTGCAATTTGACAGGAGATTGTTTAGCAAGACCACCAACATATTTATATTGCCGTCCATTCTTGTAATTATTGAAATTAGTATTATCCAACAATTGTACATTTGCTGCGTTCCCTTGCAGGGTAATTTCAACAACTCTGCCCTTATCCAGCTGCCCCAAATCATAGTGAGTAAAATTCAAATACCGCCTACTTTCTATAAATTAACTGATGTGTTGTCCCAAGCTAAGAATCCTCTACATTACGAGCAATTGTCCAAAACAAAAACAGAAATTCAAGCAAGATTAGGTGTCTAATTTCATTTATCACAATAATGGCAATACGATACTTATTATCTTTTAGGTGCCATTCATTTTAAACTTCGTAAAATAAGTATCAATTTCTGGTCGAAGGATTATACCGGCGGTCTCGAAACAATCTAAGAGATCTTCATAAGCGCCTTCCCCACCAACGAAATCCCAAAATGCTTTGCCAACGAGTAACTCATGATCTAGATCTAGCATTCCCCTTAATTGCCAGGACTTATACGGCTCGGGTTCAAAAGGATTATATGGCATAGCAATAAGAGAGTGGATTTTGCGTTTTTCATCCTTCGCTAATTCGACTGCAACCCACTCTAGTAGTGTTCGTTTGTAAGTAATAAAACTACCAATGTTCGGTTTTACTGTTTTAATATCGATCAGGTATAATTCTTCATCATGTGTTTCAAGCCAAACATCGACTAGTGGTGTTCTAATATCATGAAGACTTGCTTTTTTGCTAGCTTTGATTATTAGTTCAGTTTCCTTAGGCTTGTCCGGAGCTGTTTTGCTGGAGCTTAATTGGTCAATAATAGATTGAATTGTTGATTGGGCTTCAGAACTAATTTTGTTAAAGGCTTTTTCGTGATTCTTTGATACTTTGAACCTGTCATGTGCCAGCCTGACAGCAGTCTGTTCAAAAATTGAAGTACCAAACATAGTGTTGATTGATTGAATAAATGAAAAAAGAGCCATTCTGTCTTTACCTAGTAACCTGTAATGAAATGGCATGACTTCATCACCAACAACGTAATTCTTAAATTTATACCGAAGTGTGTTGACAATATAATCTTGAATAGATTGCTTTGTGTCTACTGTTAGTCCCATGTTTTAACCTCTTATGTGGAAAATAAACTCTGAATATGGTGTTTTGTCTTTTTCTGTTCGATTTAGAACAGGCCTCTTAAAAATATTGACAATCTCCATCCCTGCGTTATCAACTATTCTTGGGTAAAGACCATACTTATCATTAGCAACAAGGAAAATGTCAAAATCATCAGCTAGCCACTGCCTGCAATGCATCAATACGTCAGATATACCTTGAACGTAAGATTCTTGAGCGTCTTTTTTCTGACCTCGGAATAACGGACCAATTTCGAGATCATCATTTCTTTCAAACTTAAACAGATCGTATGCATATGCATGCTGTTCATGGTAGTCAATTAATCCAACGTAAGGCGGACTCGAGAAAATGCCTTTTATTCTTTGTCTTTGGAATTTTTGATGAAAGTCTGGGTTATTTTGTCTGATAGTTTTATCGAGATCAATCAATCGTGAATCCCCAACAAAGCAATGCTGATAAGAGTCTTGCTTTAAAGATCCAAACTCTCGTAACCGCTTTAGTGTGTCAGATGAATAACGTTCCCACCATCCAAGAATTGAGTAAATCGGCTTGCAGATTTTGTAGTGTTTCCTGCAATAATAAGTTGAGTGAACAGGCTCAACTAAAGTTGCTAAATCGTTGTGAGTTGTGGCTCTACAGCTTCGCATTGTTCGGCTAAGTATGACCGCAAGGACTTTCTTTATGTCATTATCATCGACTTCTTTGATAAGTGAGAAAACGTATTCAATTTCCTCATGGACTGGAAAATTAAACCATTTATTGATGAAGCCACTAGTTTCATTTACTCTATCAGTTATAAGAATTCCATACTTTTCAACTAGATTGTTGAAAATTTCTAAAAACTGGGCTTCTCTTAGAGTAGAATAGTTATCTTCCTTAATAATTCCCTGCCTCACATTGTATCGATAATCTGGTGTTGGGAAAAACGCATTATTGAAGACACTCAACTCAGCTAGCAAATCATCTTCAAATTTTACATACGATTTGCCCTCAACAAAAGCCCTCAATTTTTTTGTGATTTTGTTCAACTCAGAAGTAATGGCAGAAATATTGTGATTGTCTACTTTCACATTACTAATCATTGCATTGAAAGCTGACACGTCAATTCCGATGGAATTAATACCTAATTCGGCAGCCTGTACCAGTGTTGTCCCACTTCCACAAAACGGATCAAGGATTATGTCTCCGGGTTTGAAGAAAACTTCTCTCTTAAACTCATCAGTATGTCCATCAATAAAATACTCAACCAATTGAGGAATAAACTTCCCTTTGTATGGGTGGAGGCGATGAACATGTTTTGTTCTAATTTTTTCTGGAATGCCGTCAAATGACAACGCCCAATTTAGATCATCACCAAGATGTTTCTTCCATCTGTCTTCTCTGTTAATGATTTTGTTACTGTAATAGCTTAGGAGATCTTCTTTAGAAACGAGTAAGGTTCCATTATCGCCCCATTTTTTTAGCTGTCCGTATTGAATCAAATACGAAATATTGCTAGTGGAAACGGGACGATCTAACAACTGACTGGCTAACTTGCTTGCCTCTGATAAGTTTAATAGCTCGATTTTCTCACACATTATTTGCTCCTAAAGGAATTATAACAGAGGGCAATGGTGAAATGACCTAGCCCATGACGGTTCACATTTTTCAAAAGCTTTAGGGAATTAAGAATGTCAGGGTGGTAGAAAGGGTTGTGATTGACTATTTGCTTGTGGATTGATCGTCTTTAGTTTCAGATTCCGCGATATATTCTTCAACTTTTTCTCGTAGGGCAAGCGAGAAATTTAAACCTAAACTTTCAGCTTTAACGTTCATCCAATATGGTAATGTAAGGTTTTTCCTAACCAATCTGTTGTCTAATTCGCTGCGATATTGATCAAAATCAATATCGACCACCGTTATAAAATCGTCACCCCCAAGAACTTTAGCCTCTTTATAAGACATTGGCTCAGGAATCGTTTCTCCATGATCAATTTTATCTATTCCTGCTGCTCCGATTGCATCTCTTGCCATTTCAATTGCTTCATATTGTGTAGCACCGAATGTATTAATTTCGAAGCTAGGAATATCCACTAAATATCCTCCATCGACTTCTCGAAGGATCACAGGGTAAGTGGTTTTCATTTCAACTCCTTAATTCTCATTTTTTCTTTTTTCTGAATGTTATTTCTACTTAGGATTGCTCTCGCAAGAATTTCATTTATCTCTTTGTGCCTCGGAACAGCTTCTTGTTTGTCGCCTTTTCGATATATGTCATGGTTGTTTCCATGACGAGAAAAAGACCAACCATCAGATTCAAGCAACTTTACAAACTCTAACCGCTTCACAATTACAGTATATGCGCATCAATGCGCATTGTCAAGCCTCAGTTCTAGATTTAATCGACAATCATTGTTCACCCTCCTCAGCCTTCGTCAGGAAATCAGCCAGGCGCTGCTCCAAGTCGGAGGGCTTGGCTTGGTTTTGCATCTTTTCCAATTGCTGGTCTGCCAGGTTCAGGCGGGCTTTGTTGAGCAGGTAGGAGCTGGCGAGATCGAGTGCCATGACGGGCGGCAAGCCGTAGACCTTCAACTTGTTCGTGCCGGCCTCCTGACCGCGCGAGGCAATTGACCGCAGGTCTCCAATGACGGGACTGAAACTCTGCAGAAAAGAACTCCAGGGCAGGCGGCAGATCGCCACGCAATATGAATGTACTACGTAAAAGAACACCGAAAACGGGTCGACAATCGGCCGAGTCCGGAACCCCTAGGGCGGCTGAAGCGGATTCCACCTTACAAGCCGGGTCATCCTCACCCCGGTACGCCCCAAATGGGGGGATACCATCCCTCCCCACAAGTGTATAGACCGGATAGATCGCTGACAGGTGTTCGGACACATGGTTGACAGATT
>ENA-UOOH01001692-UOOH01001692.1-fermentation-metagenome-genome-assembly--contig:-NODE-1692-length-20744-cov-17.931703_pt1 | contig 20744 bp, 11 predicted proteins | sample MGYA00245778_ERZ724025 | MGnify/ENA primary metagenome ERZ724025 (study PRJEB28704, sample SAMN03018313) | fermentation metagenome | biome: anthropogenic terrestrial biome; feature: soil... | reverse complement strand
CGGGCGGGGATCCGAGGGCCCGTCGGTAGTGTCAGTCGCGATCTGTGGCGTATAGCGATCTACAGCGCCCGGTTAATCCGGTTGCCCAGAGGGCGCGGTATGGCCGGGAGGATCTCCCTGCCTGCTATTGTAGTTTCAATCCCTATCGGGTTTTCTGATGCGCTGTGACCGGGGGATCGAGATCAACTCCTACGCAACAACCGACGTTTCAATCCCTATCGGGTTTTCTGATGCGCTGTGACTTCATCGGTCATCGTGACACGAAAAGACTTTACAAGTTTCAATCCCTATCGGGTTTTCTGATGCGCTGTGACGTCCGGCCGCCTCGTAGCCATCGATCTGCTCCTCCAGGTTTCAATCCCTATCGGGTTTTCTGATGCGCTGTGACCTCCGTGCGGACGGCACGGTAGTGGGGTGGGGGTATGTTTCAATCCCTATCGGGTTTTCTGATGCGCTGTGACTGCCGTCGTCGTTCCAGAGCGAGGCCGGGTGCCGAGTTTCAATCCCTATCGGGTTTTCTGATGCGCTGTGACCTCGGCATCGCGGCCGCTGGTGTGCTGTTTTTCGTGTTTCAATCCCTATCGGGTTTTCTGATGCGCTGTGACACTGACGTCACCCGGCACACGATCCGGAACTACCAGGTTTCAATCCCTATCGGGTTTTCTGATGCGCTGTGACGCTGAATCGTTTTCCTATGAGGATGCAATTCTTTGTTTCAATCCCTATCGGGTTTTCTGATGCGCTGTGACCACCACATAACAACGCAATGATGACACCATTATCATGTTTCAATCCCTATCGGGTTTTCTGATGCGCTGTGACCCATATTCTTCAATGCGGTAACAAAGATTCTGATTGTTTCAATCCCTATCGGGTTTTCTGATGCGCTGTGACCGGTCTTTTTCGTCGCTCTTGCTCGGGTGGTTCCAAGTTTCAATCCCTATCGGGTTTTCTGATGCGCTGTGACTAACGTATGAAGGTGATGTGCCTCCTACTATTAGAGTTTCAATCCCTATCGGGTTTTCTGATGCGCTGTGACCTGTTTACACAGCACCGCATAGATGATTGCCGCGCCGTTTCAATCCCTATCGGGTTTTCTGATGCGCTGTGACCAAGCAGGATCCTCGGGGAGCCCCCACGTATAGTTTCAATCCCTATCGGGTTTTCTGATGCGCTGTGACCCTCCGCCCGCAACCCGGCCCGCAGACCGACTTCCTGTTTCAATCCCTATCGGGTTTTCTGATGCGCTGTGACGGTAGCAACTCGGACAGATGCGATCCCGGGGTCCGGGTTTCAATCCCTATCGGGTTTTCTGATGCGCTGTGACCCGGCGTCTGGAGGCTTGCGACCTGTTCCGGGGTGTTTCAATCCCTATCGGGTTTTCTGATGCGCTGTGACCACGATGTTGGGAACCGGAGGGCCGGGATCTCCTGAGTTTCAATCCCTATCGGGTTTTCTGATGCGCTGTGACCGACGAGGAGGGGGAAACGATCGTCTAACCCGCTCATGTTTCAATCCCTATCGGGTTTTCTGATGCGCTGTGACCCGGATCATCACACAGGGGATGGAGGAGGGCTTCAACGTTTCAATCCCTATCGGGTTTTCTGATGCGCTGTGACCAACTGTGAATGGAACTTCATCATCAATAGTATAGGTATGTTTCAATCCCTATCGGGTTTTCTGATGCGCTGTGACACAAAGATGCACTGGAACGTGAGATTGAGATTATTAAGTTTCAATCCCTATCGGGTTTTCTGATGCGCTGTGACCTGATCCGCCGGGACGGACTCGGCACTCTGGCAGGGTTTCAATCCCTATCGGGTTTTCTGATGCGCTGTGACTCGGAGTTTCGGGTCTTTGACGTTCCACTCCTTCATGTTTCAATCCCTATCGGGTTTTCTGATGCGCTGTGACGGAGCTCCCCGCGACCATCACCACCGACGATACCTAGTTTCAATCCCTATCGGGTTTTCTGATGCGCTGTGACACGGGCTTCTGCTCGCCGGGGACCTGTCCGGATCCTCCGTTTCAATCCCTATCGGGTTTTCTGATGCGCTGTGACACGGGCTTCTGCTCGCCGGGGACCTGTCCGGATCCTCCGTTTCAATCCCTATCGGGTTTTCTGATGCGCTGTGACATCCTCGTCCTGTTCCTCCCCGTTCTCTTCCTGCTCATGTTTCAATCCCTATCGGGTTTTCTGATGCGCTGTGACAGGCGGATCCCTCTCGCTCGCAGAAGGTCCCCGGCCTGGTTTCAATCCCTATCGGGTTTTCTGATGCGCTGTGACCGGAGACACCGAAACACATCCACACGAGATTGTTGTACGTTTCAATCCCTATCGGGTTTTCTGATGCGCTGTGACACGGGCGGGGGCTGCACCAGAACCCACATCTACCGCACGTTTCAATCCCTATCGGGTTTTCTGATGCGCTGTGACGCAAGCGCGTCAAAGTTCTACGTCGCGGACGTTACCGTTTCAATCCCTATCGGGTTTTCTGATGCGCTGTGACGTAATTGTGACGGCGAATACTACTATAATCCGTCGTTTCAATCCCTATCGGGTTTTCTGATGCGCTGTGACGCACTTCGGCGTCGATATCGTCCTCCCCCAGGCTGTTTCAATCCCTATCGGGTTTTCTGATGCGCTGTGACAGCCGGAGATGTTGCGCCGCCTCGTCCGTGCCGGAGTTTCAATCCCTATCGGGTTTTCTGATGCGCTGTGACAGGGGCCGCTGATGTAGAGGAGCGGGCGGCTCACGCCTCGTTTCAATCCCTATCGGGTTTTCTGATGCGCTGTGACCAGGAGCAGCGGGGTCAACCCTTCCTTCTCGGCGTTGTTTCAATCCCTATCGGGTTTTCTGATGCGCTGTGACACAGGCCCACGAAGGTGAAGCACATGAGCACGAGTTTCAATCCCTATCGGGTTTTCTGATGCGCTGTGACCCCCGACGGCGAGGTCGAGACCCTCGACGCCCTCTAGTTTCAATCCCTATCGGGTTTTCTGATGCGCTGTGACGGCTGAAAACGTAGTGTTTGTTGCGGGGCGCGAGGCCGGTTTCAATCCCTATCGGGTTTTCTGATGCGCTGTGACCGCCAGCCGCAGCCCCCAAATCGGAGGCCTCTGACCCAGTTTCAATCCCTATCGGGTTTTCTGATGCGCTGTGACAAGAAGGCGAACGACCACATCCAGCTCCTTCGGGTGGTTTCAATCCCTATCGGGTTTTCTGATGCGCTGTGACAGCACGGCGCAGGAGCAGGCCGAAGCCGTCTGGCGGCGGTTTCAATCCCTATCGGGTTTTCTGATGCGCTGTGACGGCACGAGGGCGAGAAGGAGGAGTTCGACGCCTGGATGGTTTCAATCCCTATCGGGTTTTCTGATGCGCTGTGACCAGGAGCAAGGGGCCGCGGGGGATCGTCGTCGCCCGGTTTCAATCCCTATCGGGTTTTCTGATGCGCTGTGACCGTCCTGGTGCTCGCCGCCCGGGGGCGAGTAATAGTTTCAATCCCTATCGGGTTTTCTGATGCGCTGTGACCATTATACTGCTCTTCGTTCCTCACGCGCTGTGCTTGTTTCAATCCCTATCGGGTTTTCTGATGCGCTGTGACGTGATCTTCGACGAGGTCCGGCGGAGTCAGGGGTTTCAATCCCTATCGGGTTTTCTGATGCGCTGTGACGCGGCCGACCTCGCTGACGCGGTGCGGTGCGCTCTGGTTTCAATCCCTATCGGGTTTTCTGATGCGCTGTGACAAACTCCAGCTGGTCGGTCAATCCTTCTCGGGAAAAGTTTCAATCCCTATCGGGTTTTCTGATGCGCTGTGACGGGTAGACGCGGGCCGGGCCCCCATCGGGGAACTCGTTTCAATCCCTATCGGGTTTTCTGATGCGCTGTGACCGAACGACGCGACGTAGGTGTCGAGCCCGGCCTTCGTGTTTCAATCCCTATCGGGTTTTCTGATGCGCTGTGACTCTTGTCGGAGATCCACACAATCAGGGCGTCCCGGGTTTCAATCCCTATCGGGTTTTCTGATGCGCTGTGACCACTACATGCAGGTGTATTACATGGAATTACATCTGTGTTTCAATCCCTATCGGGTTTTCTGATGCGCTGTGACGGCGCGATGGTCCTGGAACCCGGTCACCGGATGCCTGGTTTCAATCCCTATCGGGTTTTCTGATGCGCTGTGACCCACGTGACTCCGCAGGTCCGCGGACGATGGTTCGTGTTTCAATCCCTATCGGGTTTTCTGATGCGCTGTGACGACCGACGACGAGATGGGGATGAACGCTGACGACCAGTTTCAATCCCTATCGGGTTTTCTGATGCGCTGTGACCTTCCGCAGCGCATCCTTGTCCGGGACCCGCGTGTTGTTTCAATCCCTATCGGGTTTTCTGATGCGCTGTGACTCTCCGGGGGGTGCCCCCCTCCGGAGGGAGTATTCCAGTGTTTCAATCCCTATCGGGTTTTCTGATGCGCTGTGACGGACCACGACGCCGTTGCGCCACTCCCGGACCACGTTTCAATCCCTATCGGGTTTTCTGATGCGCTGTGACGCCGCCTGCTCGTTCCAATCGGCGCCGGATTGGGCCAGTTTCAATCCCTATCGGGTTTTCTGATGCGCTGTGACACAGATTCTACATGGAACTAAGGCAGACTTTGATTAGTTTCAATCCCTATCGGGTTTTCTGATGCGCTGTGACTGACAAGCCCAAGAACCACTATGCGCTCTGGGGGGGTTTCAATCCCTATCGGGTTTTCTGATGCGCTGTGACCCGGGAGTGGACGCCGATCGGCTACACCCAGTTCTGGGTCGTTTCAATCCCTATCGGGTTTTCTGATGCGCTGTGACCGTCGGAGATGAAGCGCCTCCTCACCCTCCTCCGGGTTTCAATCCCTATCGGGTTTTCTGATGCGCTGTGACTGTCTCTCAATTTCTGGGCAAAGATGCTCAGATCATGTTTCAATCCCTATCGGGTTTTCTGATGCGCTGTGACTGCAAACATGCGACCTTACACGAGTAGTAATGTTAGTTTCAATCCCTATCGGGTTTTCTGATGCGCTGTGACGAATAATCACCTGCAATGATCTTGTCCCTTACTTCTTTGTTTCAATCCCTATCGGGTTTTCTGATGCGCTGTGACAAATTACAATGTCATTATCTCCAAGTTGCATCAATCATGTTTCAATCCCTATCGGGTTTTCTGATGCGCTGTGACACTCGACATCGAGTTCAGCGTCGAGGGCAGCAACGGGTTTCAATCCCTATCGGGTTTTCTGATGCGCTGTGACTGTGAGATGGACAACACATAGCCATACATCAACACGTTTCAATCCCTATCGGGTTTTCTGATGCGCTGTGACGTGATTTTGGCGAGATGTCTAATGAAGTCTTAAACAATTGTTTCAATCCCTATCGGGTTTTCTGATGCGCTGTGACCCGAGAGCCTGGTTCGACGACCCCGCCCTCGACCGGGTTTCAATCCCTATCGGGTTTTCTGATGCGCTGTGACCGGCACCCGGCTCTCCCTGCCCGGCGCGAAGATGTTCGTGTTTCAATCCCTATCGGGTTTTCTGATGCGCTGTGACCGTTGGATGGCCTGAGTTGCCCAAATTGGTTCAGAGTTTCAATCCCTATCGGGTTTTCTGATGCGCTGTGACGGGAATATCATCTCGCGTAGACGGTCAAGATAGAAGGTTTCAATCCCTATCGGGTTTTCTGATGCGCTGTGACCAAGCACTTCGGCGTCGATGTCGTCCTCCCCCAGGCTGTTTCAATCCCTATCGGGTTTTCTGATGCGCTGTGACCCAGGAGTAATCATACCATATGCGGTAGTTGTCTTACCTTGTTTCAATCCCTATCGGGTTTTCTGATGCGCTGTGACTCCCCCCGGGGGGGTTGTTCGCCCGACACGAGGGGGTTTCAATCCCTATCGGGTTTTCTGATGCGCTGTGACCTCCGGGAGGAGCATGGCCCCGACTCCGTCGCGATCTTGTTTCAATCCCTATCGGGTTTTCTGATGCGCTGTGACGGACTGCCGGCTTGCCCGTCTCCCGGGCCTGCTCCAGGTTTCAATCCCTATCGGGTTTTCTGATGCGCTGTGACCGTGTTCGAACTTCCGCTTGTCGCGGACGGTATGGTTTCAATCCCTATCGGGTTTTCTGATGCGCTGTGACCACCCAATAGGACTCCACGAAGACAGTAACGTCCTGGTTTCAATCCCTATCGGGTTTTCTGATGCGCTGTGACACTATAGTAGACATATCTCGCCGATATCGCCGGTGGCGTTTCAATCCCTATCGGGTTTTCTGATGCGCTGTGACCATGGGTGGGGGATACTCTCCCGGGAGTTCCGCCGGGTTTCAATCCCTATCGGGTTTTCTGATGCGCTGTGACGGGATCTTCGCCCCGAACTCGTTCGCAGCAGCGATGTTTCAATCCCTATCGGGTTTTCTGATGCGCTGTGACGAGTATGCCCGCCCGACAATCCAGCCCCTGACTGAGGTTTCAATCCCTATCGGGTTTTCTGATGCGCTGTGACCGTGACCGGACGCCCGTTGGAACCCGCTTCCCGGGTTTCAATCCCTATCGGGTTTTCTGATGCGCTGTGACCGCGAACTACAGGATGACCTCGTCAGCGGAGCGTTGTTTCAATCCCTATCGGGTTTTCTGATGCGCTGTGACAATGCTCCAATCCCTGCTCAATACACCCTGTTTTCGTTTCAATCCCTATCGGGTTTTCTGATGCGCTGTGACGTAGGGGTGTTTTCATTATTAGTATCAGTCATAAAATGTTTCAATCCCTATCGGGTTTTCTGATGCGCTGTGACTTTGTCATTACGATTGAAGGATTCACTACTTTCTTGTTTCAATCCCTATCGGGTTTTCTGATGCGCTGTGACGATATATGAAAATGTTGGTTATCCATTTACAGTAATGTTTCAATCCCTATCGGGTTTTCTGATGCGCTGTGACCTTATTGCAAAAATAACAGCAATGGGTGTTGCATTTAGTTTCAATCCCTATCGGGTTTTCTGATGCGCTGTGACGGGGACTGTCCGGGACACCGTGAGACTCACCGTGAGACCGTTTCAATCCCTATCGGGTTTTCTGATGCGCTGTGACGCAGAAGACCGACACAACCAGGCAGACTCCGGCAGGTTTCAATCCCTATCGGGTTTTCTGATGCGCTGTGACGAAGAAGGCCGATACCGAGGCCACGAACCATCGAGTCTCGGTTTCAATCCCTATCGGGTTTTCTGATGCGCTGTGACCTCGTCGGTGAGGGTTGCGGGGAGGTCGTACTCGAAGTTTCAATCCCTATCGGGTTTTCTGATGCGCTGTGACTATCTACGTGGACTTCATCCCCCGATCCGTTACCGTTTCAATCCCTATCGGGTTTTCTGATGCGCTGTGACCCCTCACCGACGAGGATTTCCAGCGCTACTATACCGTAGTTTCAATCCCTATCGGGTTTTCTGATGCGCTGTGACCCCTATTATGATGCCGATGATCGCGAACACTATTCTCTGGTTTCAATCCCTATCGGGTTTTCTGATGCGCTGTGACGACGATCTCGCACTCCTCCTCGTCGCGGCACCGGGCGTTTCAATCCCTATCGGGTTTTCTGATGCGCTGTGACATCGTCGCCGAACTGCACCAGATGGGGAAGTCTGAGTTTCAATCCCTATCGGGTTTTCTGATGCGCTGTGACTCAGTTCTGCCGTCCGTTCGATGACGTACGGGTTAAAGTTTCAATCCCTATCGGGTTTTCTGATGCGCTGTGACGTTGACGTCAGGAAGTCCTACTAGAACCCCCTGGTACTGTTTCAATCCCTATCGGGTTTTCTGATGCGCTGTGACTCGCTGCTCCTCGCAGGAGGTGGGGCGTAATGTTGTTTCAATCCCTATCGGGTTTTCTGATGCGCTGTGACTCTTCCGGTCGGCCGCTCCCGCGAAACTGTATCTGTTTCAATCCCTATCGGGTTTTCTGATGCGCTGTGACCGATTGCGACCGTGCAGCACTCAACAAACGCCTCTGGTTTCAATCCCTATCGGGTTTTCTGATGCGCTGTGACTGCCGTCTCGGGAGAACGGCCGGTGGTGGATACTCAGAGTTTCAATCCCTATCGGGTTTTCTGATGCGCTGTGACTTAAACAGTGTATTGACTATGGAAACCTGATTATTAGTTTCAATCCCTATCGGGTTTTCTGATGCGCTGTGACATCTCATTACGTGCAGGTTTACCAAAAGATACAACCTTAGTTTCAATCCCTATCGGGTTTTCTGATGCGCTGTGACCGGCGAAACCATCGACATGTATACAGGCTCGCCCATGTTTCAATCCCTATCGGGTTTTCTGATGCGCTGTGACTCACCTTGAGGATCGAGCCGGGCGGCAACTCGATGGTTTCAATCCCTATCGGGTTTTCTGATGCGCTGTGACCCTCTTCCTTCGAGGCAACTACCTTCTCAAAATCAAGTTTCAATCCCTATCGGGTTTTCTGATGCGCTGTGACGGGGCAAGCGTCATCATGGCAACGAAACCGCCACGTTTCAATCCCTATCGGGTTTTCTGATGCGCTGTGACAAATATCTTTACTGCTCTTTTCACCGCGCTTGGACTTTAGTTTCAATCCCTATCGGGTTTTCTGATGCGCTGTGACGCGGAAGATCTCCGCAAGAGCGGTTGCACGCTCCAGGTTTCAATCCCTATCGGGTTTTCTGATGCGCTGTGACACGTGCTGACCGGCGGTGAGCGTGCCCTCTGCGGTGTTTCAATCCCTATCGGGTTTTCTGATGCGCTGTGACCGCTTTCTGAGGAGGGAGAAGAAGCGGTTTAGGGCGTTTCAATCCCTATCGGGTTTTCTGATGCGCTGTGACAAGGGTGCTGGCGGGGGCACCTCTCACGGGCCCCGGTTTCAATCCCTATCGGGTTTTCTGATGCGCTGTGACTCTCGCCGAAAGATCGGAACACGGCGCCGTTCGGACTGTTTCAATCCCTATCGGGTTTTCTGATGCGCTGTGACGGCCGGGAACCTCATCCTCTGCCCTTTTGTCCTATAGTTTCAATCCCTATCGGGTTTTCTGATGCGCTGTGACTGCGGCTTTTTTCGTGCGCTGCCTGCGGCGACCCCTGGTTTCAATCCCTATCGGGTTTTCTGATGCGCTGTGACCGATGTGCGGGAGGTAACGCTCGATCTCGTAGATCGGGTTTCAATCCCTATCGGGTTTTCTGATGCGCTGTGACCGAGCCTCTGAGGCGTAGTACGTCGGATAACCGTGTTTCAATCCCTATCGGGTTTTCTGATGCGCTGTGACGGGGCACTCGTCCTGACCGGTCGCGGGACCGAGGCGTTGTTTCAATCCCTATCGGGTTTTCTGATGCGCTGTGACCTCCGGTCGGGGCTCCTGCAGCCGGGGTGATGGAAATGTTTCAATCCCTATCGGGTTTTCTGATGCGCTGTGACTTACCCTACTAACATAACCGCTACACCCTAATATTCGTTTCAATCCCTATCGGGTTTTCTGATGCGCTGTGATCGCTCGCGGTGACGGTATACCGATGCCAGGTGCCGGTGTTTCAATCCCTATCGGGTTTTCTGATGCGCTGTGATCTCGAGGGCATGGTCCGGTCCGGAGCCTTGCACTCCGTTTCAATCCCTATCGGGTTTTCTGATGCGCTGTGATGCCCCCTTTTTTTGGGCTATTCGGCGTAGTACCGGCACCTCTGGCTTGGATAGGAGCAACGTGTTCATGGCCCCTCCCCGTACCCATGAGTTATAAACCTCCACGATCGGCACCCACCAATCAAGAATGCGTGTTTCCATTGTATGTCTTTTTGCCCCTGGTGCATCATACTACGTTCGACATAACCTCCGGGGACGGTTCCCCTATCTCAGTGACTTTTTTCATACATCGCTCACACAGCTCATAGAATCGAACACGATCCTGCTCCTCAATTACACCCCGTATCTTCTCCCGCATCTGGACATGCTGAACGTCGGAGATTTCCAGTTCAAACACACTATACTGTTTCCAAGCCCCATAACTCTCGAGGATCCTGAACACTTTTCTTCGCACCTTGTCCTTTGCGATGTCGTACGTCACAACGATCCTCATCACAGTCACCTTATAAACACGAGCGGATGATATCGTTTCATCTCTCCAGCAATCGCTTTCCGGAGCAGGATCGCCTGCATGACCACCGCGCGCCGCCGCGTTACGGTATACCTGAACTTTGGGTGCATAAACGTCTCTTTCATGTAGCTGTCGAACTGAGAGAGATACTTCTTGAGCGCATGCTCTTTCAAGCGGTTTTCAGCCGTAAAGTCGTCATGGTCAAGGATGCGCTGGTTAACCAACCGAATAGCAAAAGCGTCGCAGAAGATCGGTCGGAACTCCTCCATGAGATCGAGGGCCAGCGCTGGCCTGCCATGTCGATCGGTGTGCATTACGCCGATGAACGGGTCCAGGTTGTACTGCCGGAGAGCGCTCATTACCTCGTTCTTCATCATGGCATACGTCAGCGACAGGAGCGAGTTAATATGGTCCTGCGGAGGCCTTCGCGTTCTCTTCTCAAACGTCCACCCCTCGATGAGGCATTCGTCAAGAGATCCAAAATACAGAGCAGCTGCTTCGCCCTCTATTCCGCGGAGCTGGTTCATATCATCGGTGGAATGCACATTCGCTTCGAGGACTTTCAGCCGCTCAGGGGGATGCACCTTTTTTCGGGAAAGTAGCGTACGCGAGTTCCGGATCTTGGCACCGACGATCACCCGTGCAATCCCCAATGCCTCCTCATCACCAAGCGCCGCTTGGCGGCGCCTGACCTCAGCAATCGTATTCTGTTCCGGGACGAAGCTCCCCACGTACTTCCCGTACCACGTGAAGTAATTCACCGACATTCCCGCCTTTCCACAACTCGCAAGGAACGGAGTGGATACGGATATGTTTCCAAACACGTTGACCGTACGCACTTTCTCCACTGGAAAAGAACTCACCGTTTCCTGTTTATCCGCCGTGGTAACGACAATCCGCCCCCCATCGATCCCGATGCGGTTGCCCTGCGCCGATACGTAGATCACCTCGTCATCGAACAGTCCCTCTGCCGCCTTCACCTCCCGGAATTTATCCGCGTTATCGCTGACTACTACCTTCAATCAAACCTCCTCCAGAACCCTTGCCTCATAAGGCATACAATATCCGACCACGCTACACTTCCCACACTTGCGTGGATTTTCGCAAAACGTCGGGATTTTATCAATCTGCATTGCACTGACATCCGCAACTGTATCCGTAACTTTTTGACGGAGTTGTCCTGTGATCTCGATTGGATGGCGCTCATTTGTCCCATAGAGGTACAGGTATCCAAGAAGTACCGGTTCATCAAGATGCTCCTCCAATAGCATTGCGTATGCCGCAAGCTGGACGAGATCATTTTCAAAATATGTATTCCCCCGTTTGCGTTCGACCGGCGCCGCCTTATTTTGCATATCGATCAGGTCAATCCTGCCGTGCAGTCGGAGGCGCTCAGATCTCAGGTAAACTTCCCTATACCATCCCCCACGACGCCCCTGACGGGCGTGCATCCCCCTGCCGTCCGCGAGGTGAACATTGATCTCCTGCGTCTTGAAAAACATGAGATAATAGAGCCTCCGGGGACAGTAGAGGTACTGGTTGAGATCGGAGATATTGACGAGATCTGCAATCATGGTCCCTCTCTCCGTTGATAAAGATCATGCACGGCGCAGTCCACGTACAGGGCATCAATACCAAGAGCGAGGCTTCCGTCCTTGAAATTCATCAAAAACGTGTAATCGTCGAGATCATAGAGACGCTTTGAAATAAAACCTGAATGAGATAGGTATCTGCAGAAGAGACCCTGTTTTCCAATCTCCCTTGAAACATCTACGAGGTTAAGGGGGCGTTCATCTTGATCTTGGCTTCTTACGACTGGACGGATCCCAAGCGCCTTCGCGGGTTTTCGTGACGCCTCTGCCTCATCCATCTGGGGGAGCCGTGCTCCATCAAGCGAGACTCTTCGTGGGCGATCGTTCATTCGATGGATGATCGCACACCCAAGCGCCCTATCAAGGACCTCTTTTGCCTCCCTTACCTTCTCACCGGGGATCCGCCGCAGAAATGTCCGCCGGTCAACAAGTTCCAGATCCGCCCATCGGAGAAGGAAGAAGAGGTTATATGTCCCGATAGTACCCGTTTGGACCTGATAATAGGCAAGTGATAACTCGCTGCCGCGGAAATTTCCCAGTTCTTCAATGATATCGAGGCATGCATCGCTCATTTTTTCGAGCTTCGGGAGAAGTTTCCAGGCCTCTCGTGGATTTATACCTCCATCCTTCAAGTAATGGAGATAAATCAGACTTAATCCTCGGTCTATATACCCTGATCGTATATCCTGTGGTACCCCTCCCTGCAATGGTGGGAAAGCGCGCAGATGTTTTATAACTCGTGCCTCACGGGCACCGATGCCCGTTGCGTTCCGATATATATACTCCCATGCCTCAAGGTAGCCGTATCGCCACCTGAAGTTCTCAAAGACGCGGGGATCCTGCATGGTCCTTCGCAGATCATTTTCCAGTTCCTGCCTTGACATCCGCTCATAGCCGGAGAAGTGTTGTACCACCCCGGCAGGAGCATAACAGAGCGCCTTGTACCTGACATCAGGTTGAGGGTTTCGGAGTCTTCCGAAACGTTGCAGGAACTCGCTCACGGTATTACTTGAAAAAACCAGGCGCTGGATGGCAGCATCCCCTTTAAAGTCAATTCCGACCTCCACTGCCTTGTTCCCGACAAGGATATCGAATGGCTCGTCGATCGGATCTTTTCGGAATCCGCTCACCTCACAGATCTCAAGATCTGTCTGGTTCCGCAGGGTTTCGCTGACCAACTCCACTTCGATAGCGCTATCCAGAATGACGGCGGTCCGGAATCCTTCTCGAAACTCAAGGAAGTCGCCCAGGTGTGCTACAATAGATTCTCCGGCCCGGAACCTCTTACCGTGCCGGAAATCAATATCAACTTCTGGTAAAATGAGTCGCTCATCGACCACAGGCTGACCACAGAAAACGTCTGCCACAATAGGTTGGACCCCGATCACATCTCTGACCTTCTCCAACAGAGAGGGTTCAGGCGTTGCAGACAGGAAGATGAACTTCCGCATGCCGGCAGAACCTGATGACAATAGATCATGCAGGATAAAGAGTATCAGGTCTCTCTGTCGAAGATCGTAGAGGTGGAACTCGTCAAAAACTACGGTAGTAACAAAACTCTTCAGCGCAGAAGAGAGGTATTTGTTGTAGTAGTAGTTCTTGATGGCATAGATGAAGATATCAGGATTAGTCACGACGATGCCGCTGCCTGCCCGGTACATCGAGCGGAGCAGATCTTCCAGGATATCCCCCCTGGTCATCCTCATACCGACCTTATCGCGCATGATGCCGAGGGTCTTTGAGGTTACAAACTCGACCGGTGTCTGAGACCCCAGGTGGTTGCGGAGGGAGGAAAGCGTTCTGAACTGATCTTCTGCGAGCGCGTTTGTCGGGTAGAGCGCCATAACAACGCCCAGGTTGCCGGAAAGTGCCGGTATTGCCCACGAGTCGGTCTTTCCAGACCCCGTTGGAGCTGTTACAAACAGGAAGAACTCATCATGGTTCCGAATTGTCTCGCGAACAACGACCTGGTGGCCGTAAGGAAGAAAAGAGTCGAGGAGCGGTTCAGCATCATAGCGAGGTATGGAGAGCCCCTCTACTATCACGCCCGGTACCTCCGAAGGAACCGGATGCTCGCCGGGAACGCAAACCTGCCTGCGGAAGCTCCGCAGTCAAGCACCAGATGCGGTTCGATAAACCTTCCGCGTTCGATAACATCGAACGGTTGCATGCGCTGAAAAGAGAGGTCCCCGAGAGGCATCTCTGCAAGGTCATCGACGAGGACAGGGTGGTTCATCAAGAACTCTCCATCAGTCATGCTGACCGGGACTTCCCGCCATGTGACGAGTGCCTTTGACCGTTTCTTCCCAACGCGGATATATGGGGGCATATCAGGTTCACTTCCATCGAACGTGAGAACGAAGAATCGGAACCGGGCTCCTGGCTGGATCTGCTTCCTAGTTCCAATCTTCCCCGTTGGGGAGTTTTTCTGTTCTTTCAGCCGGTTATACTGGATATACTCATCGCTGCGAGCGTTTGAGTTTTCGCTTGTGTAGTGTATGTCTCCTATCGGGCGGGCAGGGCTCACGTATATGGTGTCGACGATACCGTTGGTCTCCTCGATGTAAGCCGGTTGCTGCTTTTTTGATCGCTTGTTTACCGGCTTGTTGACATAGTTACCCTGTGCGTACCCCAGTGCGTAGTAAAGGGCAGTATTCAGGATGATCGGCCGCGTTACGTAGTTGTTGCCTGGTTCGAGCGAAGCAAAGAATAACTCGCTCATGAGTTCGAGGACGCCCTCAAAGGCACGAGTACCTGCGCCATTATTTGGGGAACTCGATACCTGAGACATCGATGCCTCCATCAATCCGCGGAAACATAATCTGCAATTTTATCTACCTGCGCCTCAAGGATGGCTTTAACAACCGCATCGTCCTTCATCTCGTCGAGAATGGCACTTACCTCATCCGCGTCAGATTTTACGTACGCAATCCGCTGCCTATCAGCAAGGTCTTCGTAGACCTGAATGGCGGCTCTGGTTACCGATTCGACGGAGAGGGTGTCTGCAGTCATAATCTCTTTGAGCTGCTTTTCCAGATCCTCGTCAGGAGATGAATTTGCAAGGGCAACTGCAATCCCACGGGTGACCTCAAGGCTCGACGGGCCTTCGCGGTGGCTTGCGTATACGCCGAGAATGCGGTTTCGGGTCTTTCCGAACCGTGTTCCAGTCGCACCGTACCGAACGTTCCGATCGGTGATGTTGAGGAAGAAGAGGACCTCTTCAGGCGTGACATCTTTGAGGGTCACCACACAGGGGAAGAGCGTGCCTTCCTTGAAGAAGTCCGGCTCCCTGATAGCGGATGTGGCTCCTTTCGCATAATCGTCCCCGGGTGCGTTCTGGAAGTACTCCTCTACAATCGTGCCGATAGAGCGGATTGTATACGCTTCGTCATACATCACACGTGACGTAATGCTGATCCCCTCATCCGATGCCGCACTGCCAAAAAGGGAACACTCCGGGCACCGCTGGCACATGCTGTTGACCACCATCGAGCAGCCATCCCACGTACCTTTCTTTACTGCTGCGTTCATCTTATCCTGGATAAGGGTTCTCTGAAGCGCTTTCGCAACTCTCCGGTCGCTAGCAACCTGTTTGCGTCCAAAAAGTTTGCCGACGGTCTCCTCGATCTCCCCGACCCTGATAATAGCCGAGTTGGCTTCGGTTCCATCAGTGGTGAACCTGGCAGCGCTCTGTAACTCGCGTAAGATCAGGATGCTTACGTAATTCTGTTTTGGTTTTCTCTCCGGTTTCTCCAGTGTGTAGCCAGCAATCTTTTCCTTAAATGAATCTATTTTCTCAGCCATAATGTCCAACCTCCTCAAATTATCTCTTTCTTCTCTTGCCTCTTAGCCTCAATCGCCGCCCTCTCCCGCTGATACGCGTCACTCCTGAGTTCAAGGGTGGCGGAGTAATAACCGTCGCTGATATCGTTTGCAGCACGCTTCAACTTCCCGGGATTACCATCGAAGAGCTCATAGAAGACGTGATCTACAAACGCTCCCGCAAACTGGTGGGTTCGGTCAAACTCATAGAGTCCCGGGATAAGGCTGAACTGATCAGTACCAGCACGGCGCATCATCTTGAGCAACCGCCCAGATACTGCATCAACGTAGTCTTCTCGTGCAAACGAACCGTCACGCTTCGCGAGGACTGCTTTCACCGACTCTCTAAAGAGTTTCTCGACCCGGTGCGGTTCATATCCCTTTGGGATAGCAACAGTCAGGCCGAGTTCAGCAAGTTCATGAATAGTCTCAACTGTCATTTTATCACCTCCTATACGATCGAGCCGTAACGCCAGAGTGACGAGCCCTGGATTGTCGTCATAGGTAATCTCTTCATTCTCATTGCGGTACCCCCGGGCACGGTTGACGAATGCCCCTTTTTTCGACTCATTCTCATACTTTCTCCAGATATCTTTTAAGAGAGAACTCCCGGGAAACATCTTGTTTTTAAGCGTCTGCAGATGCTTTGGGAACCTCTTGTCGTCCATCACATTCTCGTAACCGAGTACGGTTACAAGCGATGCGAGATCGATCACACTGCTCAATTCGGTAAGCGAGATGGCGTCACCGAAAATCCGCTTCACAACTGCATGTGGTGCATCGAGTTTTACCATCTCTGAGAACTCATCACCGGGACTCATGCAGATCGGGTTCTCGCCGACGACCACCCTGCATCCGGTTGCGGCAGCGAGGATTAACCCGAGATATGCCCCGAAGAACCAGTATTCTGTGTCGTTACCCCTTACCTTGTTAAAGACGACATCGTATGTTGTATGGAGACTCTTGTAACCGTAACCGGCGTATCGCAGGACGTTCTTCCGCCCGGACTCCGAGATGAGATCGTGAACCAGCAGTTCATATTTGGGAGTATCCCCGGAAAGGGTATCAAGAGCAAGTGCCCGGATGTTTGTCTGGCAGTCTCCGTTAAACATGCTTAAGAACTGAGAGAACAGGCGGGATAGAATCGGCGTGTAGAAGTGGTCAGGAATGAGCCGGAAATAAATCCGGTTGGCTCCTCCTTTAATTCCATGACCAATGTATCGTAACCCCATCTCGATTGCGATAGGGGCTGAAACATACAAGGCAGGCTCACTTGCACCTACCGGCAAACGGTTGGAGAAGGAAAGACCAAGCATACCCACCCCAATGGATAACGGGATCCGCTCTTTATCATAGGGCGTATCATTGGAGAGGCGGCAGATGCCTCCACCATTGCAATATGCCTGGAACTTATCGGCCTTGTTTTCAAATGTGCCGTAGAACATCGAACCGTTGAAATCGAGGTTCTCGGATATCCAGACGAGCATCTTCTCCTGGTAGGGATAGAGTAACTCGGATTCAAGTTCCTGGATTTTCTCATGAGAAACCCCCTGGAAATAGCGTGTGATGCAGTCCTCAAGATACTGGATCTTCTCGCTGGACGAATGAATATCGGCAAACCGAATCCCATCAATATCGCGATCGAGAAGATTTCGGGCGATAACATAGGAATAGTTCCAGAACCCGCCAACGCGGTGGTGGTCATCTGTACGATGATCTTGAGCATATCCTGACAGACGCTCGGAGAGAGCGGCATCGACACCGAACATTCGGCAAGTCTCAAGGACAGGATCGTCAGATTCCAGCGCACTAATCTTGATAAGAGGTTCGATGAGTTGCATCCGGAGCCCTGAGATTGCACGAGAGTAGGGTATGATCTCTGAGTCCCAGCCGATATCGACCCCAAAATCCTCCATGATGTGCGCCCGGTACCCGACCTGGCTGGTCATCAGGCCGGTCCCATTGATGACAACCTTTCCTGAGATTCTCTGCCCATCGATCTCTATGGATTCTGGGATCAGTGTGAATTTCTTTCGTTTCCGCTCTTCTGAGCGACAGCGGATCAAGACATCGCCTGTACCCACCGTCTGTCCATCGACGGTGATGCTTGTGATATACTCCCGGAGAATACTTACCGTCTGCGCCGGAGGATACTGCATATCCGGCTCCGTATTCCACACCTTGAGCACGCTACCGGCGCAGTCTACCTCGATGGTTGCGGTGTTCTCACTCTCTCTCAATACAGCCGCAGCTGCGAAGGCTTTAGCAACCTTTTCTACTCCCGAATAGAAGAAAAAGACATTTCCAATGCTGTATAAGCCTTTGCTTCCTTGCGTTTCGAGGTTCTTCTGCAGCTCAAACGTATTGGAGAATGTAACATGCGAGGAGTTCATCGTCGTCCTGAACGCCTGGTAGATCTCTTTGATATCTTCCTCCCCGCTTAATTCAAACTGTTTGTCCGCCTCCCCAAGGTAAAGAACTCCTTTCTCAAATATGAGGAGGGGGTGGAGCCCTCTCTCTGAGGCCCACCCGGCAATCCCGGTATGGATGAGGTTGGTGAGGATACCGGTTGCCTCCTGGAACGTGTGATAGTAAAAGTCGACCGAGGGGTCGAGCCGGTCCAGTTGTTGCTGCATCGATGGCGTTGCCTGTGGCTGCTCTATACTTGCAAGCGTATCGGCGATCGCCAGCCAGGGTCGATAGAGGTTAAACTTTACTGAGAGATTTGCATGGTATCCAATCGTCTTGTGCAGCGCGACAGCGACTGACTGGAAGTCATGTCCGGTGAGGTCGGGGGCGAATTTTGTTGCTCCGAACGCCTCAGCATATTCGAGAACTTCTTCCTGCGAAATATCAAACTGCTCTTTCCAGTCATTTCCATGAATTTTGTGGAGATCGTGAACCGAAAAGAGGGCAATCACTTCTTTCAGTTCCCGCTCAGAGAGAGCATTAGCAGAGCCGAGGGCAGTCAACCCGACGTTGAGTTCAATGAGAGCCCAGACACCATTTCGGACATGGTTGAGCATCGTCTGGTCAACTTTTCCCATCTCCGTACTCTTTGCAGGGAAGTACGCGACACTGGAATCCCGGAGGGCCGGATCCATAACCTCATAATAATCAATAAGAGCCTGATATGGGTCATAGATTGCACCTCCTATTTCCGTGCGGAGATATTCACGCAATTCATCTGGCGAGATAATGCTCTCTGGCAGCTTTACCATCATGTTACCTTCTCCTCTAAACGTACGCTCACCTGGCCGCACCCCCGGGCGACACTGGACCCAACCCCACTGAACTCTGAAAACAGCGCAAGAATCGTGATCGCATTTCGGAAAGATTTTGGTGCATCCGGGGTGAATGAATACCCACAGCGTCCAACAAATCCCTGCTTGAAGATAGGGTGGGCATGGCCACTCACTCTGTCAAAAACTGTGTTCACAAGAACGCTGTGTGTGGCATACGATTGAACATCCGGTTTCTCTATCAAGTGCCGACCAAATTCGTCGCGATTTATATCCATTCTATAACCGTCAGGGCACACCTGATTCCACTTTGAGAGTATGGAATGGAATACTGCAATTCGTTGCGGGAACATTTCAGTGACTTTACTGTTCTTGTACTGGATACATGTCGGCGTTAGAAAATTGATTTCCAGGGTTGAGCCTGCGTATTCAGCAACCTTACGAAACAGGTCCGTATGCGACACTTGCCTGTCTTCTACACGTTCGACACATAACCCCCCTCCATCAAGTACAATATTCCGCCTTTCGAGGAGTACGGGGTATACAAGATTCTGGAAAAATTCCTCCTCATGCGAATCGATGACTCCGATCCGTATCGTGTATAGCTTATCCGGCGCAAGGCGTTTGAAGCCGTTCTTGTTACTTCTCTCAAAGTTACCACTGAGACCTCCGATCGACATTGTGCGCACCGAAGAGCCATGTACTCTCTCGCTGACCTCTGGATTTACAGATTTAATGAGCGCAAGCAGGGCAGAGTATATCTGATACCCTTCACTATGTGGAACCTCGAACGCATCCTTCGGCCGCACCGTGATGAGTATCTGGCGCATAATTTAGCATCTGCGCGGGCTCTGATAAACCTTTTGGCTTTTTAAGAGTCGATTTTTGCAAAAAAATGCAATCCATGTGGCTGATTTGCGTCAAAGTGCATATATACCGGCAGAAGAGTATTACTGATTTAATGAGAACGTACCTCTCACCACTCGGGTTCGACACCTCTCATGTTATCTCCCTGATCGTCAGGTGCGGAATTGAGCGGGGAGATCGGATCTGCCTGATCAGACCGGAGTTTGGGAAAGATGCCAGGGCAGACCGAGCCATCGACGCCGTCAGGGAGATGAGTCAGAAGATCAGCGGCGACATTAGCGTAGACGTCCTGCGGGTTGATAACCGTAATGTTGAAACCATGATCTTGGCACTTCTTGATGAAATTCGTGCATCAACGCCGCCATTTCATCCAGGTGGGAGCCTAATAGTCAACCTCTCCGGCGGCCCACGAGAGGTTCTCGTTGCTCTCACCACTGCCACACTCATACTCGCCCCACATATTCATCAATGTGCAATCTTCTCGGATATAGAGAGAGAAACTGGAATATACAAACCTCCGCGCCTCCCATTTTCGATCGATGAAAGGGCGCTCCAGATACTGGCCGACGTCGACGCACACAATCCAACCTCCATTTCAGAAATTGCCAGGAGAGTGCAGGTATCCGAGAGTACAGTATCACGTGTTTGTGCAAAACTTGCATCCAGAGAACTGATTCATGTACAGCAGGAGAAACAGAGCAGAGTTGTAACACTACAGTTCAGCGGAAAAATTATGCTCAAAGCAGAAGAGAGAGGCCTCCCGGGAGCTCTGGAGAGCGGCAACCTTTAGGCCCGATGGTTATTCAGCGTTAAAAAATACTCTCTTAGTATCGGGGTGCCCAACCGGTTCTCCGCCATATCCCGGATGATTCTGATCAACCCTGCTGCGAACTATCCGGGCAGAAGAAGGAGACCTCCATGACGGCAGAGAGGCCCCCTCGCGTATCCCCTCTGCGTGGAGACCTCCCGCCCCCCTCAAAAAACCCCGCTAAACAAAGCCCGGGCGATGAGGAAGCAGATCCCGGACACGACCGCCGCCGCCGGTATGGTCAGGATCCACGCTATGAGGATCTCGCGGACCA
>ENA-UOOH01001690-UOOH01001690.1-fermentation-metagenome-genome-assembly--contig:-NODE-1690-length-20766-cov-3.678432_pt1 | contig 20766 bp, 17 predicted proteins | sample MGYA00245778_ERZ724025 | MGnify/ENA primary metagenome ERZ724025 (study PRJEB28704, sample SAMN03018313) | fermentation metagenome | biome: anthropogenic terrestrial biome; feature: soil; material... | reverse complement strand
AGCGTGCCCACGCTGGTGCCATCCTTGTAGACGTAGATGCGGTCAGTAATCTCCAGCACCTCATCCAGACGATGGGATACAAACACCACCGCGTGGCCCTGGGCGGCAATCCGCCGCATCTGCTTGAAGAGGTTCTGCACCTCGCCCTCGTTGAGGATGGAGGTGGGCTCGTCCAGCAGAATGAGGCAATTCTTGCCCTGCTGGGCGTTGGTGACGTTCATCACCTTGGCGATTTCAATCATCTGGCGGGTGGCGAAGTTGAGGTCGGCCACCTTCTTGCGGGGGTTGATGTCGGTCACATCGATGTGCGCCAGCACCTCGGCCGCCGCCTTGTTCATCTTGGTCCAGTTGATGAAGCCGTGCTCGCGGAAATCCTTCTCGTGGCCGAAGAAAATGTTTTGCGCCACGTTGAGGTTGACGATAAGCGACTGCTCCTGAAACACCATGCCGATGCCATTGGCGTTGGCATCCATGGGTGTCTGCGGCTGGTAGGGCTGCCCGTGGATGGTCATATGCCCGGAGGTAGGCGGCTGGGCGCCGATGATGATTTTGAGCAGCGTGGATTTGCCCGCGCCGTTCTCGCCCACCAGGCCCACAATTTCGCCGGGGTATACCTCCAAATCCACGCCCTTGAGGGCCTGGGTGCCGGAGAAGGACTTGGTGATGTCCCGGGCTGAGAAAAATGGTACGCGTTCGTTGGTCATCGCTGTCACCTCACTTGCTGATCGCCTGGCGGCTGCGTTGGATGGTCAGCGCCACGGCGACCAAAATGATGACGCCCTCTATGCCGGTGCGAATATAGGGGTTGACGCTCATCAGCACCAGGCCATTGGACAGCACCGTCATAATCAGCACGCCCACCACGGTGTTGAGCACGCCGCCCTTGCCGCCGGCCAGCGAGGTGCCGCCAACCACCACGGCGGCCTGCGCGGGAAACATCAGCCCCTCGCCGATGCCCACCTGTCCCTGCCCCAGGCGGATGGCGCCCACCACGCCGGCGATGCCAAACAGCAGCCCGGCCAAGGTGAACACCATCACCTTGACCCGGCCCACGTTGACGCCCACCGAGCGCGGGATGCTCTCATTGGTGCCCACCGCATAGATATGTCGCCCGAAGGCGGTATATTCCTGAATAAAGTAGCAAACCGCCAGCAATATGATGGCCACCCAGGTGATAAAGGGGATGCCCAGGAAGGAGGCCTTGGCCAGGGACAGGAACAGCGGGTCGCGGATGGTGGGCGGATGTCCCTGATAGGAGAGCATGCCGATGCCGCGGCAGATGTACAAAAATGCGAAGGACACCATGAACGACGGGATGCGTAGCTTGACATAGATGATGCCCACCAGAAAGCCGGCTACCACGCTGGCCAGGATGGCCAGCAACACGCCCCACACGCCCATGTTCATGGCCGGGTATTCGCTGTTGAGCACCAGGCACGCCATGATGGAGCCCGCCATGCCCACCGTGCCGTTGATGGACAGGTCGATGGACCCGATGAGGATGACAAAGGTCAATCCAAAGGCCACAATCAGCGGAATGGCCAGCTGGTTGAGGATGGCCTGCAGATTAGAGGCCGACGCAAACCCGCGGCCCACCGTGATGGAAAAGAAAGCAAACAGAACAGCCAGGACAATCAGCGGGGCGATTCGGATGATTTTGTCCTTGCGGTTGCTCTGCCGTATCTTTTCGGCAAATTCGTCGGCAATGGTGACCGTGCTGCGGTCCACTCGTTGGTCCATCACAAGCTCTCCTTCCGGATGGGCCACATAGGGCCCGCAAGCGCTGTGGCTTAAATGGCAACCACGCGGGACGGGAATCCTCCCGTCCCGCGCGGCGATTATGAGTCGATGGTATTTAGTCGGCCTTCATCGCGAAGGGGACGGAGAAGTCAAACTCGGGGATTGAGGTAAGATACTCGGCTGCGTTGTCCTTGGTAACCAAAAGCGCGGGAGTAGCAAATTCACGATACTCCGCAGGAAACTGCGCCACATCCAGCAAGCCGGCCCACACAGCGTAGCACACAGCCAGGGTGTAGCCGCCCTGCAGGTAGCCGTTGGAGGACACGGTGGCGGTAGCAAAACCATCACGGATGGCTTCCACGAAGTCGGTGTTGGCGTCAACACCAACCACGCCGACCTTGCCCTTGAGGCCCTTGGCATCCAGCGCCTGGAGGGCGCCTGTGCCCATGCTGTCGTTGGCGCACCAGATGCCGCCCACGTCGGGGTGCTTGGTCAGCCAGGTTTCAACCAGCGTGAGGGCGTCCGGGGTACTCCAGTTGGCGGTGTCATCTTCGACGACCTTGATGTCGGGATACTCGGCCAGCGCCTTTTGCAGACCAGCATAACGGTTGATAGCAGCAGTGTTACCCAGCATGCCCTGCACGACAAAGATGTTGCCCTTGCCGCCCATGGCCTTGAAGAGTTCAACGGCAATGTTGTAGCCGTTGATGACGTTGTCGGGGGAGGTGTGCATGACCCAGTTGGGGGTCAGGTCAGCCGGGCCTACGTCGTCGGGCTTGTTCCAGGCAGTGCCCAGGTAGCCGCCAGACTCAGCTATGGCTTCGGCCAGGGAGTAGGCGATGGAGTTTTCGTTGGGGTCGGAGTAGGCGATGGCATTGCCGTCGGCTTTGGCGGCGAACTGGCGCATGTTGTCGACCTCGCGGTCATTATCGCCCTGGGAGTCCAGCACCTGCATCTCGTACTTCTGGCCAATGCTGTCCAGGTACTTGCCGAACATTTCCATGCCCACCTTGATGGTGGCGATGTAGGGGTTCTCTAACCCGCGGATGGAAACGCCCAGGTACAGCGTGGTGTCCTTCTTCTCCTGCGGAATTTGCGCGGGATCGATCTTGAACTCCTTGAGGTTGGCGTAGTCCGCTTCGGCCATCACGGCCACGGCAGACAGCATCATCACAGCGACCAGTGCCAGGGCTACCAGTTTCTTGAGTTGCTTCATGATTTATCCTCCCTATGTAAGTTTATCCGTTGTCACAGGCAAACCTATAGCGACTCTTGGGGGAAAGTAAGCATCCGTTTGTCCGGCCGCCACGACCCTTCCGCCTATGACATCTTACTGGCAGTATAGCCTGTGCCATATGGAATGTCAATCATTAAAACGCAGAAAACGATAACACTTTTCCTTCGTTTATTGTTTGTTCACACTTGCGTCAACCATTTTCCCGGTGAAGGAAACGCCATGTTATTCAACGCTTTTCGGCCCTGATAGCCCGGGCGGCGGCGCCACGCGCGCCTGTGTGCTATCAAAACCAATCGATAACAAGCGCTTCTATGCCTTGCCCAGCGCGGGCAGGCGGCGGTACAGCCCGGACAGGTCGGCCATCGCGTCCAGGTAGGCGGCTACATACGGCGCATAGCGGGTATGGGCAACCTGGTCGTGGCGGAATGTGCTGCCGGGCCGGATGGCCTGACGAATGGGTTGGGCATAACCATCCAGCAGGCCGATGCCAACGCCCGCTATCACCGCGCTGCCGATGAGGGCGGTCTCGCCCAGCTGCAAGGTGGATACCGTGACGCCCAGCACATCGGCTTTGATTTGGGTGAACAGGGGCGAATTGGCGCCGCCGCCCACACTGAGCAGCCGGTCAAAGGGCATCTGCGGATGCAGCTGTTTGAGCACGGAGCGGTAGTAGTGGTATTCGTAGGCGATGCCCTCCAGCACAGCCCGGTACAGGTGGGCGCGCGTATGCTTGAAATCCATCCCCAGGTAGCTGCCCTTGAGGTAGGGGTCGTTGGGCAGCACGCGGCCGGAAAAGTGCGGGATGAACAGCAGCCCTTCGCTGCCCCAGGGCACCTGCTTTGCCTCTGCCTGCAGCTGATCATAATCCGCCATGGGCTCGCCCGTTAGGGTGTTGCGGAACCAGCGGATGCACATCCCGCCGCCGTTGATGTAGGCCAGCGGCAAAAACAAGCCATCCACAGGGCTGCGCATCATGGCCATGGTCTCATGCTGGATGTCGGGCACATAGCTGTCCACCACGCTGCACAGCACCGAGGCGGTGCCCGCGATATCCAGCATCATGCCGGCCTCAAACATGCCCGAACCAAAGGTGCTGGCCGCTGTGTCGCCGCAGCCCGCCACCATGGGCACGCCCTGGGGCAGGCCGCAGGCCGCCGCATACTCCGCCTGCAGGGTGCCCACCACCTCAAAGGGGGATACGATGTCGGGCATTTTATTCCGCTCGATGCCGAAGGTGTCCAGCAGTTCGTGCGACCAAGCCTTGTTGGCGTTGTCAGACAGGCAGGAGAAGTGCAGGTGTGTGTAGTCAAAATACGCTTTGCCAGCGTCCAGCCCGCACAGCTTGCCCACAACGTAGGCGTGAGGCAGCACAAATTTTGCGGTGTTGCGATAGGCCTCCGGTTGGTTCTCCTTCCACCAGAGGATCTTGGGCCCATGCACAAAGGTGGCAGGGCCGCCGGACAGCTCAATGATGCGCTTGCCCGCCACGCGGTTCATGTGGTCCATCTGCGGGCGGCATCGCATATCCAGCCACGAGTCGTAGTAGGTGGAGGCATCGCCCCCGGCATCTATGCCCATGATACCGGCCATCTGTCCATCCAGGCCAATGGCGGCCACCAGCCGGGCGTCAATGCCTGCGCGCTCCACCGCCTGGCGGATGGCCCGGCAGCACTCGTCCAGCATCTCCGCGGGCTCCTGCCACACAACCCCAGGCTCGGGTGAGATAAGGTTGGAGGGAATCAACGCGGTGGCCAGCATTTGCATGCCCTCGTCAAACACCGCTGCCTTGGTGCCCTGGGTGCCGATATCCACCCCGATTAAGTATGCCTTGTCCCGTATCAATGTCGTTCCTCTCCGCATCCGGGCGTCCGCGCCATCGGCGCGCAGAGATACAATCTGCTACATGGTGTCGCATACGCTTGCCATGTCCCGCCCATCGCTGTATAATCCTCTTAATACATATAAAAAACAGGATGGTGTGACATAATGCCACTTCAGAAAGAAAGCACGGCCTCTCGTTCATTGTTTGCAGAAGAGCGTCATCTGCAAATCCTCCAGCTCCTCCAGGAAAAGACCAAGCTGCACGTGGCGGAGCTGTGCGAGCAGTTCTCCGTATCCCCGGCCACCATCCGCAATGACCTGCGCGACCTGGAGGCCGCCGGTCGGCTGAAGCGCACGCACGGCGGCGCCATCCCGCTGGAGAAAACCGCCTTTGAGCCCAACAGCCACGCCAAGGCTGTTGCCAACAGGGCCATCAAGCAGCGCCTGGCCGCCCATGCCGCTACCTTGATTGAGGATAATGACACCATCGCGCTGGACTCCGGCACCACCATGATGGAGCTGGCCCAGTGCCTCACCCACCACAAAGCCCTTACGGTGCTGACCAACGATGTGCACATCGCCGTGTACCTGGAGCGCAACCCGCAAATCACGGTGGTGCTCATCGGCGGCGTACTGCGCCACGGCTTCGGCTGCACCACCGGCCCCATCGCCACCTCGTCGCTGTCGTCGTTCAACGTGGACAAGGTGTTTCTGGGGGCCAACGCGTTCTCCATCGAGAAGGGGTTCACCACGCCCGATATCCAGCAGGCGGAAATCAAGAAGGCGCTTATCCGCGGCGCGTCCGAGCGCATCGTGGTGTGCGACAGCTCCAAGTTCGGCCGGGTAAGCTTTGTGGAGTTCGCCAGCATCAGCGAAATCGACCGCCTGATTACCGACAAGAACGCCAGCCCCAAGCTCGCCACCTACCTGCGCGAGCAAAATGACACGCTGGAGCTCATCACGGTCTGATCGCGCGGCTGTTGATTACAGCAGCTCCACCTCAAAGCCATAGACCCGGGCCACTTGTGTGAGCAGCGGGGCCACCTCGCCCTGAATGATAATCTGGTGGTGGGAAGACAGGCTTTCCATCACGCCGTGCCCGCTGTCATGCGTATAGCGCAGTAGCGCGCCGTTGCGGCAGTCCGACCCCTCATACTGCACATAGCCCTCGATGACGGCCCGCACGACCGTCAGTTTTTTCATGTCCGCGTGCAGCTTGGCCAGCGTGACCGGCCCTTCCTTCATGCGGCAGTCAATGACGACGGCGTTCGGGTTCACAATCTCCAGCACCCGGGGGCGCAGCATCCACTGCGAACAGAACGAGCGCGGCGCCAGGCCAAAGTACCCGCAGTGCACGCCCAGGGCGTGTCGGTCCGGGTCCTCCACCCGGGGGAATTCCTCAATCTTCTCGTGCTTAAGCGCCGCCATGCCCATCAGGAATGGGTAGATGTTGGTCATCATCATGGGCCGCCTCAGCGCCGAGTAGAACAGGTACTTGCTGATCAGGGTCACGGTGTCGCCCTCGCAGGCCCAGATGACGTGGTCATGCTCATACAGCCAGTCCCACGCCAGGCAGGGCGTGGTCAGGGAGTGGAAGGATTCGTTGAGGCAATTGCTGCCCACGCCCACCACATCACCCACCTCATCCATCACGCGCCGCACCGCCATATACACCTTGACGGCCTGCAGGATGTCCCGGAGCGGCAGCCCCTCGGTGGGCACCTCGCGCTGCCGCCACAGGGCTTCGGCCTCGTCATCCGAAATTTGCTGCGCGGCCTCGTTGACCCCCTTCCAGCTGCGGTACACGATGCGTACGCCGAAGGCCTGCTCAATCTGGCGGGTCGCCTCCTGTTCCCACCAGTAGAAGCGCTTGAATATATTGGCCTGCATGCCGTCGCCCGGCGTATCCTGAAACATGAGGAACTTGGCGCCCGCGCGCATATCCCGCCTGGCCGCCAGCGCGCGCATGATGACGCGCGCCATCTCCTCGTTGTAGGGCGACAGCACCTGCAGCCCCAGCCGCTCGCGCAGGTAGGCGACAATCTCCCAGTCCCACATCTCCACCGTGCCAAAGCCGCTGGTGAGCACCAGAACAGGCACCGTCAGCCCGGCCAAATCCCGCTCGTGGCCGAACACCGCACCCACCAACTGCGGAAACAGCAGGGCGTCCGCACCCTTTGTATCCAGGCTGTCCAGCATCTGCACGGGCAGCAGCTCCGCCTGGTCCTTATACATCTCCGCCAGCCGGCGCAGCTGCGCCGCAAACGCGTCCTGTTCCTGGGCGTTGGTTTCCCTGATTTGTACGGGCAATAATCTCGCCTTCATGGGGTCGCCTCCTTGCGCATCAGGCCGCATCACTGCGCCCTGGCATACCAATCCAAATAACGGTCGTACTGCACCCGGTACCAAAGCACGTTCTCAGCGACGGGCAGCACATCGATGCCCTCTTCATCTTCACCGCGGAAGGCGCTGATGTCCGCGCAGGCGCCCGCCGCGTGCAGCGCCAGCACCGCGGCGCCCATGAGCGAGGCATCATGGGTGCGCGCCAATCGCACCGGGTGATTCAGGATATCGGCCAGCATCTGGCACCACCGGGGGGCGTTGAGGATGCCGCCGGACACCAGGATCTCCTTGGGCTGCCCCAGCATATCCGTCAGTGGCCCATAGCACTGCAGCATGTTGAACAAAATGCCCATGCGCAGCGCCAGATACAGGTCCCTCGGGCCATGCCGCCCGCTGACCTCCACAAAGCCCGCCAGGCGGTCATCCCGCCAGCCGGGACAGCGCTCGCCATACAGGAAGGGCAAAAAAACGGGCGGGGCTTCCCGGGGCGGGGCATCCTCCGGCCACTCCAGGTCCTCAAAGCTCAGGTGCCCGCTCAGCATCTCCTCCCTGAACCAATTGACGCAGTTGCCGGCCCCGGCCACCGCGGCCCCCGCGATAAAGCCCTCGGCCCCGCAATAGCACCAGGTCTCATGATGTGGCGCCAACACCGGCTGCTGCGCGGTCAGGCGCATGGCGGCGCTGGTGCCTACCGACAGCGTCATGTGCCCAGGCATGGCACAGCCGGAGCCAATCTGGTTAAGCCCGCCATCGGCATGCGCGGGTACCACGGGGATACCGGGCGGCAGCCCCAGGGCGCTCGCGTCCTGCTCGGTCAGCGGGGCGGCGTCCCGATAGGTCACCAATTCCCCCAGTTGGGATTGCCCAATGCCCAGCAGCGCCAGCACATGCGGGTCGTAGCGCTGTGTTGCCAGTTCAATAAAACCGCCGCCTGACTGGGTGTTGACCGTCTCCTGATAGCGTCCGGTCATCCGCAAAAAACTATACGCCCCCTGGCTGATGAGGCGTCGGTTGTCCAGCGTCAGCCCCTGCTCGCGCAGGTACAGCAGGGTTTGCCGGGGGTAGGTGATGTTGGGCATGCAGCCGGTGTCACGGTACAGCCGCTCGGTCAGCGCGGCATCCTGCCGCATGCGCGCGCTCAGCGGGGCGGCCTGGGCATATTCCCAGGTATATACCGGGGTGACGGGTGTGAAGGCATCGTCGCACACGCACATGGAGTGCCAGGTGGAACACAGCCCGATGGCATCAATCTGCTGGCCCCGGGCTACACGGCTGCCCACCCGCAGCAGCGCCGCATGCACGCCGGCCGCGTCCTGCTGTCCAGGGTGGGCAATGTCCGCCCCAAAGGGCTCGGCCGCGGTGGCCACCACGCCCAGGGCATCGTCATACACCAGCGCCTTGGCTGAACTGGTGCTTGTCTCCAATGATAGTACGCGCAATGTGTCCTCCGCCGCGCTGTCCGGCTGCCGGGGATGGAAGGTTACTCCTTCTCCGCCATGGCCAGATGCAGGTCCCCCAGCGCGTGATACGCCTGGTCAAACAGCCGCATCGACCGGTCGTACAGCTTTCTGTGCTCAGGCCTGGGCTGATAGGTCTGGTTAATGTGAATCATCTGGTCCACAATGCCAAAATCCTTGAACAGCCCTACGCCCACGCCGCCGGTGATGGCGGCGCCCATGGAGGTCGCCTCCTCCAGCACGCGGGGCACCTGGGCCGGAACGCCAAAAATGTCCGCGATGATTTGCGCCCACACCGCGCCCTTGGCCCCGCCGCCGATGACCAGCACCTCCTCAATGGGGGTATGCTTTTGCAGGATGCGCAAAATCAGCGCCAGGTTCATGGTGATGCCTTCCAGCACGCTGCGCAGCAGGTCGCCGCGGGTGTTTTCCATTTTGACGCCCAGGAAGGCTGCCCTGGCCAGCGGGTCCCACCGCGGCGCGCGCTCGCCCAACAGGTAGGGCAAAAACAGCACGCCGTTGGCGCCGGGGGCGCTGCCCTCAATCTCCTGATTGATCAGCTGGTAGGGGCTGATATGGTGGGCGGCCGCCTCCTGTGTCTCCCACTTGCAGACATTGGTTTTGAGCCAGTTGTAGGCGCCGCCGCCGGTCTGCATGGTGCCGTTGGGCGAGTAGAAGCCCGGCACGATGTGCGGCCAGCACATGGTGCGCATGTGCTCGTCCAGCACGGGCTGCTCGCTGGTGGTGGCCACCCAGGAGGAACTGCCCAGCGAGCAGTATGTCTTGCCCGGCTTGACCGACCCGGCCCCCACATTGGCGCACACGCCATCGCCGCCCCCCAGCACCACGGGGGTGTCGGCCTTGAGGCCGGTGGCCTGCGCGGCCTCGCGGGTAACGTAGCCGGCTACATGCGTAGAGGGCATGATGTCGGGCAGCTTGCGCTCATCTACGCCGGAGGCCTGCACAATTTTGTCCGACCAGCGGTTGGTACGCAGGTCCATGCAGCCAAAGCTGCTGGCGTCCGTGGGCTCGGTCATGAACACGCCGGTCAGCTTGTAGAGGATATAGTCCTTGGCGTTGAGCGCCTTATGGGTATTTTGATAGATGTCGGGCTGGTTGTCCCGTACCCACATCAGCTTTTGCAGCCCGTAGGACGCGGCGCCCCGATGGCCGGTAATCTGGTATTGCTCGGCCATGGGCATCTTTTGCAGCAGGGCATCGGTTTGCGGTTGGGCGCGGTGATCCGCCCAGATGATGGAGTTGCGCAGCGGGTTGCCATCGCGGTCTACGCACAGGCAGCCCAGCATCTGGCCGCTGAAGCTGACCACGGCAATATCGGCGGCATTGATGCCGCTGCGCCGGATGAGCTTCTGCGTGGATACGCACACCGCGTCCCACCAGTCGCCGGGCTCCTGCTCCACCCAGGTTTCGTTAAAATACCTGGCGCCGTAGCTGTGCACCTCGCTGTCCACCAGCGCGCCGTCCTGGTCAAACACCGACGCCTTGTTGCCCGATGTGCCCAGGTCATGGGATAGGATATATTTCATGCCGCCCTCCCGATATGCCGTCCTCGCCTGACACCTATTTCTGCCGGGCCTTTTTAACCTCTTCAATCATCTTGCGCCCCACCGTCACGATGGAGGCATAGTCGCCGGTCTTGGCGCCCTTGGTCAAATCGCCGCCCGCACCGACCGCCACCGCGCCCGCCTTGATCCACTCGCCCGCGTTCTCGGCGGAGACGCCGCCGGTGGGCATCATCTTGGCATAGGGCAGCGGGCCGTGGATGGCCTTAATGATGCTGGGACCAAACAGGTTGCCGGGGAATATTTTGATGATGTCGGCCCCGGCCTCCATGCACTCCACCGCCTCCTTGACCGTCATGGCGCCGGCCATGCTGGCCACCTGGTAGCGCAGGCACAGCTTGGTGGTTTCAGGGTTAAGGCAGGGGCTGACCACAAAGTGCGCGCCCGCCAGAATCGCCGCGCGGGCAGTCTCCGGGTCCATCACGGTGCCGGCACCAATGAGGATGTCCTCCGGCTTGTACTTGCCGGCTAGCTCCTTGATGATATCGGCGGCGCCCGGCACGGTGAATGTCATCTCGATGCCCACGATGCCGGCCTCGATGCAGGCATCCACTATCTTCATCGCCTGGTCCTTGTTTTCCGCGCGCACCACGGCAATCACGCCGCAATCAGTCAGTCTTCTGAGTACCTCCAGCTTATCCATCGATGCTTCCTTTCTATCTGTCAGCCAATGATATACGGGCATGCCTCGCCCTTGAGTACCGCGATGGCGTTCTCGGCCGCCATCATGCCCATCTTCTGCACGGCCTCGGCCGTGTGGGCGCCGGTGTGAGGCGTAAACACCACATGGGGCAGGCCAATCAGCGGCGAATCCTTCAGCGGCTCCTGCTCAAAGGCGTCCAGCCCCAGGCCGCGCAGCTTGCCCGATTGGATGGCGCGCGCCGCCGCCGCCTCGTCAATCAGGCCGCCGCGGGCGGTGTTGATGATGATGGCGCCATCGCGCATGGCCTCGATGCGGTTCGCGTTGATCATGTGACGTGTCTGCTCGTTAAGGGGCACATGCAGGGACACCACGTCGCTGCTTTGCAGCAACTCGTCCAGCGTCAGCGCCCGGATGCCTTGTTCGGCCGCGAAGCGCTCATCCAGGTACGGGTCATAGGCCTGCACCTGCATCTCAAACGCCTTGGCCCGCAGCGCCAGCTTTTTGCCGATGGCCCCCAGCCCCACAATACCCAGCTTCTTGCCGGCCAGCTCCATGCCGTCGCTGCGCGGCCACTCGCCCTTTTCCACCGCGGCGTGCAGCGCCGGGATGTTGCGGGCAGCGGCCAGCATCAGGCCAAAGGCCAGCTCGCACACCGCCGTGGCATTGGCGCCGGGGGTATTGGTCACCACGATGCCGCGCCGCTTGCAGGCCGCCAGGTCGACCCGGTCCACGCCCGCGCCGTAGCGGGAAATCACCTTCAGGGTATCGGGCATGCGCTCCACCACCTCGGCGGTGATGTAGTCAAGGCCCGCCACATAGCCATCCACGCCCTCCAGGCGGGTGAGCAAATCCTCCCCCTGCAGGGGGATGCGCAGGTCGTTATAGACCACCTCGTCCGCGTAGCCTTCCAGCAGGGCGCGGGCCTGCGCGTTAACCGGCTTGTCAAAGGAAGTGGGCGTCACCAAAATCTTCATGCGCTCACTTCCATTTCGGGTTGTCGATGATGGCGGGCTTTCCGTCCCGCTCCACCATCAGCTTGCGGTAGCCCTTCTGCTCGATGGTGCCGTAATCGTGCCCGGCGTCCGCACGGAACACGAAGAATGTGATGAGCGGCTCATCGCTGCCCACGTTGATGCTGCGGTGCGCGTAGCGCTTGGGCACATAGACGGCCTTGCCGGCCTCCAGCGCCAGGGCGCGCCAGTCGCCCTCCGGGTTTTCCATCAGCATGTAGCCCTTGCCCCGCAGGCAGTAGTACACTTCCGCCGTATCCATGATGGTGTGGAAGTGCCCCTTGGTCATGTAATACTCGTCGCCCACCTTGCCGGGATACACGATGCTGCACCCAAAGGCCAGGTCGCCCGCGGTTTCGGGCACGGGCAGGCCGTGGAACTCGTACACCATCGGGTCGCCATTGGCAACCGCCTTTTCAAAGGCCGCGTCATCGTGGTACATGCCCTTCATTTGGCTGAGGTGACGCTTGCCGGTATCCCGCATGGCGGACATGCCGGTATGCAGGTCAAAATCAATCACAAAGCCCTTTTCAAAGTCCATGGGCGCGGTGCTTGGGTTAAAATCCTTCACTTGTGTTTCCTCCTTATTTGCCGGACGCGATGTCGCTGAGGCGGTAGAGCAGCTCTCCGCGGATGGGCTGGTGGATGACGTCTGCAATCACCTGGGTCCACCCGTAGATGAAGTACATCCAGCCGTCGTAGACCTTCAGCTGGCGCTCGTCCTGCTGGCGCAGCGCCTGGTGCATGAAGTCCAGCTCGCCGCGGTAGTTGATTTCCCACACCATCGCCCGCATGGGGAACAGCGCCTCATCGCCGATGGGCGAGCCCGGCCTGTCCTTGCCCAGGCCCGTGGCATTGACCACCAGCGAGCCTTCGGCCATGCCGGCCAGCACGCGGTCGTTGTCGCCGGGGTTGGGCGTCACGTGGTAGGCCATCTCCACCGTGCCGGGGTTGAGCTTCTCGCAGATTTCCCGCAGGGCGTCCAGCCGGGGCTGGCTGCGGTTGGTCACCACGATGCGCCGGGGCTGATTGCCGATAAACTCCTTGCGCAGGAAATACGCGCACATGGAAATCGCGCTGCCGCCGGCCCCCATGATCATCACCTCGGCCTGGGGGTTATCCCGCCAATAGTTTTCGGGGATAAACTCCTCCATCGCCATGCCGCAGGTGATGGGGTCCTTGGCGTGGCCGCGCAGCTGCTTGCCGTCCTCCGACTTGGAGATGGAGGACAGCTCGGAGAAATCCTGCGCGTAGGGATCCAGGTAATCAAAGATATCCTTGGCCGCTTCGTACAGGTCTATCTTGTGGGTGGTCACCAGCGCCCCCTTGGATTTGGGGTCGTTCTTGATGAAGGTCACCACCTCGCGGTATACCTCGGGGTCGGCGTGGATGGGCAGGTCGATGCCCTTGATTTGCAGGTCCACATCCATGGCCTGCATCCACTTGGGAAACACCTGCATGATGGATGACTTGCCCGTCGTCACCCCGATGAAATACATGGTGTCCCGGTCAGCCGGTTGATAGCTCATATCGTTCACTCCTTCCGTGTGTTGAATCGCAGTGTGGGGTATTCCCTGGCGCACAGCGCCTCGATGTCCGCCCGGTGCGGCATGGCGGGCGCGGTGCCAAGCTTGGTAACCGACAGCGCACCCGTGGCGTTGCCAAAGCGCGCGGCGTCAAACAAATCCATGCCCTCCGACAGCGCGGTAATCAGCCCGCCGTTGAAGGCATCGCCCGCGCCTGTGGTATCGACAGCGTCCACCTTAATGGAGGGGATAACTTCCTCCCGCGTGCCGTCGGTCACGTAGGCGCCCATGCTGCCCATGGTGATGACCAGGTTGCGCACGCCCATGTCCAGCAGCACCCGGGCCGCCTTTTTGGCGTCATCAAAGCTCTTGATGGGCACACCGCTGAGCAGCGCCGCCTCGGTCTCGTTGGGGGTCAGGGTATCCACTTTGGCCAGCAACGCGGGCGACAGGTGCCGCGCCGGGGCGGGGTTGAGCACGATGCGCGTGCCCGCCTCCGAGGCGATGTCTATCACCTTCTCCAGCGCGTCCTGGTTGATTTCCAGCTGCAGCATCAGGATGTCCGCGCCGCGTATCTGCTCCTCCGCTTTGCGGATGTCTTCATCCTGAATGTTCCCGCAGGCGCCGATGACCACCAGAATCATGTTCTGGCCTTCGCGCTCGTTGACCATGATGAGCGCGGTGCCGGTCTCCACCTCATCGTCGCGCATAATCAAATCCACCGGCATGCCCTCGGCGGTGTAGAAATCCAGCGCCACCTGGCCAAACACATCCCGGCCCACCTTGGTCGCCAGGATGGAATCGGCCCCGGCGCGGTGGGCTGCCACGGCCTGGTTTGAGCCCTTGCCGCCCGGCCCCAGTTTGAAGCCGCTGCCCAACACCGTCTCCCCCGGCTGGGGGAGACGGTCGGCGCGGCTGGTCAAGTCCACCACAAAACTGCCAAACACCAGTATCTTTTTCATTGTTCCTCCAGGCGCCTTGTCCTTACACCCTGTCCTTGTATACATCCGGCACCACGATGCCGGGCTTGTTATTAAACCAGCGCGGCGCGTCCACCGCGGACACCAAAGCGATGTTGCCATGCGGCGCAAACGCGCCCGACCGCACAATGTACTTGGCCTTGTAGGGGTAGGTGGCCATGAACTCGTCGTAGGACACCATCTCCACCGGGCAGCGATCGCACGCCTTGACCACATGGTCATACAGCGGCCGGTTGAAGGCCTTCATGCCCTCGGATACCACCACCTGCTCATAGCAAAAGTCGCTGAGCACCAGCTCCAGCAGCTGCTCGATGGTGGGGACATCCATTTCCAGCGCCAGGTCGATGCGCTGCTCGTCGGTGGGGATGGGAAAGCCCGCGTCGCAGATGACCAGCACGTCCCCATGCCCCATGTCGGCAATGGCGGTATTGAGTTTCTTGTTGAGGATGCGCCCTAACTTCATTTGCTCTGGCTCCTCTCGTAGTCATCCATCACCTGGGTGGCGCGGGCATAGACGTCGTCGGCTAGCACGATGTCGCCGGTGGCGGCGCTGGAGATGGCCTGTTCGGCCGTGCGCGAGCCCGTGATGATGGTGGTGACGCCGGGGTGCTTGATCAGCCAGCCCATGGCCAACTCCAGCAGGGTGAGGCCGGCCTCATCGGCGATGACCTTCAGCTTGTCCACCACGTCCAGCTTCTTGTCCAGCTCGTCGCCCAGCAGCTGCGGGTTGGTCAGGCGCATGTCGCCCGGCCGCAAATCCTTATCCCGCCCTCGGTAGAAGCGCCCGGACAGCAGGCCCTGATGCAGCGGGCTGTAGGGGATGAACGCCATGCCCTTCTTTTCGCAGTCGGGCAGTATCTCATCCTCGGAGCGGTACTCCAGCGGGTTGTTGCAGTAGTCGTCCGAGTTGCGGTCGAACATATTGTACAGCACCTGATGGGAGGCGATGGGCGCGATTTTCTCGGCCCGGGCCAGCTCCTCCAGCGAGAAGTTGGACGCGCCGATATATCGGATTTTGCCGGCCTTCTGCAACTTGACCAGCGTCTGCATGGTCTCCTCAATGGGGGTATTGTGATCCATCCAGTGCATCTGGTACAGGTCGATATGGTCCACATCCAGCCGCTGGAGCGACAGGTCAATCTCCTCCAGGATGCTCTGGGTGGTCAGGTTGTTGATGCCCGGCCCGTCAATCTCGTTCCACCGCAGGCCCACCTTGGTGGCCAGAAATACCTTGTCCCGCTGCCCCTTGATGGCGCGGCCCAGCACCTTCTCCGACTCGCCAAAGCCATAGATGGGCGCCACGTCAAAGAAGTTGATGCCATGGTCGATGGCCGCGCGGATGGCGCGGTCCGACTCCTGCTGGCTGCCCTCCGTCCAGTTGTACCCGGCGCTTGACCAGCAGCCAAAGCCCACCACAGACAGCGGTTCCGCGATGCGCGACACCTTGCGAAATTGCATTTACTTCTTCCTCCTCTTGTCCATCAGCACCGCGAACACAATCAGCAGGCCAATGGTAATCTCCAGAATGAACGAGTTGATGCCCAGCAGGTTGCCGCCGTTGCGCAGCGTGGCCATGATGAGCGAGCCCAGCACCGTGCCGATGATGCTGCCCTCCGCGCCATTGAGCGAGGCGCCGCCGATGACGGCCGCGGCGATGGCGTCCGTCTCGTAGCCGATGCCGCCGGTGGGCACGCCATTGCCCAGGCGGGCGGTCATCAGCACGCCCGCCACCGCGCACATCAGGGCGCTGACAACGTACACGCTGTACGTGGTCTTGCGGATGCTGATGCCCGACAGGCGCGCCGCTTCGGTGTTGGAGCCGACGGCGAAGATGTTGCGCCCGAAGGTGGTAAATTTGATGACGATGGCGGCCACCACGATAAAGGCGACCCACACCCAGCCCAATGTGGGAAAAGCCAGGAAGGTCTGCCGGGAGAACCCCGCGAAGTCCTTGGGGATGCCCGAAATCATCTGGGCGTTGGTAATCAGCATAATCAGGCCGCGCACAGCCGTCTGGATGCCCAGTGTGGCGATAAACGGCGGCACCTTGCCGTCAAAGATGATGGCGCCGTTGATGACGCCCACCAGCGACGAAATGGCCACCGCCGCAATGATGGCCAGCCACACCGGCAGGCCCATACCGCCCGTGCGCTCGCTGGTGCTCATGAACATGGCCGACAGGACGCCCGACAAACCCACCACCGCGCCCACGGACAGGTCGATGCCGCCGGACATAATGACAAAGGTCATGCCGATGGCAATCACGCCATAGATGGCCGTCTGCCGCAGCAGGTTTTGAATGTTGTTGACCGTCAAGAATTTGTCGGTCAGCAGCGTCAGCACAATAAACATGGCCAACAGCAGCACCGCCAGCATCATCACCGTGGAAAGCGACTTTTTGCCCGGCTTGCCAAGCGTACGATTCTCCATGATTTTGCTCCTTTATGCTACAGATGTATCGGGCTTATGCGATTCCGTCCGAAAAAAGGGGCCGGGGTATCCGTGTCAGGCAGTCAGCCCGGAGGCCAGGCGAACCAGGCGTTCCTCGTCCATCACGCCATTCACGTAGAAATCTGCCCTGGGCACCTCGTCGATGATGCGCCCTTCGGACATCACCGCAATGCGGTCCGACAGACCCATCACCTCGGGCAGGTAGGAGGAAATGACGATGATGGCCGCACCGTTTTTAAGCAGCTCCTCAAACAGGCGGTAGATTTCCACCTTGGCGCCCACATCCACGCCGATGGTCGGCTCGTCAAAGATGAACAGCTTGCTGTTGCAGGCCAGCCACCGCCCGATGACCACCTTTTGCTGGTTGCCGCCAGACAGGTTGCGGGCCTGCTGCTTGATGGAGGGCGTCTTGATGTTGATTTCATCCACGTAGTGGTTGGCGCGCCCCGCCTCCTTGCTCAGGCTGACGACACCCCGGTTGCTGATGGCGTCGTAGGAGGCCATGTTGACGTTGAAATTGACGCTCATGTTGAGGGCCAGGCCGTAGCGCTTGCGGTCCTCCGTCAGAAAGGCCATGCCCTGCTGGATGGACTGCTTGGGGTTTTTGATGTTGACCTGTTTGCCGTCGATGAACACCTCACCGCCGGTCAGCGGGTCGGCGCCCGTGATGGCGCGCATCACCTCGCTGCGGCCGGAACCCACCAGGCCGTACATGCCGAATATCTCCCCCTGACGTACCTGGAAGCTGATGTCCCGGAACACGCCGTCGCGGTGCAGGTTGCGCACCTCCAGCACCACGGGGCCGGGCTGCTGGCGGTCGATGGAATACATTTCCTCCAGCTTGCGGCCCACCATCAGTGAAATCAGCCGCTCCTCATCCAGCTCGCTGGTGGGCAGCGTGGCCACCAGCTGGCCATCCTTGAGCACCGTCACGGTGTCGCAGATGCGGAAAATCTCCTCCAGCCGGTGGGAAATATAGATGATGCCGCATCCTGCCTCCTTGAGCCGGTGAATCAACGCAAAAAGCTGCTCCACCTCTTCATTGGTGAGCAGCGCGGTCGGCTCGTCAAAGATGATGACCTTGGCGTTTTCGTGCACAATCTTGCCGATGGCCACCATCTCCTGCTTGGCGATGGGCAGGTCCTTCAGCAGCACCGAGGGGTCGATGTCCACGCCAATCTGGGCCAGGGCCTCCCTGGTCTCCTGATGCACGCGCGGCCAGTCGACGATGGGGCCTTTGCGGGGCAGCTTGCCCAAAAAGAGATTTTCGCCCACCGACAGGTGCGGCGCCATCATCACATCCTGATAGACCGCGCCAATGCCCAGCGTCAGCGCGGCGGCGGGGTTGTGGATGTCGGTCTTTTTTCCCTCAATAAATATCTCGCCGCCCGGGTCTGCCATGTGCGCGCCCGTCAGCACCTTGATGAGGGTGGACTTGCCCGCGCCATTCTCGCCTACCAGGGCGTGAATCTCTCCCGCGCGCACCGTCAGCGAAACGCCGTTCAAGGCCCGGACACCGGGAAAGGTTTTGGAGATATTGCTCAGTCTGACCAGTTCTTTTCCGGGGGTGCTCATGCTCATCCCTCACAAGTCTTCGCCGCAGCCGGCAGTCTTGAATGCTGGCCAACCCACAGTTTCCCGTGGGTTGGCCAGCCGGTGATTAAGGGGTATTACTCAGGGCAGCTTCTTGGTGGTGGGGTCCAGCAGGCCCTGGATGTCCGGCTCGTTGAAGTTGGCCAGGGTCACGATGGTCGCGCCGGTGTCCACTTCCTTGGGAATCTCGTTGCCGTTGATCTTCTCCCAGGCAAAGTCCACACCCTTGTAGCCCATGCCGTAGGGATCCTGCAGAATCAGCGCCTTGAGGTCGCCATTCTGCACGGCGTTGATTTCTTCGGGGTCAGAGTCGAAGGCGATGCCGACGATCTTGTCCTTGAGCTCGCGCTCGGAAATCACGCGGGCCACGCCGCTGCCGGTTACGTTGTTGCAGCCGAAGAAGCCGATGATGTTCTCGTTGGCGGAAATCAGGTCTTCCGCGGCGGTGATGGATTTGACCATGTCGTTGTCGGTGAAGCGGGTCTGCAGCAGCTCAACCTCGGGGGCAATCTCCGCCATCTTGTCGCGGAAGCCCTGCTCGCGGTCGGTCAGCACCTGCACACCGGCCATGGCGTTGACGATGCCCACCTGGCCCTTGGGCTCGATGCCCAGTTCCTTCCAGGAGTCCAGCATCTGCTGGGCAGCCAGGCCGCCGCCGACGTAGTTGTTGGTGGCCAGGAACGCATCGTACACATCCTCGTTGAGGCGGTTGTCGATGGTGATGACCACGATGCCCTTCTCCTGCGCTTCACGCAGCGCGGGGATGGTGGCATCCGAAGAGGTGGAGGAGATGACGATGGCCTTGGGGTTGGTGCTGACCACGTCCTCCAGGATGGAGACCTGCTGATCGATGTCAGCCTCGGTCGGCGGGCCGTAGGTGGTGATGTTTACACGATCCGGGAATTCCTTGCCGTAGTTCTCCGCGCCAACCAGCACATACTGCCAGAAATCGGAGGTAGTAGCCTTGATGATGACGGCCACATCCACGGGCGCCTCCACCGCGTGGATCATGGTGGGCACGATGAGCATCATGGCGACGAGCAACAGGGATACCAATTTCTTCATGTACAGTTCCTCCTCAATATTTCCATTTTCCTCACGGAAATTGGGTACAGATGGGGTGACCAAAACACGTCTGTTGGGACCGATTCTATGTTGCCGTTCTTTGCACTTGCCTCGTTGGTTGCTGGCTAATGGTACTATTTTCTATCGGTTCTGTCAACGCGATGGGATATAATTATCCATAAAATACACAATCTGTTCACAAAGCCGAGCGCGGGGTTTTATTCCTCGTCAAACACCACGGCCACCTTGCCGCAGTCGCCCGACGCCATCAGCGCGTAGGCCTCGGCGCATTCATCCAGGCTGAACTTGTGTGTCACCAGCTGGTCGGGGTGAATGCCCCAGCGCACGATGCGCTCCACCAGGTCCTCCATGCGCCACAGGCTGGTGACCCAGGAGCCGTAGATGGTTTTCTGCCCGTGGATGATGTCCGGGCTGGGTTCAAAGTGCGTGGTGCCGCCCTCACCCACAAAGGCAATCTTGCCCCAGGGGCGTGTGGCGCGGATGGCCAGCGTTCGGCCGCCCTCATTGGCGCTGCAATCCACTGCCTTTTCCACCCCGTGGCCGCCGGTCAGGTCGAGGATATACTGCAATGTTTCCTCATTGGGGGAGAATACGTGGTCCGCCAGGCCCAGTTCCTTGGCCATCAGGCGGCGGTCCTCCTTGACCTCCACGCCGATGGTGAGGTTGGCGCCCATGGCCTTGGCCAGCTGCAGCGTGGCCAGGCCCACCGGGCCCAGCCCCACCACCAGCACCGCGTCGTTGCCGGAGACCAATATTTTCTCCAGCGCCTCGTACACCGTGCCAAAGCCGCAGGCAATCTGCGCGCCGTCCAGGTAACTCAATTCATCGGGCAGCAGCACCAGGTCCTTCTCGTCTGCCAGCACATAGGGGGCCATGCCGCCGTCGCGCTGCCAGCCATAGGCCGCGCGCTGTGAGCTGGAGCAGGAAATGGCGTAGCCCATCCGGCAGTCGTGGCACAGGCCGCAGCCGGAGATGTGGTACACCACCACGCGGTCGCCCTTTTTGAAGCGCTTGAGGTGGGTGCCCTCCTCCACGATGATGCCGCAGGGCTCGTGCCCGGCGATGGTGCCGGGGATATATCCCTCCGCCCCCTTGCCCACATGCTCGCGGTAGATGGCGCGGATGTCGCTGCCGCAGATGGTTGAGGCCATGGTCTTAATCAGTACCTGTCCCACGCCGGGGGTGGGGATGTCAAACTCCCTGAGTTCCACCGTGCTGTTGCCGGGCAGAATGGCGCCCATCATTTTCCCTTGCATGCTGATGCCTCCTTTATTGATGCCGCCGGTTGATGTCCCG